>Ga0209208_10000615_pt1 | contig 47088 bp, 38 predicted proteins | sample S1TSphfallax_3_FD_187694 | JGI IMG/M metagenome (GOLD analysis project Ga0209208, IMG submission 187694) | Host-associated microbial communities from peat moss isolated from Minnesota, USA - S1T2_Fd - Sphagnum fallax MG (SPAdes) (version 2) | ecosystem: Host-associated > Plants > Peat moss >...
TGAGGCAAATTTGCATCAAATTGGTTTGTCATGAAAATTCTACATAAATGCACAATTTTGTTGGGGATTCTTGCCACAATTTAAGAGTGGCCAATTCCAACTCTCAGCCCTAACAGGTCACCTATGGACCTGTTAGGAGTTGAAAATGGCCCTAACAGGCTATTTCGCTCACTTTACAACTTAGGTTTAAGCAATTGCAAATGTTTAGCAATTCTTGTTGCCTTTTTACCAGCCTTCAATCCCATGATCTTGTGTTCTTTTTGCATTCTTTGGTTATATCAACAAGAAGAAGATGCAAGAAATACATTGCCAAAAGTTTGCTGAAATCAACACTATTATAGATACAATTTTCACAACTTGGCAAGATAAAAAGGAAGCTGCAAAGAGAACAAAGGGGGGTTTTTTTTTTTTAAACATGGGTTGCCACATTATGAGGGAAAAAAAATCTAATGTCACCACATTTAAATGTTGAACTCATGAAGGTTGCTAGAAAATAAAACAAGATTTTCAAAAAGTTTTACTTTCTTGCTTGACATCTAACGAAACTTGGCTCATATGTTGTGGATGGTCATTAGTGCACCTACTTAACAAAATTGAAAAAAAATAAAAATTGTTGTGGTCATACACCATAATCAATTTTTTGATTTTTTGAAAATCACATTTATAGATCAAAATTGATTCCTCCATGTTTGACATCTTGTGGATCATCAATTTTGTGGATCATCTTAACATTTATAAGATCAAAATTTAAACATTGGTTATATGGTGCCATTTTATTAAACTACCCAACAACATTGAATCACATAGTTAGGTTAGATTTAAAACGTCACATAATTAAAAAGTGCAAGAAATTATGGATGCACGCAAGGGATGGTACCATTAGTGGGATGGTACCATTAGTTATGTAGTATGGAACAAACCCATTCCATCAAAGAACATTGTGAGCCTAGCAAGGCAAGTCACCGTTTCATTAAATGGCAATGGGATTTTCCAAGGCATGTTCCAAAGCATAATTCATTTTTAAAATACACAATTTTCACTTCAACGGTGTTAGGAGTGGTCTATTAAAAATGACAACATACAAAATAAAACCAATATGGAGTTGCATGCCACAACTAGGGAAAAGCTTGAATATTTCATCAAAATCAATTACATTAAAAAAAATGGTAATAGTTTTCATGGCTTGAATAGACACATAATTACAAAATATGATTGCTTGTGAACTTGGTTGTGCACATAATTGAAAACAATAAATGATAATTTCAATGTTCCACCCATTGATAATAATTAATTTTTCTTAGACTTGAATGTGGTAGTTGAATCATTTTGCAAATGCCTTCATCCATGGGTTTTACCCACAATAAAACATGGAATGAACATCGTTATGAGCCTAAACATTTGTAAACCAAAATCAACTTTGTTAATGATATTGCCAACTCCTCCAAGTCCACTCTTGCACAATGTTAGCATTACCATCCATCCCCCTTGTGATCTTTTCTTGTATTATGGACTTGCATTATTATTATTTTAAATTGATATCTTTTGCAAGTTTTTTGAAGTATTCTTTTGTTTTCTTCCATGAATGTGTGATCATATATATGTAAAGATTCATGAGCTTCTTAGCTTTACTCCTTTTTAAATATTTTTTCTTGTATTTTCGTACAATGTTATTGATGAATATCAACAAATTGACTTCAATTTCAACTTTTAAATGCAATTTTCACACAATGAAAGTCCCATAGAATGAATTAGGCTTCACATCATGAATCAAATGGCACACATTTGTAAATTCATTTGTCCTAATATTTAAGATTATAGAGTGCACATGAGATGTGCTTAATGTAAACATACATTTTTTTGGTTTATTTTATCATATACACACAATAACATTGCACAAAATGCACGTGTGTTCTTCATATTTGTCCTACTATATGAGTATAAAATGTTTAATAATTTACTAGCGATTTTTTTAGACTTTGGAAATTGAGATAAGCCCTCATCAACAACTTGATTTTAATAATTTACTTGTCACAAAATATGACAACATTTAGTGGGTACAACATTTCAAAATGTTAAAAATAACTATTTTTGACAGTTGTAATGAATTGAAGCCTTTTGATATCGAAGCTCAATAAAAATAATGACTATCCTTATTCAAATTAAAGTTTCAAGTGTTATCTAACTTTTCCCAAGGTGTTAATGTCTTCATATGTAGTAAGGTTTTTGTATATGTTATTTGACAATGGGGATAGTTTTGATAGAAATACTTTAGTACCTTTACCATTTCAACAACAGACGGTTGAATAATTATTTAAATTTAAAATCCTAACTTTGGCACCTACGTTTTTTAATTCTTAAATTTTCAGTAGGTAATGATTTATGAAAATAAAAAATAAGATTTTATGAATGTTATGGAACAATCTAGTGTGTTTAGATTGTTTTAATTCTATATCATTATCGTGGAAGGTTTGTGATTCAAATTTCGACAATTGAACTTCAAAATTTATTAAAATTTCGGCACAAATAGTCAACAATTTTTCAACATTTTGGCAAAAGTACAAATAATAATTTAATTTATGCTGAAATGATAAAGGTACTATGGTAATAATGGCGATCAATGTCAAATTTAGAAATTTAATAAACTAGTTAGTCAAAGAACAAAAATAACTTGTAATGCAAGAATCTAAGATTTGATGTAACATGCCTAGTGTTTAAGGGACAATAGGTGGCAAACACATCAATATTGTCAAACCATTTTAATATTTTAAAATATATATATTACTTCCATAATATTGGATATTATAATGTTGTAGCCCAATGAATAATATATATATAACTTGTTTTACAAACATACACATTGGGTTGACAAGCTCAATAAATGATTCAAAGGTGTTGCAGATTTTTGGTTTATATTACCAATCTCTCTATAATGGCTTGTTTATTCTTATAATAACAAAAAGATAAAGATTAATATATTGTAGTACCTTGGCAGCTTCGGCAATAAATTATAGAATAATTAATATATTTTGGGAATTTTAATTTGGTAACTGAATTTTGATTTTGAAATTTTTGATAAGTACAAAATAAATATAAAAAATTATATTCATTATCAAAAGTTTTAGTTGTCTTCTTATTTGGATTGTCTTTAAGAACTAGTATTATACTAAAGAGGGTCAAGGTTTGAATCTGACTACAAAATTTCAATTATTTTGGCATAATAAATTGATAAAGTTTGAAAAAATCAAAAAAATTAAAAGTAACTTAATTTGTGTGGAAGCCACCAAGGCATTATGGTACTTCATAATAAAGGGTACATTCTACTCCCATGGCTAATCACACCACACAAAGATGATGGTTTTATTCATATTTTTCTAAAACTTTTATAGAATTATTGGCATAAAAAAATTCATTTTGTCATTGGAAACAATATATTAAAATAAACAATTAGTGAATTACTAAGAAAAAACTAAACTCCATGTTATGTTCATACCAAATTTACATTGTATGTTGTTTGCTATATAATTTGATTTTGGGAAGATTAAATATCAATATTCAATAGTTGGGTAAAATCACACTATAGTGAGCAAAAATGGTTGTCACAAATATTTTTTTCAAAATCGTGCATTAGAACTTCCACCAAGTCAATATTAAAAGGAATTTTCATAAAATTACTAATATAATAAAATGGTTCAAAACATAAAAAATAAAGTTGATTCAAGTTATAGGAACTTTTGGTCAAATAATTAAAATTTTAAAAAAACAATTGATATTAAAATTGTTAAACAATATATTTGTGAAAATATAAAAGTCATAACATTATATTGCAAAGTGCAAATAAGTTTCAAAAACTATTCAAATGATTGCCAAAGTTGATGAAATATTAAATCATATATTGAATGTGAGTTAATTGTACCATTTCAAGTCCATATGAAAAGTTCCATTCATGTGATTTCAAAAAAAAAAAAACCATAATAAATGAGCAACTTCAGTGTAAATCATTTATAATTTTCCAAGGTTTTATAAAAGATAAGCAATTTATGCCAAAATTTTCAAAAATCCAATCAAAACATTCAAGTGTAACACTTGAAAGCAACTAAATTTAGACCTTGGCCTTGTCCAACTAATAATAATTATTTGTTAACCATCTAACAACAAGGATAACAAGACATTTTTTATTTTGTTTTTGGTATAATTAAATTAATTCCTTATTTCTTGAAATTTTGAAAAAATAATCATTTGGGCACTGAATTATTGAACATGCACAAGTGCCAAAAGTGCCAAAAGTACCCAAATATTATGATACATAAGGGTTTTCGTTCAAACAAGTGTAAGTGTGTGAAAAATATTTTTTTGGTTAAAATTTCACCCTTTTTTTCTTAAAGGTAGCAAAATTTGTGTTAAAGGGCTTGTAATAAAAATTCATTTTATGTGTTTATCAAACCCCTAGATGAAATGAAAAAACAAGAGCCCTTTAAATAGTGAAAAATGTGCTAAAAAAATGACATTTTTTGCCCAAGTTGAGCCTCCATGATGTGTTTTCACCCAACTCATGCATGTGATCCAATTTGAATGGATAGAAGATCTACAATCCAAGATAAATTACTTCCATTTTTTCCAAATGATATGAAAAAAGAGTGTAGTTTATTTATTTTTAAAAATAATTTACTTAAATATAAATAAGGTGCTTAGAATTTAATTATGAGAAAATATTTAAATATGTTATAAATAGTTTTCATTTTAATTAAAATATTTTAATATTTTAATATTTCATAGCATACTAAAAATAACTTTATTTTTCATGCATTCCATAAAATATACAAAGAATAACTTCTCTTAATCTATAATTGAATAAGAGAAATGTTGATCAGGTGGAAAGAAACTTTTATGTTAAACCCCAATAATGTTTTCCACACTTCTATCTTCAAGCAATATTTTCTATTGTTGTTTTAGCCTACAACTATTTCACTTACATTTTATCTTCTACATATGACAATCTAGATCTTATCGGCTTAAAATTAAAAACTTCAACTTCAATTGCATCAATCTCTTGCATGCAAGCTTGTTTTGCATCAATACATTTAGATTATTACACAATAAAAAAAATGAAGAAAATGCCCTAAAATAATCAAAGTTAATAAGCCCATGAATCTTTGCATATATACAATCACACATTCATGGAAAAAAAACAAAACAATATTACAAGAAAACCACAAAATATGTTGCAAAAAAAATTGTGAAAACATATTACAAGAAAAAAGCATGATGGGGAGGACATGGTAATGTTAACATTGTGCAAGTGTGGATTCATAGGAGTTGACAATGTTATGAATAAATAACTTTTGATGTAACCATCAACAAGTCTAAACTTATTCATGAAATTGCAAGTTTGGCCATATTTTCATTTATGTAAAAATTTAACATTTAGTTAACAAATGTGCTAAATGTTTGAAATCTATGTTTTCTCTTAATTCATTAACTATATTAATGCATATCGTTTAGTTAACATTGCATGGTACCATTAATGTCATAAAACTTGTCAACTTGGGCTTTTTTCAACTATTATTTGTGAAAAAATATTTATTTTTCATGTGTGATGATTGAAAGATGTTGAGTATGAAAAGACAAAAAAATTAAAATTTTCAACATGAAATTATCAAGTTGTAAACCATAAAATAGATTATGCAAAACCACCTTTTATATTAGCTCTAGTATCTCATCATTGAAATTAAGATTTGTTACAAGCTAAGATTTTAGGTGTAAATTAACAACATCTTTTTAACATTTTATCATTACCCTAATAGAGTTGCTATGAGTTGCTATGCTCACAGTATGTCCACCTTACCATGAACATAAGAGTGTTCAAAAAGTGTTTCACCCTACTTCATTTTCCTTGAAACTTTGATTTTGATTTTCAAATTGCAATAATTTTGCAATTTTCCTCATTGATGAAACCCTAAATCTTTTTGCTAGAATGTAATAATTGTCTTCTTTATTCATGAAAACCTAATTCTAATCTTTTTTCTAGTTGTAATAGTCACCTTCTTTGATACATGAATATTGTTTGTTGCATTGTAATAGTCACTTTTCCTTGTTAATCAAATCAAATCAAACTACATTGTTTTTCCAAGATCTACAATAGTTGTTTCACCCATTTCATAAAACCCTAAATTTGTTTTCCCATGATATAATACTCATTCATGAAAAACCTAAATCAGACCTTCAATTGATTTCCGAGACATAACAGTCGTCTTGCTCTTCCATAAAACCCTAAAATCCGGTTTCCGTGTTATAATCGTCGTCTAATTCCTCGATTATGAAACCCTAAATCCGTTTTCCGTGCTGTAATAGTCGTCTTCCTCGTTGATGAAACCCTAATAATCGAGGCCGACCTCTTGCTCGCTCCAACTCTCGCAAGGCGTCGGCGGCGCCGTCCGGTGTTATAACACCAACAATCGTGAATTCACTTTCTGAGAGTTTCGTTGAAGTTCTGATTCTTGTGTTTGCTTTTATTGCTGACTTCTGAATAACAAGATGTTATTTTTTCTGCTTGCTGGAAGGGGTCTTTCTGGTTCTTGCAATTTGCTTAGGGTTTGGGAGTCACTGATCTGTTGCGAGAACTGCAGATGGGATTTGTGTCTTAGCTTTGCCGCTGGAGGACAAGAAGCTGTTTCTTCTGTTCATACGACGTGGTGCAGTCTTAGTTTCTTCTAATCATGTCTCTTGCAGCCTCAAGTATTTGGCCTGATTTTGAGGTTCGTAGGGTTTCCACTTGATGTGGTTTCTTCTTTATCATCGTTCTGGTGCACAATGAGGATAACCATATTCCGTTTTGGTTGAGAGCTTGCTCGCTGATGCTGCCAAACCTCCTACTCATTCTGAGTGCACACTAAGATGCTCTGTTTTGTTTTGTTTCTTCTCCCTTTCTTATGAGGGCAAACGATGAAAAATTGTGGAATGGGTAATTTGCGCCTGATTTCTGTGATGCATGCACCTTGGAGAACTGATGCCTTAAATCGTTTCATGGTTTACATGTCTTGCCCAGTTTGTTTGTAGCTTTTTCTTCCGCATCTTATCTACTGACTAGAGGCCAGTGATGACCTATAGGGATTTCCAGATAAGGGCCATTGTGCTCTATGCTGTTAAAGCTTCTTTTCTCCATCTGAGGTCTCGGTATATTGGTTTTCTAGTTTCTATGTTGTTTGAAGACCCGAGGATGAAAAATTCCCAAAGATAGGAAGTGCCGTATGACGATACAAGTCGATTCTCATGTCTCCAGTGTTTTTGTTTAAGCATGGGTTCTGGACCTTCACAGGTTACAGAAGGCATGGTCAACAAAAGGCTGTAGCGGGGAGGGTCGATGAATGATTTGTCACGGGTTTCAGAGGGTTTCTCCTGTTTGGTTTTGTCTTTTCATTATTTTCTGGCAATTTCGCTTTTCCCGTTTTCATTTAGGGCTGTGGCTTTAGAACTTCTCAATTTCATGCGATGATGATACATAAGGGTTTCGGACTAGAGTTTCTGATCTGGTTTCACCCAGGTTGAAGAAAACACTCTTGGCTGTCTGAGCATTCTGTGGGGTTTTTGTCTGCTAGTGAAAAATCGGTGTGTATGAGCTCTGCTCACCCATGGCAAGTTTCATGCCGATTCTCTATCTTTTTTCTCTCTGGTTTGCAACGATCGTCTCAAGCCTCATCTTCTGCAGCTGCATTTTTGCATGGAAAGCGATGTTTTGCACGAAGTTTATGGTGTAGGGTTTTGGCAACAGTGCAAGTGATGTGAATACCGTGATCCAACGCCTAATCTCCTTGAGGATTTTACAAAAGAGCTTTTTAAATCTGATGCACTGTTGCTGCACCTTGAGTGACCTAAATCTTGAGTATCCCCTTTTAAGCTTGAACCTTGAGGTTGAGCTCAAGCTCTTCTTGATCCTGGAAACCTTAAACTTTTGAGCACAAAACGAACTATCTGCAGGTATTGCACTGAGCTATCCAAGCAAGATGGTGAACCAAATGTGAGCTTTTCTTCCCAGAAGGGAATGCCTTTCTGCTGTTTTCCACACGAGTACTGGATGGGTTCAAGAGCTGTCTCACAATAAGCGATTCCATTTTGATACTCCCTCAAATAATACAACTCTGTAACTACTGTTCTGAGCGAACACTTCCTGATGCCTACAAAAAACCCTCTTCAAATGAATTTTAAGAGCGGTATATACAGTCTCACACTTGGTAAGGCCTCCTGGCAATAACTGCTTTACCTGCAGCATGAAACCATTCAGATTCTCTCAATATATGTTCAGATCTAATTCTAAGTCACGTCCAAATTACCTCCTCGTGTAGGCAATCTGCATAAAGATTCTCCCATTTACACAATGTTTAACAGATGATGATGAATGGTCAATGAATCTCACCAAGCCACTTCACCCTTCTCACCTTCATTTCCTTCAAGAAGTGAAGAAGAGTCATCAGACACAAGACATCAATCAATGGTCATGAAAATGTGGATTCCACAGTTTGTTCCAGAGACTAGCACATGATTCTGTTATTGGGCTAAAGAACTGTGGGTTCTGCAAATTCCTCCTGCTATGTTTCTGTTGTTGGATGTAACCATCATGAGTTCTGCAGTTTCTTCCTGGTTGTGTTTCTGTTGTTGGTATAATGGGTTGTGCAAATTCGTTCTGCTATTGTTGCAGTCACTACTTTTCGTAAAAGCCATGCACACAAACAAACAACGGTGATGATTTTGATGCCAGCCCCACACATTTGTTTCAGCATAAACAATAGTAGGTACATGGCAATTGTGATGGTGAGCCACAGGTTCGAGTGTGAAGCTCAGCTGACTGCAGGCATTGCACTTGCTATTGAAGGCATTGCATTTGCCAGTGTACAGAGTACATACAGAGTTCAAGAAAAAAGAATGCACCTCATCAGCAACAGCAGCAGACCACTGCAAAATCTCAGCATTGTGCAGACAGAATGATGATATGTGTAGAAAATGCAAACCCGAAGAAATCGATCGGTGAGACTCCCTCGGGGGGCAGCGACGACAAAGAGGTTGCGATTAGGGCTAAACATCCCGAGGCGGTCATCGTCCCTCGCCTTGGAGACCTATTTTGTCGCCGTTTGTTCCCCCCCGCAGTCTCCCTTGTTTTGTCTTGTCTCTCTTTGGTCTACATACCCCAGAGCTCCTGGCACCCTCAGTTGAGGTTTTGGTAATTTCTCTGTTTCTCTCTGTCTCTCCGTCTCTCTCTCTGTGCTTTTGGGTGCGTTGTCGTTGGAGAAGTGTAGAGAGCTGCGGGGCGACTGACTGGCTGGTTGAGGAGGAGCGGACATTTTTTTTTATCATGGCGTTAGCTTTCGCGGTGCCGGAAGTGGCAGAGAATCTTAACGGATGGGGACCAGCTGCTGACAGTGTGCCGTCTCAGCTAGAGCATGTACCGTATGCACCTTTCAGCAAATCGGATCGCGTGGGCCGCGCCTCTGACTGGACTGGACAGGCCTTCAAATACAATTCTGGCAAGAACCTACATTCCATTCTCCTTTCTTTCTCTCTCTGTTTGCTTTTTCCTTCTCCCTTGCAGAATCTCTGAAAGAACCACACTGTAGAGATTCTTCTGCAAGAACAACAGTAGGCACTGTAGACCCGTCTGTTTTTGACTGACCCATAAATGCTGTTCCTGCTTTAATGATTTGCTCTAAGCATCACAGCATCTGGTATCATCCCCAGTTGCAAAGCTTTTTATGTCCACTTTGTCTGCAAATTCTCTAACACCCAGCAAGCAAGTGCCAGCTTTGACTGACCCATGTTGTTTCCTGCTGTGATCTGATGTGCTCTGAGCATCACAGCATCTTCTTTCATCCCCAGCTGCAAAGCTCTTATGTCCCCTTTGTTTGCGAATTCTCTAACATCCAGCAAGCAAGTGCCAGCTTTGGACTGACCCATGTCATTTGCTGCTGTTGTGATATGATGTGCTCTGAGTATCACAGTGTCTTGTTTCATCCCCAATGGCAAAGCTCTTATGTCCCCTTTGTTTGTGAATTCTCTAACATCAAGAAAGCAAGTCTTTTTGTATCACACAGGTCGCTTCGATCGGAATAACACTGGAGGGAATGCTGTCTTCAACTTCTTCCACAATGAGGATGAGGTTTGTTCCTCTATCTATCTGAGGCTTCTTCCCTCCTCCTTCTCATTGCCTCATAACTCATCATCTCCCTTTTCTTCTGATTGCTATTTCCTTTTTGCTGCATGTAAAAAACACACAAGGAATGGTGCTTGAAAGAAGCAAACTGAGTCTGTTTTTCCATAGCCCCCCACCCACCCACCAAGCTTTTGTGGTTCTAGGAGAAAGACAATGGACACAGGGTAAAAGGGTCAGATGAAGTCGTCAGTGGGTAATAGTAGTTAGGGCAGCTCATCACTGCTATCTGTGATGATAGTGACAGTCTGACAGTTTGTGACCAATTGACTCTCTCAAAGGGAATGACTGCCTTCAGGTTTGTGCTGCATTCAAAGTGTTGTTGTGGAGATTTCTCTGCAATCATGGCCTCATTGCCCCATCAAACCCAGTGTCTGGAAATGCTGGATATGGGTTTTGTTTTGTACTTGCATGGTTTTCTTTGCAGCTCCCAAATGAAATTCTTCTGCACTTGTGAAATTTCAGGACTCATTTCATTTGGTGGACACAAGGCCTCCTCCAAGACCCAAGTATGGTGCACGTCGATTTCAACAGGTGTGGTTTCAACAGTGTTTGAGTCTCTTTAATTTGCAGCAGTCATGCTATGGATTTTCTTGAGGGTGTTTATTCTGTGGCTAGAGCTTTCCAGTAGGAAATGAGCAGTAATAGTGGTGGAAAAAAAGAGAAAAACTTATGTTGAGGAGAATTTTTTTTTGTTTTGGTCTACTACTTCAGAGGTTCCAGAGGAGGGACAGGGACGAGGGACGGCGTGATGGAGGTCGTGATAGCGGGGCAGGTGCTGACAGGGAGAGGCAGCGTCGTGAAAGGTTACAGCAGCAAAAGAGAGGGCAATGGAATGCCTATTGGCAAGACAAAAATGCTCCCCGCAATGTCTATAATAGCTCGGTATGTGGGGTCACCCCTGAAAGATGCAGGTGTCTGTTCAAGAGGTTAGGGATGTGGTTTCAGGTTCCTGTTGGAGAGGGTTTACAGTTTAGGACCCAAGTTATGACATATTACTGGAGGGTGTACAGGTGGATATCCGGCCTGAATGGTCAGTCTTGGAGCAGATTCCACTTACATCCCTGTCAAAGCTCAGCTATGATGTTGGTGAACCTGAGGACATGTATGTATGGTCTTCTTGAACACTTGTTGCAAAATGTTGTTTGTTCATATATATTGTATAGTTGTCTTCATCCTCCATGTCTTCTTCGTCCTGGCAGCTCTCTTCACCTAGACCTGACACTGAACCTAATGCTCCAAAGTGATGCAATGTTGTTGAACATTGTTTTGCAGTACAACATGTGGCACTCTGGACTACTATGACAAGGGTTGTGATCGTGTGACTCCCAAAGTATGCTAACTTCTTGTGCTCGTTTTACTCTTTTTTCTCCACCATCACTTTAGTTCGTGTTTGGGAGGATAGTTCCCAACTGTTGATCTCTTCTGACATGTATTGGGTAGCTAGTCATAGCCATAACATGCTGCTGTTGAAGGCCACTGAATATATTGGACACTGTTGAGCTAACTTGACCACTGCTTGTTGCAATATTATAGACAGAGCGTGTTCTGGAAAGGTTTGAGAATCGGCAGTTTTACAAGGTGACCACGACCGATGACCCAGTGATCAGGTGAACAATTCATGTTGTGGGTTCAAGCACCCAAATCACAGTCTTTACTGTCATCCTTGCTGTGTGATGTCATCCATAGGATATTTTGGCATGTTGGTTTGCTTCTCACACAGTTTTACCCATTTCTTCTGTATTTTTTGTTAAATGGTCACTTGTTCTTGCACAGGCGCTTGCTGTTGGAGAGTGAAGATGTTGGCACAGTGTTTGCAACAGATGCCATTCTGTCAACCCTCATGTGTGCACCACGGTCTGTCTACTCTTGGGACATTGTTGCTCAGCGTGTTGGCAACAAGCTTTTCTTTGATAAGCGTGATTCTTCTTTCGATCTTCTCACTGTGAGAATCCCTTCTCTTTTCAAGGGCATTTGGGAAATGTAGGAGCTTTTGAATTGCATATCACATTCTTGTCAGTTTTGTGCATAATTTTGTACAGCCACCAATGATATAGAACCAGTAAGTCAACCATTTCCTTATGTGCAAGGTACAAAAAGTGTGATGTTGTGTTGGGCGTTTTTGCTTTGGCTCTTGAGTAAAAGTGGGAGCCCTTGATTTTTGGAACTGTTTTTTTCTCTTTGCTGCTGCTATGACAATCCTCTGCCATGATTCTTTTGTTTATCTGATAATGTCACTGGCATATTGGCAGGTATATGAGACAGCACAGGAGCCAATTCCTGAAGATAAGGAGAGTATCAATTCCATGCACTCTCTCAGCCAGGAGGCAACCTTCATCAACCAGAATTTCTCCCAGCAAGTGCTACAAAAGGTATACTGCATTAGATCAGCGACATTTGGTTTCTCACAATTATCATCCTCAAGGGAATGTTGACACCCAAATAGGAACTCCAAAAACTGGACATGAGCAATAATAGATGTCCATCAATAAAACTGTGCGAGGATCAGTTGTTTTGCACTGACACAGATTTTCAAGTTGCACCTTCTGAATTCTGGTTATGGAAGAAGGGTAGTGAGTGTCTTTACTTGGTCCTTTCAACTGATCAGAGATTAGATGGCAGCTCTATCATCTTGACACTTTGGAGGTTTAGTTCATTGGTCTAATTCTTTGTCAAGGATTTTAATAGTTGCTATGTGGGTTTTGTGAACAGGAAGGCAAGAAATATGAATTCAAGGAGCCCAACCCTTTTGCTTCAGAGACTGAGGAAGTGGCACCTGTTGCATACCGGTACCGCAAATGGAAACTTGATGAGGTAAGAATGTCCTCTGTCAAGATTCTTGTGCTGTGTGTCTCATGCATTTGCCTCACTTGTGATGTTTTTGGGTTGTAGCCTTCTTCCTCTTTTGTGCTCAATTGTATGCATGGTTAACTCATATCTAGGCATGTCTTGATCAGGATTCTTCTGTGTTTCATGTTAATGAGAAGTTTCTAACTTTTTCAGACTTGGAATTGATGCACATGGTGTAGGAAACCACACTTGTGGCCAGGTGTGAGCTTCACAGTGTTGCAGAAGTGAAAGGCCAGGAGATTTTGCTGACAGTGAACTCTCTGAATGAGTTTGACTCCAAAATTACTGGGGTTGATTGGCGGCAAAAGATTGAAAACCAGCGTGGGGCGGTGGGTTTCATTGTTTCCCTCTTGCCCAGCTCCTGCATCCCTAATATCTTGCTATGCCTTAAACCTGATTAATCCTTTAGCTACAATGAAATCCAATTTCCAGCTGCTGAAACAGTTGTGGGTATTTGCACTGTTTGTTTAACACATTACTTCCACTGATTGTAAAGAGTCTTTCCAAGTAAGGCATTTGCCAAACTTTGTACTTGTTTTGCTAATTCTGGACTCATATGAACCAGTCTGTAATCCTGTATTGAGCTTTCTGTGGGCTTCAGGTTCTGGCAACAGAGCTCAAAAACAATGCCAATAAGCTTGCAAAATGGACTGCCCAAGCAATTCTTGCAGGAGCTGAGCAGGTATTTGAATTTCATCAACTTTTTGCTCACTGCAGTTCAAGATGATTATGGCATTGTCTTGTAAAGCCTGCCTCATAGAAACATGATAAGTGTATTTGACCATAGACACCAAACCTTCAGCCCCAGATGAAAATTAGAGTTCACTTGCTTTATTTTCATTGTTGAGTACTCATAACACAAATATCCTTTGATGGATTCTATTGTGTTCCAAAGTAAGTTAAGTGTGAACCATTGATGCACTCTTTTTTTGTTTGTCAAATGAATTGCAGATGAAATTGGGCTATGTGTCGAGAGTGCACCCAAAGGACCACTACAACCATGTGTTGCTCACAGTACAAGGCTACAAGCCCAAAGAGTTTGCTGCACAGATCAACCTCAGTGTCAACAACATGTGGGGCATTTTGAAGGTCCATGCAGCAACTTCCTTTCATATTCTGCCCCTACATCTCATAGCTTGCAGAATTTGAACATGAACTGGACCATTTGGAAGATTATCTCACTATCTGCTTGATGGATACTTTTAAGGAGCTCAAGGAAGGCCAAACTAAAATGTGGGACCCTTTCTGCAGACTGTCGTTGATATATGCATGAAATTGGATGAAGGCAAGTACTTGCTTGTGAAGGATCCCAACAAACCCATCATCAGGTATTTTCTTGTCTAATCCAGTGCAAAAAGTGTGTCATGCCAGTTTGCTAGTCCAGTAAAGGGTTTAGGGTTTAAACCCTAAACCCTAAACCCATGAGCACTGTTTGCACTGGATACATGCTGCTGTTTGTTTTCCTGCTTGATACCAGACAACCAAAATTGTTAAATGAAGGCCCTAAATCTTTATGTGGGATTACGCAGGTTGTACTCAGTGCCAACAGATGCGTTTGAGAATGATTATGCAGAAGAGCCTCTTCCTGAGGTGAGGCTACCACCTGGAACATCTTGATGTCCTTCTCTGCTTGATGATGATATTCTAGTAACCATGGATGTAGGTATTACCTTCAAAAAACATATGGAGTTTTATATCTGGAGCAGGTCTTGTGGGTCTGTGGACAATATATCATTCTCCCCAAGGATCTGCCTCTATGTGGATACCAGGCCAGTTTTTGCCATGGAATAATGTGCTTTTACATGACTGGTTTGACTTGCACCGTGGGATATGTAAATAGAGTAGGCTTCTATTCAGGTGGGTTTTTGAGGAAAACCAGCACTAAATGAAGCACAGATCCCAACTGTATGGTTTGTAACACAACTGTAAATTCTAACTAAACCTATGGATCTTTTGGAGCCTAATTTCTGATGCTATTGGCTGGGCATCAAATTGCAGGATGAGCAAGCACCTCCACCACCTGAAAGTGAAGAGCAGACAGAAGAGACTGAAGAAAAGGATGCAGATTTGGAGATTTAAGATCCTGTCCTGGAGTACAGGGTCCTGTCAGAGAAAGAGTTCTCGACAATTGGTGGACATCTGAAGCTGTAGGATTGAGGGTTGGGAGGTTATGGCTGGTAGTGTCCAGGATTTTCCTGGAGAAATGAAATCTGTTTCAAGCTCTAGTGTTCTAGATGTACTGGTTGATTTGGATTCAGAGTTTCCTCCTCCCATGTGTAGCCAAAACCCACAGCAGCTCAACTTTTTTAAGTGAGAGAGCCCACTATACATGCACGCTATCCGCTGCTGAGACGATTTTGCAGTAAACAACAGCATTCTGCTCCCAGAGAATTCAAGGAATTGTCCATTTGAGAGATCTTGTGGTTTTAACTTATTCATGGGTTATAGTTCATATTCAAACTCAGAACTAGACATTGGTGAGAGCAATTTTGTAAGTATGATACAATGATTTCCCAAGAATGCTAATTGTTGGTTAAAGAGATTGATGTTGCTCTTCTTCTTACTCAGTTCTTTTTTTTCCCCCAGTGTTGGCAATCAAGTATGGTATGGGTGTTTGGAACAATGGGTTATCACTCTCACAAAACTTGCAGGTGGTGGATGATGTAAACTCCTTTGGATCATCTTATGCTTGGGAGCCATCAAGAGTATAGAAGACAAAAAGACTAATGGGTAGGTACCTATCATCTGCTCTTCCTTTTCCTTCAAGCAATTCCTGAACTATGTGAAGTAGGGAAACAAAAAACTGGATGGGGTTTTCTGTACCTATTTAGAGAAGGATGAACATGATGGGTGGGTAATATAATTGCCAAAAACTATTGAGCAAGATAACTGGGTTGTTGGGATTGTAGCTTTTTGTTTGTGCACATGCAGTAGATACTTGGTATGTCTTAGATCTGTAGCATTATTGTGGAGGTTGAAGGAAGATGTGTGGGGTGGTTAGAGACAGAGTTGTGTAACTCAATTGTGGACCATCTGTAGTGCATTCTGCATGATGCTGAGTGTTGCAGATGCTTGAGAAGAGAGTTATTCGCATCAAGAGCTCATAATTGTTGTGCAGGCAGAGGCATAGCTGATGATTGCCACCACCATGTGAGGGTAACCAGATGTCTAGTGATTGTGGTTCTTCTATTACAATTTGTTGCAGGCATGCAATGTGAGCAGTCCTGCAAACAATTGCCACAAGCTTTTTGGTCTTCACATTACTAGCCAAGCTGCAAGTACCAGAGCTATTGGCTGATTTCAGCTGCCATCACTCTAGATAAGCCCACAGAAGTGTACCAGGTGGTTGTGAGAGGGGAGAACCTACCAACTAGTTGCTTGCTGAAAACCTACTTTTCCACATCATTGATCTAGCAATGGTGACTCAATGATTGTCACATTCTGGGATAACATTACAAACTGTGATTGGCAGCAGATGATGCAAACTATGCAGATTATGCAGACAGTTGGGTGATGCAATTGCTAATTTTGAAAACATTATAGGCACACTTTTTTCATATCATGAAAATTTTAACATTTTGGACTTGGACTTGGAATCATTTCTAGTTTATCCTTCCAGAGTTTTTAGCACATATAATACGATGCACTGGTCCCTTTTGAGACCTCATCTATGCCTTAGAAAGTTTAGGCCCTGAAAATGAGGCCCCAAAACAGCGTGTTGTAATCAAAACCTTAATTCCAAAACCCTAATTTTGTTTCTCGGGAGTTAGGGTTTCGAGTGCAACCCAAACCCTAATTCTGTTTTGCGGGGAGTTAGGGTTTGGGATGCACAACCATGCTGCGCGACGATGTTCCCTGTTGCGGAACATTGTTGTAGAGAGAGAAGAACCAGGTGAGTTTGTAAAAGTTTTCAGAAGGATTTTTCCAGACGCAAGAAAAGTTTCTTTGGATTTACCCTATTTTCTTTGGTATTTTTGGTTGTTTTATTGTTACGTGGAATATCTTCTCTTGAAATTGTTTGCTGGAGGAGTAAGGAAGAGAGAGAAGAGGGAGGAGAGATGGCAGGAGGTTTAGTTTCCGTAACGGAGAGAAGTGAACATGGAGGGCCATGTCTGGACACTGCGAATGAGGAGAGCGTTGCTCATATTCAGCCGTCGGTGGGAATAGTGTTGGGCGAGTCTTCTGTGCAGCAGCCCGGCACTCTTTACGTGACTACCAGGTGATGGTCTCTTTCCCTCTTTTGCTTGCATCTTCTTTTTATCTCTACTTACCTGCTGTAGATTCCTAGTCCTCCTTCAATAGCACCTGCCATGCATCCATGTTACAGAAGCATGTGATCAGGCTGCTGAATGCATTTTGTATTGAGTAAAAAAAATTCAAAGCAGTGGTTGGAATTTTTTTTGTGAGAACAAAAATTGCAGGATTTTTCCACTAGCAACAACATCATAAAAGAAGATGGCATTCATGTTGTTGTAAATTTGACCACGAAGTCAAGTTGCATTCCCCCTGGACTAGCCGAAATCCAGGCATCCAGTTTGGACATTGCCCTTGTACTAGCCAAAATCCTGGCATCCAGTCTGGGCATTGCAATCAGACTAGCCAAAATCCCGGCATCCAGTTTGGGTGTATATCCATGGACAACAAGGTCATGATGGGAGTTGTTGTGATGATGTTCTGGGAGCCATTTTGTGTATGTGGGAAATTGACTGACTATGAGGAGCCTGGCTGAATGCAGACGTTTGGTGTGGTTGAGTGATGATGACTTGGAGTGTGGTTATGCTGTCAATTTTTTGTCACTGACCATGCATGCCATCTCCAGAGACCAAGATGCTTATCCCCAGCCCTGCATTTACACTCAGGTTCACTTCAATGTCTTTGTCACTGTTAGATGCTTCAGGTTATGTGTGAGCCTTTCTTGTTTGAAAGCTGTAATGAAAGCTTCCTTTCACGTAGTTGATTTTCAGAGGCTCTGTCAGCTAGCAGGTGGAGCTATCTTTCACTTTCTCAGAAGTCTTTGAGATTGATGTGAAGTCATTATGTGAAATGTATTTTGTTCAGATAGATGGTTGTGATGATGAAGATGAAGAGTATGAGGAAAATGGAACTGATGATGGAGCTGATGATGAGGCTCTGGACAACCATGGAATCATTGATGATTTATCTCATGTCACAGAAATGCGACTCGTCCCCACAGATGCAAGTTCATGTATCCTGCACTCATTTGATTCATGGTTTTTTGGTGTATGCTAGAAACTCAGGTGCCTATTGAATTGATGGCTTTCAGTTTTGGAGCTTGCTGTAGAGGCTAGCATGGAGCTTCTTCAGTGTTTTTTGATTGTGGTCAGTAGTAGCACTTGGATATTTTTTGTATTTTCCTTGTTTCATGCAATTTCATTTTGCCATTCTTACCTATCTATTTCAAGCTTTTGGATGCATGTGTGCATTAGTTGTTTCACATACAGGTATTTCCTAATGTGTGGAATCTTTTTGGACTAGTGCAAATGTGGGTATATGTCAGTAGTCAGTACAATAAGTTCTCAACAGCATTTTGTTGCTTATAGTACCTTAACTAGGGTACTTGTGGAACTCAGTGGACCATCTGTTTCAAGTGCTATGTGATTGTGCTGCATTGAACCCAGATCCTGAAGGCGGTATGTAGAGCTTTTTATCTCCCTGCAATGAGTATTTTGAACAATTTGCTTGAATAGCTCGTAGTAATGATTGGACAGGGGTTAGCACTGAAACTTTTTAGTTGGTAGGATCACCACAATGAACTGTTTCCAAGCTGTTTATTTCAATATTGTGCATGAGGCTTCCACTGAAACTGTCTTCTTTGTGAACCAGAGCAAGAAGGTGAGGGTGAGTGGTTCTTTGATCAACATGAAGTCATGTCGAATGTCATTGGAGGTGATCATGCAAACAATCATATTGATCTTGCAGAGGTAAATGACCATGCTTCTTTTTCCAAGACCTATCAATATCATCCAAACATCAGCAAATAAGATTTGTATCCCGCCTGCTTAATGCAAAATGGCGTAAATGTTTGAGGTAAATGTAGTTCCTTATGGCTTGGACACTTCAATTGACTTGTGAGCTCAATGGATTGCAGCTTCTAATGCAAGACCCACGTTTTGAGGATGCTGATGAGGAGGAGAGCGAGGAATGATATGGTTTCTACTCGTCTAGTCTGATTGCAAGAAGGTGAAGATGAGCAGATATCGTCAATTGTTCTACTAATGCACAGGACTTTTACAATTGTTAGAACATAGTCTCTCAAGATTTGTCCTGTTGTAACATTTTCCAAAGGGGACTCAATCAGTGGTCATGAAGCTGAACTAGCTGTTTTCTCTTGGAGAAGAATGGCCACAAAAGCTTCAGACTTAACTGAAAGTCCATGAACACAAGGCACCCAAAGGAGTTGTAGTCATGTAAGGACTTGCAGGACGTTTTGAATAGCTCAAAGTTGAATGAAGTGTCTTCAATTTGACGTGTTTTTTTGACTTGAGCTTTCTTGTGCAATAGAGCTCTACAGCTGCAGGCTTCCAGAAGTTTTTGTGACGAGGGTAAAATCTGCCACCAGTATCACAAACTTCTTGGAGCCACTTGGGTGAAGCTGAGTTCACAGTCAGACTGTAGTGATATTCTGTGACTTTGGGAACAATCCTTTGAGCTAAGTTGACCAATTTCCTGGCCTGTACTTCAGAACTCCCAATTCTGAGGAGCCATTAGTTCTAACTGAGTACATTTTGTCACCTCACTGTTACATGTACTGCATGGAGTTTTTTGTGTGCTTCATTGACCACATCATGATTAGTTGAGAATCACATGCTTGCTATACCTAGGTGGAGGGTTTTGCAACCCCCCACACTTTGAGTGGACCACTTTTTTGGGCTGACATGTTATCTTGATGGTTCCAGAATTATTGTTGCCTTAAGTTTGTATGGTGCCATTGGTCAAAGGCCATTGCATTTCCATCATTGATTTCAATTTACTAGCCGGGAGGGTTGCACAAAATGGTGGTGAGATTAAACACAACCCATGGTATGTGTTTTGAACTATCCACTTTGCAATATGTATGATGGCAATGTGACATGTGATATATACCCATGAGATTAGTTTATCTTGTATTATCAAATCTTTTCCTCTGTCATTAATCAAGCAATGATCACTAATTTGTCGCCTAGATTAGGGGATTTAGCAATACACACCCGAATAAGAAAAAAATAAAATCTTCATGTCAATTGTGACTTTATGTTCTTGTAAACTATGTATCACAGTGTTGACTGTGTCATCTTCAGAAAAATTATAACAATTGAAATTATGTGTATGGTAACATCCAAGGAGGGGGGCCCTTATTTGGGGACATCTTGCTGCAAGGACATTATCCATTATAACCACCAATGGTTTTTTCAAAATCAAATACAAAAAACTAATATTATGCAATAAAATTGTGACATGATATGGAATATCCTAGCATGAGAAATGTAGTTTATTTTCTTCTTTGTTTTGTTTTTGTCATATTGAATTGTCCAAAGATGTGTCCTGTCAATGCTCTTAGTACCACTAAAAAACCCTAAATGAGCCAGGGTGCATGGAGGTGATTTCATTATGCTCAAACCTAACTGCATATGCTATTAAATATTTGAGTATTTATATACTTGAAAATTCAATAAAAAATTCAATAATTTATTGACAATAATATATCAGATTTCGTTTAGGTTGAGTAGCTTTAAGTTCCATTAGTGATCATCTTTTGGATGGCAATCCACCTTGACATTTCCATATTTGCCTTTTCATATCATCACCTTTAAATTGTCACATGTGAAAATTGAATTTAGGTGGCATCACATTGAATAAAAAGTTATCATTTAAAAATATTTTCTTTGAGATTTATATGATTTCATGGGTTTCTTAATGTAATTGAGATACAATATTCTTTTAAGTGCTTTCAAAAGGTGAAGGTTGAATTCCATGTTATGTAAGTAATGCAAGTGAAAATAATTTTTTGAGAAATCTACCTGATCGTGGAATATTAAAATTGGTGACATTACAAGAGGTCTAATATACTTGAGGCAATGACACAAGGGCTTGTTAATACTTTGTAAAATTGTACTTTCCACTTGACATCTACCTGGTACATAACATTTGGAAAGTACTATTGACAAGTAGTTGAAATGCTACATTTGTGCCATATGCTATGGTGAAAAGATCACATGATGAACTATTTGTTTGTTACATGACATTTGCGTATTTTTAGAACAACAATTTGACATTTGTTGGTTTATTTATAAATCATATTATGTTGTTGAATAATGTTTTGGTAATTGGTTTTTTTACATAAAAATATGGATATGTATTTGATAGATAGTTCTTTTTCAATATTTATATACAAAAAATTGAAAATAATTTCCCAAAACTTAGATAAAATAGTCAAATGCATGCTAGAAAAAAACATTCCAATTTTTCTCCCAATTTTGTTGTTGAAAAAATAAGAAATTTTGTTTTTTTAAAAACCTAAAATTTTATTTAAAACACCACTTCCATGATTAATTACTCATCCAAAGTTTAACATACATAAACCTACACACATCAAAATTTGCATTAAATGTGAATTTGAAAAGCTATTCATTTATTTTCTTTTCCTTCTTACCTTGTTTCCTTTTCATATGTATTATTTTTACATCTATTAATATATCATAAGAAAAATTGAATTGAAATTGTTAATGTTCCCAATATTTTTCCTTTCAAAAATTTGATTGTAATTTCATGTGTAATTTTGTTTGTTCATTTGTTCATTAAATAACATAAATTTGGTTTATTCATGAAAATGTTAATAATTATTCAACAACAATGTTATCATCTAAAGTCATGTCATATTATTTGCAACATTTTATCACATGATTCACAAATATAGTTTATCCCTATAGTATTTCATCATTTTCTTTAATACGGCCCCTAAGATCTAGTTCTAAACCTACATTCCTTCCTCTGAAGCTCATGGCACAATGAAAATGCATAATTTCAAAAAAAGAAGGTTTAGGGTTTGAAACTTTGGACTACCATTTCTGTTATAATTTGATGCAAAAAGAACCACATAGACCAAAAACAATAATGACAATAAGGAATTTAACTCTATGTTTGTCCAAAGCTCATGTAACCCTTTCATATACTATTGGTCCCATGTGTTTCATGGTTCACATCCTCCAAACCACAACACAAAAATTGCTCACACACACCAAAAATGAATAACTAAACAACTCCAAACACCTATTGCCATCAAAACTAGAAATCACCATAACAAAACCATCAACCATAATTTGCAAGAAACAAAAAAACACAAATGCAAAGAACAATCGTCCATGAGCCCTTCCCTCCCATCACCATTGCCTGCCAAAAGTTTGTCACTTCCGGAGTTTTTGTAGCTGATGTGATGATGTTTTCATCCATCTAGGGCTTCATCACTTTCATTTGGGTTACACCTCAACTATTGCACCAACTTTTAAAGATCGGTTGCTCACATAACATCGACAATTAATTCATACTTTCATGTATAGACAAGGTAAAACCCATCACATGACCATCATTACTTGACCAGGGTTATGTTCTATTATGGCATATTGGAACGAAAGTGATGAGCTCAATGAATATCTGTAAATTCAATTAAATATTGTGAGTTATTATATTATTTTTTCAATTTTGTGATGTAGTCACAACAGTGCTTTTTTTTTTCAGATATTTTATGTTTTCAGGTTTGTGATCACTAATTGTTAGATTTAGCCAGATATGGTGATAGAATAGATTTGACAATAGATTTTTTCTAAAATCCTTCTATATTGTGGCTATGTATTGGACCTATGGGAGAAATTGGGCGAGTTTTTGAATTCTTTTTCTCTAAATTTGGCGAAATGAGGACTTGAAAAAAATACCATTGTTGTAGATGTTGGGCCCATTATTTTTTGGCACAATGTGGACAATTCACCACCAAATTTTTTTCAAAAAAAACAGTGAGCCACACTAGCAGACAAGAATTAGCCAAATTTGACTACAGGTCAGAGAGGAAAGTAGATTAAACTAAAACTACTGTATTTTGGTGACCTGCTGGAACCTATTGTCTAAACATGGCAATTTCAGAAAAAATAAAATAAAATCCTCAAAATCTGGAGACTTTGGCGCTAAAAATCCTTTGATGACTTCACATTGGATTTTTTTGTGACGAAAATTGGCCCCCTCGCTGCCCCCCCCCCACCCCCCATTTTAAAAATAAAATGCGCGATGATCACGGTACAATTTGGTGTCATACATTTGATTGTGTTATGATGCAACTTCTGCAACATGCACCGGCCACTATGCAGGTTTCTTCGGTGTGGCATGGGAAACTACTGGCCACACATTCCACAAATTGTCAATGCAATCACTAGCATAAACATACGGAGATCTTGTGGTCGTAGGGACAATGAGAAGACTACACCCTACTATTTCGGAGCTCAGTACCCTAGTACCTTGGCCAATTCGACACTAATTATATTATTTTCCAAAAATGTTGAAATTTTCTAGAATTATTTCTTCCAAATCAAAAAAATTGTGAAACATAATTTTCATTTGTTGAAATGAAAATTTCAAGATTAATTAATCATTTGATAGACATTGTTGAAATGGCCAAGGTACTATGGTACCTAGTTGCAAGAGGTTACATAGTTGCAAGAGGTTACAGCAGACAAGAGTAGCTGCAAGAATTATCTCGTAAGCATATGGTGCCGAATTAGTCAAAGATTCTAAAGTGCCCTCCAAATATACCAGACAATTTCTCCAAGAGCTTTTACATATCATAAAAAAGAGGTATGGTTTTCAATCTGCCAAGCAATCTCGATTCTTACCCATGCATCGCTTTTGCATCACCTTCATTCTGTGTGCATGTTGAAATGTGTGCAATTCTTCAAGAGCTTTACATATCACAAGACGAGGAATGGTATATTATTTGATTCTTAACTCAGGAGAGTATTGGTTTCAACTTCTTTTTTTGGGCGAACTTTCACAACCTGGTGGCAAAAAAAAACAAGTTGTAAATTGGACAAAAAATTTCAAAAATGAAAAAAAAATCACCAGAATTTCAACTACAAAATTTATAGAAAAACCCTTGGTTGGTTTGCAGTTGTGGTAACACTCATGATAACTATAGTCAAATTATCAAAGCCCCTAACTCAACGACCTATTTAAAAAAATGAGTATAGGCAACCAACACCAATTTTGAAACCCATGATTATTTATCAATTGTGGTAATGTCATCACAAGATAAGGCAAAATATTTTTTGAACCTATGATGCTTTCTTTCAATTTCTTTTTCACTTGCTTGGGTACTGGTTGCTTGTGTACATATTTAACCAGCACCCAACTGACAAAATCATTTGAATGATTTCTAGGCAACATTGGAACATTAAGGAAAGAAAACAATGGGTTAATAGCCTCAAACTTTAACATGGATCGGCCTTGTTTTAGTTAGTAAGTGCAAGATTGTGACAAACTACAAACTCTTTCTTCCCCTCTTCTCTTTCAAACCTCCCTAAATTACGTGTTTAACATCTATGATATGACATTTTTAGAATACATTATTTCAAATTTCGTGTGACTACATTTTTTGTTGAACTAAAATTCTTTTCCTTCTTACCCAAATGTGGCATGTCACAACTTGCTTTTGTCTTTTTAATGTATGTTTTTTTAGTGTGTCAAACTTTGGACCCAACATCACATCCTTGCCTTTCATAGCTGAGTAGACAATGCATTTCACTTGTTGTATTTTTCCAAAATTGTTTTCAACATTTTAAACCATGGAAACTAAATAGCTTAGATGTTTCTACATTTGCAAGAGACATCATAATTTTTTTGGCTTCTTAAGTAGAGGCTCATCACCTTCTTCTTTTGGCAAAACATGGATCCTGCACACATCAAATGTAGGAGGAACAAAGTTCGGTAATCCATTAGGGCACACAAACTAAACAACATGGTTACTACATCTTGAGCCAAAATTTGATTCGACCTTGCTCCTGTTCACACTTGAACTTGCCTCAATAAATAGCGTTAGTCAAATTTCTTGAGGGATCAACAAAAAAGACAATACTACTAAACTTGAATTTTTTTTGCGACACAATGTTTACTTCCTATTAGTTGGTGCCATGGTGTTCACCATTTGCAAGAAATATGCATAACAAAAAAGATTGAAAGAAATTACAATGCCCGTTAACCCTTAACCACCGACCTAGTGACTAGTGCTAAGTGCACACAATAAATTCATAGAACATTGTGTGCACAAATTATAGCAAAAATGTGAAAGCTTCAAAGCATAAAAAGAACTTTGTTTTAACTTTTGTGTGCACAAGTGATATCAAAAATGCAAAAGCTTCAAAGCACATAAATAACTTTCATATGTGTGGAGATGTGACAGTGAAAGTGTGAAAGCATAAAATAACAAAAGAAAGACATAAAATGATAATTGGATTCCAGAATCCACACTCAGGCATGCTGGAGGTTGGACCACTTGCAAGGTCCGGATGAATAATGACACATTGATGATTGCTAACCAGAACACTCAACACACATTCACAAGAAAATTAATTCAGTGACGAAAGATGTGCACCCACTAAGCTTCATAATAACAAAACCTTATCCCACTCTGTTTGTTTGTTGTAACTTCAAGTTCTAGCACTCATTGCTACAAGTGGAAGTGGCGGTGGTGTGCTCCATAATGAAAGCAAGCAGTGGCAATGAAGGAAGAAGGAGAATTGTGTTATGCTGGCGAAACTATCGATGTTTAGGGCATCAGTTGGCAATGAACCTAGATCCAAGGATGCAAGGTGACGATGGGTGCTATGTGAAAGTAGATCGCAGTAGGTGATTTGCATACGGGTTTACAGTGCAGTTGGGTGATCTGCCTCAATGCCATTGGCAAGATATAGTGATATTTATTTAAAAATTTCCTTTAACGAATTTCGCACCACGCTTTTCCCCATCGCTTTCTGGCGATCTATTGTCAATAAAAAAAAGGCTGGTGTGGTACCACGTTACAGGTACACTCAATGTCTTCACAATGAACTACCGGTACAAAGCGGCAAAACATGCAACCGCAATTCTGACACAATCTTCAGGCAAGGTAGCTGAAGTTGGGCAGGAGGGAGTTTAGGTACACTCTACACACCACTTTAATTGGGAGTTGGGAAGAGAGCGGCCGGTACGAGTTTACAGGTACTTCAATATCTTCACAATAAACTATCGGCAAAATGCGTAAAAAAATGCTAAAGCAATTGTGACAGAGTCTCAACTTTTAAGGGCGGGTACATAAAGTGGCGTCGGAAGTTCTGGTACCGTCTCGAATAGGCCGCTTTAATTGAGAGCTAGACGGTACCAAATGGACAGTGGGACCAGACTATAAGTACATAACATTCATTGTGGCTTTCTTTCAAAACGCGCATGGCGCTAAAATTTGTACTTTTTTGTTTTGGAAGGGCCGACATCTCTACGGTGAGGTCATAAGTGACACCATCCCGGCGGTTCTCAGTACGCCGCCCTGCAAAAATATTTCCCAGTTATTTACGTTTTTGCAACCCCGCGAATAAAACTGGGACTGCTAAGGTGGGACACCACTGAGATCAAACCACCTGGACCAATCGTTATGATTAGCCAATGAGAAACATAGTCAGATCACATTATTTTACACTCTTTTCTGGCACATGTACAGATTTGTTGTGCCTTTTGCCAGCCTCAGCAAATTGTGTGAACACAGAGGAACAAAATCAGGCCAAACCGGCAGATTTCTTCATCCACTTTTACTGTTCATAGTCACATACTGAGCACTGCCGGGGATGCTCTAAGCCACACAATCACTACTTTCTCGAGTCTAGTGATGGAGCAGCGTTTGGATGTGAGATAAAATCAACTGTTGGACTATCCAACTATAAATAATTAAATAAATAAGTAAAGGAAAACAAGAGAACAAGAGAGAAGAAAAAAGAAAGCAAGTTCAAAAAAGACACCACACCTCAAAGTGCAAATCACACAATGGGAGCCCCATGAGGAGAAAACACAAAATCTAGAACCTAAACCCATCACCAGGAGCATGAAGCAAGTTGTGCAAAGAGATGGCCGAAAACCTAAAAGGACATCAACCTAGAAGAAGCGTCTTCAGTCGTCGCAACATCAGTCGTCGCAACATCCTGATGTAAGATAGTGACAGCCTGAGCTCTCTAGACAGTCATCGACACCCTCTGCCTATAAAATGAAAGTATAATCAAAAGGATCAACTGGAGAGATTCGATTTGATTGACACCCTCTGCCCATAAAATGAACATATAATCAAAAGGACCAACTTGAGAGATTGGATAGTTTGTCAGTGGGCAATTACCCTCTCCCCAAACCCCAGGATTTGAGCAGTTTAACTTTTTGCACATTGAGTCACAGGTGGCAACCACGAAACTCGTTATTGCCAACTAGCTTATTTAGTACAAGTTTTATGATTTGGTCAACTAGGGGCTCATTACAATAGGATTCACTGTTGTGGCCGGTATAATGATGCGACTCTGATCTGGTGGTTCATTGCGCATACAAACACTGTTTCCTTTTCGATTCTCCAATAGTTTGACTAGGGAAACCTGCAGAAAATAGTGATGAGCAGCTTTACATGTGACCTCCTCAGCTCATCACCCTTATTTCTCTTTAGCTCAGTGTTTTTTTCCAGTTTCCTGATGGAGCCAGGGTAATGAGCATCCTAGGCAGATTTTCGACTTCACTGGCGACATTATTTCAAGGAACTCTTAAAACTGTAGCCAGTACACATAAATGGTGATGAGACATGAGACAAAACCCTCCCAAAGAAGAGTTTTTTTTTAAATATATTTTTTATTATAAATTTTGTGATATAACTGAAATAGCAATCTTCCAGAGGATGATTTAGCCAGATTTAGTTACAAACTAGATATGAAAGTAGGAAAAACCAGAATCCTTCTATATTTCTTGGGTAAGTACTACCCATAGCAACTTATCATAAAAATCTGGCAATTTGAAAAAAAAAAAATCATCAATATCTAGTGAATTTGGGTCCTTTTTTTCATTTAAAATCCTTTGAGCAAAAAAATTCCCCCAAAAAATACATTTTTTGACAAAAAAATTCAAAAAAAAGAATTTGTGACAGAATATCGTATGCTGTTTCAAGGAAATTGGACCCTCTTTTGGTGATTTTTCACCCCCAAAAAAAGACTGGGGAGAACTTTAAACAAGCGAAGGGCCTTAACGGTAGCTGGTAAATAATGTACCACACCACAGTGATCTTTTTTTTCCCCATGTTGCCCTTGGCCCGTTTAACATTTTCCCATCAGCCACTTGGGACCTATAGCATGCCATGTTATGGTGTGAAGATGCCACATAACTTGTGAACACATTGTGACATGACATGCTCTATGCATTTACACACTCTAACATGGCATTATATGCAATGCATAGTATGCCAGGTTACAAAACATGGCCATGGGAAAACGTTAGATGGGTCAAGGGCAACTGGGAAAAAAAACAGGGCAACATATGGTACCAGCTAAATCTTAGACAGGGTTTTTTTTTCAATTTTGTGAAGTAGCTGAAGTGGCGATCATTTATAAGATGATTTAGCCAGATTTGGCTACAGACTATACATGAAAGTAGAAAAAACCAGGATCCTTCTATATTCTTGGCCAACATACCCGAACTTATCATGAAAATCTGGTGATCTGGAAATTATAAAAAAAAAATCTGAAGAATTTTGGCCCATTTTTTTCGTGGAAAATCCTTTGAATACTTCGAAATCATATTTTTCAGGTCCAAAAAACCACCGCTTGGAGAACATCTCTGATGCTCTTGGGAATTGGACTCTACAAATACTTGCGAAGCAATGGTTTTATTTGGAATTTTTTTGATGCAGCCAGAATGGCGACTATCTGTAGGACACGATGTAGAAAGAGCTAAACTTTCTGGTGTGGCATGTCAAAGTACTGGGCACATGGTCGATAATGATCAAAGCTATTTGAAACGTGTGAGATAAGAAGTAGGATTGGGTCTTTCTTTATTCCCTGGCACAAGGACTAGCATGCTTTCGTTGCATGTGATGTCACTCCAAGAATTGTGGCAGTAATATTCACATGGAATAATGACCTTGTTCATGTCCTATTCCACACAGGACTAGAGCTCAGAGGCGATTGTGAAGTTTGTAGCAACTTATGTGACCCTAAGATTGAGTTGGAGGGGAGGGAGCTCAAGCTACGTTTTTCTTTCTATCTATTTCTCATTGTTTCATTGCTAATTTCGAACAAAAAGGTGTGGTGTGCATTAGCTTTTGAGGGAGTACAAGAAGCCATGAGGGCTATCTTCCTAAGGAGGAACTTGGTCATGAATTTGGTCTTTTGGGTTATATTGGCTCTGAGTGCATTGAGATCAGGAGACGCAGATGGGTGTACAAGCGCATATGACAACGGGCCTTACACTGTGCAGAATGTGCCTCTAACGGTGCCTGTAGCACAATCCCTCAGATTTTTGTGGATAGCAGTGCCGACGGTGGAGGGGGATGTGGAGGGAAAGTTCCCTGTTGTGCAGTTTCAACATGGTTTTTTGATCATGAATACTTGTTATAGCCAGATCATTTCACATATCGCTTCCTACGGTTTCATAGTCGTTGCACCTCAGGTAAAATTCCTTGGAATCTTTTGACCTGCAAAAATATCTACCAGTAAAATTATGTTTCATTTCCTTTCATAGAATTTCTCACTTTGAACACTTCCAATTTTTCATAAACAAAATCCAGAGATTTTGGGGTTAAAACTGAGACTAAGTAGTAGAAATAGAAGAAAAAAATCACATCAGTCTTGTCTGTTTGGATGTTGATACCACTTGGTGTGACGTTAGTTTAGGATCAAACTAGGCTCAACCTAGTTCAACATAAGTCAAGGGACTTCATCTACTATGGTCGCTACATATGTGTAAGAGGCAGCTTACAATCTTGTATCTGGCAGCAATCTCCATAGCATCATGTTTTGACTATAGAGTCATTTGTCACGTTTCTATATTGAAGTAAACAGACTATGGTTTGTGAGTTTCTCTAAAGAAAAGTACGTTGAGGAGTCTATAGCTTCAGCTTTCGGCTTATTGCTTATTATTCCGTCTTTAAGGAATTGAAAGATTACTTGCTTGTTTTCAGCGTGCAATACATATGATTTCCAGATAAGTCGTCCTGGTGATATAAAATTTTCAGAACTTGTTTGGTATGTGACCAGATGGATCCCATAATAAGCGTTAATGCAACAAAGGAAATTTCCGATGCAATTGATGTATTAAAATGGATACAAGCTAATCTTGAATCGACATTGTCGTTAGAGTTCCCAGAAACAAAACCGGATTTATCAAAACTGGCCTTAGTAGGACACAGTCGAGGAGGCAAGGTTGTGTTTGGTATGGGTAAAAACGGTACCATTCCAAATGTCTCAACCATTGTAGGATTGGATCCTGTTGATGGGGATGCAAACGGTAACCAAACACCCCCAGGTATATTAACATTTTCAGAAAACTCCTTGAATCTTGGAGTTCCCACACTCATTGTTGGGTCAGGACTCGGGCCTTTCGGATTTCCACCATGTGCACCCGGAAACGTTAGCCATAAGCAATTCTTCTTTGACCTCTCTGAACCTGTATTCCACTTTGTGGCCAAAGACTACGGGCACAATGACTTTTTGGATGATGTCGTTTGCGAACTAACAAGACTTATATGCCCGGGTACACTTGGCTCCAGGATGCCAATGCAACTTTTTTCAGGTGCGATTCTTGTTGTTTTCGTTGTTGAAAATTTGTTTATTTTTTCTTCCTGTTTCTGCATAAGCCCCCTTCAACCACCATGGCTTCTTTGAGGCTTGATGGGTTTATTTAACAGATCAATCGTGTTGCTCTCATGGGTATTGACGTTCATGTCTTGATGAATATCTTGAAGAATGTCTCTAATATAATGTGTTTTGTAGGTGGTGTTGTTGCTGCCTTTCTCCAAGCAATTGTGGGTAACAACACTTGTTTCTTTAATGATGTATTTACAAATTATGAATCTGCACCTGTGAGTTTGGAGGTTCCTCAACAAAAAGGAGAACTACCTCAAAATCATGTGAGCTCTAACTTCACCTTTCATTTGGTCTTTGGAATTCCATTAAATGGATTAGAAGGTTCTATGATTTAAGAAATGGTGTAAGTATCACTTGCCCAGAGCTTGATTTGTTCTCACACCTTGTAGGTCATATATCAAACTTCCTTTCATTATGACATTAAGTTGGGGTCATTCAGGCTTAATTGTCTGTATGTCATGTGCCAGGGAAACTCAATGACATGGTTAACAAATTATTTTTGTAAAAATGTTCTATAAGACGTTTCAAATTTATTTCATTTATGGATGTCTAATTCTGATCCTATTTTGTTGCTTCCATGATGTGCAGAATCTGCAAGTACCACTTAAGGATGAATGAGAAAAATGAAAATTAACTTGGAAAATCAGCCCGGCACAATGAAGAAGAACATTGCTATTGAGATTTGTCTTATTACGTTTTTGTTTTCAGACATTCTCCTAATCCTAGTCTACTCAATAGTACTTGGAAAAGGCGTTGAAGCTGTTGTAATTGAATCAAAAGCACCTTCAATTCAAGTGTACACTTATTGTTTGAATTAATTGAAGACTTTTTGGTGAAATGTGCAATGTCTCTGAATACATAATGTTAGAGGAGTTCTTGAATTTGGAAATCAATACCATATGGCCATACAATGTTTTATTTGCATCCATTTGGCCATCCATTTCCAACAGCCTTTCACAGACTATTGCATTGGAACAATAAATTCATCTAGGGCCAAGCTAAGTCTTGCTTAATCAATACACTTTCATGATCTATTTGGGTAGTATTTTATGGTAGACGTAAATTCAACCATCCACTTGTCTAATGACTAATCAAGGTGTTCTACTTCCAACTACTTCACAATAGATAGGTTGCAACAAATAACCAATTCATAGAAACATCTTGTAACTTTTGTTTTTCCACACTTCTAAAGAGCAAAAAAAGATTGCCCATTTAAACAATCTTGTTCCAAGCTACAACTTGGTACTGTTCATCATCAAAACATCATCATATTATGCACATGGTATAATTGTTGTAGAAAATTTGACAAAAAATTTAAAAGTTATTTTTGTAACAATGAGTTGTAAAGTCCTAATAATGTAGGTTGATTAGAAAACATTTTTTTGAAAATATAGCACATGTAGAATGTTAAGCCACTAGCTATTTTTGACAAACAATTTTTTTATTTTGTGTGCTTTTTGAACAATCTAAATGGATGTGGTCGCACTAAATGAAGGTGTAAAAAAACCTTTTGCATTGAAAGGCAAAGGACAATGTATTAACATCTAAAACTCCTTGAGAACTTAAATGTTTATTCATTTACTTGTCTTGTAGTAAATAGAGGTGAGTTGTAAATGAGTTGCAACTAAGATGTGACTATTTTTCTTATCCCATATTGTTTGTCTTACTTTTTGTGAAGTTTATAACTAAGTGCACTAAAAGTATTAAAATAAGTGACATTTGGAATAAGCCAATAAAATTTTTTTTGGCTTTAAATGTTAAACCCAAAGTAAAATAAAATTATCCCAAATGACCTACCTACCTACCTAGCTTAAGCCTACCCATTTATTTATTTAGGCCTAACTAGTTACCTACTTAACCTAGGAAATGTAAGTAGTAATGTTTAATTACCTACTTTAGGCTATTTATTTATTAACCTAGACGCCACATGTGAATGTCTTATTGGCCTTACATTGAATTATATTAATAGAAATATTGGAATAAATTATGTGTCCATTAATGATTTGTTAGCAAATCAATACCACATCCATACATCATTGCCTACGTAGTTGCATGATAGTTACAACATAATGGCACATTAGTTACAACATAATGGCACATTAGTTACAACATTATGGCACAATAATTGCAACATAGTTGCACAAGTTGCATATGTATACAAATTCATATATGGTGAATTGTGCCATTACAACTCTTGTAACTCATTTGATAACATTGAAACTATAGAAATATGTTGAGTTGCAAGTGGTCATTGCAATTAAAAACCAATTGCAAACCTAGTTGCAACATACCTATTTTTTCATAATGTAAGTCATGTGGTTAAAATGTTTAAAGGTGGTGATTTGTCAATTTGGCCCAAGCTAATTTTGCACCATCTTTGCCCTCCAATGTCTGAATTATTTTTCAATGTGAAACCTTGTGGATTTTGTAACAAATGGTACCAATGTTGGGATATAATTATGACATTTTGTAAACATACATATAATCACCCCTTTTGTTTGGCTGAATTTTTTAAACAACAAAACAAGTGCCTTGTTTATGACCATCTACTACATCCTAATTAGTGGTGTAGCTAGGGTTTTGGAAATGAAGTGAATGGGTTGGTTGTTAAATTGCGCTTACATGAACTTCATGAAAAGATCAAGAAAACACTCAAATTGAGTATGACATTGGACTTTTCTATAAATAAATGTTAGCCAAAAGTCTTACTTGGAACATGTAAGAATTGAATAATTATCCTTAATGTTACTAAGGATGGTTGTAATGTTGAAGGTTTTGATGTTTTTTCAAACCTAATTACTTTAGCATTCATAGTTTATGTTGAATTTTTGGTAATCTTTTAGTTTGTTCCTTCATTGATGTAATCATTGCAGATGTGCTTAGGGTTGGTAAGGTATCATTTACTTTTTCTTTGGTTTGATCGTTTTAAAACTAGAGTGCTAAATGTTTGTTCATTTCCTTTGTTTTATTTCTTATATGAATGCTTTGGTCCTTGATGTTGCTTATGTGATTACTTTGGTCCTTGAGGTTGTTATTTCTTGTGTTTTTAAATTTCTTTTGATGTTTTAATGTTAAATGTGTGATGAATGCTTAATTTATTTCCTTATTTTTCAAAATATTGATTATTTTAACATTATTTGTGCTAATACTCATTTGTCTCCTTTGTTTTTTCCTAAATTGACTACAATCACAATTATAATTCTTACTTTATTGCTTTAACCTAAATGTGTTACTCAAGCTGTTTATGGTACCAATGTTAAATGTGTTCATGAGGTTTCATTTGGTAGTTGCAAATCAAGCTTGTTCATTCAATTTGGTTTTAATGTTTATATCATGTCAATTGCTTGTGCATGTGATGTCTTTGAATTGAAGCATATGTATTGAACTTGGTTCCACTAGTAAAAAACATCCACTGAAACAAATAACATTAATTAGGGCTATGGCAAACTTTTATAGCCTTCTAGTGTTGGTTTCATTCAAAGGTGGCCTTCTTAAAACACTTTTTGGATCTTCACCAATCATCAACAAAGATGAAATTGAATCGAACCTTTTAAAGCCACAAGATAATGTGGAGACTAACATAAATGTTGAAAATGAAAGTTTGAAATGCAAAGACCTCCAAGGCCCGTTCTTCCATTTTGCAAAGAAAGAAAAAAGTTCACAAGATGTGCTTATAGATGGCTATATAAATTTTAAGAAAATTGTTTGCAAATGGTAGTGGTTCAAGGCCTCCCAATATAAATGATTGTAAATGGTGAATTACCATGTAATGAATTATCATACTTTAATACAATTGTCCAGTGATTGGTTGCATTGAATTGGTTTCCATTGATCTAGTGATTGATTTCATTGAATTAGTTACACACTTCATTGAATTGGTTGAAATGAAGTGGTTGTGTATGGGTGAAATGGTTATCTCAAGCTTTGTCCTATTTGAAATTACTAGGGGTTCATTTCCCATTCTTATCATTATTTTCCATGAACAAAGGTGATGTATATTCAATATCAATTGATAGATGATAAAAGTGGTGAACAAACCCATCCTTGTGTGGCACCATTAGAAATGTCACACTTTGATTTTCCTAGGCTTATAAAACTTTAAAAAACCATAGGAAACAATTAAATAAATATTTTCACAAGTACATTTATTATGTTCCATATATTTTGAAATTTCAATAATAGAATAATGTGTATTTTGATGTTGTTAATCATTGCATTTAGAAAAATATTCAAAAACATAATGTTAATTTGTTTTTTTGAATTTTTTGGTTATGAACACAAATTTGAAACACGATTAGAAAATTTTCTTGAGCATTTTTTCTTAAGGTAATTGTGAAGTCTATTTATTTATTTTTTTATTAGAAAATTTATTGAATAATTATAGCTTAATTATGAATTTCCAAAGTTAAAGCTATTGATTCTTGAAACAACCATTTCTATTAGGATTTTTTCTTTAAATAATTTTTTAATTCCAAAATAAACTTCAAATCATATATTAAATCATGCAATGGATACACATGAAAAGAAAAAATATATTATTGTGAAAATGTTTTTAAAAAAAGGCATAGGAAAATAATTTGGCCACTTTTGGTTCTTTAAAGAATTCATTGAGGTGGTTCTTAGTGGTACCACCTTAGGATGGGTTTGCCCTAGTGTGCACAATTATTTGCATTAGCAAATATAAATAAAGCGATTTGCAATTCCATGTTTAACAAATAGTTCATTATTTAAAGATCCTTCTGTGTGGAGTTGGATTTGCGCGCATTTTATGCACAATAAATAATCTTTTTCACATTCCCTTTATGTGGAGTTGTATTTATAAATACAAAAACACATGATACATATATGGGGGTGAAAACATGGTAAAGTGTACAACTAAAAATATTTGCTAGTCTACTTGTCAAGTCAACAAAAAGTAGGACCAAAACCCATCACAAAATTATTATAGATTCATTCTTTTTAGTTAAATGATAAATAACAAAATACTTCTTCATTATTATGCATTAAATTTTTAATTTTGCATTGTAAAAGTAGATTTCAAGTAGATATTTCTAGATGCAAATAACTTTTAAAATCTACTTTCTACAATGTAACATTTGATTCAAGTATGTGTCAAGTATATTCTACCAAAAAGAAAGTAGGTTTGTTTTTTGGTGAGCCCCTTGAATATACAATGATTTTCATGCTATAATTTCATACATGTATATTTCATTAAATTTTCTAATGAAAAGTAGGTTTGAACACCATATTGACCAATCAATTTCAAACCTACTTATTCCTTACTTTTATTGTTCCAAAGTTTTTGAAAATTTTGCAATTGATTTAGATAATCCCAATTGAAGGTTCCATAATTTCAAAATGGAATTCAAGTAAATTTTGAATATGTTTCTTGTGTTTTCATGAAAAACTACCTCTTTTTTAATCTGATATTGTTTCAACAACTTTTTCTATATACTTTACCATGCTTTCACCCATGGCTATGAATTGGGTTATGTATATGTTGTACACATTGTTATGCATCCATATGTTAAAAAAACTTGGAATTGAATTGTAATATTTTCATAAAATGTCATTATTTAATCTTACCATGTATTCCTTGCAAAGGGTTTTATTCCAAAGCCCTCCCTTGTCATTCTCACCTAGCCTTCACCTTTTCATATTTTGGTATGGTTTGCCAAGATTCCACCACCAATGTGCACCTTCCATTTATGTGAGTTGGTGTTCAAATTTCAACCATTCACATTCACATTCCCACTTTTGTTTGGACTATCATTTCTACTTTGTGTAGCCATGGGTCTAAAAGTTAAAATTTTGATTTAAACTTTAGTTTGTTTCAATTTTTAGGGGTTATTAGGTTCATTGTTTATCGTTGAATAATAAAAAGTCCCAACCATGGGTATAAAAATTAATAACAACAAAAAGACTGTGAATAATGGCACAATTTCATGCACTTTTGCTAAATTCTTGTTGGATGAAACTAATTATTTAGTCAATGAGTGGATTGACTTTGATTCATTCAAATGGACACAAGTGGAAATGAAAAAAAATTGTGGGCACGTTGTCCCTTTTATATGAATGCTGAGTTCAAGTAGGGCATGTTTGAAAACAATTAGGAGGTTTGAGGGTTTGTTGTTTCTTGATGTGCATTTCCATAAATGGTAGGTTGAATGGTGAGTGTGGCTTGACAATGTTTACATCATAGTGGGTATGACATTAGCATCTTGCAACAAGGGTAACAACACCAAAATCACTTTGGGCCAAATGCAGAAACATTGCAAAAAGGTTTGGCAATGCAAGCTCTTGCTGGGTCACCTTGGGGACTACAAGAATTGATGGGGGTATGGTAAAAGATGGAAAAAATAGCAAAGGGATGATAGGAATGACAAAAGGACAACAAGGATGGTGAAAAGATGACATACAACAACATGAATGTGTTGCAGGGATGATGGGACCATTGAGGGGATGATAAATAAAAATAGAAAAATATCAACATGATGTTGAAATAATGGTGAGGACATGGTAAAGAAGTGTTGGGAAAGGGATGGTGGGAAGACTCTAGGTGGACACGAGGGTTTTTCTTTGCTTTTTCATCAATGTATAAGTAAGTTTGAACCTAAAACCAAGGTAAATAAATAATAAAAAGTGAAAATTTTGGGTTGGTAAAAAAATTACTCAAGAATTAAAATGTGAGTAGGGACACTAAGGACATCCCTCATAACAACTATGCTTTTAAATATCAACATGCACAAAAAAAATTCAAGTTTTCAAAAACTCGGTGTGATATATAGCGATAGTAAATATATGTGACTTATGGTTAACATGAAAATTGATTCATTTAACCAAAATATTAAATCTTTCAATGATATAAAATTTGAAATCAAGAGCCACACTTTGAACATGTTTCAATTACATAAAAATAAGGGAAAATTTTATAATTAAAATTTTTATTGTGATCAATTTTGATGGTTTTCAAAGTCTTACCCATTTCAATTTGCACCTAATTTGTATACATTGAAATATAGCCTACAAACTATATCACTTCTTGTTTTTCTCCTTTTAAATTGTTTTCTTTCCTTTTTCCTTGTAAAACTTTTATGGCAACAAGTCATTCATCCTCATATGCATTTAATTCAATTGATGACACATGTTGAAAAAAAGTTATAACCCTTACAACATATTCATGCGATGTAAAAAACACACATCATTTAATAGATTCACAAAATTTTCAAGATTGCTTAAATAATTTGATTAATGTAATACAATGACAACTCCAACACATGTTTGTAGAATAATTAATGGAAAATTTCATGTGAAGAATAAAATAATCTTAAATATTCCAAAAGACTATGTATTTTGCTTCACAAAATTTTTTTCTTCAATTTTTTTGAAAATTATATATTTTTACAAATGATAAATTAGTGTTAAAAATTCCAAGGTAATTTTTATATTGTAATTTTATTAGGATTATCATCAAGAAATGACATATGTGATGAAGATAACATTGGCCATAAATGTCCATATAATTAATGTTGTTCCAAATATAATATTTAATTAATGAATCTTATAAAAAAGAACTTTAAAGAAAAGCTCACAAACTTAATTGGTCATAAATACATTGAAAGATCATTTTTATTTAGTAAAAGATTTATGAAAAGGTCTATATAATTATGATAGCAAAATTTGGATTATTAGACATTGTCATTATCCAAGTAGATGAAATAACGATTTATTTATCCCAAGATCACATGCACAAAATTATTTTAGTTTATTTATTCATATTATATATGCAATCTTGTAACAATGATCAAATGATATTTTGCATGTATAATGTATTGTAAACATTCATAATCCTTATTTTATTTTGTTGAATATTGATTTATGAAACCAAAAAAATTCAAATATGGATTTCAAATATAATATTATGCACAAACATAGTTTTTCAACCATTATTTGATCAAATTTCTTTTGTATTATTTCATCAAGTCAAATTGTTTTATCTTTTGCTTCATCTTGCTTAAATAATTTGATAAGTATGTAGGTTTAAAAATTTAAGTTAAAAATAATAATATTCATGTCATTTAAAACCTCATTGTAGAAGCATAAATGGGACGATATCATATGGGCTTTCTTGTATAATAATGATGTGATGCACAAAACTTGATCAAATGATCAAATTCCATGTCAAAATAATTTTTAGTAAAAGAAATAGGGAAATAATATTGAAAATAAATAAATCTTTCATTTTATGATGCACTAATTTTTTCAATGATTCATTTTCACATAATACACATGTAATTAAATGAACATCACTTGTTGTGTAACACCTAAATGAATGCGGACTGCAATGAAGGAAGAAGAAAAATTCACATGCCTAAACATAAAAAAGTCATGACAAAATGTTCTTTATCAAAAATCACAATTTATATGATAAAAACACAATTATAATATTTAAAAATTTATGGTCAATCTTCATTCTTGTTTTGTGTTCAAAACACATTTTCATTGAATCATTACTAAATTTATAATGTGCTTTCACGTTTGCTCCCTCTTGCCCTTTATGCATATAATTTTCACATAATATTTACATAATTGCAAAAAACACACACAAATTTATACAATTTATGGTTTATGAAAAAAGAAGAAATAAAGAGGAGATTAAATATCTTGCATAATATGAATTGATTTCATCATGGTTGTTTTGACAAGCTAAATGTATTTTTTTTAAAAATATTCTCACGTTCTACATTGCTATTTGTTCCTTTGTTAACAATCTTTTAAATAATGTTAACATATTCACATGAAACCTAATTACACAACACATGTTCACATGTCAATGACACGACCTCTTGAAATAACCTTGATAGAAATGAATTTTGATCAAAGAATAATAATGATATAATGCAATTTGTGATATACAATTATGTTTTCTTATTTGCACCAAGACTAAAAACATTGACAAAAATATATGTATATAGTCTTGCAATGCAACTTGAATTGAGTTTAGGTTTAATTAAACTGAATTGCAATAATATATTGAATAGAATTTGAATTCAACTAAATTCAATTCAAAAATTAAATTAAGATTAAGATTCAATTCAAATTCAAATTCAAATTAGAATTTTAAAAATGAGATGAAAATTAGCGAAAGAAAATATTCAAAATCTTCTTGTGAATATGGTGTTAAAATAATAATAATAATAATACACAAATTCAAAAAATAGACCTTTTTCATTCATGCTTTGTCTACTTATATAATAGACTTGGTTTTGTCCGGTGAGGGTCGTCCTTTCCATCCATCCGTCTCGTCATCCGTCCCGTCATCCAAGTTCCTCATCCCTGGATGAAGAAGATGATGGAACGGGAGGACGATGACCATTCATGGTGGTGGCCACAGTTTATCCAATTGTTTTTGTGTGGCCAGCAACAGGTACGAGTCCGAAGCTACCGAAGAGGGGAGACATCTTCTCTCCATTTTTTTTTTCTTTTTGGAATTTGTCCACTGAAGTGAAAGAGAGCTTTGATCTGTATCCTGAGAAATTGGATTCAAAAATGGAGATGTGAACCTGATATGAATTAGCATCTTTCTGGTGAGTTCCATATCAATGATAGAATCTCTGGAGGTACTCAAAAAAAATTCTTCAAAAGAGTTTAGCAAGATTTCAAAAAGTTAACTGGACCTGCATTTGCTGCTGTTCTAATAAGATTTGCTTTGCAAAATTTCCAAAAGCTTCAAACACTACTAGTGTTGTTACTTTGTCCTCCCTTTTGTTCTCCTTGCTCATTAATAAATGAAACTTGACAAATAGCATCATGCATCATCTTTGGTCTTCCAAAATTTTAGTTCCGAGTATTGCACTGCCATGCAAACTGCAGCTTGGTATGTCCATAGGTGAAGAAAGTGCGCCCTTTCCAAAACCACTACTGTGCAGGCAGTCCTCTTAAGGCTCTGGTTTCCAGCACCTGCTTGCTGTATGCCATTCACATAATGTTCTATCTCTATTATGGAGGGTCTTTAAGGAGACTGCCGATGATGCTTGGAAAAAGTCATAAGAAGAAATATCCGTGCTTTCTTACTTCCTTTGCTTGAAGGAACATCACAAGGAAGATGTCTTGTGTATGCAGAAGAATAGGTGTGACAGTAATTTTTGTGCTTTGCATATTGAACTTTTCTTTGGTCTCTTTCTATGTTTTCTTTGGTGTTCATTTTTTTTCCCTGCTCACATTGGTTCTTTGTTGTTGTTGATGTGTTTGCTTGGTGATATGCAGGTTTTCTTCCATTGATGGGAGTTGCCAACTGTGCGATCAATCGGCTGTTGTGAGCTTCAACTATTATTCTGCTACACCAATCTATGATATTGATTATGAAATCACACTCCCTTATGAGAATCTGATAGTCTTGCATGGGCTGTTTTATGAAGGATCTCTGGTTGAAGTAGGACAGTATGGTTTCACCTAATGCGCTTTCGCGCACCCCGAGCAGGAGGCGCATGGTCGACTTCCAACTCGAAAACGACGCACAGAAGGCAGCGGAGGTCTGTATCTCCAACAATGTATTAGAAACGAGTGTCATTTCTAAAGACGACGACAACGAACCGACAGGTAGAGATTCTTCGAGGAACTTTCTTTTTGTTTTGTTTTGGTGATGTGGGAGGCGAGTGATTGTCAGGTAGGAATGGTGATTTAGGATACACACCGTGTTTGCATTAGGATTGTTGTCTGCAACCTCGCTCAAGTAAATTACCTTGCTGTTGTAGAAGAGGAACAGAAGCAGAATGCTCGACTTATTGTAGACTTCAAATTGGAACTCCAGTAGGTAAAATAGAGTTGCGCCTGTCCATCAACATGGCAAAAATATGACATCCAACTTATAAGTTGGATTAGCAGTATTGGTATCCCTATGGAGTTGGGAAAATCTGGAAACTGATCATCATGATGTTAGCATGATGTGTAGAGTGAAGAAAGGGCAAAGCTGGAAGCAAGCAGGTGTGAAAGTCTGGAGCTTGAGTTAAAGGGAGCATTGCAAGAATCACAGGACTTGCATCGCCAGCTTCAAGTAAAATCAATTATTGCAAACTTCCCAGAAAAGGCATTTTCCACTTTCTCTTCTTCTTATTCTTCTTCTTCTCAGTGCTACGTTTTCCTCACTAGCAAGGATGCAAGGAGAAACGAGTTCCACTGGCGCAAGTAAGGCGGCTTCCTTTTTGTCTCTTTTCCTTAGTTGACATTGATGGAATAACAATCAAAGTAGTTCGTTTGTTGTTGTCCGGGCAGAATTTCAAAGGCTCGCCCTACTCCTGTGAGATTTATGACTTACGGTTCATTATTTTAAAAATAATTTAACCTATAGTTAAAAAATTTATCAATACTAGGTCAAAAATATTTTTAATGTTTAAGCCTAAGGTTGGAATTCTTTTAATAGTTAAGCTTAAGGTTAGAAGGTTTTAATATTTGGCTTAAGTTTAAAATCTTTCTAGGCCTAAAGATAAATCTATTTGGGCCTAAAGGTTAAAATCTATTTAGGCCTAAGGATTAGAATCTTTTTATTATTTTGACTTAGGATTTTAAAAAATTGCCATTTTGTCTTGGGTTAGAATCTTTTTATTGTTTTGACTTAAGATTAACAAAAATTTAGCACTGAGGCTTACAATTAGGTTTAAAATTGGGCATTATAAAAAATTCCTGAAAAACATTTCTCAAAATGCTTGAAAAATATTCATTAGTTTGAGAATCTTTATTTTGCCCAATATATTTTGGGCAGATTATATAGGTTGATTTTTTTTCATTTTTGCTAAAGAATTTGGGAAATCAACAAATCTTATGCTCGGAAATATTCATGAGATTTTTTTTCCAAAGATTCTTGAAAAAAATTCAGGCAATTTTGGAAATTTTAGCTTGCTTGGGAAAGTTATAAATGCTGATTTTTATCATTTCTGCCCAAAATATGTTGGGCACTCTGAAAAATTTGGATGCTTGAAATTTATTGGCATTTTGGGAATTCTCATTTTGCTCAATAATAACCGGCACCTTATAAATGTTGAAGATAGTTTTCATTTATGCCAAAAATTTTGAGGCATTCTGAAAATCTTCTCATGCTTTAGAAATTTTGGGCAGTTTGAGAATTTTTTTTGTCCACTAAGTTCGAGCAGATTATGAAGGTGAAAAAACTTTTTTTTGTCATTGCCCACCATCCCGGGTGCTCTTCTCACATGAAAGTCAGTATGTTGGGTAGACCAACATTAGGACAAATGTCTTGGCACCCTTAAGACAAATGTTTCACACCCCTAAGACAAATGTCTTGCTCTCTTAAGCCAAATGTCATCCATTCTCAAAACAAATGTCCCATGCCCTTAAGGTAAATGTCCTACACCCTTAAGACAATTGTCCTATGCCCTTAAGACAATGACCTTGGGTCAAATTGTAATAGCCCCAAGCCATTGGACCAAGAATTTTTGTGTATTTGATGCAAATACACATTTAAAATAATATTAATACGCGTATATTGGCTTATTGTTAGATCTCATGTCAAGAAAGTTTACCCCAAGACAAAACTAAATTTTTCATATGCATATTGGCTCAAGGTTGGAATATATTTAGAAAATGTGGCTTTAAAGTTAAAATCTTTTCTGGACACTTTGGCCTATGATTAGAATTTTTTGAGCACTTCGGCCTATGGTTGAAACATTTTTTAACCATTTGGCTTGAGGTTGGAGTCATGTACCAGTATGGCCCTTTTGATATTCTGCACACAACTAAGGAAGGGCACATATTTCAGGAATGCCCTTGCGACCAAGGCATTAACTTAGGCATTAACTGTGCAGACACTTAGGTACAAGCAAAGCAAAGTTGGTTGTGATGAAGAATTGTGGGCATATACCTCAAATTGAGAATCTCAAGGAATATAACCGCATCATCCTCAATTTCCTGAAAACCTGCCCCCAGAATTCAACCAAGGATTGATTGATATTGATTAGTCTTTTAAGAAGATTATGATTTCTGGAGTTCCGGTTTCTGGAAAGGGGACGCAATGTGAGCTCATTGTAGCCAAGGTGCATTGAAGAAATTTCCTGAATTGCAAATTGGAAAGCACTTCTGATGGACATAATATTGCTGTAAATTTAGCTAGTTTGACATTGTTTCTATAATTCTATCTTCGTTGTTGTCCAGGCAAAATTTCAAAGCGCTGCTGCTGCAACATCATAATATTTTAGGTGTCTATCCGTCCGGTCGTCTGCCTTGGGGGTAAGGGGGTTAGGGTTAGCACGCCCTTCATAAACGTGTTTCAAAGGAAGAAAGCTTGGAATCTGCCCAAATCCTCCATAAATCTCAGTGATTTCAAAACCTGTTTTTTTCTCCTCAAAATGTGGCAATTTCAAAACTCTTTATTTTCCCCTCCTGGAAATGTGGCGATTTAGGTTTTTTTTTGGAAATTTTCCAAAATGCTCGCTTCACCATGTATGTTTTCATGGGGGACTTTTCAACGAATTTTCGTCACCAAAAAAAAAAGTTGTTTTGTGCCTTTGTGTATGTCTCTTTTGGTTTAAAGAAACCGGGGGACTTCACAGTGCCTGAAGGTCACTGTCCGTCCGGTCGTCCTCCTTGGGTTGTATGTTGGGGGGCCTTTAGTGGGTATGTGTAATTTGGGGGAGGGATGATATATCATAGGCTGTGATTGGGTTGTGCTTGGTTTGTATGACTCGGATGACGAGTGGAATGCATGCTTAGAAAAAGTAGTTGGCATGCAAATAGGTGCGCAATTATGGTCTCTATTTGTGACCATCTTGGCCTTTGGCGTTCCAGGTGAACCACGCATGCTATGAGACAAGTACAAGGTGCACATTTGCGATGACTGCAAGGCAACATTGCAACGTCGAGGTATAGTGGAACCGTCTTTTGAACAAATTGAGAGTTGGGCACTGCATTCCTTACAGGATGTGCTTGCCAAATTTAGCAAAACTCTCGACGATTTTGGCCTTCCTACCCCCTCTATTGCCTTTGATTGGTTAGAGACCAATCGCCTGCTTGAAGTGGAGCACGACTATAATGTCGAGGTCTTGCAAGCTGAGGTGGCTATGGCCATTGAGAGCCTCAATGATGGGCAACGTGCAGCCTACAATGGTGTAATCGATGTATATGCTGCCCATCATGCTAAAGTCATATTTATCGATGGCCCTGGTGGAACGGGTAAGACCTACACCGAAAACTTGATTTTGAACATTGTGCGTTCATGTGGTGATATTGCACTTGTTGTCGCCTCTTCAGGCATTGCTGCACTTCTGCTTTCAAGAGGGCGAACGGCCCATTCATACTTGAAGATCCCAATTGCGCTTGACCGTAAGTCCTTCTGCTATATCCGTAAGCAAGATGATTTGACAACGTTGATTCGTCAAATGAAACTCATCCTTTGGGATGAAGCTCCTATGACTTATAAGCTCACTTTTGAAGTGGTGGATCGAACTTTGCGTGACCTTACAAATAGGAATGAACCCTTTGGCGGCATTGTTTTTGTCATGTCAGGGGACTTTCACCAAGTCCTTCCAGTCATCCCTCGGGGATCCCGTGCAGACATTGTCTCTGCATCAATCAAAAGCTCCTACCTATGGGAATTTGTTGAGGTATTTTGTCTTTCGGAAAATATGCGGGCCAATGATGTTGTTGCAGTTCACCCCGATCTTGGGAATCGCACTTTCGCAGACTGGCTTCTTTGTCTTGGCAACAACGAGCTAGAAACCATCGATGAGGACTACATCAAGTGTCTAGACATGATGGTACTCCCTCCTACGGACACACAAGCCATGGTTGTGGCCATCTACCCTCGATTACATGAGGGCCAAACCACAAACGAGTATTTGCATGAGCGTGCGATTTTGGCTCCTCACAATAAAGAGGTTTCGTTAATAAACGCGATGGTTTTAAGCTACCTTCCAGGTGCGCAAGTCGACTTCCTCAGTGCGGATTCCGCAGAGGACATGGAAGTGGCAAACACATGCCCTTCCGAGTTCCTCAACACTTTGGAAGTCAGTGGCATGCCTTCACACAAGTTATCACTCAAGATTGGCGCACCAGTGATTCTATTGTGTAATTTCGACCCATTGGTTGGGTTGTGCAATGGGACACGCCTAATTGTTTGATGCTTCACAATGCGAGTCGTTGAAGTTGAAATCATCACAGGTAAATGGGCCGGTAATGTGGCCTTTATCCCGCGCATTAAGTTCATTTCCGATAACAACGGTTTGCCATTGACATTTGCAAGGAAACAATTTCCTTTGCGATTGGCTTATGCCATGACTATTAACAAGTTTCAAGGGCAGACCCTTTCTCATGTTGGCCTTCATCTCACAGATGACGTTTTTTCGCATGGCCAACTTTACGTTGCCTTTTCACGTGCAAAGGCACTAGAGAACGTCAAAGTTCAGCTTCCAGACACTGTGCATGGCCGAATTGGCCTTATGCGCAATGTTGTGTACGAAGAAGCCCTCCTTTGAAGCTGCATGCATCTCCTAAATGGCTCCACGAGAAGCTACGTTCACAACGTGTATCTGTTTAAAATAGAATGTTTTTTCGAAAAAAACCAGGGGACTTCACAGTGTCTAAAGCTCACGAGTACCCTCTAGGTGTTTATCTGTCTGGTCGTTGTCCTCCTTGGGGGTTAGGGGGTTAGGGTTAAAGTTGCCGCCTAAACCTTAAACCCATGGTGTTTGAACAAGATTCCTCTCTCCAAACCCCAATGTTTTCAGTCTCAAATTTTCTACTTCTGTAAATGTAGTAATATTATAGTTTGTTTACTAGCTTTATTGGGTGATTTTTATTTTTTTTTGGTTTCCTTAGAAAAATTCATCCTTTGATACAAAAAAGTCACCACTAATAAACACAAATAATACCTCAAGATTGATTCCCCATTGTAGTGGGTTTGATTAATTTTGTTTTGCTTTGTTTTTCGACGATTCTGTGGGAACTATTCTGGAAAGGGTGTATTCTATTACAAATTTTCTTTTTTAATTTTTAATTTTTTTCCAATAATCATCACAATCACATACAATATGCTATGAATAGGTCCTTGGAACTTTCTATATTCATATTTGTATTACCAAAAAAATTGGCTAAATATACTTATTGATGATCATCTCTTGAGTAACATCACAAAATTAGAAAAAAAAAAAA
>Ga0209208_10000616_pt1 | contig 47068 bp, 34 predicted proteins | sample S1TSphfallax_3_FD_187694 | JGI IMG/M metagenome (GOLD analysis project Ga0209208, IMG submission 187694) | Host-associated microbial communities from peat moss isolated from Minnesota, USA - S1T2_Fd - Sphagnum fallax MG (SPAdes) (version 2) | ecosystem: Host-associated > Plants > Peat moss >...
GGTTGTATGAAAATATTATGACAGATGGAACGAAGGGGGGTCAACCATCAAGTGTGAACTTGGATTAAACATCAACATAAGGCTCCTTCACCTTCTATCATGGTGAGTTTGATTCCCCCACAATGTCTTAGTACCTTTCAAATGGACACAACGCATTAAATTCTTAGTGAATTCTTTTGCATTTCATTGAACCACCTTAATTTGTTAGAATATAACTAGATCGTGGTTCCACCCCCAAGTGGGTTTTGTGAGCGCATATCTTCATGTGGAAGGTGTGGAAAAATTCTTCACAAATGGCACCTTGACAATTTGTGTGATTGGATGTGCAGTGTCATCACCAGTTTCCATAAAACCAAGTGTTTTCAAATCTTTGTGTCTTTAAACCATTTTCCATGACTAGTCATATGATCTAAAACTCCAGAATCCACATACTAGACATTATTATTTGATACACCTCCTATCATTAAATTTTCCATGTGGTGCATCACAAATAGTTATTCATCACCTTGATTGCTAGTTGATGCATAATTCCCTTGTTGTAGCTTTTCATTTCGTGCATCATGCTCCTTTTAAAAACAGTTCTTTGCCATGTGCCTAGGTTTCTCACAATAATAACAATTTGAGTTGTTATTTGGTTGTTGACCTTGATGACTTCCACCACAACCTCCACAACTTCGTCTTCCTCTAAAGTTTCCTCGTCCACCTCCATGAGACTGACCTTCATGTTGATGATGTCCACCATGCGAACTTCCATGTCGGCCTCGAAATGAGGTTTTAGCATCTCTACCTCTACCTCTATTAGAATTTGAGTAGAAAGCATTTTCTTGTGATCCTCCATTGGATGAAGTACCAACAACTCTCATCTCTTCACTTATAAGCAAGGTTATTAAATCTTGAAAATTGAGAAATGTTTTTCGAATTGTAATTGAAGTACGAAACTAGCTATAGTCTTTTCCAAGACCATTCAAGGTCACGACCATTAGATCTTCATCTTCTATAGGGACTCCTATAATTGCAAGAACATCTACAAGGTTTTTCACCTTTGTAGAATAGTCATTGATGTTCAATTTGTTTTTTTGTAGATTATGCAACTTTTGCTTAAGTTGCATTTTGCGGGCTTGTGCATTGGTGCTATACATCTTCACCAATGTATCCCAAGCTTGCTTAGGTGATTTTGCATCTTGAATATGCACAATCATGGAGTCGGACACACTCATAGAAAGCCAATACAAGATTTTTTTAGCTTTTTCATGCCAAGTTTTATTGGTTTGAATTTGTTGTTGTGTGGAGTTTTCTGGGAGAGGAGGTTTTGTCTCATCACCAGTTATGAATTCCCAATAACCTTTCCCCATCAATAAATTCATAATCCTAAATTTCCACACTTGGAAATTGTTCTTGTCTAATTTCTCAATTACAATTTGAGAATGACCGTCCGCCATCTTTTAAGGCAACACTCAATGTCTTCTTAGGGTTTTTAGGATTGGGATTAGGGTTTTCCTTCCTTAGGTTTCTAGAATTAGGGTTAGGGTTGAACAAGAAGGACCTTGTATATGTATGTATGTCTTGAGTATTATACAAAATTCTATACTATACATAGGTTTTAAGTATATGTACATATTTCATATAATACTTTGTATGGTATTAAGTACATGATTACATACCAAACTTTAGTATGAAGGTCTTGATAATGTATTTGTGCTTCCCGATCTTCAAACTCCTTTCAAGTTCTCCCAAGTTGTATTTGCTCCATTTCAAAAAATTGTTTTGATGTCTTCTTAATGTAAACTTCTGTCATAACAACTTTGCGAAGCTACACTGCTCACATATGACCTTGAATCCTTTTGAAATTTTGTTAAAACATGTAAAGCTATGTCTACTATTGTCTCTCAAAATTTCAACTCATTTGATTTCATAAAATGAGAAATCTTGCTACTTCTTTGAAGTCACTTCAAACTAGGACCTGAACATAAAATGACTTACAACTCGCTCTCAACAACTTCAAACTCCTTGAGATTTTGGGAGACACATAAGATATATGTCTTCTATATGTATTCAAAATTTCATCTCTATTGATGATGACCACAATGAGTTATCACTTTAAAAATAAACTAACTTCAAAACTGAGGCTGAAACTTTAAATACTTGAATCTCTCTCAATACGTATTCAAATGACTTGAAATGTTTCTCACATATATATATTTTTATGATCTATAAGATCCCAAAGCTACAAATCCAAAAAAGCTCAAACAAAGGAGATATGACCAAAAAACCAGATTTGACACGGAATCTTCAAAAGCTCATAACTCTCACAAAACAAATCTTCTTTTTTTGGGATTTTGAAAATAAAAACGTCTTATAGTCTTTTACAATCTCTCCAAGTTTTACTCCAAAATCTTGTCACAATAGATCTAGATCTAGATTTAAAGATTTGACTTCCACAACCTTTGATATGGGGATCTCTTCTCACCTCTTTATTTTCTTTTCTTTTTCTTCACTTCTTTCCTTTCCCCATTTCTCTTTTACACTTGAAAAATTCCTATGATATTACTAGAGATTCTCAAACTCTAGTTCTAAAGACTTTTTAACTCTATATTTATTTCAACCTTCTCACCAAACAACCTAAACTCTAATACCATGATAACAAATAGGAGATCTACTCAAGTGCAAACATAGAATTTTATTGCAAGGAAACTATAATACGATGCTGACAACATGGAACATAACATCAAAAACTCTTCAAAGTTCTTGTCACATGATATACACAAACTTGTATAATGAAGAAAAAGAAAAAGAAATCATCAACACCAAGGTATTTAACTACAAGACCAAACCACAAATAACCAAACTAATATAAGTAAAGAAAGTAACTCAACGTTGTGAAAGTAACCTAATTACTTTCCTACCCCAGTAATTAATAAAACCTAACTAGTTGAACTTGAATTCTCAACATTATTAAAACCACAAAATGTAATTGGCTTCACCTAAACTATGCATCTAGATCTAGGTAGTTGCATATCACATAATCAAAATGAAAAAAGGTCAAGTTTTATACCGTGGATTTGGCCACTTGCTCTGGAGAATTCCAATACAACTTAAGCTTCTGCCATGTTTCATCTAATACATCAAGGGGTGGACCATGAAATGGATCCTTCTCCCACAATCCTTTTAGGCGTGACCTCTCATATTTCAAAACACACCGCACAACTTCTTTCAACCCAGGAATTGACAATTGATTTCCCATGTACTCAAATTCTTCCTTTAACTCTGCCTTAAAATCAACCATATTTTGTGGGTTCTAGTTTTTCACAAGGACAATAAAAACATCCATGTACTTGGTACAAAGCCTCCGAATTGAGTATTCAAACCATGGTTTATTAGCAAAATGGCCTGTAACAAAACCTCTTGAATCAACTTAAATGGACTGGGGTTTTCTACCATCTACTTTTCAGTGGTGCATCTCAAATTCTATTATTTTCTTTGAGACTCATTGGACCTTGTGTATGTTGCTAATTTGGACACTAATGGGTGAAATGATTTGTGCCCCATTGCTTGCACCTAAACTAGGGTTGGATAATGTTATTAAATGAGGGCCAGTTTGTATAGTTAAAACAAGGTGCCCTCCTTCACATGGCACACTTAGGATGCCATGAAGAGGACCCATGTTCTAGGATGTAGTTGGCATGAATGACCAACCATATTCACTTGAACCAACAAGCTTAGGAGGTGGGTCAATGGCAGGCAATTTTGTTTGATGACCATATTTTAACTATTGTTGTTTTTTGGCCTTTTGTGCCTTTCCCTGCACACACAGTCAACAACATCGTCTCTAGCCACACATGTTGGGTAAAACAAATAATTTGCTCACCAACTACCATTTATGATTTTTGGATCCAACTTTGGTTTGGTTTTTGCCAAATTGGTTCTAGCTACGAACCAAATTTGTTGATTGCATTTGGTAATAAACATATAATAATCTTCCTAAAAACTTGGGCAAACCATTATACACAATTAGCGTCCTAAATTTTTGTTGCATTTTCAGAAACAATTGGAAGACTTAAACGTGATGTTGGCTAGCATTCAAGAGACACCCAAGAACACACACACACACACGCAACATGCATCAATTGTGAACAAAAATTCTTCAACCAAAATTTTGCATGTAAAGTAATAATAATAATTGCATGGGAAACTTTAATCCCTAGTTTTGGATCTCCTCTCCACCAAGCTCTTATTCTTGCTTGATAGAACATTTTTTGACTTACTAGTAGTTTTTCCTTCTATCGTACCTCCACTCACAACCTTGCTAACAACACTAGTTGTCCCAACTCTTGGGTTTTCTTGCTTTTACAAGAACGCAAACCTTTACTTTTTGTTCCTAGGTTTCATCAAAAACACCTTTTCAAGTTTTCTTCCCTTTGTTACTTTTATTTCCATTGTCCAATGACAAGCTTAGGTACCTCTTCTTGATTCTCCACCATTTGCCACTAGTCACCATGTTCATGAAGTTCCCCATTGAGTGGTTGCATTTACCACCACTTGACGATCATGCCTCTATATTTCAAAACATGTGTTGAGTTGACTATCTCTTGAGAAGCTTGATCACCCATGATGTTGTACCCTCCTTCTTCATCAATCTTTCCTCTTCATGATGTGCTAAGATCTCTCTTCATCCTTACAAAATTCTCACAACATCATCATCACTCAAGAATAAGAAAAAAGGACCAATAATTATTTTCCTTCCTCTCAACTTCAAGAAGACACCACTATGACCATCTTGCCCTAACCTTAATTGCTACAAGTTGTTGGGTGGCATCCCCCCCTTTTCCGTACTTCTTTATCTAGCAAGTTTAACCACTCTCGAACAAGGATAAAGTAACCCAACCTTATCCTAATCTAGCCAACCTACTTCCCCCCTTAAAAAACTACCACTCGAGTCCTATTGAGATAAGGTCATATGCCCTAACCCACCCCCCCTTAAACTTAAGGTTAACCCCAAAACTTCCTAAAAGCCGCCTTACTTAGGTTTAACCAAAATTAGGTTAGGCTAATTAGGGCCTAACAATACTCACATGTGTAAATTGGCACCCCTTTTGCCACCATTGCGAATGTGTCATGTTAAAGAGTCCAAGTTCAAATGATGTTTATAGTAATCATCCAAGGCCACTAACTTTGAAATCCAAACATGCATTTCACATCCACAAAAATGAATGTTTTGGGAATGAAATGAAGGTGGGCTTGACACATTTTCATCAAAAGTGTCAACTTTCGTTGATAATGGTTTCCTTCCACATTCGTGATGGAACATATCCAAACCTTACTTTTCCTACTTCCAAACCCTAACTTTTATGTTTCTTGGATCAATTGAACAACTTGGTCTCTATCCACAATTTGACAATGATTTGGCCTACATGAACAACGAGTTGACCTTTACAAACTTGACAATGGTATGCTAGCTCATGATCTGCAACATTTTGTTTTCTTTTAAGTTGAAAATCAAACTTTAGATATATGCAAATCATATGTAGTTGAGCCCAAATGTTGTGAAGAAATCTCATTTTCATTTGTTTGATTTATTCACTTGTAAATGTTTTCATGTTTTCTAATATTCTAGGGTTGGATGTGCAAATAGTGGGCATATTGTGTGTAATTTACATAATCAAGTGTGTAAAAGGACTTGCATTTTTATTCCAAGCCAAAGACTTGGGGTTTAACATTTAACAATTTGTGTTTGGAGATTTCAGTGACATGGTCATTAACCTATCTTGACCAGAGGTGCATGTTCTTTTCTTCCACACTAGTTGAACAATATCTACTAGGATGTATATATATACTATACTTTGAAAATTCTTTCTAGCTCAAGTTAAAATGTTGTTTGCCTTTCCAGAACATTAAGGTAGATGAATAATTCTTGTTTCCATATTTTAGGTACATTATCATTGACCTAGTTTGCACCTCCTCCCTCAAAACATCAAGCTATAATAGAGGTTTTCCAAAGGTACACACTCCTTTCCTTTTCTTTTTTTACCATTGATGTCCAATGTATGTATTGATGCAACTTGTATATCATGGGAATCTTTGAAGATGAAGATAGAACATATATTACCTTGGAAAAAAATGAAATGGTTGGGTAAATCATGATTTCATATTTGAGTTATACTCCTAGTCTAAAGCTCACCTCACAAGCTATAACAAAGGCTCCTTAGAAGTACATTTTCATTTCTTTTGCATTACTTCACTACTCCTTTGTTGGAATGTATGGATGCACCCTGTATTCTGGCAACTTTTAATTTCCAGCCAAAGACAAAAAAATTATTACCTTGGAAGAAATTGAAGTGATTGGGAAACCCTTGACTCCAAATTTGAATTGCATGTTCATTGGCTTAGTCTAAAGGTCTCCCCAAACGTTGGTACAAAAGGTTTAAATGTATCTAGTCCTTTCATTTACAACATTGGATTTTTTGTTGGACATCCAAAAGTCCAATGAACATTATCCAATTGGTAATTTGTGACCTCTATTGATGCCCCAAAACAGTCAGCCTCATTGCCATAGTAATATTACCATGTGGACAATTTTTAATCAATGATGAATATATGTGGGACTTCAATTCATCGACATTTGGATATTTTGACCTCCAAGTAATTTATTTACCTTAGTATCGTTTGCTTCCATATTGGTTGTTGTTTATTGAAGAACATTCGACAAACCTCCTAAAACTTTTAGTCTTGAGACTTGGGCTTATGCTGATGACACAAACATCCCACCACAATTTATGCCATTTGGTAACTAACCTTTCCCACAACAACCACCACCCTTGCCACCACCACCAATCTAGTCACTTAAACCACATGGAGGTTTTGGAAGACCACCTATGTATGATACTCAAGGTGGTTAAAACAACTTGAGTTCTATGGGATTGTCACCACTATACCACTATCAAGGTTGGCATGCACTACCAACTTATGATTAGTGCAACAAATGAATGCACTTGTTAGCTATGGTAGCCCATCTTATCACCATATGTTTCAACCTACAATCCCTTCTACTCTAAAAAATGAGTTATGAGGGCTATCCTTCGTTGCCAACAACACAACTTGTACAACATGCATTGCCCACTATAATTGCCACTAGTCCATGTCCCTTGGGCCATGCACCCCTATCTACTAACCATGTCCCAATTGATGAAATAATTGAGAAAGTATTAAGCATGGGTAGCTTCTCTAAGGACCAAGGAGGGCTATGGTGTGTAGGTTAACAAAAAATGGGTAGTCAATGGATCTTGACATTGTGCTTGATAAGTCAATGAATAGTGGTGGTGATGTCCAACCTTATAAATGTTTGATTGGTTGTGGTTAAGACTAACTAAGATATTCACCTCATTAAGACAATTCCTTGACTATGTGGTAAAACAAAAATCAAGGAACTTTGTGGGAACTAATAGGAATGTGTTATGGATCTTTTGGATGAACTTACATGACTAATATGTTGTGTGGACATAGGGGCTATGCCCAATCTACTCATCAAAGTTGAACAAGGACAAGCAAGCTCCCTTGAGTTTGAAACACATAATTTAACCTTAGTATTGAACGCTTGAGTGGAAGGTCCTCACCACCAACGACCAAAAATCAGGTACTTAATTAGTAAATATATGGTGAGCTAATAATCAAATTGAAATAAGTGAATAGTCTACCTCTCTTCTACTACCCTAAATTGTGTGAATTTTGTGCATAAAATTATTGGTTGTCCTTTCTTGTGTGCTTTTGATTTTATCTTTAGATGAGCTAAATAGGAAGGCTTGGAATATCTAAATTAAGTATTGTGATATATGAGCTAGATAAGAGTTGTTGTGATATTTTCACTATAAATAAGAATTAGTTATGTGATATTTGAGCTATACAAGCTATTGTAATATTTGAACTATTTGAGTGACTATGATATTTGAAAAAATGACATAAATTACAAGCTACAAAACTTTCTATCAGTCAAGAGGGTCATATATTACATTCACTTGTGTTTTTGTGCCAAAGTGGGCTACCTAAATGGTTGGAAGTCTTGGGTGTTTGATAAAATGGGGAACAAATAAAATATGTCCAAAAGATTATCACGGGCCAAAAAACAACAAATCAATGAAGCTTGGTGGGCTACAACACTCACTTGATCACAAGTAGTTCAAACACAATATGATCAAGGTTCAATCCTCTCATGCATTCCATATGATGTATTCATGACATCTATTTGGCCAAAACTTTGGTGTCAATATCTTTTAGATAATGATCTTTTGGATGCTCTTCAAGATTGGAGGTTTGTTTCCAAATCATAGAAGGCACATGTGGAGACCATTCTACATTGATTGGCTTTCAAGTTAGTTAAAGGTGAGGTCGTGAATCGTGGATTGTTTATTGGTAAGGAAAATGAAGTGTGTTCTTGTTACCTATGATATTTGGTGTAGGTCATTATGTGCACTGCACAAATATATACCAATACAAGGTGTGAAAGAACCCCTCCACATGTTGCCCATTAAGGTTTTCAAAAAGGTTCTAAACCTCTATGACAAACATATATAAAGGAAGGGAGAGGGCTATTGTGGGGAAAACAATACAAATTATGTGTACAAGCTTGAGAGTAATCTTTTATGTGTTGCTTTGAGAGGCATTATGCATGTCCCATGACACTGCTCAAGTTTTTTTAGAGATCTATTGATTGTCTAGTGGCCCAACCCATACTTGACCATCTCAATATGTTGCATTTGTTTTGTTATTTACTATTATGTTTTAACACACACACATCACACATGTTGAGTCACTTATTAAGCCTTTTTGCAATATGCCAATTAGAACCAATGGACATTGTTGTCAATGGTTAAATGTGAATATTCATGAGGAGGATGTATGTACATTTAAAAAAATGTCAACCTTGAAAAGTGGTTTTAATAATGTCATTAGCTTATAGCATTTCCAAAGTCAATCTATACACATTATTAGCAATTTACTTAACCAATACACATATATTGTGTGTGTGATGTCTAAAGCAAGTTTGTACATACACACCAAGGGTGTATGTGAATTGGGTTAATTGTGCCCTTAGTTAACAAACAAACATTCAAAGGTTAAATCAACAAGCACCTTGGACCTTAGGTGTGTTTTTCATATGCTAATGAACATGAATAACATCAAAATTTAATTATTGGATTTTGCAACTTGTTGATATAAGCATTTATGCACCTTACACAATCCAAGAATGAACGTCATTTGGTGGTGTATTATTGGAGAATCAATTTTCACATATATATGGTAGTTAATCTTCGATTGTCTAGACTACAACATTTCCTAGAGTAGGAGATCTAGATTTAACAAAATGTGATTTGTGGTCTTCCTTGGTATTGACAGGACCAAGGATCCATTAAGGTGGCCAGGGACTCGTGGAACATGCTTCAAACCTCCAGAACATATAGGTCCCATAGAAAGTTGTGATAAGATATTACACAAAATAAAAGAGACTATTGCCAACATCCAATTTGGTTTTACAAAATATAGGTGCCCTTTGCACATGGTGCCATGGAGGTGATAGAGTTATGTTACAATCATTGTTAGGACACATTTACAAAAATATAATCATTCAACCAACTTCTTGCTAAAACTATAGTGGTACAATCCAACATGTGTGCCAATTATTTTCTAAAGTTGCATAGAGGTGAATTTGGCCCCAATGTTTTTTTGTGGATAATTGTTGTTTTTCATCACTTTGTTTTTACTTGTATGCATTGTCATGTTTGCCCCAATCGTTCGTGATTGAAGGGGATCAATGGAACTCAAGTTGATAACTTAAACTTAGACCCTTCAACGAGTATTAATCATGATGTTGAACCAAATCACGGCACGGGCCTTGATTAAGATACATAATTGGGTAGAATGGTGAGTAAAGCATTTCAAAGATTTGATCAATTACACACAAGCAATAGGGGAGGGTCAAACTATCACCAAGCACATGGATGAAGCTATTGGAGATTTGCATGACGGTGGAAAAAATAACCCATTAGATGACCTTTTGGGCCTAGAATTAGAGCATGATAACTACAAGAAATTGTCATGGCAAAAATGTTTCAAGAGGCTTGAATGCCACTTTATAAAGGATGTCCCACTAGCCACCTAACTACCATCCTATTACTTGTCAACTTTGTAACAACCCATGGGGTGAACAATACCTTTATAGATGAAAATTTTACACTAAGTTAAGGGTTGATTCATTCCCAACTTAAAACAATACCCTCCCAAAGTCACTTTATTTTGCAAAGAGGGTTGTGAAACAACTAGGGTTGAACCATAAGTCAATTCATGATTGTTACAATGGATGTGTTCTATTTAGGGGGGAATTAAGCACAACCACTATTAGTCCAAAAGTGTCAAATGCCTTGCTTTGTTGAAGGCTACAACAAGGTTCCTTGCAAAGTTCTTCACCATTTCCCCTTGATTCCAAACCTCAAAAAAATGTATAGATGTTCAAAGTTGGTGGAACTAATGTCTTGGCATCTTGCAAACAAAGGCAACAATGGGTTGATTTGTTCAGTTTGTGATTCAAAAGTTTAGAAGCACATTGGTAACACTTGGCATGATTTTACAATGGTTTTACAACGTCAAGTTAGGTTTAGCCCTTAATGGGGTGTGTGAGCCATGGATTGTAGTCAACAAATTATTAAGCTTTAGTTCCATAAGTTTCCTTAGATATAATGATTTTAATCTTTATAAACTTCCAAGTAGTGATTGTTAATTGTTGAATTAGCCTTTGGGATATTTCTAGGCATAGAGAATTTCTTTATTTAAATTAATGCAATGTTTAATCAGTTTTAGGACCTAGTAAACCTTTTAAAGTGCATTATCTTTTTATGTTGTAGAGAAAGGAAGGGGCATGTAGAATTAGATGTGATTTATTGATATAATCGGAATCCAAGCCCATAATTAACAATAACATTTTGCCATGACGGTATTAAGTTAGTCTGTGGAATAATCTTCAAGCACTAATGATGTACTTGAAAGAATTCTAGGATGCAATCCTAATACATCTTTATTTAGTCCTCACTTCTATTAGACACTCAAATAAAATCAAAATCAAACTTAAGTATTAACATTTTCCACATGAGTAGCCTCAGGTGAATTACAACATAGTAAATAACTTTAAGGGGATAAATCATACTTGCAAAAACTCCAGAATGCAACGAATGGTGCGAGCTAGGTATTCGGTTCGATGCTCCATGGAAAGGGGGTTGATTGGGCCTTGCAACCAACGATAATGGCCATCACCGGGAACCCAAGTTCGACAACGAAGACAAACATCATCGTCTTCACATTGACACTCTTCAAACCTCTCTGGTGCGACTCCACGAACAGGAACAAATTCTAAATAGATTGCTAAGTCATGTGGGTTAGGAGACAATCGACAATCCCATGCCGAACGATCAACTCGAGTGCACACCACTCGCCTGGACGATTCTTCTTCGCGCGGTTGTTGAAAAACATTCACCTCAAGCGGTACTTCTTCGAGCTCTTCTTGTTCGACTGGTGTAACTGAAAGATTCGAAGGCGTAGCAACATCATCCGCCATGACTAAATTCTCACCTGCATCAACAAAAACCAAATTGGCATCCGGAACAATGTGGTACTTGTGTTCAGAAGGGGTCGAGGCTTTTATTTAACAAATTAGGGTAGGCGTAAGGCGTGGGAGTGACGGCGGAACTTCATGAAAACTCAAACACCCTAGATCTAATAGATTCATCGAGCCCTAATTTTGACGGTGGATCTAAAAGTATGTGGGGGTTTTTGTGATGCAAATTTTAACTCCAATTTACTATGTACTACATAGTTAATTAGTGCATAGTAAAAATCAAATAAGTAGGGGATATCAAAAAAGTAAATGGTATGCGAGGATGTTATTTCAACCATTGAATTGATTTAGTCAAGTAATGACTCAAGGATGTTTACTTGTTACTACCAATAAATTATCCTAGTAGTTAGTTACTTGAATTAATTAGGATGAAGAAGTAGGATGTGAAGGTCAACGGACAGAAAGGATAAGGATCAAGCTCAAGAACCTCATCAAGATCTCCAAGATAAGAGGAAATATGAGTCCTCCAATCCCATTAGTCATGAAGATTGTCATCCTATTTGATTGGAGGATGGAATTTTTTTGTATTTCAATGGGCCCAAGAATTATCATCCTAAAATCAATTGGAGGGCATATCATTCTCAATTCTCATTGGTTCTTGGAAGATGAGGAGGCCATTGATTGGAGGGAAGGATTTTGAAATTTCCATTGGACAAGGGGAACAAGCTCAAGGAAGGGTCATGGGAGGTTTACTAAGCGGGTGAACGGTGAGTGTTTTTTGGGGGAGAAGCTTGAAGACGAAAGAGGAGAAGGAGTATGTGAAAGAGAATTAGTTCTTATGTGTGAGGGAAGAATTAGTTCTTATGTGTGAAAGGGTGTTGTTCATGAAAGAGATGTGTGAAAACAAAGAGCATGGAAGGAAATGTGTGTAGCAAGTAGTTATAGTGGAATTCATGGAAGGATTTCCATGAACAAGCCTTTGGATTCTTGTTTTAAATAATTGTTTCTTTCAAATCCACTGTTGGATTTGTCTCAAACTTTAAACAGTTTCAGTTTAGGAGGTGTACAATATCCTAAAAACCATACATATTGACAATCATTTTGATTATTAATCAAATTAACAATTGGATGAATTGACTAATCAAAATGTAATTTAAAGTGTTGGTAAAGAAAACCAATAGTCAATTTGACACATGTCCATCTTGACGACTAGTCAAAACAAGCATGTTCAAATCAACTTTCCACAATAATTCCTTGGTCAAGTTGTCAAATGTGCAAAATGTGACCTTTTCAATTAATTTTCCTAATAAAAAATACATGATTTTTTGTAGTGATGATAAGGTGTCACCATTAGTTTTGAGATAATGTTGGCTTGGTATTGAAAACTTGGACAACTTGGTTTTAATTGTGAAGATTTGGCCAAAGGATGCCAAATATAGTTGTTCAAATGGTTTATGGTTCAAATCCATTGAGGAGAACCTAGATATTGAAGATAATGTTTTTGAAGAAAATGAAGAATTCATGTCATAGATTATTCATTTGTTTGAATTTTTTTGAAGTAGCAATGGTGGTAGCAAACAACTATTCATAGCAAAAATGGAAGTAGATTCTATATTTTCTTTATTTATATGTGTTGTGATGTATTGGCAAAAGTTGTTTTGGTGATCTAAAGGAATTTCCATGATTTTCATCATGTTGGGTTTGCCTTGCAGATGGACAACTACTAATATTGAAGGTGGGTGTGATGGCATTTTGATTCAAAATAGAATTGCACTAAAGGACCAAATGTTATTATGGGAAAAAAGAATGAATCAAACTTGAATCATAATTCTAATGATTTTTTTTTAGGGATTTTTGTTCTATTATTGTGTTGCATGGTATTAATTTTCATTTATGTTTATATTGAAATTTTTTGAACAATTTTCCATGGGCATTTGTTTTGAGGTTTTTATGTTTTTCTTTATATGTATAATCAATGGGATTTGGGAACATGGAGGATTACATTAGTTTGTTTCACAAGGTGTCAAGTTGTGTTTATGTTGCCATTGTTTGAACATAATCATGTCCAATTTTTTTGGGTATTTGTGTTGGGGTTTCCATGTTGTAGTTATCAATTCATATGTGAATACAAAGGACTAAATTAGTTAATTCCATTTGTTTTTTTGTTTATGTTATTGTTTAAACAATTTGTTATAAACCTAACCTTGGATGCACAACCAAGATTTGGGGCAAGACAAGGGAAATATACCAAGAAGAATCCAAGGTATGGAAAGATTTTAAACATACTCCAAGGTGGAATGGAGATGTGTGGGAGTGTTATAAAAGAGCTTACAAGACTTTCAAGTGAATTCCCATTTTGAAAGTTCAAAGTCCTTGGGTGTTTTAAAAAAGTTGGATCAAGGTCTTTTGGACCAAAACCTCTCAAAATTGGGTTATCATTGACCTTTCAAAAGGTCTTGAAGAAAATTACGATAGTCTGGGTTTCATTTTGTGGAAAAAAAGATACATTGCATGAGTTATATGGCAATTTGAAGGGTCAAAAATGAAACTACTAAAATGATTTTTGACCACTATGAAATGAAAATTTTGAAGATTAAATCAAGTTTAATTGAAGAGCTTAATACATTGGCAATTTTTTTTAAAAAAGGCTACAAGATATAAAATTAAATCATTGAATTTCCATGAATTTTGAGGAAGTTTTGAGCTCTTAAACATTTGAAAGTGATAAGTTGGCAAAACATGGGGCGTCCCAATTCAAGTTCATTATTATGACTTTGATATAAGTGTGATAGAAGTTTGCATGATATGTTGTAGGGAGGAAGCTGGTGTCATTTTCCAAAATTGAGGCATGTGGAATCATGTGAGTAGATTAATTAAAATTGACCCCAAATGCATTAATGCGTTCTTTGATATGTTCATGAACTCAATGTGAGATGTTCATCTGATTTTCATCCTAGACCTTTCACACCCTTTTTCTTGCTAAAAGCTACGAAGCATGCCTTGGATTTTCATTCCATTGCTAACCAAGATCAAGGGGGTCCTTTACTAGCAAGATCGCTTGACAAACTTGGGGGTGTGTCACAGTTGTCCATGTGCATTTGTTATGTGAACTTATTGTTTTGATTGCATATGTTTTGGGAAAGCTAGTACCAAATATGAAAGTGCATTTTACACTCATTGTGCAACTATTACAACTCAAGGACATTGCAATTCAAGGAGGACAAATTGTAGTTCAATTTAAGGAGATTGCAACTCAAGAAGGGTCACATTGTAACTTTTTGTGTTTGCTTTACATGATTCTTTCATCAATCGGTCTATGACAATTTTGATAGTTAGTCATTAGTGTTTATTGTAGCATTGTAGGCAATTACTTGCAATAACTCATAATCTTACAACATTTTTCACAAATTGAATGAGGATACTCCACACCATATTTGTGTTGTTGAGGCTTAATCTCAACCAAAATTGGCAATGCAGTAATTCTTTGAAATATCCATGTCTTTATGATTGGCCTATGATGGATTTGGATTTGGTTGTCAATAAACAATTGCATGTTCACGTTTGAAGGGCATCTCACTGATTCACACATAGTATGCATTACCATATGTTTTTGCACCATGTGTGTGCCCAGTGAGCTTAATTTTGGTAAAAATATATCAAGCCTGGGCCTTCTCGTTCATTGGGAATCACTCGAAGCACATGCCTACCCAACATGGAAAAAGCAGCTTTTTTGTTTGTAAAAATAAATCTTGTAAGCACATGGGTGAAAGCACTAGTGTGGATGCTAGTTCACCATTGCCCCTCATGATTGCCTTTGTAATAAACAACATGGCCTAAGGTTTTCCAAAATGAACATTGTGTTGACAATCACAGTGGCATAGCACTCCTGAAACAACCGAAACCTGTTTGTTGGTATTTGCTGCTGTAGCACTCCAGAGAGAAAGAAGCAAATGGTAGGGTAGATAGGGTGGTGCACGAACACTTAAGGGCGGCTGGATGAGCTTGGCATCAAGGAAATATGCGCAGTGAATTTGATGCCTTCCAGCATGTCCACCGACCAGCATAGTAAAATGATCTGTACACAGTATTTTAGATAAAGTACAGCCTTCAAACAAAACTCAGTTTTGTCCTGTAACCATGCCAAGAGCTTATAGTGGCCTCCAAGAGGACCACTACAAGGAAATGACTGTTTTTGATTGGGCAGCTGGAAGATTTGGCCCAGGTGGCGGTGAAATTTAAATATTCTCGCACTTCACATTGTCTACTTTTTCACCTTTATGGGTTGGGATGGGGGATTAGTCAGTACTGTATTCTGGCTTTATAAAACACCAATAGAGGCCCAAATAGGGTGGTGGAGATGGGGATGCTTTTACCATTCTACATTTTAATCTTGTTCAAAGTACAGTTCATAATACGTAGGTAGTATTGAGAAAATCTGAGCAAATCAGGGTTGCAGAATTTGGACGATGTGTATTCTCATGATGTCCCAGTGACCTTGTTGTCACCTCAGAGCATGTACACACTATCTCATCTCATGACTGCCCCCCAGCCATTGATAATGTCTCAACTCTCAATATGGGACAATAAATTTGGCAGCACATTTAAAAGTTTGAATGTACACTACTAGCAGGGTGTGGTAATTTAGGTAGCTCTCAAGTTTGCACACTCAGTAATACCAGTTTTACAAAAACAGTACATGCTCATCCTTTGACTTGCTTCAAACTTAACTCATCACTAATAACCAGAGTCTCTTCCCCCAAATTACAAAACTTTACTTGGGAAGTTAGGAGTTCGTCCATAATTAAAATGTAAAAAATGTATGTGTATATGTATGTCACACGGATTAACGGGTTGATGATGAAGTCCATGACTTCCCTTGAAGCCAAGACATACCCAGGGGCAAACTTCACGACCAAAAATAATTAGAAAACACAACAGTCCAATTTCACACAGTTGTTTACTTCATTGTAGTTGAGTTTGTATAGTAATTGTGCAGGGTGAATACATTGTTGTTCCTGAATCCAATTCCTCTCCAAGCCAGTACTGTCAACTCTGCTCTTAGCCTTTAGGCTCTGGTAGTAGCAAGTAGCAACCCAAGCCCATTATATTGGGTTCAGAGATTCGTCGCCATTCATTCTGCTCTTCCCCTCTAGGCTCTGGTAGTAAGCAAGTAGCAACCCAAGCCCATTATATTGGGTTCAGAGATTTGTCGGCATTCATTCGTAGTAGTACTACTACCGTCTGTAGTTGTATTGACGGGTGGGTTACATTGATGGATGGGTTACATTGATTTACGGTTCAGTCAGTTGGAGGCAGCCTATCAAGTTGAAATTTCTGGTCCATCATTGGATGCCTCCTGACCATCGACAAAATTATTTATAATGGGTCCTTTTTGTTTGCTGAAAACAACACTCCTTTGGTCGTTCGTCTTGACTGACAGTGATGTCAATAAATGGGGTTGTGTTGTTTGTGCCAATTTGACTCTTTCTTTTTTTTTCACTTCATCCAATTGCAAGACCTTTTTCAGCACCCTGTGGCATTGACTCATTGTAATATCAATAATTGTGTGTTGCAGTTCTTTGACTCATAAGATGCATTGTTTCAGTGTATTCTTGTAATGTGACTTATTATTATTACTTTATGCCAGATGGAATGGAAGCTAGAGGAGCAACAGGAGCATTATGTTTATACACACATGCATGAGCAGCAAAATCGTTCCAACAAATTCAGATGCCTTATGTTCTTGTCAGATTCTGACCTACAGGCTTGTGCTATGTGAATTAAGTTTTTTTGTTTTTCAATTTTAAGGTTTCATTAAAAAAAAGGAAAATGTTTCCAAAATTTTAGCAAAATTAGTTGAATTTCCACATGAAAAACAAAGATGTCTATTTTTTAAATTCAAGTAGTCACGAATTCATAGAACTTTGCTATTGTATTTGATGTGCACGGCCCATCCTTAGTAAAAATTCTTGATCTTTACCCTATACATAAAGACCTGTTCCTGTTTTGCCTTTGTTTTTTAGGGGATTTGTGGGAGCAGAATTAGCTAAGTTTTGGGCATTACCCATTCGGGCAATCTTTTGTCAGAAGTGCTTTTTGAGGAATTTTCAATTGCAGCCTAAGTGACAATTGGCAATAGGAAGGAAGATGTACAAAAAGTGGCGACCATTCCTAGGAAGATTTAGCCAAATCTGGTTATAAACCAGATATGAAGCACAATTTTTTTATATTATTGTTCTATGTTTTTGGCTACTTACTGGAATCAAATATAGCAAGCTGGCAAATTTTCCTTTTTTCCTCCTGATTTCTGGCAATTGAAAACCCCAAAGTTAAACTTCATTTCCAAATTAATTTTTTTTCCTTTTGGCAATATTTTTCTAGTAGAAAAAAAGCTGCTTGTAAGGTCCCTGTTGGGGGGGGGGCGGGGGTGGGTTGCAAGGAGCTTACAACCATAATACCCAAAATGGAGAGCCTTACCATTTGTAAAAACCTGTCGAAATTAAGAAAAGTTTAGTAAATTTCAGTTGTTGAGGGGGTAATAAAGAGCTTCTAACCATAATACTCTGAATGGGGAGACTTACCCTGAATGAAGAGACATGTTTCAAAACCTTCATCAAGGCATAAAACAACAACATATACAAGAAGATCAATACTCCTACATTGTGACTTGTAAGAAAAATGCAAATTGAGATGACAATTTCTTGGCTTGCCAGCATGATCGTAGAACAGGAAGGACTGCTAAAATGCTTTGGTCTGCATCTTCACAGTGAATAGTACTCTGGAAAATCTTCTGCATATATATATGCAAGCATCAAAAACTGTACAAGGAAATATCCTCCTTGTAGAAATTGATATTTGCAACTGTCATTTTGAATATTGATGAACCATGAACATTGGGGTGAACAAATTATTACACCAACTGGTAAAACCCTATCTATGGTGTAAGGTACAATTGCTCTGGTTGGGCATTTGACATAAGGAGATCTGGTTCTCTGCAATTGATTCATTGATCCAGACACATTACCAAAATGTCAAAAAAAATAAATTTCTTTTACATAAAAAAACACTTTTTCACCCTTCCATCAAATACGCCAAAATTGAGCTGCACAAGAGAAGCATGACTGGGATCTGTACTACAGTACAGGCTGCCCATGGCATATTATGTCCAGCAAGCCCACCTCTCGGCAAGCCTGTTAAGGTGAACACGAGGTAAGGGGCTCCCGAAGGTGGCCAATCGTTTTGGAGCCTCTTAGAGGCAAGCCTTCTGTGGCCGTGCTTGCCAGATTTCGTCTGGCAAGCCTGTCTGTAGGCGAGCTTGTTAGGGTGAGCTTTATTATGTGGACATGTTTTGAGATGACCTCTGGCAAGCCTGGCATTAGGCAAGGCTTTTAGGGTGAGAATTAAGCAGGCGCACTCGGCATAATCTGCCTCCGACAGCCCATTCCCCTATGTGTAGACCATCAGTGGGCAGATTCAGCCTGCAGAATCTGCCAGCATGGGGCACTGTAGCCTCCTTAGTCAGTGCCACAATTGAGGGTCTAATAAATTGGCAGACAAGACTCCTGCTGAGTCTCTTAACATGTAATTTATGAGTAAAGTAAGGTTTTGCACATAAACTAGGATCAGATTATTCTTACAAATGGATTTGGCGAAACTATAACAGAAAGTCAGTTTAAAATTGTGGTGTCCACTGTCCAGGAACAGGGTTATTGGAAAAAATTTCACAATGAGAGCCTCTTAAATTTTCAAAGGATGGCCCAGGAGTTGATTACGAAGGGGGATCCATAGTAGACTCAAGACAAGTTTCTACATTAGGGTTGAAAGTTTATGTCAAATCTGGCTGGGTCCACTGGATTTTGTAAAGAACAAGTAGATTTTTTCTAGTATAGGCTTGGTATGTGGAGGGGCACTTTACTCCCAGTAAAAATTCCTGCCTGAAGAGAGGATGGCAACAGTATTGTCTGGTTCTAGCTTTTCAAGAGAACCCTGGGTCCTGTTTCAAAATTTTCTACAATTGAATATCTGGTTTTACGGATCAGGTTCTTCACATTTCTTATCTTCCAGTTCCGATTCTTAAAAAATAATCCTAGGTGGGTTCCCTGGTTCTGTTCCAAACTGGATTTAGTTCTACTTAACCGGATACAGATCTGGTTCCAGGTTCAAAGCAGGAGGCCAGTACAACATTGAATGGGACCTTAGTCCCTCTGTCTCCTATCAAATGAATCACATCTATCTGTTTATAAAAGAAGTTTTTCACCATTCTTTACCTTGGGTAAGGAACTTGATGGAGGCTGTTGTGGGAATTTGGGTCCTCAGCTCAGCTCCACTTCCACCTCACATGGGGCCCTCATTCCCATAACAACTCAGTTCTTGATCCTTACCCTAAACATAATTTCAGAACAACCCAGGGTTTTCCAGTCTTTATACCAAAGAAGAAGAGGAATTTCATTGATCTGAGTATAGTGAGCCCATAACGAAGTACCATAATGCTGTTCTCGTTAACCAGTTGGTAATGGGTCATGAGGACTTTATTTGATGTATACTTTGTCTTCTTTCTTTATACGAAAGAACTCCACAACAATAATTTTAAATGCTAGCCTCATCATTGCACTCATTTGCAGTGGGCTTACAAGCACCGTCCAGAGTAGAACATTTTTAAATGTTTGTGGGAGATGAGACAACATAGTTTGCCCCACAAAAAAACATGTGTAACTTATTATTTGGGTGTGTGTGTGTGAATTCTTTCAATGAAATGGGTCCCTCTATCTCATTATTGAGACATCTTTCAATGTCAGAATGCATACCTAGAGATATGTGGGTGTTGTGGCATTCAAATTTGATGGGCTCAATAAAATGAATCTCATCAAGTCGTAACAATGTGTGTAAGCCCAAATGGGCAATCCCTCATCATCCAAAAGGAAGCAAGAAAGACAAACTCCTAATGGGTTACAAAAGTACTTTCATCCTACTATCTGGCAAATTAATAAAGGAAATAGGGTGGGGTTTGCAACATGTAGACCTTAATGTTTTAACCAGGAAAGAGCAACAGACAAAAGAGAAGGGGGGAAAAACCTCAGACCTTCAGTTCATTGCTATGGCCCTGCATTAGCATGTGCCATAACATAAGAATGTGTTATTATTGCATATTTGAATTTTGTGCCCTACTCAAATTTCCAATTTTAACATTAAGTTTATCAAAGGAAATGAAGGGCTAGAAGTTGAAACTTTAAAAACTAGATAGGTTTGACATCTTGTATACTAAATTTTAATTCCTAAACACCTAATGAGCAAAAAAAAAAAAAAACAGATCTGGTTATTTTAGATCAATTTAGATGAAAAGTATTTATTTTAATTTTTTTTTGCTCAAGTGCACATGTTGAATATCTTTCCAATGGTTTGTTGCCCAAGCACATCCAAGTCAATTTAGGGAGGGGTTTGTCAAGAAAACCCCATGCAATTGCTTTCTCACATGTGAGGAAGGCTAGCTAAGGGTGAGTTTTGTTCTTTGAAGAACTACATTTTGACTTGAATTTTCTTTTTGTGAGTAACTAACTTAGTTATTGTGGGTGCCATATTAGAATGCATGCAGTAATCCATATCAAAAGTTAAATTTTTTTTTTTTTTTTGAGCCAATGATGTTTCAAATTCATCGTTCGACAACACTTGCACAATCCTATATGAGCTCAATCTAGCTCTATTATCTCATCATGCTTTGCTGATTTTGGCTGGAATTGTATCAAAGAATTATGAGTTTATAAACTTCAAATCTAACGGTTGGATTTGTAATTCAATTCATGGATGAATAGACTAATCTAAATTTCTATCTAAAACTCAAATAGAGTTAGAACGTTTCTAAAATGGGCTTTGGCTATTTAGGGGTTAAGGTTAAATGAGTTTAAACAACACCCCCCCTTTTTCAACTCCTCAAAATAAATGATTGGAACCAATATGTTGAATTGGAAGTGTGAAAATAGGGTTCAAAATTCTCCACACTTACCTTGATTCTTATTATTTGGTAAAGATAATTTTAGCTCCAAGCCAGGAGCCCAAAAAAAAAGAAAAGACATATGCATGCATTGTTAAATGAAATTCAATTTGGTCCAAAAAATAATGTTGTCTTTCTTGGGTTGGACCTTTGTCAATGCTGCATCCAGTGTTGCAAAGGTAGGAACAGGAAAGATGATTTTGGGAACCATGATGGTCACCTTGAAAATCATAGACACAATCAATCCTTCAGCTTTACCCACCCATGACAAAAGCAACTTAAGAGGAAAAAGGAAGACCGATTGAACTCCCACAGTCAACTAGAAAGAGCATAGGAAAAGAGTCACAGATACATCCCATATAGAGCAAAGGCGACAAAGATGCATATTGGGAGATGGGAAATTACAAAAAGAGGGAGACCTTGTGATTTTCTAAGGTTTATGTACTATGGAATGATCAAGCCTGTGTCCATTATATTGGGTAAGGCACCAAGCAAGCCCGTTAGGGCGCTAGGTGATACACCCAACATAATGGGCAAGGGCAAGGGCAACCTTAAAACTAATGTCCGGAGTGGCAGATTCAATAATTTGTTGAAATATCATGTTCAACAGACATTTTGATCACTATTACAAGTGTATGATCATCACTGAAAGATTATGTCATATAATGTGATGAAAATATGACATAATCTGTCACCCCAGACCTTAATGTGGAAGGTAAGGTCTTACGATGAGAGCATTAACAGAGTAAGTGCTTTCGTAGGGTGACAGATGAGCGGGACCCAATTCTGGTAATGCCTTCATCCAAGATCTTTACGTCGTCATTAAGAAAAAAAGGCCAATGAATGAGATCAAACAAGACAAATGTAAAATTGGTGGCTGAGATAAACCTGTATGACTTATGAACCCCTTTTGTAAATAGGGAAAACTTTACAAATCCTACAAAGTAAGAACCCTCCCTATTGTGGAGTCTGGAGGCAAATTATATCAGGTAGGCAGGTTTCCCTTTTACACTAAATGGGGATGTCTGATGGATGGCTGTGGCAATAGGACTTCAAGCTCTTGGATTCTCTTAGTCATCATACAGGCCATGATTCTTGATACAGAGATATAGAAACCACGTACCAAATGCTCACTCATCACTCATTCAGGTTGAACCAACCCCCATCTCCTACTTGGGGATTTTTCCTGACATAAGTCAGTCTCATTCCATATGCTTCACAAATGGGTGAAGACTAAAGACCTAGCTTTTTGTTTTAGTGTATTTGGACACCATGTTATGAGACTTAACTTTTCATCCATTCCCTCTGTGAGTGTTATGATTTTCGTAAAGCTCGCTTCCATGTCTTCTTTCTGCCACACGGTTGCATGGGCTGTGTGTTCTTTACACATGATTAAGTCTTTGGCAATGGGATTTACCGGAATCACTACATGAGGCAGAGCCAAGCACAGGCCCTTTACATATCACACCTTCCATCTGTACATTTTCTTCTTTTTTTTCCTTTTCTTTCTGGGGCATCAAAGTTAAATTAAAGTACCCCAAACTGGGAATGATGACAAAAAGCCAGGATGAAAATGACATACAGGGCAGGGAAAATAAGGGTACTAAATTGGTTTTCCCACCAAATTTGGTTCTCACAGTAGTTTTCTGGCCAGTTTTAGATTTGTTGTAGCTGTGCCTGCATACACTGCTGCTCATTTTCTTCATTAAACCAAAACCTTGTTGAAATAGAATCTCACAAACCTTCTGAACTGATACCCAGTTTCATGAAATGGTACCCAATTTTGCTGACTTTCCAGCTACATTCAAATTAGGGATGAAACAGGGATTAGAGGCTCAAAATAGGGCCCAAAGACAGGGTGACTTTACATTTATAACTCTACATGGTTCGTAACAGGTGGTACCATCTTGGGATGCTATTTGCAGAAACTCCTGCAGGTCTGCACATTTAGGCCAATGACTTTCCCTTTGATTTCCATGTTTCATTTCAGGTCTGGTAATTAACATTTCTGTAATTTCACATTTATTTAAGTTTGATTTTGCTATTCTGTGGAGCATATTTAGATTGTACAGAAGTCAGGACATTTCTTCCTGGAGTTAACTTTTTCTAAACAAGGTTTGCCTTTCTATATATTTGATGCATTATCATGATTTTCACCCTTATGGTTGTTCATGTGGCCATGTTTTTTTTCACAGCAAAAATGAATCGAGTTGGAATCAAAACATTGTTAAAACTTCTGCCATTTGGGAAAAAAGAAAAAAGTTTATTTAATTTAGTATGACTTTTTATCATGTTTTGTGTTTCAATTTTGAAATATCTGTTTAACCTGGCCAACCTCAATTGGTTACTTTAATCAACATTTTGGAAACCCATTACCCTATTTTGGTCTTCTTTTTGCATCTTAATACAACACAAAACTTAGAATAGCACACACATGGTGGAATAATGCAATCCCCAAACAATTGACCTTTAGTTTCTCATTACTGAAATTAGTTAATTGGGTTTTATGTTATGCAAGGTGCTATGATTTAATAGAAACCCTATTTAATTCCACATACTTGTTTGATAACCTAATTTCCAAGCCACAAATTACAATAGTACATTCTCCCATTTTAATGTTGTAACAAGTTTCCACCTCTTTTGATAATGATTTTCAAAACAACTCGTCATGAGCTAATAAATGATTCCATGTCATTGGTCACATTATTACATTTGAAAGGCGGTTATGCAACCTGGCACTCACCAGTGCACCATATATTGGAAACCCATTGTGAATCTGTTGTGACCACAACCAATTTACCAAAGTTCCACCTTCTAACCAAAACCCTCCTCCTTACCGGTTCCCCTACCTCGGTAGTTACCTATGTAAAGGGCCAAGTATTGTATGCAAGTCGGTAGTGAATGTAATTATTAAAAAGTAGGTATGCAAGGCACTTGGTGGCTACTAACTCGGTATATGCATGTGGATCATTAGTAACAGGTGTTTAGCAAGCATATAGTTTTGTTGCTTCATATGTAAGATGGTATATTAAGGATTAAAGCGGTCTCGCACTGGATTATGAAGTATTGAGTAAAGTTTGAGGGATATTCCTATATATTTACACCAAATGATACAAGTATGTGATAGACGACCTTCAAAACCCATTAACAATTGTCCTTTATCATGTTTGCCGGGTATAAGTTGGAAATAAAGGTACATAAAATAAGTGAGGGTGTTGGAGTTTATAGCTACATGGTTGTACATTGCAATAAAATTTGATTACAACAATGTGCTCAAATCATGGCCCCCTGAATCAGTAAATGTGCGGTTGATTGATCTCAATGGTACTAATAATCATTTCTTTAATTTCAAATTATAATTCATTGCAATTGACTTAGAAGTTAAACACAGAACATTTTAAAATATGATGAGTTTTTCAGATATACTAATATATTTTTGGGCACATTTGTGAGGGCTGGTTGAACTTTTATGTTGGGACTGTTGTGCTCAAATGTGAATTGGTGGTATGTATTGTCATTATTAAGATTCCTTCTATGATTCATCCACTTAATTACAACTTGACCAAGTTATTGTTTTATCACTTGGTTACAAGTGTGGGTAGGTAATTTGTCAAAATCTTAAGAGTGAAAGGTCCTGCCTATAGCTATGTTGGACATGTTGAATTCTGAAATGAATGCACTTTTTAGGCTGAATAGTTTTGTGATGGGTGACTTTTTGAAGATGGTAATGTTACATCAACTTATTAGCCCCATCTTTCACATCAAATACTACTACATATGGAAAAGGTTTTCACTCCTGCCCAACCTTCACAAACACTTGAATGATCTCATTTATTAGTTTTGGTGAAATTCCATATTGGCCAAGTTTAGACTTGATGACCCATAAGAGAATTCACAGGCATCTCACACATTATTAGCATAATCAGTATAGTTTATCTTATACTAGTTGAATTCACAATCTCAATTGTGAAGTGACAGCAATAGTAAATGTCACACAGATCTTTTAAACATGTATGAATTTTGGATATAAAGAGAGTTGTAAGGTTTGTGGAATTTGAATGCGGCAACCAAATCAAGTCTGCAGCTATGAAATTTCATATTATCTATTTTTCTCCCATTCAATAGAAATGCAGAAAAACATACAAATGTTAGTGCTTTTGATTCACTTTATATGTTTCTTGCATCTTCAAACATAAGGTGAAATGTCATATGGTACAATGAAGTTTTTATATGACATTGTCAATGGAATGTGAAACCATATATTTTTCAGATTTAATTGTTATAGCAAATTTGAGACTACTATTATCATGATCAAATATTAAAGATCTAAAGACTCAGAATGTTAGCTATTTGCAACCCATCCTATGAAATGCCTTAATCTAATTGGACAAATATGTCCTATGTATTGTAAAATCTTTGATTGTGACATATTCAATTGAAACAAATGCCAATACATTGATGCATGATGTGCAAGAAGTGTAAAATGATTGGCACAAATATTGTTAAATGGGCTAGAATTCATGTGTGGCAAAAGCACACCACATGGCTCGTTTGACATTGGTGTCAACTGATTGTCAATTGGTTTATCTCACAACAGAAGGTGAATTGATTTTTGGCCAAGGGTCCAAACATGGTAATAGGAACCACTTGCCCAAAGGACTGAATTTTTAACAAGTTTTTGAAACCAGATACAAAAATATGTTTAAGATCATGATTTATAAAGCAACTTTTGAAAATTTTAAAGTCTTATGATACAAAAGGATGTTGCATTATATTATAATATAAATTTGTAAGTTTAAAAAACATTAAAATCTCATTTCAAATTATTTAAATTATTTAAATATTCTACATTGAAAAAAAACTAATTACATTTTTCTAAAAATGTGTTTAGGTACATCATATTCATTATATTCATTTTTAAAAAATCAAATGTTCTCATAATATATTTTTAAATATTGTTATACAAATTCCTCCAAAAATTCAAATTTTACTTAAATCATCATTTAGTACAATGAAAATTAAATAATAATTATCTCCTAGACTACCTCCTATCACCCTATTTGAACCCCAATGCTGACAATTTTACATGATCAATCACGTTGAAGGCTATCTAAAATCGAGATATGTTAATTACATTTTTTTTAGTCTTGTATGTTGTAGAGATGTGTCATAAATTGCATTTGGATTATGGCATTGTGTTTCCTTAAATCCCTTTTTAGTATTAATGGATTGGACTATATAGTGGTGTTGTTTTGCAAATCTAATAGAGAGCTTGGGGATAGTGTTAGTGAAGAATTTGTTAATTTTTTTGGGAAGTATGATTGGGCAATTGTTATTGGATCTCCAATTTTGTGTATTAATATACACAGTTATTGTTTTGTTGATGTCTCAATTCATGTGATAAAACATGTGAACATGGCAAAGATGATGTCTTTTGTGTAATATTTCATTTGTTTTGTTGTTTGCTTCTAGTGTTTGTCCATCTACTTAATTTATATAAGAATTATCCTTAAAGTATGCCCCCCTTTGTACTAGGTTGGGCTTGTACTTATACCTCTAATATCTTGTTCATCCCCAATTGGTGGGGATTTGCAAGGTGAGCAAATTGTAATGTGAAGTTGAACATTCATCACACAAGGTTCGAAAGATCATATGAGTAGTTAGAAGTAGCATTGAAAGAAAGAGTGTTTGGTCTAATGCAGATGTAAAACTCAACACCAAACTAGTTTCACATGTTGGTGTTGAAAGTAGTTTGCCATCTTGTTTTATGACAATGTCCTTTTTTGCCAAACTACAGGGTTGGGTCCTTGTTAGTGCCTTATTTGCCCTACTTAACATATAAGATTAATAAGATTTAAAGTTCTCACTAGAATTGGCCACTAATTATTTGATCTAGATCAACATTTTGATATTAGAGATTAGCTATGACAACTCTTTCAAAAAATTCAAGAATCATTCATACCTTGGCAACCAATTGGCTCAATTAACTTGGAGACATCATGAATTTTGTATTGTTGTAGAAAATAATCCAAATTTAAGATCTACCCATCACCCACAATTTACAAGATTACCTAATGGTCACCATGTTCGTGCAACCCAATCCCATCCGTGCCAATTTTGCACACCAACACAAATTCCACATAAATTCACTACTGCAAGTGCAAATTGTTTTCATAACATAAACACTTCCATGCCCAAATATTGTATATAGCCTTTAAACCTAAGACCTTACACACCATGATGTTTTAGGGGTTTTGGTAGGGTCACTAAACCTTTGCATTTTGGACAAATTCCTTTTGAAGATAACCATGTTTTTTTATAATAAAAATTATGGTATAGGGGAGGGGTTTGTGTTTAGTCACTAAACCTTTTCATTTCGGACAAATTCCTTTTGAAAATACCCATTTTTTTCTTGAATTTTAGGGTATAGGGGAGGGGTTTATGTTTAGGTGTTTTTATTTACAAACCGTTTTTTAATTTTAAAAAAATTGAAACTTTTCAATTAATGTTTTGAAACACTTTTGCAAGTGGAATAATTGTATAACTTTCAATGCAAAATGAAACTTTGAGTAAATTTTTTTTTAAATCACAAGTAGCCTACTCACAATTTTGAAAGCCACCAAAAGACTCACACTCACTTGTGTCAATACATGGTGATTACTAGGAGGCATTACATTAGGAACACACAATTAGATCACTCATTTTAACTTTTCTCAAACATTTGGAATCAACTCCAAGTCCTACCCCACCTCCATTAACACGATTATGCTACACATGGACCTTTGCTCATGTAGGGTAATATGCTTGAGTAATACGCACATTAACTCCAAACACACTTGCAACCCCATTTAATAAAACCATGAAAGTCATTCACCTTTTCCATGCACTTGCTGAGGTTGATCTCCCCCCATTTTTTCAATGATTTCCATCTTAAAATGAAGATTATTTTAGCTCGGGAGGCATTTGTCTCTACCTTGATTTGTTCACCACGCCTTTTTTCTAGTGGCCCCTTGAATATGTTGTATGAACTTTTATGAAATTGTTTTGTCCCAATTGATTATGCAATGAGCTTCGACCTCTTTTTTGAAATATGTGGGCACATTGTTTGAGGTCATGTTCCACCTTTAATATTGTGTTTGTTTTCTACATCTTGATTCGTATTGTTGGAAAATCAGTCTAGAGCCATATGTCCCATTATGATTGGTGAAACAACTTATTGTCTAATTGCTCACATTTTGACTATTCAATTTAAGGATATTCTCGCGGAGCATTTTAGTCCTCATTAGTTTGGTGTAGCGATTCATGGCAAGTGTGAGACAATGGTTCATGGTGTTTGAACGATGTTAGATTTGACCCATATTGGGTGGTGTCACAAGTGGATGTTTGTAACACCTTCAATTTGGTGTCACAATCAACCATTCTTTAGGAGTTACGGTCTTCGTCTAATTTTTTCCAAAAAAACTTCTCCCATTTGTTTGACAATTTTATGCCTGCCCATCCCCACTGTATATTTTTCAAGCTTCTCAACATCAAGATCTCATTGTCATTTTGTTAAAGTTAGGTACATGATAAGGGGGACCCACTGGGAGCAACATTGTTTATTCTAGTTCACCTTCGTGTTCTTTGCACTACAACATAACCCACCTTGCTTGTGTTTTCCCTTCCTTGGTGGATGATACACATATAGTAGGTCCCACATCAAATGTGGTTGTTGCATTTTTATAATTGCAAAAAGAATTATTAGCTTTAGGGCCTTTAGTGCAACTAATGAAATGTGTAGTTTGGTTTCCATAGGGGTTCGAACATTCAATATCACTTCCTCCTAGATTTTTTATTCTCAATTCGCATTAATGAAATCCACATCATTCATTGAGTCATTTGTGCTTGAGGCTTTTCATGAGGATCTTGGGACAATATTTAATTTCCCTATGTTTGTAGATTTTCACGCTTTTGTGATGCTCTCATTATGCTATGCCTAATTCCCAAACTATTTGTTTCATATAATGTTTCCATCTCCATGTATTTTGCAACATTATGATAAGTTCAATATTTGTACCATAGTTACGTTGGAAAAATTACTTTGTGTGGGATCTTTTGGTGGTTCTATTAGTCACCTAGTTCATTGTTAGGGCATTATTTTTGCCTTTTCATGTGAGCTTGGCCTCCTTTTTGTGGTTTAGATTGTTGGCCCCGCATTCTTGGGGTGTTGAACACTAATCATTCTTGCACTTGTCATTCATTTCCATCATGATGATCGCCCGATTTTTCTAGATGCAATAACACATGTTGAAACTAGCATTTCCCCATTCCAGATGGCATTATGAAATGTCCAAACCATGTTACCCCATGTTGTCCATTCTCACATCCCACCCTTTGAGAGCCTAGTGGTTTAATCTTATCCCCATTTGCAAGCTTCTTTGGCAAATTGCCTACACAAGCTGAAGTTTGTTTCACTTTTAGTACATGCTCTTTCAGATATCATGCGAACATGTCCCCATTCATGTGCGGGTCCATGGGCAAACGTTTGGTTATTAGCTTGTCCTACCACACTAACATTTCATTATCTTCAACCCACTTTTTTATAACATTATGTACCCATCTTGGCTTGCCACATCCTATAGTTGCCCATATTTCATAGTGTCAATGCGGTCATACCATTAATGATTTAGGTACCCAATTGCTTTGATGCCCCTTGTGAGAGTGAACATACAGTAGCCCATGACACATTTCAGGATATTGTAGCAATTATTGTTTTGGAAATGGAACACATGTTCAAAAAGAGGTCTCCCACCTTTTCCTTGGCCACACTTGACAACAAGTGGATATCCTTATCGCCAAAAATGGCTTCTAGACTTTGATGGATGTTGTCATTGTTGACCCAACTTGCACCGATATGGTGCAATAAGCATCAACAACAACAACACATGCAATGATGATGGTTGTTCAGGAAAAAACATGATCCTACACTGAAAAAGCACTAGACAATGACTTCATTCCCCTTGCTATTCAAGATGTATGGGTGTTTTCATTCTCATTCTGATTCATTTTTTACCACTTGTACACAAACCATTATCGAACGTCATCATCAGTCTTCTTTAGTCCCCTTGATGTTTGTTTCTTATTATCAACAGTGCGTGTCCATAGCCCTATAACATGTGCAAGCCATCATGATTCTTCAACATGCTATTGCATTTAGTCAAGGTTCTTCATCTATTCCATACATCGTAGCTAGTGTACCTCTATCATTAACCAATTTGTGGTAGATGATGATTTTTTGTCTTAAATCTTCTTTGTTATCATTGATTGTCATTTCGTAGCCATGGGTTCTTTTGCGTAAGGTTTTTATTTTATTTTTGTTGATTTAAAAAAAATAAAATTAAGTTGTGTTTACTTGTGCTATCATTTGCCTTGTACTTTTGATGGATGGGTTTCTGTATTTGATTTTTATATACAAGGTTTTTCTACTTAATGTTTAATACCCCACGTCCTAGGTCACAACATAATCTTTTGTTGTTTTTTTATGATAAGTGTTGAATATTTTTTACACACATGAAATAATACCCTAATTACTATATATATATAATTTGATTAAAAAAAATAGGGATGGAAGCTGGTTAGACTTCATTCAATATCTTGAATACAGACTTGAATCAATTTAAAAGCTACAATGTAACCCAATTAGAAGTTTCAAAATTACATAAACCCTTAAAAACAAATTGTTCATTTTGTGGTCAATTGTAATCTCTACATTTACATTTCAAAGTCCCATGTAATTTGAACAAAAAATGGTAGGGCTAGAATTTGTACATCAACTGTCATAGTTTCATATATGAAACATTGTTACATTATAAACATTACATTCCAAAATAATGACATAGAATAAAACTTAAGCCATAAAGAAAAATTGGCATTATATATAAACAAAGGAATGAAATAATGGTTACAATTGAAAATTATTTCCAGAAAATAATGGAATGAAATGAAAGTCATTGCCCTAAAATAATGCCATAGGATCTTGACTTTCCCAAACAACAATAATATCCAAGTAACTAGCCTTTGGGTTACAAGGTTTGTTGTTACCTATGCACATTGGATTGCATTGGGTGTGGTCCAAAGGTGGGTGTGTGATTAACTCAACATCAGTCTTACCTTTTAGTGCTTTGTGTGAAAAAACCATGTAAATGGAAATCAAGGATGGGAACTTGTTAATCAAAAGTATAAGGCAAAAGAAAACACAAGTAGATACAACCCAAAGAAAAAACAAAAACAAACAATCAACAAAAATCATGTAAAGAACTTATGCAAAAAGTATTCATGGCTATGAAATGATATTCAACAATAACAAAAAAGACCTAAGATGAAAGAGCTATCATTTGCCACAAATCAACTAGTGACAAAAGTGCACTAGCTATGATGTGTGGAAGAGATGAGGAACCCCAACCAAGTGTAGTAGCCTGTTGAAGAATCACTATGGCTTGTGCATCTTGTAAGGCTATGGACACCCACTTTCAATAATAAGAAACAAACATCGAGGGGACTAAAGAAAACCGTTGATGACACGTGATAATGGTTTTTGCACAAGTAGTAAAAAATGAATTAAAGTAAAAATGACTTCATCCCCCTTCTCAATATCAAGGGAAATAAACTCATCACCTAGTGCTCATAGAACATATGATGATGTCTTCTCCTAGGCAGCCATCGTTGCTACATGTTTAGTAGCCATCAATGTTTGTTGCACCATGTTTATGTCAGTTAGGTCAGCAATGATGATGCCTATCAAGGTTTGGAAATTGTCTCAAGTGATAACGATATCCACTTGTTGTTAGGTGTGGCGAAGGAAAAAGTGGGAGACCTCCTTCTGAACATGTGTTCCATTCTCCAAATCAATAGCTAAACAATAATATGCCGAAGTGTATCATGGTTGTTGTACGTTCATTCCCGCAAGGGCATCGACTATGTGTTTATGGAATTGGTCCTAATCTTTGGTTCAATGAAAAGTTTGTGGTTAACTTGGTATGCAATTCAATTTGGTAGGTTAATCTTGCATATAAAAATGACCTACCCAAGCCAACACAACAATGAGGAGATGGGTCTTGCATCATTTTATTAGATACCCATGTAAGTATCATTATAAGCACCTAGCTAATTTACAAGGCTTATGCCCTTCATTTGCCCTTTTTGTTTTTGGGCTAAAATTAGTCAAATTGCAACAAAAATACATGCCCAACTAAAAACACATTTAAAAATAAGGGGCATAGATGCCAAAAAAAAACCTAAAAATGGAATGGCAGCCAATAATGATAGCCAATGTGATGTATGGAGTTTGTAGTTTTGCAAAGTTAATGAAATCTATCACCTATCACAAAGGTGGTTACATCCTGACCATTATATTTTAGATTTTTCGTAATCTTGCCACCTTTTGACAATGGGGATAGCCAAAAGGATCATATCGTATAATTATTTCATTGTTAATTTGTGCTCCAAAGTTTACAGGTTCCATTGTCAAGTTCCAGTAATTTAGCCTTTTTTTAAAAAGTACCTGTTTGTGTATTGTTTGCGGTTTAATAAAATTTGGTCATGTTTTTCAAAGTTCATCCTCTATGAACAAAATGGCTGACAACTTCGAGGCTGAAGCCAAAAATCTAAGGCATCAATTTGCTAGTTACAATTTTGCTATATAGGCTTTTGACACATTTAGTTTAGCGACTACTGAAGACATGGGACCTTTAGTCAAATATTTATTTGGTTGAATGTAATTGATAGTATTTTCTATAAATTGGTTCATTTCATAAGTTTTGAATTGATGCATGTTATTATTTTATAGCTATATTCAATTCAATGGTAGCACTGTTAACATATTTCTGCAGCCTCAAATGTCAACCTTAGCCATATAAACCACTAGACTGCATGCACAATAGCCAATTGATCTACATAAGCAAAAATAAATTTAAAAATGCTGCCTCTACCCAATAATTGAAACCTCAAATCCCTGGAAAAAAACCATTCCTACCATTTCACCTACACAAGTAATTGGCCTATTAATCAATGAGGTAACGCACCTAAAAAGAGATATTTAAACAGGTGGGTTTCCATATAGCCTAAACCTAAAGTGTCATCATATAGTCTCATTTCCAACTAGATCCAAAATTGCCTGCAACATAGTCAATGACATAGCCAAAATGGTACAGTGTAGGGTTAAGGGCATTACCAAACGTGCCCTCTCAGAGCAAAACCCTGCCCAACAATTGGCCTAGAGAACACAGGCATTTTGCTGTGCATTGGCATGTCCCTAGGGAATGGACAGAATGCATGGATGGTATGTGGAAAGAAAACAAATTTTCATTGTATTCTTGTCCCAGTGCTAACCATGGTGGTTAGATATATAGTAACTGTCCATCTTCATCTACCTACCTAGTAGCCACCAAGTGCCTTACCTACTCACCTACCCTATGGAGCAACTATTTACATTCCCTTACCTACTCACCTACTCTATGGAGCAACTATTTACATTCCCTTACCTACTCACCTACCCTATGGAGCAACTATTTACATTCCCTAGAGCCTACTTAACTATGATACGTACCCACTCACAGAGGATTGGTTTAGATTCCTAATGTTGAATTTTCATGAACTTCTTTGCTTCTTGGTTGGTCATCTAAAAATTTTGCAAATTGAATTGCAACTGCATTTCCTCACCCCTTATGGAGACTTAAATTGGGTGGAGTTTCTAATAATGGATGTCAAATATGCAAAAATCTGGAATAAAATTGCGAAGGACAAACATGACTTGTCTACATATAGTGGTTAATAATACTTTCAAATAGGTTGTCAAGGTTTGAGCTAATTGCATTTGCAACATGTCATAAAACATAAGACCATATTCCACAATTCAAAAGATCAAGAAATATATGTTGAACAAAATTGATTTGCTATTGAGCTTTCTATTATCATAATTCCATATTTCCTCTATATCACTATTTCTCTTGACCATAGATCCTCATGACCTATTCCGTAATTGCCAATTGAGATACTCCACAATTAACTTTAACAGCCCTATTTCATATGTATAGAGCTCCTAACAAATGGTCCAAAATACATCCCCTAACCCAGAAACCTTTCCCTTGAGGATCTCCCCATGTGTTTGCATCATCTTCCATTCACAAGTCATTGAGAGTAGGATTCTTTGGACAGTGGCACAATCCCAAAATAGAAAAATCAACCATCATGCATCGGCCACATGTATGGATACGTGACTGCTCAACATGTCATAGATGCATCAAACTTCAACCCATGAATTGCTAGGGTTTCGAAAATGCACTGTAATGATTACACCCTTCGATGCGTTAAGGCTTATATAAAGTTTTTTTTTCCAAACTACCAAACTCTTCTCGATAAAACCATGTTAAGTTTTACCTAGGCTCCATTGTGGTATCACTTACCGAGCCACTTCGCATGCTTGCCCTAGATACTTGATCATCGGAGAGTTGGGAGTTGTTGCCTTTGATGGCATTGGATATGTCATTCCATGTAGACATATCTGGAAGTTCAGTAAGAATGAGTGGCCGAAGTTTTGAACTCTTGAGAATGGGGGGGATCTCCGTGTTGGAATCTCCAACCAACATTGCCACAACACGTGTCATCGTTGGTCGCATTGTTGGCTCTGATTGAGTGCATAACAATGCAATAGTAACCACCCGTAATGCCTCTTCTTCTGAATAACCAGGGCCCTCTAATAATGATGGATCCATAATGTCTTTTAACCTTTTCTTCTCGTGTAGTTGCCAACTCTGCAATTTCACTATGCATGTTCAATTAGAATTTCTCATTCAGTACCTCCTAGGAAACAACACCCCACCTAACTAATAAATTATAACCATTCCATTGATTCCAACCCAAACCATGTTACTTGTCAAATGCTACTATTTCATGTTCAAAATACCCATGCTACTCATGCACCAATGGATCCACACATCTATTTCATCCAAATAAGTAGCATTGGATGAAACATGTACATTGGATGAGTACTCATCTTTTTTCTAGATATCCCAAATTAAGATGCCACATATTTAGTTGAAATATAATGTTACTCATTGTATCTATTTCATCGAAATGATTATTAACCTTAGTCTCAAATCCATGAGCATTTTGTCGACTAAAATGTGCCCCGGTAAACAGATCAGATTAATTCTATCTAGAATTGGGAAATCAACAAGAATTGAAAATCTTGTTTCAATTGGTATATCTATTAAGATAGGTGTTCTTGTGTTCTCAGTTGACTCAAAATACAACTCTTGAACTTGAAACCCTCCCCTCCTCCCCCTTTCCCATGGATTTATGTAGGACCCCAAATTTGTACAATCAACCTAGTTGCATTTTCCCACATACATTGGTTTAAGGTCATTTTAGTTCCAATAAAGAGTCAATGTTGAAGACATTTGTAAAGGTAGTTTTCATTCCGATAAAGAATCAAGTTGGAGGACATTCAGCTACCCTAGTGGCTAATGGTAAAGGCTGCGAAGCAGGCAGTTGGGAGTTCAAGTCCCAACTGGACACCCTTCTCCTCATGCTCTGTGAGGGCAGTAAGTTAATAACTAGTCAATGTAAAAATTGGGGAGAAAAAAAAATTACCCAATCAAGAAGGTATGGTGTATCTGTAGGTAGGCGGTGGTCAAAATTGCTGCGGCCACTAACAAGCTCCAACACCACAACTCCGAAGCTGAACACATCTGCCTTCTCTGTCAATTGCCCACGTACCACGTACTCTGGTGCCAAATAGCCCCTTTTGCCCCAGTCCCCCAATCAAAACATTACCCAATTTTTTTAAAAATTCAGCTTAATTTAAACAAAACCCTTTTAAATTTAGTTGTGAAGCTCCATATTTGATTTTGGAATTCTGAGTTTCACATTCAGTGTCAACAGAAAATAGTTTACTTGGAATCAATCAATGAAAATGAGGAATTGTTGAAGGTTGTAGTTACTTTGTTCCTGCAACACGGGTGCTGACATGGGTTTGATTATCTAGGAAGAAACGAGCAAGCCCAAAGTCTGCAATTTTCGGATTATAATCCTCATCTAGCAAAATGTTGCTTGCTTTGATATCACGGTGGACTATCCGGGTTCGACACCCTTCATGCAAATATGCCAATCCTCTTGCTGTTCCCAATACAATTTTCAATCTTGTTGGCCAATCAATTTGTACTGCATGCTCCTCATCTACATCACCATTCCAACTTTTGTGCATCAATCATCAAAATTGCAAAAAACTAGTACATTATTATTTTCAGAATTGAGAAAATTTATTTCATCTACCTTTGTCGGTTTGGTAGATGAAAACCTGCCAAAGGTTGAAAATTGAGGAAAAAAATAGAACATTATAGAATATTATTATAATTATTAGTTTGGTATACTTACCGAACAATGCTTGGTAGAGGCTCTTGTTGGGGAGGTATTCATAGACCAAAATGCGTTCATCATCTTTCAAACAGCAACCTCGAAGTTTGACAAGATTGCGGTGTTGAACACCGGTAATGAACATCACTTCATTTAGAAACTCTTCGTTCCCTTGTTTTGAGCCTACTGAGAGTTGTTTTACGGCTACCTCTGTACCATCTGGCAATAAACCCTAAAAAACCAAGAACATCAAACCACATCTAAAGACTAGCTTTTTTTAGCTTTGAAAACAATAGTCAAAATTTGTTGTAGAAATTATTGATTTGAGTTGAAAGAAAACTTCCAAAAATTTGGTCATGAATTAAGCCATGTGAATTATCTCAACATTCAGCCAATAGTTAAATCAGCAAAATAAAATAAATAAGATCTTACATAAATTTACCTTGTAAACAGCACCAAATCCACCTTCCCCAAGTTTGTTTCCAATGTGGAAATTCTTGGTAGCAGTTTTCAAGACACTATAGGAGAAGATTGTTGGTCCTCCTCCAAATTTCAAAATATCTGATGAGGAGACATACACACCAAGCAAGCAGTAGGTAACAGTTGTTAATATGCTTTCATTACTTGCAGACTACTGAATTATTAATTTAAAAAGCAGTAGCACTCTCCTAATTAAGACCTTAAAACCTTATTGATTCATCAAAAACCTGAGCAGAAAGGGAGTGTTTGACAGAAATTAGGGTTTGTAATGGGTTACAACAGGTTCCAAAGAATTACTAAAACAACAGCATAAAAAAGCACATACCCACAGATTCAGCATGTTTTCAAGTTGTCTTAGAAATGGCAGAATCAACTGACACTGACAGAAATTCTAATAATTTCTCTAGGCAAAATTCTCTAGTATGTAATGGAGAATTATAGAAACTAATTCTGAGGCCCAAAAAAAAAGAGAAAAAATGGATGGTCAAGATGGTTAAGAGCTAGTAGGCATTTGAACAAAGTTAAAAGCTTACCATCTAGATCCTGGGAGGTGTCTGGAAACCTCAAGCTAGCTTTTTTCTTGGACCTAAAAGGTAAGCAATATACGAGCACAAGTACTATTATGCAAACAGTAATAGCAGTTATAGTCAATGCTATGGCAAGTGCAACTCGCTTAGTAGACGATTTTCCTGCACCCATCACCCAACAACACCACAATACACCATTAAGCTAATTAACTGAACTATAATCGATTAGGTTTTAAGGCCATAAATTAGGACTTTTAAATCACTAATTCAGACTGGTCAATTGATTGAAGATTCAACAACTTGTGATTGTGTTAAAACTCTTTTTAAAAAACAGAAATATTACATTCAGAAGAAATATATTAGCACAATTGGAACTCGCATGATCTTATTATGCACACAGAGACAGAACTTCACACATGATCTTATGCATAGAGAGTCTGTAAGTTTTTTTCTGAAGTAATGTAGGTTTTTGGATTTTTTGAGAAACCAGGGGATAGGTGGAGGCCATGTAAATTCAAAATGGAAAGAAATTGTGTAAAAACTTGGGTCAATTGAGAAAAAACCTGCAGACAGAACACACATGATCTTATGAATAGAGAGTTCATGAGTTAATTATGAACTGATGGAGAATTTTCAATTTTTTTTTGGAAACTGAGGGATAGGTGGAGGTCACTTAGATTTAAAATTGAAGAGCTTGTGTCAAAAACCTATTAAAATACCAAAGAAACCTGTGTCAAAAACCCATGTCAGTTCAGAAAAGACTGAAAAACATGTGTGAAAAACCTACATCAATTCAGGAAAAACCAAAAAACTTCTGTCAAAAACCCTCATACATAGAGAAAAAACCCCAAAAAACTTGTGACAAAACCCTACATCAATAGAGAAGAAACCCCCAAAAAACTTGTGCCAAAAACCTACCTCCATCAGTTCAAAAAACGTAGGCTTTTGCTGAATGGACAAAGCCCAAAAGGCTGGTTTCGAAACCCTAGCTCAGTTCAGAAATGAAGGAAAGGCCAATTAGGTAGTGAAGAAGCAGCAGGATTAAATTAAGGAAGGAAGGTTAGAAGTAGTAATTAGGTACCTGTAGGGTTGGGACTGCCGCAGGTGGCGAGGGGTACAACAGAAGGGTCAGCAACGGAGCAGGTATGGCAAACAGAAGAGTTGGTAACATTAAGGCAGAGAGCAGGCAGAGCGCGACGATTGATCTCCTGGACGTACTGGAAATAGATGTAGTTGCAAAAGCATCTTGGCGGCCACAATTGCCAAGCCATTTGCACCGCTGAGCAGCAACCGGCAGTTGGCCCCGTACTACTGGAGGAGCTGGAGGAGTTGTTTATGGGGGGTGCAGCAGCAGCAGCAGCAGATGTGAAACTCTTACATGAATTCATCATACTCGAGTTGCTGATGTAATTTTGCCAGCAATCTATACTTGGAGACGTGCATTCTGGTTTTTGCTCCTCACTCGGATCACTGCAGTTGATACTAATAAGAGGTTGCTGCTGCTGCAGTGGTGCCGCCGCGGAACTCATCATCACTGCAACGTCCTTATCGGCAGCTACACTAGGATTAACATTAGAAGCCGCGACTAGTACTGCTGCCCCCACCAACAGTATTGACGTTGTTATCACTAGTGCAACAAGCTGCTGCACTCCTGCAATTACGACTCCCGCCGGAGCTGCTGCTCTATGAACACCACCGGCCATCATATATACTCTCGGCCACTTTCAGGCCGGTTCCTCCTAGCAGACTAACGATCAACAGTCGATAGAGAGTTCTGTACCTAGCAGCTATACCCACATCAGTAAAGTATAACTCTAGGCATTTTTATTATAAGGCGCCCATGGTCGATCGCGGCATTCCAGCAGCAGCAGCAGGCAACGTCTTTGTCGATCGTGATCAGCCGCAAACCCGGCAATTGTATATAGCAGCAGCAGCTGGAACATGCATGACTAGCATGAGCTGCTGCGATAGTATAAGCTGAATACTCAAAGCATGGAAATATTCTCCACCACGACACAACTGCACTAGCAGCTAGGGCCGGCGGATAGTCAACTAGCTGCCTGCAAATGCATAAAACTAGAATGCATATATACGAACAGTACTTCCGTGCCTGAAATCCTCACTGGAATTAAGAAATGAATCGGAGCAACGAGGAGCTATCATGCTGTTACGGGTGGTCACGCAGAGATCCTGCAGCTGATCAGATACTTGACAAAGACGCAACAACAAAAGCTCTAGCTCATTGGGTGCATACTGCAAGAACAACGAAAGCTAGCTCATTGGGTGCATATTGCAAGAACAACCAAGGCTAGCTCAATGGGTGCATACTGCGAGAACAAGAACAGCTAGGTCATTGGGTGCATACTGCAAGCAAAAACAACAACGGCTAGGTCATTGGGTGCATACTGCAAGAGAGGTGCAAGAGAGAGAGCGAAGCTTGGCGGTGGCAGGTGCAGCACAGAGAGAGAGAGAGAGAGAGAGAGAGAAAGAAGGGGGGAAACTTAGTTTGCAGTGGGTGCAATGAAAGAGAGATGCAGCAAGACATGTGCAAAGACAGAAACTGTGCAGTTAGTGCAGCAGTTAATTATTATTACCTACACTAGTAATAAGTACCTACTCTACCTTGTTATTATTATTCTTATTACCTATGTCTACAACATTGCTCAAGTACTTACTGCAGCAGGTATGTATGTACTCGCTGCATCATCATCCTCATTCATGACTCTTCATGCTCATATCCATTATCACTGCTACATTTACTTTTCTTTTGCTTTTTTCAACTGCATGTAAATAGGGTAAGCATGCCCATCACCAAACATTTTGCATCTTATGACTGAATGTATGGTGGTGACGAGTTGTGTTTGGTTTTTTTTATAACCCACACATGGTCAACATATTTTGTGTTTCGTCCTGAGATAAATTTAAAGCATTTGGGTGCTATTTGCACCCCACTTATACTAAGGATGTGTTTGGTCATGGGAGTGGTTCCTTGCACTTCTACAAAATAGTCATGCCCAAGATTACAAGCCAAGTGTTTGGTCATAGATGTAAAGCAACACAATTTTTTTAAAATCCAGACCAATTCACAGAAAAAAATCTTTGATAATGAGGCAAAAAAAGCATTTTTATAAAGATTATACTCAAGGATACAACCCAAATGTTTGGTTTAGGGTGTAAAACAACACAGTAGATCAATATTTCAATCCATTTCACAAAAGAAATTTGTTTGGTAATAGGCATTATTTAATGCAAATTATAAGATTTAGGGCTTTTGGGTACAAACAATATTATAAATGCACAAACATGATTTCAACATTCAATGCACAATAGCATATTTACATCTCAAAACAAAACATGTAAATGACCTCAAAGAGCATGCAACTTGTGCTCGTAGCAAAACACATTGGATTTTAACCAAACCATCATTTCAATCACAAGTTAACCAAAAAAAAAAATCCATTGAAATAATCTTAAAGATCCCCTGCCATTGTGTCAATAATGTCTTCACTTCCTAAGGTAGTGCTAGATGAATTTCAATGTTTCCTAAAGTTTCAATTTTCTAATGCGAAAATGTTGAAATCTATTGTAAATGAAAAGAAAATAATTCTATAATCAAGAGAAAGGGGAAGGAGATGTGAAAGTAGAAATCAACTCACAAAATTGCAAAATAAAACCAAGTTTACTATATTAGTTAGCACTAACATTAACTACAGAAATAGGAACTTATTATGTATATTAGAAGAATTATAACATCCAAAAATTTAAATTATCATTGTCCATCCAAAAATATATAATCTCAAGAGTAACAAGAGTTCAGATAGATCTAATTCCAACATATTTTGCATGTTGCAACCAACTAAAGTTTAAAATTCACACCTACAACTTACACATCAATTGTAAATGTCAATTTAATGTGGGATGATTTTATAAGATTTTATGCAATATTTTTTTCTTATGAAGTTTTGGAAACTTATGCACTTTCAAATTATCCAAACTTCAACACACTTCTTGAAGTCTTGGGATGTGTATAAGAAATTGAAATGCATACCTCTTATAGGTCTTGATCTACCCCCCCCCCAAACTTATTGGAAGGCTAGGAAGTAGGGGGTTGCCATAATGTTTAATGTATTTCGTATGTAATGAAATGAATTATAAAAACATCCAATGGTAGATAAGGAAAACATTTCACTTATAAGTGCAGCACAAGCAAACAAATCAACAGGAACAAACATGGTTCTTACTTAAACGCAACAAGGAAAATGGACAATCAAAATTTCAAAAGAAACAATGAATCCCTTAATGAACAATAATTAGTTATTATAAATAGTGAATTGGTCAATTAGTACTTCATGAAACAAAGTTATTTTTCAATGAAATACAAATTCATCAAATCATTTCACTTACTAGCTAATTAACTAAGCATCGTGAAAATCAATTAAATTTAAATTATTTAATGTTTAATATAACATTTAATATTATTGATAATTTCATGATTTTCATCTTATGAATTATTGAAACGTGTCGCTACCTATGCCAAGTTAGGAACCTAACCTAGGTACATAGGCCATGTAATCAACCTCAATAGGCACGTATTTTAAGGAACTACATAAGAAAATATTCAATCAAATTACCATTGTTGACCACAAACACACCATTTGTGAGGTTTGATCCCATGACCTTTACGATGAAAGCAAACACCCCTATCATCAAGTCACCACATTTATTGTGATAATGTGTTACATTGCATTCTATTTTTTAAATACTTCATTTTAAACATTACAAAAACATAAACTTTGAAAATTTATATATTATTGAGATTTTGGCCAAATGAAATGATTATTTTTTTTAAAAAATTCAATAATGTACATAATTACATTTATTTCCTTTTGAAAATGTGAATAATGTAAATAATGTTTTTTTGAATATCAATATTCAATAACATTTCAATTATCATTCATTTGAAAAAGAAAATGTTTAATAAATGGATAAAGTTTTTGTTAATATAATAATACTACTAATGTTAAATTACTTTTAACTATTTTAGGCTACTTTCCATTGTTTTAAGTTATTTCACCCTACATTATTTATAATTATTTATGGTTATTTTTAGTTATTTCACCCTATGTTAATTTCGATTATTTTAAGTTTTTTTTGTTATTTTATATTACTAATGGTTATTTTAGGCTATTTTCAACTATTGTAAGTCATTTTCAGCTATATGAAGTTATTGTTACTTACTTTTGTCTATTGAAGGTTATTTCACCTTATGTTATTATTGGTTATTCTAAGTTAAATTTCCATAGGCAATTTATGACTATTATATTGGTGGATATTGGTGGTTATTAATGGCTATTAGTAATTATTTTATTGGTGATTATTAATGGTTATTTTAGTGGTGGATATTAATGGATATTATATTAATGGTTATTTGTGGTTATTTTATTAGTGGTCATTAATGGCTATTGGTAGTTATTCTATTGGTGGCCATTAATGGCTATTGGTAGTTATTCTACTGGTGGCCATTAATGGCTATTGGTAGTTATTCTATTGGTGGCCATTAATGGCTATTGGTAGTTATTTTATTGGTGATTATTAATGGTTATTAATAGTTATTCTATTAGTGGATATTAGTGATTATTTGAGGTTAAATTACCATATGTTATTAATGGCTATTGATGGATATTAATGGTTATTTTATTATAAGTCATTGGTATTTATCTTATTGGTGGCTATTGATGGTTATTATGTTAGAAGTTGTTTTTTGTTATTCTACATTATATTACGACTATCGGTGGTTATTTTAAATTAAATTATTCAACTAACTTTAGGTTATACCTTGGGTTATTCAAGGTTATTTTTACCTTAGGTCATTATAATATATTTTAAATCATTTAAAAATTTTATACTCATGATCCAAATAATTTATAATAACATAGAGTATAATTACCTTGAATAACCTAAAATATAACTTGAAATAATGTATATTAACTTAAAATAAACTAAGGTATAACTTAAAGTTAGTTGAATAATTTAATTTAAAATAACTTAAAGTAAAAAACCTATAATAAGTTAATTAAAATACTTTAAGGTAGAATAACGTTTAATAATTTCAGGTATAATAATTTATAATATCCTATAATAACTTAAGGTATAAATTAGAATAACTAAGGTAGCCTAAAATAATATAGGGTATATCATAAAGTAAAGTAAAATATTTTAAATAACAACATAAAAATAAACCTATTTGCCACAATAAATTATGATAGTGAATTATGTCAACTAATAATCAAACACAATGTTTGCATAATGATATAATAATGAAAAAAAATTAACCAGGGTGAAATCATTAAAGTGTATTGAAATTATTTTTCTTTTAAGGTCCCATAGTGATTTAGACTAATGAATTACACCCCACTTCTGTACTAGTGACATACAAGGAGAATAAAATACTTAGATTTGGGTATGCAAAATTATGGACTAACCTTGTAGAAGTTCAAGATGAAGGTGTTAGAACTTACTCAAACTATACCTATCCCCTTCAAAGATGGATTACTTGGAATACATGGTGGTATTGTCTTAAATGTCAACATCCATAATTAAGAATTTGACTTGTAAAAATATTTGAAATTTACACAACACAAGGTTTGACAAGTCAAATATGTACCTTTCGTTTTACTAAAATCTTCAAGCATTATACAATCAACATAAGTATAATGTTGATCACATCTAAAACTTGGATGAAAAAGGGATTCAAGTACAATAGTAATTCAGGGTGAACATTTTGGCAAGAAAGGATTCATAATAAGTTTACATCACCATTCCTAAATCTAGGGAATGGCTAATCTAGTAAATTTATATGTCTTCAACGCATGGAGGGTTTCATATTTAGATTTTACATGTTCAAGAGTGAAAAGATTAAAGAAAATGACATTAGACATTACAAACCATGGACATTTATGGTGTTGCAAAAAAAAAAATGGATTGAAATCTTCAATCAAATTAACATCTAATAATTTTTAATGAACACAATTCACATGTTACAATAAAACAATAAAATAAGCACAACAATTTGGCTTGATTATGGTCACATTACCTTCTCACATTTCTCATGCCTTACAACCCTTAAATGTGAGTTGTTCCAAGCCTTTCAAAATTGTTTTCAAGAAACAAATAGATGATTTGTGGTTTAAAACAATCATTGCAGTATAATCATAATAAAATGAACCAATTAAGTCCTATATAGGAACTACATTTCACATGTGGCCTTCTTGCATTGGTGTATAATACCAAATTTGATCATTTTCATTTTTCTTTAGATTGGATGTCAATATTGAAACCACATATGACCCCACATTATAATAAACATATGAATTTTTGCATCAATCCTTAGATTACAATCAAACTTACAATGGTTTAACCATGATCACAAATTTTGAACTATATTAAACATTAATCCGATATAAAATCATCACATAAAATTCAAAGGAATTTTTGAATGGTTTAACACGTGGCCTTTTTATGAATTATATTACTAAAGCTTACAACAAATTTGAAAACATTTGGTGGAGGTTTGAATAACAAAAAACATGTTCAAAACTTTAAATGTGTTGGCAAGCATTATTCAACATGCTTTTGTATGCAAAATGATTCTTCCAACACTATGAAATGACTCCAAATTCATAAGATTCCAACTTCAACAATAAATTTATAGATTTTTTGAAGATTAAAAAAAGGTTTATTAAATAAAAATTAATAGTGTTTTTTCAAAATAGTGAGGGTACAATTATTATTGCATTCAACAATTTTTTTAACAAAAAGCAAGTGATGATATCTCATGGAAGGAAATGACAAGGAAAATCAACACTAATGTACAACACTAATTGCAAATATAGACCAAGAATCAAAGAGAGGGAAAGAGATTGCCATTGATGTGAAAAGCAAAAGCACCAAACCTAGGGCCCTTAAAATGTGGCACTCTTTGGAATTCTAAATTAGAGAAACAAGGTTTGTCCATGACTATATAGATCTTACCTTTTTTGTGGTAGTGATCTTCTCCAAACCAATGGAAGAAGAATATTTTTACATTTGGAAAATGAATGTTTTTTAGTTTCACCCAAATTTTTTGAAGATTGAATCTTCTCCACTTGTTAGATATTAAATTTTCATTGAAAGGGAGCAAAGTGTTTTCATAGGGATGACGAATGTTTGCTTGAGATTTTTTCCAACCAACATGGATCATTTGTTTTGGCGGAGGCATAACTTTAATGTCTCTCCACCAAATCACCTCGTCCAAGCAATTATGGATGTGCCTAAATATGTTAAGGCATAAGTTTTTTTTGGACCCATTCACAAAAAACCAAAACCAACATGTCCTTTCTCTTTGAGTATTTATGTGTTCAAGGATTAGTCTATTTACCTTAAATAACAACCAAACTTCACAATACTTACTTTAGAATGTTCAGATTTTGAATTTGTAAAAATCCATTGATTTGTTTTTCAATTATTTTAGAATCAAATAAAAATTAATACTTATGGTTCTTTGAAATAATTCAAAATTAAAAAACCATTGATCTTAGTTATTTTAAAACCCTTAAAGAACCAACATTTTTCATAAATTTTTTGGGAATTAACTAAAGGTTTTATGGCTATGAATGTCATCAAAAACATGAATAAGCAATAGATCACCTATAATTATCAAGGTGGTTTCTTTGGGGTTCATAAATGTGGTCCTCCAAAACTAAATGACCCAATTTTTTATTTAATTTAAAAAAAATTGAATAACTGCATTTAAAATTGTTCGTTCTTTCATGAATTTGTTATTTTTTTCATGGTCAAGTGCCCAAACTAAAAAAAAAAATTCAAATAGGAAATTTTCCCTGAAATTACCCCAAAAATTGAACTCACAATTTACAATAATACCTAATGAACATTTTTCAAAATGTGGGACCAAATGGAAACTACAATTTTCCTTGTTGTGTGCTAACACATCTAGGTGCCCACATCCAATTATTTACAACATAAAACATATCACAATAATATTGTTAAACATGTACAAACACACACACATAATCACCCCCCCCCCCCCCCCCCCCC
>Ga0209208_10000617_pt1 | contig 47056 bp, 35 predicted proteins | sample S1TSphfallax_3_FD_187694 | JGI IMG/M metagenome (GOLD analysis project Ga0209208, IMG submission 187694) | Host-associated microbial communities from peat moss isolated from Minnesota, USA - S1T2_Fd - Sphagnum fallax MG (SPAdes) (version 2) | ecosystem: Host-associated > Plants > Peat moss >...
TTGCTGTTGCTGTTGCTTTTCTTGCTGTCATTCCCTCCGGGAATCTGCTGTTGCCTTTGCCCTAGCTCCCACCCCACCCAAACCCACCACAAAACTTTGTCCTCCTGAGCGCAGCGAAGGACCCGCTGTAGCTCTTGCCCTTGCAGTTGCTCTTGCTTTTCTTGCTGTCATTCCCTCCGGGAATCTGCTATTGCTTTTGCTCTTACTCCACCCACCCGCCATCCATCCCCGCAGAGGCACCGTCCTCAAAAATAATTGCCCTTTCTCAAACGGAATTTCCCCGCAGATTACGTTGCAACGCAACACGCCGCAAGACCGCCCCAGTAACTCAAGTACCCCAGCTTTGAAAAATGCTTGACGTATACCCCCCACGATGTCATCGTCCAGTTATCGCACCCTTCTTCGCCCCAACTCGAAACCCTGCGAAACGCAAGCAACTCGCCTCGCATCCCAATCCGGAGGTCCCCAATGCCCCATCGTCGCGGAACCCGCAGCACAATCCTCGCCACCACACTCGCCTGGCTAGCCCTAACCGCCGCACAGTCCGCAGCCGCCCAGCTTCTGGTAGACGGACACCCCGACCACGCCCCATGCCGCACAGAACCCCAACCCGGCGACGGATCATGGTGCTACCCCAAGGGCAAGGAAATCCGCGTCGTCGTCCGCCAACCTTACGCAGCCGCAATCGGCAGCATTGGTTTCGATGAACGTGATTTCAGGAAAGCAACAGCCGAAGGGAGGCAGCCCCCCTACGAGCGGCAACGGTTCGGCGAGCAAATGGGGATAAGCGATGCGGAAGACGACGCAATTCGAGCAATCATGCTGGAAGCATCCAACCGCGTCCGATCGCTGGACAAGGAAATCTTCGAGGACGGTGATGAACTCGATCGCCATTACAGCGACGAACTAGCCGACAAGCGATTCGCATTGATCGCTCAGCTTCAACCTATTTATGACGCGGTACCCGGAAAATTGCGAGAGCAAATCGGAGAAGGTGAGGCAAACAAGGTGGAGGCATACTTCAAATACAGGTGGGGAAGCCTTAAAACTAAAACGTTTATCTACTTCTACCGGCGAGGAAACATGTCGGTTTACCTCGGGGATTTGCCCAACATCGGTCAGAGACCGGAGGCGAGGAAAGATGACTAAGGCTAACCTTTCACTTGTTTCCGCAGGAATTGCTGTATTAGCGTTTTTTCCGGCCACTTTGAAATCCCAAATCTACCTAACTTCGACGCTGACCCTCAACGGGACAACCGCAACGGCAACATGCTCCGGCACCGCGCGAGCCCCGCAAGCCCCGAACACCGTCTCTCCCGTCGCATCGAACCGCGGCTACCTAAATGGATTAAGCGAGGTTTGCACTGTGACAGACGACGGCCCTCTTGATAGCGGAGTCATTTCACGCTCACTCGACCAAGACGCAGACTTTTGCTACTACTTCCCCAATTTCTCGAACCCATACCCATTTGGCCCGTGGGATTCATGGGAAACCCAGTACAACAGCTCAGACTACTGTAGCTGGACATTTCGCGTTGTACCCGGAGAACACTACACACTCACCACCAAGCACTACCTTTATCTGGAAAACCAGGGATTCGGCGTCCCAGACGAATATGGCGACGGGCTATCATGTGCATTCAACGGCTACGGAAACGCCACAAGCCAGTGGGACGACCCACTCGGATACTATTCCGGGCCCAATGGCACCAACTTTCCCAGCCAAGGCAGCACAGAGACGGTTGTCGTCAACCCAAGCGGCGTGCCAGGCTGCGTCAACGAGGGAAACATGGTAAACGACGACCCCGCAACCGGTGCCGCATCATCCTTCTACGGCATCCTTCTGGGCACCACACATGCAACTATCCAGTCGATCAGCGTCGGAAATACTCCCACGTCCTTCTACCAGGGCCAAGAATATGCTTTTCAGTCGAACCTTCAATCTCTCATAACGGCCTCCGGTATCAACACGGACAATATCAATTGGTGCATCCAGACATCTCCAGGGAACTGCGGAGGAACAATGGGAATCGGTGGATTTCCGCAGGGTTTGTTTGACGGCCCAACTGAACCAACCACGGTACAGGACGGAGGAAACTCCCAGCTTTATGTCGCTCCGCCGAATGTCAGCGGCAGCCTGAGCTTCGGCCAGACCAAGAGCAGCCAGGCCGTGGAGTGCGTCTGCGTTCAGGAGACACTCAATACCAACAATTTCGCATGCGCGACAGTAAACCTGACCGAGCTGTATCTAAATCTGTACCCTGGTCCATCTGCTCCATGAATCCCGGTCAGTATCAGCTATTCACGGGGAGCATCTACCTGGGAAGCCCCTATCCTCCGGCGAACGCGATCACCGCGGCGTCCGTCTCCTGGTACCTTTGGAGCCTGGATCCAGAGTCGGCAGGGGTATACAGCGAGGGGGGAACAAGCACCACGTCTGGCGGCATGGCTACCGACAAACTTAACTTCACAGCCCTGAGCAACGGTAGCCAACAGGCTGCCCTTACGGCGCAGGCGGTTGTTTCGGGCATAGCCAACAACCTCACGGCGACAGACACAATTACGGTTTCAGCTGGCAAGACCCAGCAAACAATCAGCTTTCCACCCATACCAGCCCAATCCGCCGCAGCGAATTTATCCTTGTCGGCAACCGCGAGCTCCACGTTGCCAGTGGCCTATAACTCTGAAACTCCGTCGGTTTGTGTCGTAAACGGTGCGGTAGCTACGCTTGGCATCGCTGGCAAATGCACTATTGATGCAGAGCAGATCGGAAACGGAACCTACGCCGCGGCTTCCGCCACGCAATCCTTTACGGTTACCCTCGCCGGGCAAACAATTACATTTCCCGCTATCGCGGCCCAGTCTCCATCGACATCATTCGCCCTAGCCGCAACCTCCACCTCCGGGCTAGCGGTTACCTACACCTCAACCACTCCGTCCGTCTGCACCGTAAGCGGCACCGTAGCATCCCTCAACTCCGTCGGCACCTGCACCATCACCGCCCAGCAGGCCGGAAACGCCACCTACTCCGCAGCCTCCGCAACTCAAAGCTTCCTCGTCGCCGCCGGTCAGGCCGCTGCGCCCATCTTTTCCCAAAACACCGGCACTTATACCGCCGCGCCCACCGTCACCATAACTAGCTCCTCGCCCGGCACCTCCATCTTCTATACGGTTGACGGGACCACACCCACCCCATCCTCCCCGCAATACACCGGGCCAGTAACCGTCAAAGGCTCCGAAACCCTCCAGGCCATCGCCGCGGGCGGCTTTTACACCACCAGCGGAGTTACCAGCGCCACCTATACTCTCGAAGCCTTAGCCCCAGTCATCAGCCCAGCCGCCGGCACCTATCCCGGCCCGTTGACTGTCACCATAACCACCGCGTCGCCCGGCGTCGACATCTTCTACACCACAGCCGGCAACTGGGCCACCACCAGCTCTCCCCGCTACACCGGCCCCATCACCCTATCCGCGTCCGAAAAGATCAACGCCATCACCGCCCAAACCGGCTGGACCACCAGCGCCGATGTGGCTCACACCTACACCATCGAGCCCTACGCCGCCACGCCCACCTTCTCGGTCGCAGCCGGCACCTACGCGACCGCCCAAACCGTCGCCATCTCGGACGCAACCGCCGGAGCCACCATCTACTACACCACCGACGGCTCAGCACCCACCACCAACGGCTCCGTCTACTCCGGCCCCATCGCCGTGAGCGCCACCGAGACTCTCAACGCAATCGCCGTAGCCAACAATTACTCCAACAGCGCCGTGGCCACCGCCAGCTACACCATCCAGTAACAAGAATGCCGGCTGGTTTCCGCTGAGAAATTTCAGCGGAAACCAGCCGGAATTGAGGCCACTCGCATTTCACGAATCCCGATTCGCGCCGGAAGCAGCGCCAAAACTGCCTAGCGCGCGAAATTCGCGAGAAATTTCCCGCTCGACGCCCAAAATCCCCATTCGCTGCAACAAGGCACAAATCGCCATAATTTTACGCAATCGCAAGCTCCACAAAACAAAGCCACTTGCAACAAAGTTTTCCAAGCCCGTCCCATTCGCCCCAAATTGTTCCACGTGGAACAATTTGCCCGCCGCTCGGCAGACCGACGCTCTCTGGCTCCCTCGGAAATCCCATCCGCCCGCGGAACGCCCAACCAATTACACTGGAACCCGGTGACTCGCAAATCCCCATCCTCGCCGCCAGCTTCCTCACCGCAAATGGGCCTGCTCTTCGCGACCGCGCCGCCGGAATCGGCCACCGAGCCGAAGTCCGCAAGACCCCGCCGAAGCGACCGCCGAACCTGGCAAGTCCACCAGCTCGTAGCCGAGGCCCGCGAACTCGTCGAAGCCGAGTTCGGCGACGTCTGGGTCGAGGGCGAAATCTCCAACCTGCGCCCAGCCTCCTCCGGCCATCTCTATTTCACCCTCAAGGACACCGAAGCGCAGCTTCCCGTGGTCCTCTTCCGCCGACAGGCCATGCTCCTCCGCTTCCGCCCCGAAGACGGCCTCCACGTCCGCGTCCGCGGAAAGGTCAGCGTCTACGAGCAGCGCGGCCAGCTCCAACTCGTCGCCGAAACCATGGAGCCAGTCGGCGCCGGCAGCCTGCAACTCGCCTTCGAGCAACTCCGCGACCGCCTCAGAGCCGAGGGCCTCTTCGACCAGGAGCGGAAGCGCCCGCTGCCCGCATTCCCCCGCTGCGTAGCCATCGTCACCTCGCCCACCGGAGCCGTGATCCGCGACTTCCTCTCGATCGTCAGCCGCCGCCACTCCGGCCTGAACGTCACGCTCATCCCCGCCGCCGTCCAGGGCGAACGCGCGGCAGCCGAAGTGGAATCCGCCATCGCCGAAGCCAATGCCCTCGGCCTCGCCGGACATGCGGATCTGATCGTCCTCGCCCGCGGCGGCGGCTCGCTCGAGGATCTCGCCGCCTTCAACTCCGAGCGCGTCGCCCGCGCCATCGCCCACTCCGAGCTGCCCGTCGTCTCGGCCGTCGGCCACGAAACCGACTTCACCATCGCCGACTTCGCCGCCGACCTGCGCGCACCCACGCCCTCGGCCGCCGCCGAACTGATCACCGAGGCCCAGCACAAGGTCGAGGAGTTGGTCGCCGCGCTCGGCAACCGGCTCGTCCGCGCCGCCCGCTTCCAGCTCCTCGAAGCTCGCCAGCGTCTCGGCCGCACGCCCATCGCCCACGCCCAGCAGCGCCTTACGACGCAACTGCATCGCCTGGAACAACGCCTCGACGATCTCAGCTTCCGGATGGAAACCGCGATGGCCGAGCGCCTTCGCGAGCATCAGCGCACGGTGAGCGGCCTCGCCGCGGCCGTCCTGCGCCACGACCCGCGCCGCCAGCTCAGCACCGCCCGCGAATCGCTTGCCGCCTGCCATTCGCGCCTGGCCCACACGCTGGAGCGCACACTCGCAGCGTCGCGCGCCCGATCCGAATCCGCTGAAGCGCGCCTGTTTCGCGCCGCACAAGTCTCGGTCGCCGCCCGCCGCGCCGCCCACGCCGAGCTGCGTGGCGAGCTGGCCGCGCTCTCTCCGCTTGCTGTCCTTAACCGAGGCTACGCCCTCGTTCAGGAGGAAAGCGGCAAACTCGTGCGCTCCGTGGCGCAATTGGCTGCGGATCAGCGGGTCGGAACGCTGCTAAGCGACGGCACATTCACCAGCCAAATCCTAAACATCCAAACGAAAAACACGCCCAAAAAGGACAAATCCGCCCCAAAATGAGACAGCTTTTCGGCACCGACGGCATCCGCGGCATCGCGGGCACGGCACCTCTGGACGTAAAAACGGTTTACGCGGTCGGCCTCGCGCTCGCCCACCAGTTGCGCCCCGGTGCGCTCCAATCCGGGCTCGTCGGCCCGCGCGTGATCCTCGGCCGCGACACCCGCGAGTCCAGCCCCTGGATCGCCAACCTGCTCGCAGCCGCCCTGCGCGCCGGCGGAGCGGAGGTCGAAAGCGCGGGTATAGTCCCGACGCCGGCCATCGCCTTTCTGGCCCACACTCACGGCTTCCACGCCGGCGTGGTCATCTCCGCCAGCCACAATCCCTGGGAAGACAACGGCATCAAGCTCTTCGGCCCGGACGGCAAAAAGCTCCCCGACCAGACCGAACTCGCCATCGAAGAGATCCTCTTCAAGCACGCCATCGCTACCGAGCCGCCCGAACTCGATTCCCTGCCGCCGCTTGAAGACCACCTGCCTTACGCCCTGGAATACGTAGCCTTCCTGCTCGCCGCCACCCCCGGCCTGAGTCTAGCCGGCCTGAAAATCGTCGTTGACTGCGCGAACGGCGCCGCCTCCACTATCGCGCCCGTGCTGTTTTCGCAGCTCGGCGGCGAAGTTAAGGTGCTCAACGCCTCGCCCGACGGCCGCAACATCAACGACCATTGTGGCGCGCTCTACCCCAAGACCGTCGCCGCCGCGGTTGCCGATCGCGGCGCGCAGCTCGGCATCACCTTCGACGGCGATGCCGACCGATGCCTCTTCGCGGGCGCAACGAACAACGTCGTCAACGGAGACGCCATTCTGCTCATGGCCGCCCGCGACCTGCATTCGCGCGGTCTGCTTACCGGCGGCGTCGTGGTCGCAACCACCATGTCCAACATGGGCCTCGAAGCCGCGCTGAAGCGCTCCGGAATCGCCATGCTGCGCGCCCAGGTCGGCGACCGCTACGTGCTCGAACTGATGCAGCAAAAGCACGCGGCGCTCGGCGGCGAGCAGTCCGGCCACATCCTCTTTCCGCATCTGGCCACCACCGGAGACGGCCTGCTCACCGCGCTCGTCGTCCTCGACCTGATGGTGCGCACCGGCCAGACCATCGAGCAGCTCACCGCGGACCTGACCGTCTTTCCCCAGACCATCGTGAACGTCAAAGTTCGCGAAAAGAAGCCGCTCGAGTCCATCCCCGCCGTCGCCGAGCGGATTCGCGCCGCCGAAGCGGAACTGGCCGACTCTGGCCGCGTCGTCATCCGCTACTCCGGCACCGAGGCGTTGGCGCGGGTAATGATCGAGGCCGAAGACGAATCCGCCATGCGCCGCCACGCGGAAGCCATCGCCGAAGCTATCCGCGCCGAGCTGGGCGCGTAAATCGAAGCTCAGCGAAATCGCCAGTTTCTTAGCGATTTTCAATTTTCGACCTCGATTCTCTCGCTTTCGCGGCCCCGTGTTTGCACTCTAGTCGCGGCACGGGAGTGCAAACTTGGAAGCCACTCAGAATTTCCCGGCATTGAGCTTCGATGCGGCACCGCATTCCGATTCGGCCTGGTCGCAGCTTGCGGATCGCGTGGCCGCACTTTGGCAGAGCGGTGTTGCAGCGGAACAGTGCGGCGAATGCGCAACGGCGCGCGCCCTCTGGATTGAGCTGCTGGGGCTCGACCCCACTCATTTGGGCGCGTTGAACCGCCTCGGCGCTCAGCTTGCCGCCGACGGCGACCACGACCTGGCCCGCGAAGTCTTCGCCGAAGCCGTGCTACAGCATCCCGGCGATGCGATGAGCCGGGTGAACCTGGCCAATCTGCTGGTCAAGCACGAGGAATTCGAGGAGGCGCGCGAGCATCTGGAACAGGCTTTGCGGATCGATGCCGATTTTCGTCCCGCCCATGCCGGCCTGGCCTTTGTCCTTGCCCGGCTCGGCGAACCGGAATTGGCCGCGCGGCACGGGCGCATCGCCTTCGCGCGCAGTTGCGTCGTCGAGGCGAAGTTTCGCGGCGCCGGCCAGCCGATTCGCGTGCTGGAGCTGATTGCGACGACCGGAGGCAATGTCCGCATTGAGAGCTTCCTCAACGACCGCGTCTTTCAGCGATTCCTGGTTGCGGCCGAGTTCTACGATCCCTCGCATCCGCTCCCCGAGCACGACCTGGTTCTGAACGCTGTGGGAGACGCGGATTTGTCCGGCGCGGCGCTGCGAGGCGTCGCGGCATTGATGGAAAAGACCGCAGCGCCGGCGATCAACCGCCCCGAAGCGGTCCAGGCGACCGGGCGAGCCGAAGTGGCGCGACGGCTGGCCGCCATCCCCGGCGTGCGGACGGCCCGCACCGCTGCCGTCGCGCGCGAGGCGTTGGCCGCGCCAAACGCCGCCGCCACTTTGGCCGAGCTGGGCTTCCGCTTCCCGCTGCTGCTGCGCTCGCCGGGCTTTCACGGCGGCGAGCATTTCCTCAAGCTGGACTCCGTGAACGAATTGCCGGGAGCGCTCGATGCGCTTCCCGGCCGCGAACTGCTGGCGATCGAGTTTCTCGACTCCCGCACCACCGACGGCAAGCGGCGCAAGTACCGCGCGATGATGGTCGATGGACGGCTCTATCCGCTGCATTGCGCGGTTTCGCGCCACTGGAAGATCCACTACTTCAGCGCGGAAATGGCCGATTCCGCCGCAAACCGCGCCGAAGATGCTGCATTTCTCGCCGATATGCCCGGCGTTCTGGGGCCGCGGGCGATGCGGGCGCTCGAAGCGATTCAATCCACGCTGGGCCTGGACTACGGCGGCATGGACTTCGGCCTCAGCCCGGACGGCGAGGTGCTGGTCTTCGAGGCCAACGCGACGATGGTGATCCTCCCTCCGAAGCCCGAGCCGAAGTGGGATTACCGCCGCCCGGCGGTCGAGCGCGTCTGCCGCGCGGTCCACACAATGCTGACGAGCCGCGCTCGCCAAGCCACTTTGGCTTGAGATGCGGCAAATTGTTCCACGTGGAACAATTCCGGGCGAATGGGAACGGCCTTGGCGAGGTTTGTTGTAAGTGGCTTTAGTTTGTTACGGATACAGTTGCGTAAAATTACACCATTTTGTGCCTTGTTGCAGCGAACGGGGATTTTTGGGGTTGGAGGCGATTCTTGAATCGCGTGCCATACTCACGGAGGAGCGAAATGAAAGCAGATGTGACATGGATAGGTGCCTCTGGGCCGCAGGGCGAAGCGCAAGTCGTCCCTGCGCAGAAGGATTCTTCGATCGGCGAGTTGCAAGCCGCGAATCCCGGCGAAGTTTCGCATGAGCGTAGCGGATTTCAAGAGGCGCGGGAGCGATCGAAAGCCCGTCTCTTGACGGGGTACGATCTTGGATGGATTCCGCCGGCTTCTCGGGATGAGATTTATGAGCGGTGATTGCTAAGTTAGGGAAAAACAAGAACCGGAGTAGGAACAAAGGCAAATGCAGCAGCGGGTCCTTCGCTGCGCTCAGGATGACAATGCTGCGGTGGGGGGATGCTGGGGGAAATGACCTGGGTGCGAGTTAGTGCATATCGCGCCAGTTAAGGCCGATGGATAAGTCGGCTTCGATGGGGACACTCAGCTCGATTACGTTTTCCATCTCCTGCTTGACTAGATTGGGGATAAATTCGGTTTCGGAGTCGGGGACCTCGAATAGTAATTCGTCGTGGACTTGGAGGACCATTTTGGTCTTGAGGTTTTGAGCCGCGAGTTGCTTGTCGATGGCGATCATGGCGAGTTTGATCAGGTCGGCGGCGGTGCCCTGGAGCGGGGTGTTGACGGCGGTGCGTTCGGCGAATCCACGCTGGTTGCTGTTGCGGGATTCGATGTCCGGGATGGGGCGCATTCTGCCGAAGAGGGTGCGAACGCTGCCCTTCTGGCGGGTTTCGGCGATGGTTTTGTCGATGAAGGCGCGAACGCCGGCGTAGCGCTCGAAGTAGCGTTCGATGTAGAGCCTGGCTTCGGCCTGGGGGATGCCGAGCTGGGCGGCGAGGCCGAAGGCGCTGATGCCGTAGACGATACCGAAGTTGACGGCCTTGGCGCGGGCGCGGGTTTGCTTGTCCATGGTGGCGGGATCGACGCCGAAGACTTCGGAGGCGGTGAGGGTGTGGATGTCGCGGCCGGTGCGGTAAGCCTCGACGAGGAGCGGGTCCTGGCTGAAGTGGGCCATGAGGCGCAGCTCGATCTGGGAGTAGTCGGCGGAGAGAAGCTGATGGCCGGGGGCGGCGACGAAAGCGGCGCGGATTTCGCGGCCGAGGGCGGTGCGGGTGGGGATGTTCTGCAGGTTGGGGTTGACGGACGAAAGCCGGCCGGTGGCCGTGGCGGCGGCGTTGAAGGTGGTGTGGACGCGCGACTCCGAATCGACCAGGAGCGGAAGCGCATCGACGTAGTTGGACTTGAGCTTGGCCAGGTGGCGGAACTCGATGACCAATTGCGCGATCCGGTGCTCTTCGGCGAGGGATTCGAGCACGTCCTGGGCGGTTGAGACGGCTTTCCCTTTGCCCCGGACTACCGGTTTGGGCAGACCCATGTGGGTGAAGAGGACTTCGCCTAACTGCTTGGGGCTGTTGATGTTGAAGCGGCGGCCGGCGTGTTCGTAGACGATTTCGCTGACGCGCTGGATTTCCGCGCCGAAGCGCTGGGAAAGCTCGTCGAGGGCGGCGAGATTGACGCGAACGCCGGCCTGCTCCATCCGGAAAAGAACGGGAACGAGGGGCAGGTCGATGGTTTCGTAGACTCGGGTCAGGTCCTGCTCGGCGGCCTGGGATTGAAGCGTTGGCAGCAGGGTCTGGATGCTGTGCGCGGCGCCGGCGAGCGAGGTTGGGACGGATTGGCCGCTGCGGGCGACGACATCGACGAGGGATTGGGTGGTGTGGGTGGGGTTGAGGGCGTAGCTGAGGAGCATGGTGTCGGCAATGGGGCCGGAAAGCGAGACGCCGAGGGTGCTGAGGCGGTGGAGGGCGGTCTTCCAGTCGTGGACGATTTTGGGGACGGCGGGGTTTTCCAAGAGGTTCTTAAGATCGGGGGTGAGTTGGAGGCGGAGGGCGAGTTCCGGAGCGCCGGGCTGGAGAACGGAGACGCCGACAAATTCGGGGAGCGGGATTTCGGGCAGCTTCGCGGAGGTATTGGCCGCGACCATTAAATCCATCAAAGATGGCATGGCCGGAATTGGATCTTCGCCTGCTATTCCCTCTTCGAATTCGCCCGCCGGTTTGGCTTTGGCGTCTTTTTCGAGGGCGAAGGCAAAGCCGTGATGCTGGGCGGAGGCGAAGAATTGGGCGATTTGCTCGTCGGTGGGGTCGTCGATCAGCTCGGCGGAGGGAGCCTGGGCGCTGGGGGCGAGTTCGCGGAGCATGGAGGTGAATTCGAGTTCGGTGAAGAGTTCGCGGGCGGCCTCGAGGTCGGGCTCGGTGGTCAGCATCTGAGCTAGGTTGAGGTTGAGGGGCACGAAGCGGTCGATGGTAACCAGTTCTTTGGAGAGGAGGACGGCTTCGCGGTTCTGCTGGAGGGATTCGCGGTAGGTTTTGCGTTTGATGAGGTCTGGGGTGTCGCGGGCGGCGTCGAGGACGGCTTCGACGGAGCCGAATTGCTGGATGAGTTCGACCGAGCCTTTGTCGCCGATGCCGGGCGCGCCGGGGATGTTGTCGATCAAGTCGCCGCGCAGGGCCATGACGTCGATCACCTGCGCTGGCGGGACGCCGAGGACTTCGATGACCTTGGCGGGGTCGAGGATGAGGTTGTCTTTTTGCGGGTTGAGGACGCGGACGTGGTCTGTTACGAGCTGCATCATGTCCTTGTCGCCGGAGACGATGAAGGTTTCGTGGCCCTGTTCGGCGGCCTGGCGGGCCAGGGTGCCGATGACGTCGTCGGCCTCGAATCCGATGGCTTCGAGGATGGGGATGTGGAGGACTTCGAGGGAGCGGCGGATGTAGGGGAGTTGGCGGGCGAGGTCTTCGGGCATGGCTTCGCGCTGGGCTTTGTAGCCCTCGTAGGTGGTTTCGACGAATGCCTGATCTTTGGCGGACCATTTGCGCAGGGTGCCGATTTCGAGGGCTTTGGCATCGCGGAAGACGGCTCCGGAGACATCGAAGACGGCGGCGAGGTAGTGGGGGTGGAAGTCGGCGCGGAGCTTCTGGATCATGTTCACGAAGACGTAGGTAGCCGCAGTGGGCAGGCCGGAGCGCGTGGACATGGGCCGGGAGCGCTGCATGGCGTGGTAGGCGCGGAAGATGAAGGACATGGTGTCCAGGAGGAAGACGGGCTGGCGGTCGGCCGGGAACGAGTTCGTAAGCGAGGCGGGTTGGGTTTGTTCGGGCATCGTCTGCGAGTTTAGCAGCGGCGTACGGTTGCCGGCGAGGCGTACCGCGGAGTCGCCGGGGAACCATGGCGGTTCGACCGGTACTCCCACCGCGGCGGACCTTCCCCGCGCCGCCCAGTCTGCGCTGCCTAGTCTGCGCCGCCCGGGCCTCCCGCGCCAGTCCCGACGCAGTCAACCCAAAGAAGCGCATCCGCAATCAATCCAAAGAGATGCCAGACGCCGAACCCGAAAACGCGTGACTCTGCCCACCTGGCGAGTCTATTCGTACTTTCTTCGCCAGACAGATCGAGTGCGCGCCCGTAAACGCTATAATCGAGAGTCACTATCTCACGCTACGGGCGTCTACCCGACCCGCACCGAAGGCCTGCTGGATGCCGTCAAGCCCCAAACTCTTATACGTTGGCTCGTTGGCGAGGGGCACCGTATCCAAGTCCAGATTTCTTTCCCTCCAGCGCCTCCTTCCCACGGCGCAAGCGTTCGATTTGGTGCCGTTTACGCCCACTTCGCGGCTCTGGAACGCGCTCCGCATCCGCCTGCCGATCGGCCCGTTCGTCTCAAGAGTCAACCGCGAACTGGTCCAAACCGTGCGCAAGTCGCGCCCAGACGTCGTCTGGTTCCACAAACCCATCTATTTCACGGCCGAGACCCTGGAAGAATTGAAGCAACTGGGCGCGCAACTGGTCTGCTACAACATGGACAACCCCTTCGGCCCACGCAACGATCCGGGCTGGCTGCAGTTCAAGCGCGTCTACCGCTTGTTCGACCTGCATTGCCTCTTCCGCAAGGCCGACGTTGCGCGCTATCGTGCCTGGAATCTGCCGTTTGTGAAGCTGATCCCGAGCTACGAGCCATCCTTGCATTTTCCCCCGCCAGCCAACTGGAGCGACGTAAACCGCGACCGGCAGGTCTCTTTTATCGGTTCTCCGTACGAGGAGCGCCCAGCGTTTCTTCGCCGGCTTTCCGACGAATTCCAAGTGCCTCTGGCCATCGCGGGTCCGCGCTGGGAGGGGATTTATCCTGCGGCCTTCGCCCAAGCCCACCTCACGGGCGGCATGCTGATGGACGAGGAATACACCGACGGCCTTTGGCGTTCGCGCGTGAATCTGGCCTTCATCACGCGGCTGAACGAAGACGATGTGGCGCATAAGACCTTTGAGATTGCCGCTTGCGGGCAGTTTCTGCTGGCTTGCCGCTCAGAAGAGCATTTGGCGATGCTCGAGGAAGACTCCGAAGCGGCCTACTTTTCGACGGTCGAGGAATGCGCCTCGAAGGCGCGGTTTTACCTGGACCGGCCGGAACTGCGCCAAAGTTTCGGCGGGCGCGCCCATCGGCGAGCGGTGCGTTCCGGCTACGACAACGACACCCAGTTAGCCAAGGTGCTCGCGCGGCTGAGCGGCAAGGCATAATGGACTTAGCGGGAAGTCTAACATCGAGAGACTTCTCCGGTTTCATTCCTGTATGAAAGTCACTCTCTCCGCCCACCGGCCGTTTCACTTCGCACAGTTGGCAAACGCGCTGCTTCCGTTCGCCGGCCGGGTGCGCTTGTATTCTTCGGCTCCGAGAAGGTTTTTTCGCGGCCTGGACGAAGCGGTCGAGCTGCGCTTCACTCCGTCGCCGATTCTGATGGCTTCTCATGCGTTTCCGAGGCTCGTGACAGGGCTTACGCTCGATCTGGACACGGTTCTCTACGATCAGACGATCGCGTCTCTGCTGCCGAAGACGGATTTGTTGTTTGCGCTGGCCACGCGGGCGCTTCGGTCGGCGAAGGCGGCGAAGCGGCAGGGTGCCCGCTTTGTGTTGGACCGCGCCTGCCCGCACGTTCATGTTCAGCAGGCGCTGCTCAAGCGGGAGGCGGATCGCGTCGGATTCCGCTTCCGGCCGCAGCCTGGATGGCTGGTGGACCGGCAGGTGCAAGAGTATGCGCTGGCCGACGCCATCCTCGTACCGTCCGAATACACGCGGCGTTCGTTCCCTCGCGAACTGCAGGCGAAGCTGGTGCCGGCGCCGCTGCTGGGGCGGATTGCGGCTTCGACCGTACCGCGGACCTCAATCAACTCTACCTTTACGGTAGGAGTGGTGGGCAATTCGCCGCTGCGCAAGGGCTATCTCTACCTGCTGCGCGCCTGGAAGAAGCTCGCCCTGCCGAATGCTAAGTTGAGGATTCGCTGCGCTGGCGGCTTCGACGATTATCCCGCGCTCAAATCTTTGCTGCGCGAGTTACCCAATGTGGAGTTGATTCCTTATATCGCGGACTTAGGGGCGTTTTATCGAAGTCTGGATGCGTTTGTCTTGCCCAGCGTCGACGATGGGTTTGGGATGGCGCTTTTCGAGGCGATCTCGTGCGGCATTCCGGCGATTGCGACGAGCGCTTGCGGCGCTTCGGAGTTGCTCGCCAACGGCGTCGATGGCCTGATCGTACCGCCGGGAAACGAAGAGGCGTTGGCAGAGGCGATACTGCGCTTGTACGGGTCGCAAGAGTTGCGGCGTGACATCGGCGAAGCCGGCGCGGCTACGGTGGTGCGGGTTGAGAAATTGCGTTCGTATGAGACTGCGATCGGCGCACTGGCGAGACGGCTGGCCACCGGTCGATAAGTACGGGACAGATTATCGATCCATGGAGGACGGAGCGACAGCAGACTTCCGAAGGGAATGACGGCAAGAAACGCAAGAGCAACGGCAAGAACGACAGCGGGTCCTTCGCTGCGCTCAGGATGACAAGATTTGCGGGGTGCAAGCGAAAGGCAAGAACAAAGTCAACGGCAAGTCTTGCGAGGCTGCGGCTTTACGCCGCCATCGAAAGCCATGTCAGCGGACAATGCGGAGGCGCTCGAGCAGGCGGATGCCGCTTGTCACGACGGATTTGCCGAAGCGGAACAAGCCTGGCGCAGTGCTTAGGAGCATCGGCTTCAGAGGCTGGAGCCAATGGGCGATTCGGTATCGCATGCGCGTGGTGCGATAGCTGTGTTCCGCGCCAACGTGGACGAAGGTTTTGCGGTAATAAGCGGGGAAAACCGCCGTAAGGAAGCGAGTTTGTTGCTTCCAGCGGAAGTTATAGTCGATTTCGCATTTTTCCATGTCGCGATCTTCGAGGTAATAGCCCATGAAGTCCATCATAGCGCGAGAACGCAGGTGCGGATTGTCGGAGTAGAGGAAATGCTCCATGTGGCCGCCTTGGAGCGCTTTGGGAGTGACGTAACATGGCTCGTCGCTGCCAGTTAGACGTCGATTCAGGTCGGGGGGGTGATTGGCTCCTACGAAGTTGACGATGCCGACTTCCGGGTGGGATTGCATCACGGCGACGGCGTTTTTGAGATACTCGGGCGGGCCGTGGCATTCCCAGTCGTCCTGGAGCATGAGGATGTAATCGCCTTTGCAATGGCGGAGGCCGAGGTTGTTGTTGGCGCCAAGGCCGCGATTCTTCGGTGCAAACGCGAAGACTTGCACGGGCAAGGTGCGGATTTGGCTTTGGACTTCTTCGCCGCTGGCGTCGTCGGCGACGACCAGTTCCAGATTCGGATAGTCGGTATGGCGCAGGAAGGTTTCTACCGTAAGTTTGAGCAGGTCGAAGCGCTTGTACGTTACGAAGAGGACGGAGACGAGCGGCCAATCCGCTGCTGCTTGTGGCGATTTTTGCGGGGTCATTTCAGGCCGCTCCTTTGCCGGCGGCGAAGCCGGGAGTTATGCCGCGCAATTTCTCCAGGGTCGCCCTGGCATAGCGTTGGCTATCCGATCTGTCTTCCTCCGCCAACTGAAGAAACCAGGCGAGAACGCCGTAAGTCGACACGAACACGGCTAACTCGGCCAGCAGGCTCGCATAATGGCGATGGGCGATGGCGATATGGCGATGCGCCAGGTAACTCAACCCAGACGCAACCGCGAGTGGGACGAGCGACGCTAAGATGCACTTGCCCATGAAGGCGGCGCTGGCGATTTTGAGGTACTGATCGATCTTGTGGAGCAGCAGCACTAACTGGGGCATGAGGACCACGACCAGCGCGAGCGTGACGCCTCCGACGCCGAAGCGCTTGCCGAAGTAGAATGCGAGACCGAGATTGGCCAAGCCCTGCAAGAGCGCGGTGACGGACAGGAATCGTACCCAGCCGAAGACGAAGGCGAAGAGGATGGCGAGGTTTTGAATGCCGAGCGTGAGGCAGTAGATGGAGAGCGAGACGGTGAGCAACGGGCCTGCGTATTGCTGCGCGCCGACCCAGGTGATGACCACGTCGCGATTGAAAAGCAGGACGCCGATGGACATGGGCATGGCCATGATGAGCAGCAGGCGGACGAGGCGCAGGAAGATATGCCGCAGGCGGTCGAGCGCGCCCGCGCCGTATAACTCGTTGATGGCTGGCGCGGAGGACTCGGTGAGCCGGTTGATCATGGTGTAAATAGTCGTAGCCGGCATTTGCGAGGTGTAGAAGTTGCTGGCTGCCGCCGCGCCGTTGGTAAGCCCGGCGAGCATGTTGCCGGAGGTGAAAAAGAGCATGTTCCCGACGTTGAGGAAGACGGAATGGAAGGAGAAGCCGAGCATTTCGCGGAGCAGGGCGCGGTCTGGGATGCCCCAGTTGGGCATGAGATCGGCGTGGAGGCGGCGGAAGCGAGTGCGATAGAGAATGCTGCCGGCGGCGGCGGCGACGGTGCCGGAGAGCATGAGTCCGAACAGGCCCGCGCCGAAGAGCACGAAGGCCAGCGAGGCAGCGGCGCGCAGGATGCCGACCAGCGCCGAGATGAAGCTGGTGGCGACCAGATCCTGCGTGGCGATGAGGGCGTTTTCGTAAGCGATCAGGGGCGTGCGGACTACGGCCCAGGCGGCGATGACGTAGAGGGCGTGGCGCGCGCCTGCGGCGACCGTGTCTCCGAGATGAAACATCCAGGCGATGCAGAAGCTGAAGACCAGGACAAGCGCGGCGAAGACGACGTTGGTGAGGAGGCTGATGGTGCGCGAGGTGGTGAAGACGTTGCGAAAGCGCTGGCCGCCGTCTGGGATGCCGCGCGCCTGGCCGAGGAAGCGTTCGAGGGCCCAGGAGCCGGCGATATCGACGAGCGCCAGCAGGCTGAGGGTTTGCGAGATGGCGGCGTAGGCACCGAGGGTTTCGCGGCCGGCGAGTTTGAGCACCAAGGGGGCGAGGACGATCTGGAGCAGGATTTGCGTGAGGTACTGGAGCACGGAGGCTGCAAAACCCTTGGCGGCTCGAACTCTGCGGCTCATCCGTTTGGTTCTCCGGATCCAGATTGGGACTGTCTCAGCATACCTGCGCACCCCATTTGCGGCGAACCGCGATTGCGGAAAGGATTTATCGTGCTTTCACGGGGTTTCGTTTAGCCTTGGAAGAGTTTTCGCTGGATTCTACTTAAGGTACGCGCGGACGAGGTCGATGAGGTCTTCGGCGAGTTCGGGGGCGATTTTTTCCTGGGAGCCGTCGGTGAGGTGAAAGCGGATGTGGGTTTCGAGCACCTCGCCCATGAGGCTGTTGACGCCTCCGCGGACGGCGGCGAGGAGCATGAGCTGGTCGCCGCAATCGTCCTTGGCGAGGAGGGCGCGTTCGACCGCGTCGAGTTGGCCGCGGAGCTTGCGGATGCGCTGGAGGAGCTTGAATTTTTCGCGTTCATCGTGGGACATGAAGCGTCTCCAAGGACTTTTGGGTGAATTCCGCGTGAATTTGGGTGAGATTGCGATGCCGCGGTTGATATACCCACCGGGGGTATGGTACATACCCTAGTAGGGTATCCTTTCCTGTCATCCTATCGCATTCCGCGCCCTGAACGGAGTCTTCTCTTGTCCAAGTTTCTCCAGTCCCGTGCCGTGCTTTGCCTGTTTGCGCCGCTTGCCGCGCTGCTGACCGTTTGCGCGGCGGCGCAGGATTCGCCCCCGCCGCCGCCATCACCGTTGCCGGTCAATTTCAACCCCGCGCCGCCGGCGGTTTGGACGCATTTCTTCGGCCAGGACGGCATCGGGAGCAAGAGCACGGATGCCACTCCGCATGGGACCGAGCGGACGGACGCGCCGCTGGTGAGCATGGCGCCGCACCCGGAGGATTCGCTCTGGTGGATTTCGGGGCAGGCGAACATCATTTTTCAGGGACGGCCGGCGTTTCACTCGGCCTACGAGGGCAAAAACAGCTTTCGCAATTCAGCGGAATACAAGACTTCGCTGGTTGGGACCCTCTTCCTCGCAGCGCGGCGGAGCCGGTCGATTCGGTGGAATACGGACTTTATCTACGACGAGGAAGCGGCGGGTGGGCGCGGGCTGAGCGAGGCGCTGGGGCTGGCGGGGTTTACGAATCTGGATGTGGTGCGCAACCCGAATCTGGGATCGACGCCGTACGTGGCGCGGTACGAGATTCACCAGGTGATTGGACTGACGGAGGCGACCACTACCCAGGATGCGGGGCAGTTTGCGCTGGCTCCGAGCGTGCCGCTGCGGCGGATTGAGGTGAGGGTCGGCAAGATGACGCTGCCGGATTTCTTCGATGTGAATTCGGTTGGGTCGGACAGCCATTTGCAGTTTATGAACTGGACGATCGACAACAACGGCGCGTGGGATTACGCGGCGGACACGCGCGGTTATACGGTCGGCGGCATGGCGGAGTACGACGACCGGGTTTGGTCGATTCGCTATGGGATTTTTGCCATGCCGACGGTGGCCAATGGGATTGCGCTGGACTGGGCGTTTAGCCGGGCGCATGGGCAGAATGGCGAGTTCGAGGTGCGGCATAGCTGGGTGGCGCACCAGAGGGGCGTTTCGCGGCTGCTGTTCTTTGCCAACCGGGCGCATATGGGAACCTACCGCGAGGCGAACGATTATGCGATCGCGACTCACACGGCGCCAGTTATCGCCGACTTTGAGCGCGACGGCGCGCTCAAGTATGGGTTTGGGTATAACACGGAGCAGGAAATTACGGCGAATTTGCGCCTCTTCGGGAGATTTGGCTGGAATGAGGGCCAGCATGAGTCGTATGCGTATACGGAGGTGGATCAAACTGTCTCAGCGGGCGCCGATTATGCGGGGACGGCGTGGGGCAGGCCGGTGGATAAGATCGCGATCGCCTTCGTCTCGAATGCTATCAAGAGCGACCACCGTGAGTATCTAAAGCTGGGCGGATTGGGGTTTCTGCTAGGCGATGGAAGGCTGAATTACGGGCGTGAGAACATTTTGGAGAGTTACTATAACTGGCATGCGTGGCGAGGGCTGTTTTACGCGCTGGACGTGCAGTGTATCGACAATCCTGGATACAACCGGGATCGCGGGCCGGCCTGGGTCGGCTCGGTGCGGGCGCATGTGGATTTTTAGAGGATCGCCGCAAGTGGGAGTGGATGCAGTTAGGCTGCCGCGGTTGTCGCGGAAGCCGTCCAGGCGTCCCGGCGGAAATGGCCGAGTCCCAAAAACGCTCATGGCGAAACTCCAGGTGAGCCCTGCACCTCCGTCGTAGGTCAAAGTCCGTGCCGGTGCCAACCCGACGGTCCGACGATCGACTTTGCGCCAGGCATTTTTCACAGAATTCCCACTCCGGGAAGATTCGTATTCGAAAAATTCGCCCCTGGCACAGGAACAGCCTGCTCCTTTCCGGCGTAATTCTTTTCCTCCGGGGATTCATAATCGCCGGCGAGGTGCGTCATCACTGTGAAGAGCCAAGAAGGGGAACCCGTGACCGCTGCCAGCGCCGCCATCTCCGCGCCAATACCCGCCGCCGTTCCCATGGCAAGAGAGCGCGAAAGCCTGTCGCATCTCTTCCGCGAGCACAACCGGCGCGTCCTGCTCGCCGCCTACCGCATCACCGGCAGCATGGCGGACGCCGAGGACGTGGCGCAGGCGGTCTTTCTGCGTCTCGCCGCCGACAGCGCCTTGGTCGCGGACAATGCCCGCAGCTACCTCTACCGCGCCGCAATCAACGGTGCCCTCGATCTGCTGCGCCGCCGGAGAACCTCCCACTCCGAGCCGCTTGAAGGCGCTGAGGCGATGGCCGCAATCAGCGCGAGCAGTTCGCCGGAGCAGGAAGCCTCCAGCCGCCAACTCGTCGCCCTGCTCAGGCAAGCCATCGGCGAACTCACGCCCCGCGCGGCGGAAATCTTCACCCTCCGCTATCTCGAAGAGCTGGGAAATCGGGAAATCGCCAAGTTGACGGGAACCTCCGCGGCAATCGTCGCCGTCACCCTCTATCAAACACGAACCCGCCTTAAGAACCGGCTCATCGAACTCGAAAGGAAGACGCGATGACACGACAGAATGAAGTTGCTCTGGAGAATGCAGTGAGCGCTATGCGAGCGCAGGCCCCCGGCGAAGCCCAGCTAGCCGCGTCCGCCGAGCGTGTCGCACAACGAATTGGAATCGACGCGGCTGCCGGCCCGACGTTGGATTCTATGCCGATTGAAAATTGCGACGGTGTGCAGCGTCTGCTCGCCGCCTATCGCGCCGGTACGCTCTCGCCCTCTCGCTCCATTCTCATTGATGCGCATCTCCACGACTGCGGCAACTGCCTGCGCCAGTTCCACAGCGGCCACGCGGCCGCCTACATCGACTGGTCCACCCCGAAACAGGTGCCCGTGCTCGCCTGGCGCCCGCACAAGCTGGGCTGGCAATTCGGCGGCGCGCTTGTCGCGACCGTCGCGCTCGCCGCCAGCTCCTTCTTCGCCTACAGAGCGTATTGGCAAGTGCCTCCGGGCGTACGCGCGCAGGTCGAATCGGTTGAGGGCACCGCCTATCGCATCTCCGGCAACGCCGATAGAGAGCTCGCCGTGGGAGATGAGTTGATCGAGGGTCAGCAAATCCGCACCAGCGGCGGCGCTCGCGCTACCCTGCGTCTCTCCGATGGCTCAACCGTCGAAATGAACGAGCGCAGCGTGCTCGGAGTAGCCGCGCGCGGCCGCAGCATGACCGTCTCGCTCGACGACGGCGCGGTGATCGTGCAAGCGGCCAAACGCACCGCCGGCCACCTGTATGTGAAGACCCCCGACTGCCGCGTCGCCGTAACCGGCACCGTCTTCTCCGTCAACTCCGGCATCAAAGGCTCCCGCGTCGCCGTCCTCGAAGGCACGGTCCATGTCGAGCACCTCGGCGCGGACTCGACCGTCGCCGCCGGCGGTCAGTTCGAGTCCAACGACAATCTAACTCCCGAGCCGGTCGACGCCCAGATCGCGTGGAGCCACGACCGGGACAAATACCTTCCGCTGCTTGCCCAGTTAGCCGTCTTCCGCGACAAATTGCAGCAGATTCCGGAAGCCCCCCTGCGTTACAGCAGCGATTTACTCACGCGCATTCCCGATAACACGCTGCTTTATATCTCGATCCCTAACTTTGGCGGCTTTCTAAGTCAGGCCAATGCCATCTTCGACGATCAACTCAAGCAGAGTCCGGCGTTACAGCAGTGGTGGGGCAAAGGCGATGGACGCAACACGGCGGAACTCGACGCAGTCATCGGAAAGCTGCATCAAATGAGCCAGTATCTTGGCAGCGAAATTGTCGTCGCCGGCATGAAAGACGGCGGCGCGCCTGACGTCTCGCTGCCAGCATTTGCAGTGATAGCCGATGTTACCAAGCCCGGCCTGGATCGATTCCTGAAACAGCCCTTCCCCGCACCGGCAACTAATCTCCCTCTGACCGTATTCGATGAGCAGGCGCTCCAAGCCGCAAAGGTTCTTGACGACGCTCCCAAGGGAGGTTACGCGCTCATTCGCGAGCATGAAGCCGTCTTCTCGAACAGCCTCGCCACGCTCAAGCAGATCGACGCGCAACTCAACGCCGGCGACAGCGGCTTTGCCTCGAGCGGCTTCGGCCAGCAGATCGAAGCGGCCTACTCGCGCGGGGCGGGCGTCATCCTCGCGGCCGATGTTCACCGGATGATCGCCACCCGTGCGCAGTCGCGCCAAGCCGGCAACTCCAAGAGCCGCATCGAAACCGCAACCGGCATGGACGGCGTCGAATATCTCATCGCCGAGCATCGCGAAGTCAACGGACAACCGCAGAATCATCTAAACCTCCAGTTTTCCGGCACCCGCCAGCGTGTCGCATCTTGGCTCGGCGCGCCGGCTCCCATGGGGTCGCTGGGCTTCGTCTCTCCCAACGCCTCCGTCGCCGTCTCCCTGCTCTCGAAAGACCCCAAAGAGATCGCCGACGACCTGATCGCCATGACCGCCGGCGACCAAGACGAGAAGAAGGAAGGGTCCGAGTTTGCGGATCGAACGAAAGCTAACTTCCGCGATAACATTGCCACCAACCTCGGAGGAGACTTCCTGCTGTCGCTCGACGGTCCCGTGCTGCCAACACCCTCATGGAAGGCGGTCGTCGAGATACGGGACTCGCAGAAGATGGAGCAGACGATCGAGTCCATCGCCGCCTTCCTGGGCACCATGGTCGCGCAAAACTCCGATAAGTCTCAGGCCAACGGCTTCAAAGGCATGCAGATCGAGCCCAGCGATGTAGATTCGCAGCGCTACTACGCCGTCAAGAACCTGAGCAGCCAGAGCATCGTCGCCGAGTACACCTTCTCGGACGGCTATATGATCGTGGCTCCCACCCGGGCCTTGCTCATCGAAGCGCTCCACACCCACGACACTGGCGATTCGCTGGCTCACTCCGCGTCCTTCAAGGCGCTCTTGCCAAAGGACGACCACGATAACTACTCGGCGATCGCGTATCAGAATCTAAGTCCTGTACTAACTCCGCTGCTCTCCCAACTCAGCGGCGAGGAGGCGGACGCGATCCGCAAACTTGCCGCCGGCTCCAAGCCCACTGCCGTCTGCGCCTGGGGCCGCGACAACCGCATTGAAGCTGAGAGCGACAGCAGCCTGCTGGGCTTTGACTTCCTGACTCTCGGCGCCATGCTGCACGGCGGGAACAATTCCGCCGCTACCACCGTAAAGGAATAGCATGGGCATCATCGAGCTGAACGGCCTGACAGTCGAACTCGGCGGCCGCACTGTGCTGGACGGTTTGACAGGCGAATTGCAGGGCCGCGCCATCGGCTTGCTGGGGCCAAACGGCGCCGGCAAGTCGACGCTCATCAACACCCTGCTCGGCTTTCATCTGCCCACGCGCGGCACGGCACGCGTCTTCGGCCTCGACGCGCATCGCGACCGCGCCCAAATCCGCGGCGGTGTCGGCTACATGCCGGAGAACGATTCCTTCATCGGCAATATGAGCGGCGTGCGCTTCGTTCGCTACATGGCGGAGTTAGCTGGCTTGCCCGCTGAGATGGCACTCGAACGCGCGCATGAAGCGCTCTTCTACGTCGGCCTCGGCGAGGTGCGCTACCGCAAAGTCAATACTTACTCGCTGGGCATGAAACAACTTATCAAGCTCGCACAGGCGCTGGCCCATGGACCCAAGCTGCTCATCCTCGATGAGCCCACCAACGGCCTCGATCCTATGGCCCGCCAGCGCATGATTCAACTTATCGGCGAGATACGCAAAGAAGGCAGCGTGCGCCTGCTGATTTCGTCGCACTTACTGCGCGACATCGACGAGGTCTGCGATGAAGTGCTCATCCTCAAAGGCGGCCGCATCGCGGCCTTGTGCAATATCGAGGCGGAGCGCCGCTCCAACCGAAGTTTCATTGAGCTAGAAACCGTAGGCGCGACCGACAGATTCTCGACCAGCGTAAGCACCCTCGGATGCGAATGCGCCAGCTTTCCCGGCGGACGCATCAAGCTGGTCCTTCCCGAGCATGTCGAGGCGCGCGATCTTTACGTCATCGCCGCCGAACAGGGCGTACAGATACGCCGCATGAATCAGCGCCGCGATTCGCTCGAAGACATCTTCCTCCGCGCCATGGGCAACATGCCCGCAACCCCAACGGAAACGGAGCGGCCCGCGCATGTCCGTCTATAGACTCCAATACCGCGCCTATACCGGCAAGGTAACTCCGCTCTGGATGCGCATTCTGGTCATCGCGCGCTATGGGTTCAATGAAGCGTGGTCCTCGAAGATAACCGTCGGACTCTTCATCCTCAGCCTGCTTCCCACGCTCGTCTTTCTGGTAATCATCTATCTGTCGAACAACCCTATGGCGCGCGCTTTGGTCGGCGCGGGCTCTTCCGGACTTGCCGTCAATGCGCGGTTCTTTCTGGTTGTGCTACAAATCCAGTCCTGGCTCGCTCTGGTGCTCGCGTCCTGGGTTGCGCCTCGCCTGATGGGCTTCGATCTCGCCGACAACGCGCTGCCGATCCTGCTCAGCCATCCCATCTCGCGCTTCGGTTACGTGCTGGGTAAGTTCGTAGCTCTTTTCGGATCGCTTTCCCTCGTCACCTGGGTTCCGATCCTGATTCTTGTCCTAGATCAGAGTTATTCTTCTCCGGTTCCTTGGGCCGCGAGCAATTTCCGAGTTATCGCGGGCATGATCGCTGGATCGCTGATCTGGATCGCCTTCTTATCCGTGCTATGCCTCGCCGTATCTTCCTGGGTCAAGTGGCGTGTCGTAGCCACAGGCGCCATCTTCGCCGCCGTCTTTGTCCCCTCCGGAGTGGGCGCAATCGTAAGCGAGGTGCTGCGTACCAGGTGGGGCTTTCTGCTCAACGTGCCTTACATGATGTCGGTTCTCTGGCAGCGCTTGCTGGGAGCTCCTGAGGTTTTCGGCAAATGGGATCTGCCCACGCCCGCGATCCTCGTCATGCTCGCGCTCGCATGCCTCGCTGGCGTTGCCATGTTGAACAAGCGCGTCCGCGCCAGAGAGGTCGTGCGCGGATGAGCGCCCGTATTTCGAGTCAAGACATCGTATTCGACAACGTCTCCAAGTTCTACGGCGAAGTGCTCGGCGTCAATCGGATCTCGCTCACCATTCCGCCCGGCATCACCACGCTCGTCGGTCCCAACGGCAGCGGCAAGACCACGCTGATGAATCTGATGACCGGGCTGGTGCAGCCATCCAATGGAAGCATCTCCGTCATGGGCATCTCGCCATCGGAACCCGCCGATCTCTTTCGCATCATGGGCTATTGCGCGCAGTTCGACTCCTTCCCGCGCGGCATCACCGGCTGGCAGTTTCTGCTCGATAGCCTGATGGTATCCGGCATCACCCGCAATGAAGCTGTCCGGCTAACTTTGGAAGCACTCGGCCGCGTGCAGTTCGGCAATGCGGCCGACCGCAAGATTGCCGGCTACAGCAAAGGCATGCGGCAAAAGATTCGCCTGGCCCAGGCCATCGCCCATCACCCGCGCGTACTGGTGCTCGATGAGCCACTGAACGGCCTCGATCCAATGGCTCGCGCCGAATCGATCGCCCTCTTCGAAGAGCTCGGCCGCCAGGGTTTGCATGTGCTCGTCTCCAGCCACATTCTCGACGAAGTGGATCGTATCTCAGACCGCATCGTCCTGATAACTGGCGGCTATCTCATCGCCGAGGGCAATATCCAGGAAGTTAGGCAGGAAGTACGCGAAAAGCCCATGCAGGTGCTGGTTCGCTGCGACCGTCCTGAGTTACTCACCGCGCGTCTCTTCACGCTGCGCCACTGCGTCGAAGCGCGCCTCCACGGCGACGGCAAAGGCGTACTGCTCCGCACCGGAGACATCGACGCCTTCTACTCCGTCTTGAACGACATCGCCGCCGAGGGCCTGGTCAAGATCGAAGCCGTCGCGCCGGCCGACGACGACGCCAACGCCATCTACCAATACCTGATCGGCGCGGAAGGCAGCGCTTCCTGATGCCAACTTCAAGCAACCTGCGCGAACGATTCCTGAAACAGCCCTGGAGCCTCTGGTGGCTGCAAATTCAGCGGCTCACCCGCATCGAAGTCCGGCGCAACCTCTTCTCCTGGCGAGCGGGATGGATCTATTTTCTCGCCTACATCCCCGCGCTCATCATCTTCATTCATCTGCTCGTCGACTCACACCCGCCTTCGTCGATCGGCGACGATACGAGTGTGCTCGCCGGCATCGTGCAGCTCTATTACATCCGTCTCGGCGTCTTCTTCGGGTGCTTAGGGATCTTCTCGCGCCTCATTCGCGGCGAAATGATCGAGCGCAGCCTGCACTTCTATCTGCTCGCTCCCGTGCGGCGCGAGGTGCTCTTGCTCGCTAAGTTCGCCGCCGGCTCGATCAGCGCCGTGCTGCTCTTCGGCACGGCCATCGCCGCCAGCTTCACGCTCATGTATCTGGGCTTCGGCGCCGCCGGCCGCGACTATATCTTCAACGGGCCTGGTCTGGGACAACTCGGAGCCTATCTGGCCATCGTCGCGCTCGCCTGCCTCGGCTACGGCGCGGTGTTTCTACTGCTCAGCATGATCTTCCGCAATCCCACGCCTGCCGCCATGCTCGTGCTAGGCTGGGAGGCGATCAACCCCGCGCTGCCGTCGCTCCTGCAAAAGCTGAGCGTCGCTTCCTACCTCAAGCACCTGATGCCGGTAAGCGTACAAGCGGAGGGAATCTTCGCGCTGCTCACCGTTCCTACCGAGCCAGTCTCGGCATGGGTCGCCACGCTGGGACTACTCGCGCTCATCGCCGCGGTGCTGACTTACTCGTGCTTCCGTATCCGCACCCTGGAAATTCGCTACACCACCGAATAACTTGAGTTAGGCTCACTTACTCCGTCGCGTCCAGAAGCCTTCATGCACCTTTGCCGCTTCCTCTTCGAGCATCGGCCCAAGGACCGCAATCGGTTTCTGCCCGCGCGCAAAGACTTCGCGGCATGGCAGGTCAAGCGTAGGGTTTTCGGCGTCGTTGCCAGTGAATGCGAGCAGGCTCTTCTCCGAGAGCGCGTAGACCACGCGGCCCACGCCGGTCCAGTAGATAGCTCCAGCGCACATCGCGCAGGGTTCCGTGCTGGAATAGAGCGTACATTCGCCCAGTTCTTCCTCGCCCAGCAATCTCGCCGCCGCGCCGCAGGCCACCGTTTCCGCGTGCTGGGTCGGATCGCCCTTGGGCCGCACGGCGTTGTTGCGCGCCTCAACCACCACGTCGCCGCGCGCGTCCACGATCAGCGAACCGAACGGATGCCGCCCATCCGCCCGGGCCTCGCCAGCCAGTGCGATCGCGCGGCGAAGGAACTTCAAATCCAACTCGTTCTGTGCAACTCGCATCGCGTTACTGCTTGACCATACTTGCAAACATCGGCGTCTTCAGCAGCGAATCGAACTGCGCGTCGGTCGCCGCGAAATGCACATCCAGCTTGCCGGAACTGGAGCTGATCGAGGTGTCGTCCAGCGCCGCCTTGTCCGAGTCCGATCCGCTCATCTTCTTGTAAAGCACCGCCGCATTCAAGAGCGACGATACAGTCGCGGCCGCAAAGCTGTCGCCTGTCACCACCGACATGTCGAACCGCACCCCATGCTGAAAGTTCATCGTGTAGTAGCTGGCGATCATCCGCTTCTTCACCGTGTCGAAATCCGCCACCGACCCGGCCTCGCCCAGCACCTGCTTCATCATCGTCTGGGTGCCCTTCTCGTCCAGCACGCTCCACAACGGCTCGCTGTCCACCGAGCGCATCGAGTCCATCACCTGCGCGTTGGTCAGCATGCTCTGCGTCACGCCGTCGCGCACATCCAGCGCCTCTTTCACCGCGCCCAGCGAGCCGAAAACCATGGTGGACTCATCCAGGAACGAGACGCTCATCCCCGTCTTGCCCATCGGATAGATCTTGTTGGTGCGCAGCACCGTCGCCTTGACCTTCTGCTTCTTGAAGTTCGCCAGCACGTCCTCGACTGGGAACTGACCCTGCGCGATTCCCACGGTATGCACGTCGTCCGAACCGCCGGATCGATAGAGAATGAAGGCCAACTGCTCCAGGTCGTTGTTGTCGTTCAGGCCGGATTTGCGCAGCGCGTCTTCCAATTGCTTCAGCTCCGGCGGCATCACCTGGCCGCGCAACTCCATCGCCGTAGGCGAGTTCTGCATGATCCGGTAGTCGATCACCACCATCTGCTGCACGTCGCGCGGAATCGCCGCCCGCGCGTCGGAAGACAACTGCGCGGCCAAGGCAAACGGCACCCCACCAAGCAGCAGAGTCCCCGCCATCAAGCCGGGCATAAAGCTGTTTCTCAGAACTGAAAAATTCATCTTCCTCAAAATCTTCCTCCCGAACCGTATGCCAACCGGCAACGATTCTTGCTTCATCCATTGTGCATTACGCTTGACTAAAAGCGTAGTTTGCCGGAAATTCCGCTCAACTCGCGGGCCAAAAAGAGTCACTCGCACTCGGGCCAATCCTGCGGAGACTCGAGCCGGCGTTCCAGAACCTTCGTCGCCGCATCGAACCCATCTACTAGACGCATCCATTCGCTCTGCTGCTCATACGCAATCTCCGGCAACAACCCGATGATCTCGGCCTCCATCGGAGCCGCTTTGAGCCGCGCCGCCAGTCTGGAGACCTGCGCATAGACGGCGGAAACCGGCGTCGCCTGCAAGTCGGTGATATTCATCGAGAGCTGCGCCCGGCCGTGCGCCAGAACTCCCATTGCTTTGACGCCTTTGAGCCCGCCCGCGGAAGCGCGCAGCTCTTTGGCGATCGCTCTTACTAGAGAGACGTCCGCCGAGTCGAAATAGATGTTGTAGGCGACCAGGAACTTGCGCGCGCCCACCGCGCAGGCTCCGGCGGTAGGGTGCAGTCCCGGTCCGCCGACGTCCGGACGGCGCTTCGTGTCCTTGCGCGCCTCCTCCCGCAGTTGCTCGAACTGCCCGCGCCGCACATCTTCGAGATTCGCCCGGTCCGGCCGTTGCGCGGCCGCCTCGTAGAAGTACACCGGAATCTCGAATTGCCGCCAGATTTCGTTGCCCGCCTGCCGCGCCAGCAGCGCGCACTGGTCCAGCGAAACGCCGCTAACCGGCACAAATGGAATGACATCCGCCGCGCCGATACGAGGATGCACGCCCTTCTGCCGGGTCAGGTCGATCCGCCGCGACGCTTCGCCCGCGCCCCGTATCGCCGACTCCACCACCGCCGCGGGAGGGCCGGCGACCGTCACCACCGAGCGATTGTGGTCCGAGTCCATCGACCAGTCGAGCAGCCGCACACCCTCGACCCGCATGGCGCGGACGATGGACCTTATGCAGGCCTCGTCCACGCCCTCGGAGAAGTTCGGCACACAGGCCACGATCCGCTCGTCCATCGTTACCTTCCCGCCCATGCGGCCATCCTGCCATTCCCGCCGCAATTGCGCGTGGCAATGTGCGCGCTCCCGAGGGCAATCGGCGTTGCACACAGCGCAATCGGCGCGCATCGCCGCGCAATCTTTGTATAACAAATGGCAATCCGCGTCACCTGGACGGGATCGGGCGCGCTACTTCCACCAGGTATAGCCGAATTGCAGCTGGATGCTGGCATTCACGCCGGGATTTTTGTCGCCCAGCGAAGCCGAGGAGATATGCTCGGCATTCAAACCAAAATCGAAGGACCGCTTGGGCTTGAGAAAGTAGTGGAACCCAACCCCGCCCTGCGGCGTAAAGTTAAAAACCGATGTGCCGCCCGGTATGCCCTTCGGAACCAGCACATTCGGCGGAAACTTATGCGTGGTGTAGAGCGACCCGGCCGCGGCCTGAAACCACGGCTCGAACTTCTTGGTGCGCGTGGCAAAATTCCAGCGCAAGACCACCGGCTCGACACTGACGCCGGTGAACGTGCCGCCGCCGTAGCCAAGAGTGGTTGGCACACCATTGACCGGCACCACCACCGAGTGAGCTGCCGGCGTATACGCCTGCCAGAATGGGATCAATTCGATTCCGAGCTCGAACTGCCCGCTGAACGGCCCAGCCTGGATCACCGGCGTCAACCTCTTGCCCGCCTGAAATCCACCCCAGAAAAACTTGTAGTCGGACCGGTCGGCAACTCCCGTGCCCCAGTTGACGAAAGGGCCGTACTCCCAACTCTTCGCCGCCCGAGCCTCAGCGGCCGGGTTATCCGCACCCGTTTGCGCCCACCCCGGGAAACCCGCTCCAAGAGCCAGCAAGAGTACGCCTAAATTTCTAACAATTCCCCTCAAATTAGTCCCTATTCCCTAGTCCGTAGCCCCTGGTCCCTTAGTCCCTTAGTCCCTAAGTCCCCAAGTCCCTTAGTCCCCAGGTTCCTGCTTTTACCGCGCCGCCGTCTCCATGTGCTCGGCGTCCATGTCGAAGTTCGAGTAGACGTTCTGCACGTCGTCCAGGTCTTCAAGCGCGTCCAGCAGGCGAAGCATCTGGTTGGCGACGTTTCCTTCGAGCTTGGTGTAGGTGCTGGCGACCATCGTCACTTCGCTCATCACTGTCGGAATCTTCGCCGCCTTCACGCCGTTCAGCACCGCTTCAAAGGAGTTCGGATCGGTGACAATCTCCCAGCTTTCGCCCTCATCGTTCAGGTCCTCGCCGCCGTGTTCGAGCACAATCTCCATCAACTGGTCTTCGGTAGCCTCGTGTTTTTCGATGGCGATCACGCCTTTTTTCGAAAACATGAAGCGTACCGAGCCCGGCTCGCCCAGGTTCCCGCCGTTTTTCGAGAAGGCGAAACGCACTTCGCTCACGGTGCGGTTGCGATTGTCGGTCAGCGAATCGACGATCACCGCGACGCCGCCGGGGCCGTAGCCCTCGAAAGAGATTTCCTCATAGGAAGCGCCTTCCAGTTCCCCGGTGCCGCGCTGGATGGCGCGCTTGATGTTGTCCTGGGGCATGTTCTCGGCTTTGGCGGCCAGGATGGCGCTGCGCAGCCGGGGGTTGCCGTCGGGGTCGCCTCCGCCAGCCTTGGCGGCGACGGTAATTTCCTTGATGAGGCGGGTGAATATCTTGCCGCGCTTGGCATCGAGCGCGCCCTTCTTGTGCTTGATTGTGGCCCATTTGGAATGGCCGGACATGAGGAACCTCAATGCTGAGAACAGGATTTCGGCGCGGAACACGGCAAACGCCGGTGCGCCAACCCAAGTGAGTATAGCACTGGAAACAGTCTGCGGAAAAACCGGGCGGGCACGGCTTTGTCCAAGGGCACAACGTAAGCCATGCCGATAACGCCAATAGAATCAACGGAGACTCTGCGCCCGGAGGACGCAAAACCGGTGGCCAGCGACGGTTCTGGGCGTTTCTCGCCCTTAACCGGTCTCAACCCGGTTCCGCCCCAGCGCCTTGGCTCGGTAGAGCGCCAGATCCGCCTTCTTGAGCAGAATGTCCGGCACCGCTTCCCAATCCTCGGCGTGGCTTGTGGCGCCAATGCTGATGCTCATCGGAATCTCGCACCCGTCCGCCACGATCGGCTTTTGGCAGATCGTCTGCCGGATGCGCTCGGCGATCACACAGGCGCCCTCGGCCGGCGTATCTGGCAGCAGAACGGCAAACTCCTCGCCGCCGTAGCGGGAGAGCATATCCGTTTTGCGCAGGCTGAGCAGCAGCAATTGCGCCACGATGCGCAGCACAGTGTCTCCCACGGGATGCCCGTAGCGGTCGTTGACGGCTTTGAAGGAGTCGAGGTCGATCATCAGCACGGAGAGCTGCGACCGGCTGCGCGCGAATCGAAGGCACTCGACCTCGAGCGCCTGATGGAACCGGCGACGGTTGGCCACGCCGGTGAGCGAATCGGTCTCCGCGCGGCTGCGCAACTCCTCCCGCAGGCGCACCCGCGCGGTAACGTCGGCGAGGATGACGGCCCGGCCGACGAGCCGCGAGGCCGGATTGGAAGCGGTGGAGTAGAGCTGCCAGGTGCGCACCTCATAGGAACGCGCCGCCGCGCCTTCCAGCGTGATCTCATTTTGCTCTTCGGCCCGGGCGATGGAGTCGGCAATCTGCGGCGTTTCGCGCAGCATCGGCAGGATTCCCGTGCCGAGATTCCGCTTGTTCAAGACCGGCAGCAGGACCTTGGCGGCGGGATTGAAGTCCAGCAGACGGTTCTGCGAATCCAGGATCAGGACGGCGTCGCGCATCGAGTTGAAGATGAGATTGCGGGCCAGCGGCGCCAGGTCGAAGATGCCGCAGTGGAAAATTCCGTAGTAAAGCAGCACACAGGTCACACCCAGCGTGACCGGCGTGATATCGAGCCCCCATGGACTCAAACCGCCCAGGTAAAGAAAATAACCCCCTACCGGCAAAAACGAGGCCGAGAGCAAGACCATCGCCTGCTTGCGAAAGAGCGCCGATTCGTTCCTCAGGCCGCGCAAGTAAATCCAGCAACCGGCCAGGAACGCCACCATCAGATAAGCGTTCTCCAGCATCGAGAGCGGTCCCCTCTGAAACACGAGCACCCAAAACGGCCCGCGCTGCTCTATCCGCATCGGTCCGCTGTAAAACAGATTGTGGAAGTTGGTGTAATAGCTTAGGAAAGAAACGACCGGAATCGCAAACAGGAGAGGCGCGGGTCCCTTGATTCCATTGTGTTTGCATGCCGCGAGCAAAATGAGGGCACCGGACCACGGCAGCGCCAGATACTCCACGTTCAGCCAGAAACGGGCTCCGGCAATGGTGCTTTGCGCCACTTCGCCGGAGTAGCCAAAGGAGTAAACCGCCATCGCCGCCACCAGAATGGCGAAGGTCGCGGCTTCCGGCGCATCCTGGCGTCGATTCCACGCGATCGCCGCAAGAAATGCCAGCAGCAGCGCAATCGCGATCAACAGAAATCGGGCGAGAGCGACGACATCGGTCCCCATGGACTCCTATGGAAAACAGACGCGGGAAAAGGTCGAGTAGATGGCCTTAGCCAAGAATACATCAGCGCTCCGATACTGGGAATAGCTGCTTGGAACAACCCATTTTCGCGCTGGATCGCCCGAATTGCCGCCGCTCTTCCATCTTCCCCGCGGTTTCTTTCCCGCAATGCGCTAGACTTTCCCTGCCGTTGTTTCTTGCCCCCAAGGAGTGTCCCGTGTCCCGTCCCTTCCGCGCCGGCGTCGCCCAAAGCGCGCTTTTCTTCGTTGCAACTTCCGCCACGGCTTGGGCGGCGGCCGCCGGGGTTGCTTCCCAATCGCTTCCGGTCGCAATGGATCGCGTCACCGCGGCGCGCGCCCTGCCCAATGGCCTCGAGATCCGATCCGGAACCGCCGTGATGCAAGTGACCGCGCTGCGCGACGATCTATTGCGCGTCCGCGCCGGCGCCAACGGCACCCTTCCGGAAGATGCTTCCTGGGCAGTGCTCCCGGCCTCGCGGATGGCCAGCGTTGCTGTCAAGCCGGAGTCGGACGACAAGGCGGTGGGCTTTGCCACCGCCAAACTGCGCGTCCGGATCGGGCGGCAGCCGCTGGCGATGACCGTGACCGATCTGGCCGGAAACGTCATCGCTCAGGACGAGCCTGAGCATCCGATCGAATTTCACGGCTCGGAGTTCCGCGTCTACAAACGATCGCCCGAAGACGAGCACTACTTCGGTCTGGGCGACAAACCAGGTCCGCTCGACCGCCGCAATGAGGCGTTCACCGACTGGAACACCGACGCCTTCGGCTGGCAGGAGTCCACCGACCCCATCTACAAGTCGATTCCCTTCTTCCTGACCTTCCGCAAGGGAATCGCCGGCGGCATCTTTCTCGACAACACCTGGCGCGCCAGCTTCGACTTCAACAAAGAGCTGCGCGACGGTTACTCCTTCGGCGCGCCCGACGGCCCGCTCGACTACTACATCCTTTACGGCCCCACGCCTAAGGAAGTGGTCAGCGAGTGGGCCTGGCTTACCGGACCCACGCCGCTGCCGCCCCTCTGGACCCTCGGCTACCAGCAATCCCGCTACAGCTACTATCCGGAGGCGGAAGTCCGCCGCATCGCCGGCAAGCTGCGCAGCGAAAAAATCCCAGCCGACGTCATCTGGCTCGACATCGACTACCAGCTCAAAAATCGCCCCTTTACCGTCGACCCCGAAAAATTTCCTCACTTCGACCAGATGATCCAGGACCTCAAAGCCGAGTACTTCCATACCGTCGTCATCACCGACCTGCATATCGCCAACCTCCCCAATGCCGGCTACAAACCCTACGACGAAGGCCTGGCCGGCGATCATTTCGTCAAGAATCCCGATGGATCGGTCTATTCCGGTATCGTCTGGCCCGGCCCCGCGGTCTTTCCGGACTTCACCCAGAAATCCAGCCGCGACTGGTGGGGCACCCTCTACGCGGATTTCGTTGGCAAGGGCGTCGCCGGCTTCTGGAACGACATGAATGAGCCGGCTCTCTTTGAAGTCGCATCGAAGACCATGCCCGACGACACGCAGCACCGCATCGACGAGCCGGGATTCCAGAAGCGCACCGCCAGCCATCTCGAAATCCACAACGTCTTCGGCATGGAAAACTCCCGCGGCACCTTTGAGGGCGTCCAGAAGCTCGCCCCCAACCTACGCCCCTTCGTGATGACCCGCGCCAGCTATGCCGGAGGCCAACGCTACGCGGCGACGTGGAGCGGCGACAACTCCAGCACCTGGAACCACCTGCGCCAGACCACCCCGCAACTCATCAACCTCGGCCTCAGCGGCTTTGGCCTCTCCGGCGCGGACGTGGGCGGCTTTGCCGGTTCGCCGCAGCCCGAACTGCTCACCAAGTGGTTGGAGATCGCCGCCTTCCATCCCATCGACCGCGACCACACCTCCATGGGCACCCATCCCCAGGAGCCATGGGAAAACGGCTCGGCCACCGACCTCGACCTGCGCCGCAAATTCATCGAAACCCGCTACCGCCTGATGAGCTATCTCTATACGACCGCCGAAGAGATGAGCCGGACAGGGATTCCGATGATGCGCCCGCTCTTTCTCGAATTTCCAGACGCGGCGCACGACAAACATCCCATCGACCTGAACTCCGGAAACGAATTCCTCCTCGGCCCCGACCTGCTCATCGCCCCCTCGCCTTACCCCGACATGCTCGACGACTACCAGGCCACGCTGCCGCCCGGCGGCTGGTACGACTTCTGGACGGGCGAACGGCTCCAATTCGGCGTGGGTGCGACCCGCGTCGGCAACGACAACATCCCCGACAACGAGCTGCAAATCAATCTTCATCCCGCCGCGGACACTGTCCCGGTCTTCGCCCGCGGCGGCTCGATCCTGCCCATCCAGCCGCTCGTTCAAAGCACCATGATCCAGCCCGTCGGTCCGCTGACCCTGCGCGTTTACCCGCCGCTGCGCCCCGGCAACCCCTGCGAAGGCACCCTCTACCTCGACGACGGCGTCAGCTACGCCTACCAAAAAGGCGACTACCTGCGGCTCAAGTTCACCTGCGAGATCGCCTCCAGCGGCGTTTCCGTCAAGATCAGCCCACGCGAAGGCAGCTTCGCGCCCTGGTGGACCCAGTTCGCCGTCGAAGTCTACGGCGCAACCAAGCCGGCCGCCAGCGTGAGTGCGAATGGCGCGGCGGCCGCCTCCAGCTACGACAGCGAGCACCACCGCGTGACGGCGCTGCTCCCAGACGACGGCAAAGGCCTGGAGCTGACCGTGACATACTGAGGCGCATGTTCTCGCTTCGCCAACCCGACCCCAAGACGCTCGCCGCGTCCCTCGCCGCCGCCCGCGAACTGCCCCTAAGCTACCCGCCAACCGTCGCAACCCTCGGCGGCCTGGAGACGATGAACCCGCCGTCCGGCTACGCGCTCGACCACACCCGCAGCCAGATCGGCCAGGGCCGCGCCGCCTTCGAAGCTGCCAAAGCAGCCTTCCGGCGCTGGCAGCAATTCGACCTCGGCTGGGTCCGCATCGCCAACCCCGACGCGCCCATCCGCATCGGCGCAGTCGTCGCCATGGAGGCCCGCACCCTCGGCCTCTGGACGCAAAACTTCCCCCGCATCCTGCACATCGTCGACGAACCCCACCGCTTCGGCTTCGTCTACGGCACCACCACCGCGCACGTCGAGCGCGGCGAAGAGCGATTCCTGCTCGAGTGCGATCCCATCTCCGGCGCAGTCGCCTATGAGCTCCTCGCCGCCTCCCGCCCAGCCCACTGGATGGTCTGGCTCGGCTACCCCTACGCCCGCAGCCGCCAGCGCAAATTCGCCCGCGAATCCCACGCCAGAATGCGCAAGATCGTCTCCGATTCCCTTTGATTCCACGCCGCTTCTTAGCTAAAATAATCCTAGCTAAGGAGAATCCCCGTGGAAGCCACCATGCACGAAGCAAAAACCAATCTCTCCAAACTCGTAGCCCGTGCCCTGGCCGGTGAGGAAGTGATCCTAACCCACGGCAAGACGCGCACTCCCATGGTGCGAATGGTACCGATGCAACCAGTACCGGCGGAGCCAGAAATGAAAGAGCGCCCCCTTGGATTGTTTGCCGCTGAAATGGGGACAGAGTTCTTTGAAATCGAGCCAATGACGGAAGAAGAGCTGGCATTGTGGGAAGCCCCGATCGTTTCAACTTGGACCAGTAACGACCCGCTGTGGGACGAATCCGAATGAAGCTGCTCCTCGACACGAATGCTCTGCTTTGGACGTTGAACGGCAGCAAGCAGTTGAGCCGAAAAGCCGACGCGGCTCTAAGAAAACTTGACAACGAGGTATTTGTTTCGGTCGGCAGCGTATGGGAAGCAGCTATCAAGTATCGAAGCGGAAGGCTGCCGCAGGCGGCCACTCTCTTGCAGGACCCCGGCTTGGTTCTTTCCAGTTTTCGGTTTACACCCTTGGCGCTCACGTTACAACACGCCAAACTTGCCGGACTGCTTACCAGCGCCCATAAAGACCCGTTCGACCGAATCATTGCGGCTCAGGCGATTCTGGAAGACCTGACACTGGTCAGCTCAGACGCTGTTTTCGCGTCGATGCCAGTCACCCTCCTTTGGTGATACTTATTCAGGCCCTGCCGAAATCAGCCCCACCCAATCGCTGATAATCTGAAAGTATGAAATTCGGCGTCCTAGTCTTCCCCGGCTCCAACTGCGACCACGACACCTACCACGTCATCGCCGAGGTCGCGCGCCAGCCCGTCCAATTCCTCTGGCATGACTCCGAAGACCTGCGTGGCGTCGACGCCATCCTCGTGCCGGGAGGGTTTGCGTATGGCGACTACCTCCGCACCGGAGCCATCGCCCGCTTCTCGCCCGTCATGCAGGCCGTCACCCGCTTCGCCGCCGCCGGCGGCCCCGTCCTCGGCATCTGCAACGGCTTCCAGATCCTCACCGAAGCCGGCCTCCTCCCCGGAGCCCTCATGCGCAACGCCGGCCTCAAATACATCTGCAAACAGGTCCACCTCCGCGTCGAAACCGCCAACAGCCAGTTCACCTCCCTGCTCAAAGTCGGCGAAGTCCTCCAGATTCCCATCGGCCACATGGAAGGCAACTACTACTGCGACGCCGAGACCCTCCGCGAACTCGAGTCCGAAGACCGCATCGCCTTCCGCTACGCCACGCCGCAGGGCGAAGTCACCGCCGCGGCCAACCCCAACGGCTCCCTCGCCAACATCGCCGGCATCCTCAACCGAGGCCGCAACGTCCTCGGCATGATGCCCCACCCAGACCGCTCCAGCGAACAACTCCTCGGCTCCGCGGACGGCCTCAAAATCTTCCAATCCATGCTCGTGAACGCAGTTGAAACGGTAACCCAATGATCGACATCCACCACCACCTCATCTACGGCGTAGACGACGGCGCAAAAGACCTCGAAATGTCCATCGGCATGGCCGAGGTCGCCATCGCCGAGGGCGTCACCCACATCGCCTGCACCCCCCACTCCGTCGACAGCTACGTCTACCAGCTCGAAACCAACCTCGAACGCATGGCCGAAATTCAAGCGGCGGTCGCAGGACGCCTCGAACTCATCCTCGCCTGCGACTTCCACTTGAACGCCGACAACATCCAGGACGCCATCCAGAACCCCCTCAAATACTCGATCGGCGGCAAAGGCTACCTCCTCGTCGAGTTCCCCGAGGCAGCCATCCCCCCGCAGCTCGGCGCATCCCTCAACCGCCTCAAAGCCGCCGGCTACACCTGCATCATCACCCACCCCGAGCGCAACCCGGTCATCGTCAAACACCCCCAAATGCTCGCCGACTGGATTCGCATGGGCTGCGTCGTCCAGGTCACCGCCAGCTCCCTCTACGGCCGCTTCGGCAACTCCGCCGAAGCCTTCGCCAACGAACTCCTCGACCGCAACTGGATCCACTTCCTCGCCACCGACGCCCACAACCTCGACTGGCGCCCACCCCACCTCAAAAAAGGCTACGAATACGTCGCCAACCGCGCCGGCGAAGAAACCGCCCGCCGCCTCTGCTACGAAAACCCCCGCGCCGCCATCACCGGCGCCAAAATGCCCCACCAACCAGAACCCCTCGGCGTCTGGGACAGCGCCCCCATCAAATTCCACGAAACCGTAAAATCCGCCCCCAAACGCACCGCCGACACCGGCAGCGAAAAGAAATCCGGCAGCTTCTTCGGCAAAATCTTCGGAAAGTGACCCGCTTGCCGCTGGAAATCGTTCCTGCGGCCTGTCACCGCCTCGGTTTGTGAAAGGGCACGACCTCAGTCGTGCCGAAAATGCCCCCTAAATCAGCCGGGCTTTAGCCCCTGCGGGAAGCTGCCACCGGAGGGAGCCGGGGGTTTCAACCCCCGGAATCCAGCCCATAAAATAAAAGGTTCTTCAGCCCCGGAGATTCTTGCTTCTCCTCCGGTCTTTGCATTTGTCGCCGAAAATCGCCGTACGGAAGAGATTCACGACGAAAAACCGGGAAGAACAAAGACCTGCTCCACCGGCGACTTCCACACTCGCTTCTCCACAAGACTGTTCCCGTATTCCGCATTGCCCAGCGGCTCAATCCCGAGGGCGGCAAGGTGGCCGAGCAATTCCTGCTTGACCTCCTCCTTACGCATAATCCAGACGGAAAAGAAACAACGCCAAAACCGCCACCCAGCCCGCTCAAGAATGCGTTGGCGGTGCATATCGTGCTGCCAACGATCCGGCCCGTGCCACGGGTCGCCATCGCACTCGATAGCCAGCCTCGCGTCGTTTGCACCCTCAACGACCATGTCGATTCGATGGCTGCCGGTCTTGACCTGCGGGACAACTCGGTACTGTTCCCCAATAAGGAAAGAGAAGACTTCCTTTTCAAAATCAGACTCACATTTATCAATCAGACTTGCAAATTCCGACTTATCTGCAACGAGAGGCGTATCAAAGTGTGCAAGTAAGCCTTTCCGTAAGTCTTTGTCGGATAAATCCGAAGATTCTACCGACCGGACCAGATACATCCGATCCTGGGCACGACTGGCTGCGACGTTGAATCTTTGATCGTGGAGATTCCCAGAAAGCGCCGTGCATCGCGCAGGATCGGCAACCATCGAAAGAAAAATGATGCTTCTCTCGCTGCCTTGGAATGCAGTCGGATCGCCGCATTTGAATTTTCTGCGCACGAGATCTGCCCCATCGCACCTCTCACGCACCACTTCGTCGATTCGCTTGGCTTGAGCCGTGCCCAGCAGCGTCACAACACCGATAGTGCGACCAGCCAGCTTCGGGTCCGCAAGGATTGACCCGATCTCGTCGGCGATAGCGCGTGCTTCCTCCTCATTGCATTCCCTAGCGTTCCTCACGCCACCCTCAACGAAAAGATCTATCAACGGTGGATCAAGACGCTCCGACGGACGCGCGATACGGAGCGGCTGAATTTGGCCTTTATAAAAGGTGCCGTTCGAGTAAGCAATGATCGGCTCAACGCAGCGGAAGTGCTCGCGTAACATTACCTGATTTGCGGCGAAAACCCGAGCGGCAAGATCGTAAAGCGACTTCTCTGGAGTCATTTCTTCCTTGAACCACTGGTCGGATAGAAATCTCCTGAGCAACTCATCGATGTTATCGCTCCGAATGAAACCCGCGTCTGGGGAGACCTGTTTGTCGTCGCCGACCACAAGTATCTTCTTACCCCGAAGGATTGCCGGAAGCGCCCAAAGGTCCGACTGGCTGGCCTCGTCCACAATGATTAAGTGAAAGGAACCAATTTCCGCTGGCATCGACTCCGAGATTCTGTTGTGGTCCATAATCCAGCACGGTATTGCGGCTTGAGCTTGCTGCATGGCAGTCCGGGCATCCCGCCGGTACCGAATCGCGTTCGGGCCGGTGCCGCGACCGATGCGATGAACGGCGGTTGCGTATGCGTTAAGCGCCGAAAGAATTCTTGGAGTTGCGTTGCGCTTGGTCTCCAACCATGCAGCCTCCGCGACCATATCCCGGTACAGCTTCGCAAGAGCGCTTTCAGCATCCGTCCGCCGCTCTGCCAGGACTCTCAACTCATCCTTGGCGTCAATTGAGAGCAGGTGAGATTTCATCCGAGCCCAGTTCCATGCCTCGCGCCAATTGGCAGGAAATACCCGATCTTCTCCAGACAGCGGCGCTGCCTCCGCCCATAAACGCTGCGCTAGCTTGGTTGCACCCGCAGAACGAATTCTCTCAGCCGATCGCCGGACAAAGTCGAGTTCCGTTTGCAGGGCCGCGATTCGGCGCAACTCCGCCAGCAGTCCGGCAAAATTGGCCGCGATCGCCTGAGGTACTTTCGACTTATCCCCGACCTCTGTTTCCAGAAAGATACGTAGCGACCTGGCGATCGGAGCGGATTTCCCAGCCAGCAGCTCCTTTACCCTGGCAAGCTGGATTTCGGCATTGCGCAGATTCACCAACGACACATGCCGTAGCAGTGACGACCGGACCGCTTCCAGCCTGACGCGAGAGTCCAAGTCGCCGAAGAAAAGCTCCGTCGCGAATACCTGCCGAGAAAGAGAAACCAGTTCCGGGTCGTGCTTCGTCGCCATTGCGTGTATCTTGCGCACGAGTTCGACCTTGGTACTGATCTTCTGCAAGTGGAAGATACCCCCCGACAAGGGCGGTAGAGACAGATGTTTCGCCATCTCATTCCACCTGTAAGTAAGGGATCGGACCTGTTCGTTGAGAACAGTGTAGCTACGGACATGGGCCCAATCCTCAACCGAAGAAGGCAATTTGCCCGAGATTCTTATCGCCCGAATATGCTCCTTTGCCTCGGTAGCCCCCATATCGATGAGACGGAAGGGCTTGCCGGTACTAGCGGCACGCTCGACTGCTTCCAATGTCTTGAGCGAATCGAACCCAGTTTCGGGGAAGGTAATGGGCGACTTGAGAAACGGGCCGCGAGCCGCTGCCAAACTCGCCCCTTCGTCAAGCAGAGCTTCCAGGGCGGCACGCTCCTCTGAAAACGCCGAATTGCGACATTGTTCCCGCAAGGCCTGCGGCCACTCTTCGCCCAGCGATGCCAAATCCGCCAGGACCGTCATCGCCGCGTCCACCATTGGCAGAAGTTGAATGGCCAATTCGTTAAATTCCCTGCTATTGTTCGCCTTTAGGCGGAAAGCCTCTGCGGCCTGCTCTTTTTTGAGCGAATCCCGCAGCAGCAAATCCTCATGCAACTGGGCAACTTTGGGCGGCGAGGGAAAATTGTCTACAGCCGGTATGCTTGCGTGAATGTATGCGAGGTCCTTGCCGAGCAATCGCCGGGCTGAGCGAAGCCGGTTCGCATCCTCCGCAGATAGGGGCGGAGAATGCTTGGGATCAAGCGAAAGTGCATCGTCGAACCATGAATACATTTCTTGCCCATGGACCACGAGTTCTGCCAATTTATGAGCGCGCATCAACTCGCCGTCGACTTCTACTTCAGAGAGCTGGTCCATCGCGATCTTATCCAGGCGCCTGTCGATGGCGATCAACTCCGCGTGAGCGCGGTCGATCGAGCTTTGCAGCCTTTGAATCGTCGGCTTTGATATGCCTTCGTTCAGTTGGGAAACCCGATGCTGGATGGTACCGATCGACGCCTGAAACTGGCGCATCCCTTCCTGGTCGCTGGCTAGGAGTGCCACAGCAAGGTCTCTTATTTCGGCGGGTAGCTTGTCTCGCACCTCGCGCAGGGCAGGCTCGCCTTTGGAGGTAACAAGTACCCGCTTGCCGCTGGCCAAGTAATGACAAATGATGTTGGCAATGGTGTGCGTCTTGCCAGTGCCGGGAGGGCCTTGCACCGTTACGCCCGGCGCTTTGTCCAGCCGATGAACAATCGTGACCTGCTCGTCGTTGTAAGGCAAAGGAAAGAAGAGCTCCTTCGGCGTTCCGCCGGACGAGTCTCCTCGGCTTGAAATCCCGCGAAAATTCACCGTCTCAAACTGTATCGCATCGTTCGAAGGCTCAGTGACTAGAGACAATGGGCCGGGTGGGATCTCGCACCCGTCGGTCAGCGCATTTTGGAGCCGCTTCAAATCTTCAAAGAGGAAGTGGGTGCTCCGCTCACGCGAAAGAATCACCCAACCATCGGTAACAACCAGATTCGCACCTGGCGAAGGAAACGAGTCATCGGTGACAGACTGTCGAAATTCGCCTTGGCTGTCCAGGTTCCCGGCAATCATTTTCAGAAGGTGCGAGTAGCTTGATGGGTCGAAAGGATGCGTCGACCGATCAGACTTGGCGAAATGCTTCAGCACAGTCTTCTCGCATTCGTCCGCTCCCGGTGCTTTGCACGCGAAGAAGGCATCGAATTCCAGTCGAATATCGACAGCGCGGGGTCGGACTTCAATCGCCATCGACTGATCGTGAACCGACAACTCCAAAGCCTGGGTGAGTAATGGATACTGAAACCCGATCGGTCTGCCATCGTAGCTGAGCCGCCAGGAAGCGACGCTCATTCCCCAAACGAGTTCCTTGGGCTTGCTAGTCTGTTCCGCTTCCATTTGCTGCCTTAGCGTGTAGAGGCTGCCGTACAGGTCTATGGTCTTGCGCCTCGGCAGTTCTGCAACGGCCCAGAGCTGCCATATTGCTGAGTAGCTTTCCAGCGCCCGCGCGGCGCTCTCGCGGAAATTTGCCGAGATTCTATCGACTTCCGCGAGCCTCAGTTCCTCGACGGGCTCTTGTATCCTGGCAATTTCCTCGCTGATCCTTTTTGTGAGCTTGGCCTCATCCAACGATGGCGCGAATCCCGCTGGGTCCTCGGAGACTTTCAACACTTCTTGCCAATCGGCAGAAGCCTTGGGCCGCGGCTCTTGTTGGAGGCGTTGGATTCTCAACCAAACATGATCCTCCTCGCCCCTCACGTCGAGTTCAATTCCGGGGAGGAGTTCAGTTCCGGGTAGGCGAAATAAGTCGCTCCGCCTACACACGAACTCATTCGAGTTCGCAACGTTGTAAGCTCCGGGATTGATCTTCTTGGATTGCTCGCGGATGTAATCGAGCAAATTGATAAGAAGCTGGCGAGGTTCGGGCATCGTGACTCCAAGGTCGGGAAGAGAGATTCAGGCGGACAATGGTTGAACCTGACCAAATTGTAATGGTTGTCTCTTTGCCGGTGGCATGGAGGGTGCAAAGTACTCCAATGCCCTGAAATCATCGCGAAAAAATCCAATTCCGCCAAGCACTATAACGAATCCGTCTCAGACGATAGCCCGTCCGTCGCGCAATAGAACGCATCCGTCAATCGATAGAACAAATCCGACGCTTTATAGAACGCGTGCAAAACCGCCTCAGCCGCAGAAGAGCCAGCCAACCGGGGCGAATTTTGACCTCCAATTGGCTGTCAGGGTTTGCGAGTCGGAGCTGAGGCACAAACGGCCGTAATTTTACGCAAATTGGCCCTCTTTGGAATCAGCGGCTTCGCGGAGATTTGCTTGACAAAATGCCCAGCGCGCTCGCGCTCCAAAATTGTTCTACGTGGAACAATTTGCGTTTCAGAGTGCCAACCCGCCATCCACCGAGAGGATTTGCCCAGTGATGAAGTGCGGCCCTTCCGCGAAAAACAGCACTGCAGCGGCGGTTTCCTCCGCTGTGCCATTGCGGCCCATCGGGGTTTTCGCGGCGAAAACCGGCGCGATCGGCCGCTCCGGGCCGTCGCGGTGCATCTCGATGTAGCCGGGTGCGACGCAGTTCACACTGATTTCCGGTGCCCAGGCCTTGGCCATGGTCTGGGTGAGCATGTGCAGCGCGGCTTTTGAGGCGCAGTAGTGCGCCTGCATCGCCCACGGCTCGATGCCGCCGACCGAGCCCATGTTGACGATTCGCCCCTTAGCGGCTTTCAAGAACGGCAGCGCTTCGCGGGCGACCAGAAATGGGCCGCGCGTGTTGATGTCGAAGACGCGGTCCCATTGCGCTGCGGAGAGGTCGGCGAGCGCGCATTTCTCGATAACGCCGGCATTGTTGACCAGCAAATCGAGGCTCCCCAACTCGCGCACAGCTTCAGCGACGGCGGCCTGGACGCTCGATTCTTCGCGGACTTCCATCGGAATCGCGTAGGCGCGAGCGCCGGTCTGCTCGATTTCCGCAACAGTGGCGTGCGCCGTTTCTTCGGATTCGCGGTAGGTGATGGCGATGTCGTAGCCGTGACGGGCCAGGGTGAGCGCAATTTCGCGACCGATGCGCTTGGCTCCGCCGGTGATGAGGGCGGTCTTGCGGGGGATTGTTGGCATTCTATCGGGATTGAGGCGGGGTGTCGGCCGGTTTTGGGGCGTCTTTGGGCGCATCTTTTGGCTCGTCTGGCTTGGGCGCTTCTTTGGAGGCGGAGTCTTTCGGCGCGTCGTCGGGTTTGGGTTCCGGCTTGTCGCTGGCGGTGCCGTCGGGCTTTTTGTAGATGGAGTATTGTGGCGCGGGGCGCTTGAGTTTCACTTCGACGGCGATCGAGTCTTTGTCGATTTTGTAGTCTTCGCCGTAGGTCTGGAAGCCGGGAGCGATGATCTGGACGCGAACGTTGGAGCCGATTTCGAGCAGGTCGAGCGTGGCTTTGCCCTCGTCGTTGGTCTTCAGTTCCATATTGCCGTCGTCTTTGCCGCCGGCGAGGGGATGGAAAATGACGGCGGCGTTCTCGACCGGCTTGCCGCTGGTGGCGCGGAGGACGGTGATTTCAAAGTGCGCGGTCGGCGGCGGCGCCTTGTATTTGCGGCCGCGCTTCGTGCTGTCGTCCTGCGCGTGGGCGAGCGTGGCGAAGGCGAGGACAAGTGCGACAAAGGAAAGGCGGCGGGGCGGGATGGCGCTCTGGAACATGAACTTATTGTAGACCTTTCCCGATAGACGCGGCGAATTGCGTTGGGCGAGCGATCGTGCGGCCCTTTGGCGCTGGAAGGGGGGCAACGTGCATCGTTAGCGCGTTTATGCAAACTTTATTAGCAGAAGTCACTCACATTTCACATTTTTGAACAGTGAGGCCCTTGACAACGTAGGCAGACGTTGCCTACTCTAGCACTTGGAAGGCGAGAGTGCTAAACCAAGTCCTGCGGGAACTGGGTCGCTCTGCCGGACGGAGCGGGCGCGTTTTGGCGCTTCGCAAGATTTTGGCAGTTTCAATCTAGGCACGGGCGGGGATGGTTCCCTTCCCGGCCTTACTTGATCGAAAAAAGGAGAAGCAACGGTATGGCAACTTCATCGGTAATTACGACCTTTACTCCGCTGCATGACCGCATTCTGGTTCGCCGGGTGGAAGAGGGCGAAACGATTCGCGGGGGCATCATCATCCCGGACAGCGCCAAGGAAAAGCCGCAGGAGGGCGAAGTGCTCTCGGTAGGCAAGGGCAAGTCGAACGACGAGGGCAAAGTATTTCCACTCGACGTGAAGGCCGGGGATCGCGTTCTGTTTGGCAAGTACTCGGGCACCGAGATCAAGATCGACGGCGAGGAGCTGCTGATCATGCGCGAGGAAGAAGTTCTGGGCATTCTGAGCAAGTAAGCCAGTCAGCGAGTTAGCAAGTGAGCGGGATTCGTAGCAACCGAATCGGACGCTGTCAGCAATTGATTTCAACTGATTTAGGAGATTTTTGAAATGGCAAAGCAGATTTTGCACGGAGAAGATTCGCGGCAGGCGATCCTGCGCGGCGTGAACATTCTGGCCGACGCGGTCAAGGTGACTCTGGGACCCAAGGGCCGCAATGTGGTGATTGAGAAGAAGTTCGGTTCGCCGACGATTACCAAGGACGGCGTGACTGTCGCCAAGGAGATCGAGCTGTCGAATGCGCTTGAGAATGTGGGCGCGCAGCTCGTCAAGGAAGTTGCTTCGAAGACCTCGGATGTGGCCGGCGACGGCACCACGACCGCGACCGTTCTGGCGCAGTCGATCTATCGCGAGGGCGTGAAGACGGTGGCTGCGGGCGCAAACCCGACCGCTCTGAAGCGCGGCATCGACAAGGCTGTGATTGCCGTGATCGGCGCGAAGGACAAGGAAAACAACTGGACCGACGGCGGCGCACTGGGCAAGATGTCGAAGCCTGTAACCGACGACTCCGTGGCCCAGGTGGGCACGATTTCCGCCAACGGCGATGCCGAGATCGGCGAGATCATTGCCGGCGCGATGAAGACCGTGGGCAAGGACGGCGTGATCACGATTGAAGAGTCGAAGACCATGCAGACCTACCTCGAAACCGTCGAAGGCATGCAGTTCGACCGCGGCTACCTGAGCCCCTACTTCGTGACCGATGCGGACCGCATGGAAACCGCGCTCGAAGACCCCTACATCCTGATCTACGAGAAGAAGATCTCGAACATGAAGGATCTGCTTCCCTTGCTCGAGCAGGTTGCTCGCGCCGGCAAGCCGCTGTTGATCATTGCCGAGGACGTTGAGGGCGAAGCGCTCGCGACTCTGGTGGTGAACAAGCTGCGCGGGACGCTGAATGTGGCTGCTGTCAAGGCTCCTGGCTTTGGCGATCGCCGCAAGGCGATGCTGGGCGATATCGCGATCCTGACCGGTGGCGAAGCCATCACAGAGGACCTGGGCATCAAGCTGGACGGCGTGAAGCTCGAGCAGCTCGGTCGCGCGAAGCGCATCACCATCGACAAGGACAACACCACGATCATCGACGGATCGGGCGAAGCGGCTGCTATTTCGGGTCGCGTCAAGGAGATTCGTTCGCAGATCGAAAAGACCACCTCGGACTACGACCGCGAGAAGCTGCAGGAGCGGTTGGCCAAGCTGGTTGGCGGCGTTGCGGTGATCAAGGTGGGCGCGGCGACGGAGACGGAGCTCAAGGAAAAGAAGGCTCGCGTCGAAGACGCTCTGCATGCGACTCGCGCTGCGGTTGAGGAAGGCATCGTCGCCGGCGGCGGCGTGGCCCTGGTTCGCTCGACGGCGGCTGTGGACGAGCTGATCAAGACGCTTGAGGGCGACGAGAAGATCGGTGCGCAGATTGTGCGCCGTTCGCTCGAAGAGCCGCTGCGCCAGATCGTGGCCAATGCCGGCGAAGAGGGCGCGGTTGTGGTTGGGAAGATTCACGAATCGACCGACGACAACTTC
>Ga0209208_10000618_pt1 | contig 47054 bp, 43 predicted proteins | sample S1TSphfallax_3_FD_187694 | JGI IMG/M metagenome (GOLD analysis project Ga0209208, IMG submission 187694) | Host-associated microbial communities from peat moss isolated from Minnesota, USA - S1T2_Fd - Sphagnum fallax MG (SPAdes) (version 2) | ecosystem: Host-associated > Plants > Peat moss >...
CCCCCTAAAATCACATGTATAATTATTGGCCTATGTGGTAGCATTTAAATGGTCCCTCACTTTTTATTTGTTCAATTTTTCATGTTTATGGGTGCGGATGGGAAAAAAAAATACTCTATGTAGGGTAGTGATTTTCTTTTGGTGATTTTTTTTTTTCAAAATGATGAAAGATTGTTTTTTTTTTGGGTGTTTAGTTGTCAAATTTTGAAAAATAAATTTGATTTTTTTTAAATCACAAAATTCTCTATTCAGTTTTAGTAGGTATCCCAAAATGTAGAAGGATGCTTAAACTATTTTATGTTCATATTTTTTTCATAGCCAAATCTGGCTAAATCATCTTATGGATGATTGCCATTTCAGCATCACAAAAATTGAAAGATGTACAGCAGCCACCAAATGTATGTTAGTACAGTACTAGATGATACCCCACATGGAGTTTTGTTTTATGTGCAATGTGGCCATGGGATATTATTACTAAGGGAGAGTCTAAAAATTAGTTATGCCTTAAATTATTGAAGGTACTCAAACATCTTATTATGTACCCATTTTTTTCAAAAATAATGGTTTTCTTCATATGGCCTTTTTGTTGTGCCTTCTTTTAGTCCCCTTCCTTCCAAGGCAACAATCCAATAATGAACAAGTCTTCATGGGTGGTTTACCTGGCCTAACCATTGTTCAAAATTCTCTACTCACCATGCCTTTTTGTTGTCATTGGTACTCTATTGTCAATTACTTATTTACTCTCTTTCTTACTTCTTTGTCCTCTCTTTGTGGCATGCATGTGCACATGGCATGTCCCACACTCTTGTCTCTCCCCCCTTCCCTCTTCCATCCCACCCCCAACAAGCCAAATAGTTTGAATTTTTCAATCTACCCCATTTGTTGCTTTGGTGCCACCAAGGGGGGCTGACCCATTGGTTGTGAAAATAAGAAAACCATACACCTAATAGTCTTTTAGGTCTTCTCAAAACAAAAGGTTCATCACTATCAAATAAACATTGCTACCTAATTGCTACCTATGTCTTCTAGTAGGTATTGACCTTGATCTCTTGTATGATCTTTTTTTCAAGTCTTTTTTTCTTTCCTTTTTTTTTTGGTTAGGGTTGCTTCAAGTTGTTTGGATGACTAATCAATCATGAAATTGATGTCAACTTTGATGTCCTTGTGTCAAGGGAATCTTGTCAATTGTCTTTATACAATTTGAGAGCATGTACAAAATATTTTATGATCCAATTATATTGCCACCTTCAACTATATGCCACAAAGTCAAAAGCCATGAAAATTAAACACCAAAGAATTGGGGGCTACATTGACGAGGGATTTAGTCTCTAGGATTCCATTCTACCAACCTTTGTAAGTGTTCGGTATAAACAAATTGTTGAGGAATGTCATATTTCAAAAAGAAGGAATGTGGGGGGAGGAAGGAGGGATGGGTGTCTTTTTAGAACATGAATGGCATGTTCTTACCTTTTCAAAGATCATGTAATATTTTAATTTTCATTGCTCATTTTTGTTTGTGCTTCTCTTTCTAAGGGAATATTTTTTCAGTTCGAGCCTTTTGTTGTCCTTATCCAAGAAAGGTGACTATGTTTCAAAAGGTGACAATCGCATAGATTCATTTTTTTTGTTTTTCTATGTATTGTTGAACATTGAGATTAAAGATTGTTAATCTTGAAATTTGGGCATGTTAGAATTTTTTTTGTTAAACTGGTTTGGTTCAAGGAAATGTTGGAAGACATAACACTTCCAAGATGCAACTAAACGACAAAAGGAAAGGGCTCCCCATGTTTCCACAAGGATGAGGATGTCACCATGGTGGAGATAAGTTGATTAATGGAAACTTAAGGTGCAAAACCAACTCAAGAATATGAGTGGTTCAACCCATTTCGAGTTTTTCCTAGGGAAGTATTAGGTATTTTGCAAAATCACAAGAAATTATTAGTCCATGAGCTTGATTGGGTGCCACAAGAAGATTTGGTAATCAAAATGCTCCAACATAAGATCAAGTATCATATGCAACATACAATAATCGCTAGTTTTGTCAATTCTAAGATTCCCACCCACCACATTATTAATTGGGTTGCTTTTATGAATGCATATGTGAAGATTGGAGTGATCAATTACTAAATGGATGCAAATTGTGGATTGATGTATCTTACTTGTACATTGCTTGGAGGAACCAAAAAACTATTAATGTTAACCTTGCACAAAATGCGACAAGGGTAGCAATCTATCAAGTGCGGGTGCATATGTTTAACCTTGAACACCCATGATATGGATTGAAGATCCTAGTTTAATGCACATTAAGAATGTTCTATTTGAATTTAGACCCATGGAAAAGAAGATTGAGGGATGCACAAGTATAATTCTTGGGAAAGACCTTACTATAGGAAAACAAAAGGACCCCAGGTTTTGCATATCAATGGATCCTAAAGGAGGGTGGGTTTTAATTATTGGAATTTTGGGAATGAGTGGAAAGGAATTGAAGTCTCAATAGACTTCGAACAATACCCAATTGTGTCTATCATATTTAGTAGGTGATTGCAAAATATTTCAAGCTAGGAAAAGCACCTCAAGGAGAACAATGCAACTAGAACTAATGGGAGTGCCAAAATAAGAAAAAAAAAGGTTGTTATAAGGAAGGAGGTGAATTGTCAACCTATTAGTAAGGGCATAGAACAAGAATATGAACAACCTCAAATTCACACAACTAATAATGTAGGCCCACAAATTGATAACAACATATGCATAATGGTAACCAAAAGAAAGAACATACGTAAACTTAACAAACTTTATAATGCCAAAAAAATGATGCCCAAATAGATATGGGTAGTTAGTTACACCTCCATAAAATCAAACGCAAAAACCAATTAAGCAAACAAAGTTGCTACCTTAGGGGTGGCTAAATACCCCTTCTAGCCAATAAGGTGTAAAGTTGAGGCTAGAGTCAAATAAATAGGTGGAACCTATGGTAGTAATGGAATCAAATAAATGAACGATATGATTGGAAGGAATCTCTATATATTCTACTCTGATGGCATGGTCACCTAGGAAATATATGCAACAAAAGGAAAATTAAAATTATGGAAAGTTTAGAAAATGAAGATGGTGATAAAAAGGAAATTGAAAAACAAAAATCACCCTATAAAAAAATCACACAATGGAGGTCAAGATTTCCCTCCATGAAATGCATGGAAAACATTTAGATGGCACAAGCAATGCATGTCACACATGAAAGGAAGCCAACAAATTTGGCCGTTCCACAATAGGCAACAATTTTATCTAAAGTTAATTAGTACAAACCCATAATAGTAAAGTTGCCACAAATACTTGAGTTCCTTGAACACTTCATGTGTTATTAGCTTCTATTATCTCCATCCTACATGAAATTGGCTTAGCTAATTAACATGTTGAATAGGTTGAAGATCTGTAAGTGGTCTAATTACCATTTGTTTGCCATAGGAAAGGTAAGAGGGTTTCACATGTTGCAACCATAAATTTTGATAAACCTAAATTTCTTGAAAGACTTGAACAAAAGAACTAGACTCTCCTATTTGATGCCACAACCCTTAACTCAAAACATAAAAAAATATGTGTGAAAGCAACAACACAAGGGAGAACACATTTCAAGCTATGAAAGTGGTTACAAGGGGGAACAAGTCCTTTACCCCATCCAAGAAAGAAAGACACCATATTTAACCCTCAGTCAATTTATGACCTATGCAACTTTGGAAAACAATAAAAGTGGGACAATGAAATGGGAGTTTAAGTAAAAATTTTTCCACCTTAAATAATGTCCCATGAAGCTTCACTTTTTAACTACTTAACACACTAACTTATGTTAATATACTTATTAAGTTAATATATGTATGTAAGCTACCTTGTAAACTATTTAACTAGACATAATAAATTTACTACATTTAGTATGTTTATATATATATAATAGGTTAACCTAGGTTAGGTTAGTAAATAATATAGGTTGACAAACTCGTTGATCTTAAATCAACCTAGGGAGGTCTAAGTCTAAGCTAAGTTGGTAGGTAGTAGGTAGCCAATTGACCTAGGTCAACCTAAGGTGGCCAAGGTTAATTCAAGGCTAAAAATTTTAAGCTTCATAATTTTATGTTAAATATAATTAATGTAAAAAAATGTGGTAGTGCAATGGATGAAAACTTGAACCCCAAAGTGAAGGTGAAGGGTTCAAGTCCTCACTCTTGCAACCTATGATACTTAGGCCACTTGACTTAGGTTAGGTAACATAGTCTAGGCTTCTTCAATTAAAAGTCTGACGTTTGTTTTTAATCTAAGCCACCTAACCTAGGTTAAGGTAGCCTAACTTAGGTAATTAACCTAGCTAGGTTAAACTAAGTTGACTTTTGGTTACACTAGCTACATGGGTTAAATAAAGTTGATATTTGGTCATGTGTAAGACTCATAAAATGTTTACAAATTTTTGGCACATGTCATTTATCCATCAAAGCATCTTTTGTAACACTTAGTAAAATAAAATGACTAAATTGAAATGGCATGCATTTTACATGTCATACCAAGGTCATTTATTTCAATATTAAGCCAAATTAAAAAAATCCTAGTTGATAAGATGATTGGGTTTTGCGACTAAATGGGTGAAACGACATGAGTTTAGTAACTCATGAATGATTAATTGCATATGTCCTTGATTAGGACGTAGTCGCAAAGCCTAATCACAAAACCCAAGATGTGTTGTGTAATTTGGAAAAACTAAAGTGGTAGGGCAAAAGGTTTGGGTTAAGGTCAAGTGGAAACACAAAGGGACTATTACTACTAGGGAATTTTTCTTAAAAATTAAGTTGAAGCATGGTAACACTTTAAAATGAAAAATACGATGTGGTATAGAGGTAAGAAGAACTGAAAGAGCTCTTTTTGTCATTTTTACAACAAATTATACAAAAAAAGTGACGAAACCCCCATGCAAATTGTTTTAAAAATTGAAACAAAAAGTGATTGAATAAATCCCAAGGAAGTTCACAAAGACCATGAATAGGTGTTTGGCAAGACCCATTTCTAACAAGGAATTTTACCTAGTTGCAAAATCCATGGCCAAGAATAAAGTGCTAGGATTAAATGGACTGGCTATTGAATTTTACATTTTCTTTTGATACTTCATTGGTGAAGACTTTCATAGGATGATTGAAATATCAATCAAAGAAAAGAGTTTCTCCAAATGTATAAATTACAAAGGTTTGATAATTCTTTTGTTTAAAGTTGGTGAGAAGGAAAGCCTTGGCAATTGATGGTCAATTACTCTTTTAAACATATCTTACAAAATCTTGGCTAAGGTGTTATAGTTGAATTTGTAACCCATTTTTATGGATGTGATTGATGCATATCAAACAACATTTCTACCACTTAGGTAAATCCTCAACAATGCCATTTTAGTTCATGAGACTATAGCTTGGGTTAAGTGTTTAATTAGCCTTTGATTTTTTTGAAGTTGAACTTCACTAAAATATATGACAAGGTGGGATGGAAATTTTTATTTGTGGCATTAAAGAAGATGGGCATGACTATTGATTTCATTGCAATTGTAAGGTTGTTGTTCAAGGACACTAAAACTACTATGTCTCAATGGCAACATTTTAAAAACTTTCAAAATTGAAAGGGGAGTTTAGGAGGGCTATTTGTTTGCCCCTTATTTCTTTATTCTTGTTGGCGATGTCTTGAATTACATGGTCAAAGAAACAAGGGGACTAGGAGACATCAAAGGAATCTTTCTTTTTAGGGGAACACAACAACATATTTAACATAATATATTGATGACATTGTGTTATTAGTAAGGAAAGATGAGGAAAACCTATGTAATGTGGTTGATTTACTACAACTATTCCTCCTCATAAGTAGGTTGGAGATCAACTAAAACAAGTCAACTACATGTTGATGCTCCAAGAAAGAAAAAAGAAGACCTAAATGGATAAATTCTTTTGGCTAGAAATGGGCCATGGAAAAAGAGTTATCCAAATTATTAGGTGCCCAATTTGGCTTGGACATTGATACCAATGATGTATATGAGTTTTTGATTAAAAAAAATGTAAGATTTTTTTTGATATTGGGCACATTCATGGTTGGGGTACACAAACGAATGTCTCACCCCAAAATCACTCTCAAGACACCACTTTGGATGACCATTACGTTTACAAAATAATTTATTTGGTGAAATTTCCTTTTTATTGGATAATCACATACTTCTTAATTAAAATGGTGGAAATTTTTTGTGATTTGGATGATTAAAACATGTCCTTAAATGTCCTTAAAGATGGCTCAAAAACCATGTTTTAGTACTTAGTTGTATCTAAAAAGACTCAACATGACTAGCAATATTTGTTCAAATTGCTTCATATTTTAACCACAAATAGAATAAAATATTTTCTATATGATAGCACAAATGTATGATCAATCACCAAATTTTGTTGAATTGATGCAAAAATCTTGGATTTTTTCATAGAACGGATGCATTAATAAGGAAAATCAAATTAAGTTTGTTAATTACAAATTTACATTTCAAAGGTTTGGAAAGAAAGATAGGAGATGTGGGTGAAAAAAAAAGACATTATTTGATTTTTTTTAATAGGATTTTGGCACTCCAAATGAAAGTATGTCATTCTAGAATCTCTAAATAGTCTTACATTCCTTTTTGGTTATACTTGAACATGACATTCAAAATTTGTTCAATTGAATTGAATCATTCACTACAATATCTATTGGTTAAAAGTTTAAACATAGATATCCCCCTTTCATTGTTTAGCATCTCAAAACATTCATTTTGCTAATTCCTTGTTTCAGAATTCAACACACAAGATTAATGGGTGTCATGGTTCCAATTGTGATACCCCAACCATGAATGCACCCAATTAAGGTATATTTCATCTAACCGTAGTTTTAAAAGTAGTGATTATTAATGTTGCAAGTACTAGCGTTTACACTTTTGCTCTTTATTAATGTAGGGGATGGATGTAGAAAGGCTGCATGAAAATGTAAAACCCTCTTGAGGAATTTTGTATGGGCAAGGGGTAAACACCATGCAAGGGCTATTATTAAATGAGGTGATTGGTGCATGCAAATTTTTTTGGGAGAATTAGGTCTAATCAATCTACAAGAGGCACTTGTTGTGTTATTGTCCAAATGGGTGTTGAAAGCCCTCAAGCCAAGGGATTCAAACTTCAAAATTTGGCTATGATTTAAGTTGAAGAAATGCAAACCATCCAAACATGTTATGTGGATCCTTGACCTAAATTGGGCTTTAGTTCATATTCATGTCTCACCTCTTGATTCAAAAATATGTGTGAAGGCCATGAAGGCATGGAAACTAATGGGTGTTGAACTCCCCCTTGTTTGGCATAACCTATAAAGAAATGTGCCTATGCTGGGGCTCTTCCTTTAAAAGGGGCAAATTTTGGATCTCTATCCAACAAACACATGAGATGCACAATTATGTATTATGTAAGGTAGGTGACCTTTGGAACAATGATCTCAATTGCTTTCACTCTTGGTTGGGAGGAAATTAGGGAGAAATTTTAGATGGAAAAATGTGATTTAAGTATCTAATCAATAATGGTGAAAACATTATTTCAAATTGGGTGAAAAAACTAAGGAACCCCATGTAGGAAATAGAAGATGGGATTTGGGTAGGCATCTATGGAAATTTTGAAATAGCCTTGGTTGGGGTTTTAAGTATTTCCAAAAAAATTCAACCTAAGTTGGAATTTGGCTTTCAAACCAAAGTCTATATCCCCAAACAAATTGAAGTTCATGATGTTGGATACAAGTCAAGGTTGTTGCAACTAGTGAAAGGCAAAAGAATATTCATGAGCTCCTTGACAAGAATTAGAGTCTATGCATGGCTAGGTTTAGGTGGAAAGACCTTCAAGTTGTTTTATGGACTTTTTATTGAACTAATCATTGACCTTGGATGGTGACAATGGGATGACTAAGTAGAAATAATGGGATACAATGCAAAGTTAGGCAAAAAACTCTTGAATCCAAGGAAGATCTTTACTTGTGATGTGCATGGAAAATGGTAGCTCCTCTTCCCATTGAGCTTCCAATTAAAGTGGAAGGATGTGTGAAAGAAACAAAAAACTAGAAAGAGATTGGATTTATTTTGTCCATGTGGCATCAAACCTTTACTGTTGATACATGGAAGGCCAAGGTGAATCACAACATCCAATTAGAAAACCCTTCGTGCAATTCTTTGATGCTTGAGTTAACAAGTTTTAGCAATGCCTTAGGGCTAAAAAAACTTGGGAGCTGGTGTTTAGAATTTTGCATAGTTTCAAGTTGCTTGCTAGTTCTATTGGCATTTGGAAAGCCTTGAATCTAAAGTAGTGTTTGTTTAACAAAAGACTATATAATAACCTTAGGAAGTTTAACTTTATTTGGATTTTACTTTAGGGTGTAGTTTTATGGTCCATTTGGATTGAAAGGAATGATGTTGTTTTCAATAACAATAGGTGGCAAGATGTTAAGTTGGGGAAGGTTTTATGGGAAGACCTTCTTGATTATGGTAGCACATGTTGCAATAGATTAAATTACATCTTAAAGAAGAAGGCAAACTACTTGTATCCTTTGATAATACTTGGTGCTTGCACCATGCCATATGCACCCACAATGCTAGAAAGATCAAGTGGTGTTATCAACCACTAATGGATGGTTGTTTTATTTGGTAACTAATGTTTTTGGTTGGTCGAGGTTGGGTGACTCGTCGGTTGCCCCTTCTTCCTATAATGGTTCATTTTATGCAATGGATTCCTCCATTTGTGCCAAAAAAAAAAAGTAAAAAAAAAGAATGTGTTAGGACAATTTGCCCACAAGGTTGCTTCACAACACAAGGTCACATGGCACAATCCATAAAACAATAGATTGTTTGGTACCAAATTATGAATGGTTGGTTGGTGAATCTTTTTGGGTTACTAAAATTTGAATGTGGAAAATGAATTGGAAGGCAAACCCATCCTTGGGTGGTACCACTAGGAATATCGCACCTTGATTTTCATGGACCCGTCAAACTTTAAAAACTCATAGGTTGAAACATTTAAATAGATAAATAAATAAATAAATAAATTTTAATGAGTACATTTATTAGGTTTTATAGATTTTGAAATTTCAATAATATCAAGAATATTGGGTATGTTGATGTTTTTAATCATTTCATTTAGAAAAAGTTTCAAGAACATAATGCTAGTTCTTTTCTTTGAACTTTTTGGTCAAGATCATAAATTTGAAACACGATTTGAGATTTTTTTTGAGATTTTTTTTTCTAATGTAAATGTGAAGTCATTTAAAAAAAATAAATCTATTAATAAATTCATTGAGTAAGTATAATTTAGTTTTGAATTTCCAATGTCAAAACTATTATTTCCTAAAAGGGCCATCTCTATCAAGAATACAAAATTTTAACAATTTTTATTTTTTATTTTGAATTTGCAAAATAAAGTTCAAGCCATATATTAAGGCATGCAATGGATAAACATGGAAAATAAATAAATTTATAAGTGTGAAAACATTTAAAGGAAGGGGTTTAGGAAAATGATTTGGTCACTTTTGGTTCCTTAAGGAATCCCTTGAGATGGTTTTTAGTGGTACCACTTCATCCTAGGTTTGCCCTAAATTCATTCTTATACCAAAAAATTTCAAATTTGGTAAGTATTAAGTTTGGGGGAACCTTTCCATGCATACTCTAAACTACATCAATATGCTACAATGGATTAAACAATTTGCAAAGGTTGCACAAAAGGATTTGTAAAAGTGTATCACTTGGGTCAAAAAATCAATGAAAGGTAAACAAGAGTGGAATAAGGCATGTTTGAATTATGGTCTACCCCAAGGAAATTGAATACCCCAATGAAAACAAGGCATCATTTTATTTTTGTTAAAAATGTTTTAATTTCCATTTCCATTTGAAATTCTGGCACAAAATATAATTTAACAATTTTTTTTTTGTCATTGGAGATTTGGTAGTAAGGTTATCATTTTTAGGAAGCTATCATACTTTGTTATAACATGCAAAATATTATGAATATGATTATAAAAATGTGACCTCCTTTGACATGACACATTTCCTATATTTTTATTGATTACCTTGGCCTTATTGTATCTACTTGTGTTTTGAACTAATCTAGGGGTTATTGGTTGTTAGGTGATGCATTAAAGTTTTCCATATCCATGAATTTAAAATTCAAGAATGAAATTGAAATTGCAACTTCCTTTAATAACCTTATGGATGACATGCAAATGTTGTTTTTGAGTTAACATGTTTGGTTGCCAACATAAAAAGGAAGTTGTTGGGGATTTGGATTTGTTTCTTTACCTTTTAAGGAAATATTAAAGGAAAAAATCCATAATATGCTTTTCTTGATGTTGGACCCTAGATTTAGGAATCTTCATTTATTGTCTTCACTTTTTAACCATGAACAAATGAAGGCCATTATTGAGGAATATGATACAAAATATTTATATTTCATGTTTCTAAAATGTCATCATCATTTGCACCCCTTGGTTGAATTTGGAATCAACATTGTTGGTTAAAGAGTTGATGAAGATTGCAATGGATTTTGGATGTTTTTGAGATGACAACTAGCACAATCGAATTAGCAAGGGAGCTTGTGAATAGAGAGCTTTTGATTTTTTGGCAATATCAACTTGATGTCAAAAATGTCAAATGTCATTTTCAACGGTGATAGAAATATGAAACTATGTTTTTCATTGTTGAATTCCTTGCTTGTGAAGTCTCGGGGATTTTTTAAATTACAAATTATATGATTTTTTTCCAAATTATAATATCTATTAATATAAAGAGATGTTATTTGTAATTAAATAACTTAGACAAATTGATTCTTGTGAGAAACAAATTGGCCAAATGATCTTAGGGTTGGTTGTAAGTCCCCCTTCAATTTGGTAGAGCTAATTCAAATTAACTTAGATTTAGAAGAGGAATTAGAGGAGTTTCAAGGAACTTTTGAAAGGGATAAGTTGTGAAGATATCAATTTTAGATGAATGACATTGTTGCAAACTTTGTCATCAATTTTGAATATGTTTCTACTTTTTCAAATGTCAAAAAGTTTCCTTTTCAATAAATGAAAGTTTCATAAAAATCTACCTATTATCACATTTGCGAAAATTGTTATGGTTGATACATAATCCATTGAGTATGATCAAAATAAGAATCCTAATACCTTGACTAGTTTTTACCAACCCAATTTTTTTTTCAAGAACCAATTTGCTTCTCATAACTTTGTATAGGAATTGGGACTCGTGGATTTTTTAAAAAAAACTGAAAACCACCCAACACTAGTTATAACCAATTTTAGTAAGTTCCCTATCTTAAAAATGTTCAACTACAGTCCAAAATTCATGTGACCTGCACTTGAACCAACATGCTTTTGATGGAACATAAGAATCAAACCATAGAACTAGCCTTTTGCTAGAAAGAAACGTTTACCAAAAAAATCTTGAACTTAAGTTTAGATTCTTTACATGAACAAGTTGAACTTGAACCAACATGCTTTTGATGATGGAACATGAGAATCAAACCATAGAACTAGCCTTTGGCTAGAAAGAAACCTTTACAAAGAAAATCTTGAACACAAGTTTAGATTCTTCACATAAACAAGTTGAACTTTTTTTGAAAAGTTGACGAGTAATTTGAACTTTACAAGTAATTAATTGGTTTTAGATAGTGGTAGAGCTTTGTAATTGTACAATATCTAATCTTGAGAGGAGTGTGTACAATATCCAACCATGAGAGTGCGTAATGTGTACATGAAATCAGACCCGATTTTCCAAAGGTTCTTGAAAATTTGGAAACATGTGGCATACGGTAGTTGGAATCATGGCTTTAAATTTTGAAAAACTAAGCTCAAACCTGCACGTGTACAACATAGAGAAAAAAAGGATTGGAGCTTCCCTTCAAAAGAACTGGGCTACATTGGTTAAAATCTTATCTCATAAAGTAAGTGGGTGGGAGTGGAGAGGTTCATTTCTTGAAGGATGTCCAACAATTTTGGAGTTAATTGTATTTTAGGCAAATCTATTAGGGCTCTGCATGAAGACCTAGAACAGTAGCCTCAAGTTGTGGTCACAAATAATGCTTTTATTGAGCACAAAGAGCAAGCCCAATTGGGCCTGCTTGTCAGCTGAACCCCCCAAGATATCTCCAACCTCCATTGTTTCTAATAAGTTCAGCTAATGAATTGATGCAACCATCAAGACCGTCTCCATAGCTGAAGAATTTGTTGATTAGTGTCAAGTCATTTTCTTGACTGGTAATGGAAAATCTCTGTATGCACTACCTATAACAGACAGTTTGCATCATGGGCAAAGCCAGCTTCAGTGAGATAAATGCCAAACACTGGAAACCTGATTGTGAGCTTCCAGTACCAAACATTGGATTTGGCACAAATAGAAACAATCCAGCAGTCATTGGAGCAGACATAATCACCTCTGAGAAATTCACCCATGACATATGATGTGTAACCCTAGCTTTAGATCTACTCAACTAGCCCACGAGATTATCTTCAAACTGCCACAAAGTATCAAAGGAAGCGCTAAGATTCCTCATCACACCAATCATTATAGATTGTCAAATCCACATCTTCGACAAATTTATCCGCCTCTGATTGGACCTCTGAATTGCTGTTGTCCATAGGTGAGCTTGAAACCTCTTGTTTCCTTGCCAGGTCAAACATCTCAGGATCTTCCTCATCATCAGCTTTGGGTGGGTCATACTCATGCAACAAGCGCCGCCACTTTCGGATCTGACCATCCCAGCTACGCTTGCTGCAAACCTGTCTAATGTCAGGTGTGCAAGGATCTTGCTTTTTCCGTAAGACCCTACATGAATAGAGACACAATGAATCAGCATTTAATCTGCATCTTGAAATCAACAGGATAGTACTGTAATTATAGCACCAGCCAGAATGCAAGAAGGAATTCAAAGCTGTTGCAGTGCAAGCTAATGGACAATCTTAATATCACTCTACATCACTACAGAGCTTCAACCTGACAAGGGCAACAGGAATGCAACTCCATTGCCATTCTAGGTTTTATTCCACAATATAACACTGGGATTTGCATGATGTTACCTTGGAAGAATTTCAAGGTATCGCTCATATCCAAGTGTGTTTTTACCATAGTCAATTTGCTTCTGCCGCTGGCACAGTCTATGTGGATCAATTTCCATTGGCTTCTGCTGTAATGCTGTGTCAAATTTATGCAACATCAGGGTTAACACAATCAACAACAAGCTCTGGTGCACAACAATAAGCATTTGCTCCAAAGCAGTCACTCCTTGGAACCCTCAAATACCAGAAGGTGCAAATGGCAGTCAGAAGTGCAAGAATACATCAAACGTATCCAAATCATATACTGCAGTTGTGCAGAATGCCCAGAACTTCTTCAAACACAAAAGAGCAATGGCCACAGGAAACTAGATGAATTTGATTGGAATCAGATATCACAAGTCCATGAAAGAAGATTGGGAAACACTTACTGCAAGGAGCAGTGACTGCAAACTTGTGGGTATAGTCCAGAGCACTCTCAGATTTTTGTTCACTCTTGGGCTGATTTTCTTTCTGCAAATGCCGTTCTCTTTCAGCCCATCGATCCCGACCTTGCTGCTTCCTTCTGTCCCCTTCTTCCTCCCTTCTGAAAGCCAGTTCCATACTACTACTACCAGCCGCCAGATTCTCAAGATCCTCTGGTTTGTCATGGACAGGATGAGGACTGGTTCTGCTGCTCCTGCTCCTGTAACCCCTGCTCACAGAGAGCATGTCTGTACCTTTGCTCCCACCTCTTCTGCAATCAGCATTTGCAGGAAGTGAGTCATCATCCCTTGCTGTGGAATCAGCCCTCCTCCCAGATCTTCTTCCAGCAAAAGAATCCCTGCTCTCGGAAGATTTGTGTGGCCTGGTTCTACTGCTAGAGCGGCTGTAGTCATCAGTGTGCCTGTGGCTCAAACCCTGGAGCGAAAGGCATCCTTTATCAAGCTTCAACTCATCAACAACCTGCTGTCTCCTCCTATGAACCCTAGAATCCTCGTCGCTACTGAAGGACGAGCTTGCGCCACCTTCCCCGCAGTCTTGTCTTCGTGCCATGTGCTTCTCCCTTGCAACCATGCTACTGCCATATATCACCCGCGGGCTGCGATTCAGGGAGGAGTTTTGTCTGGCGCTGAACGAGGCAGCGGCTGCCTCGTACTTCCGCTTTCCGCCTCTACTATCAACTACATCATCACCATATTGTTGCCGTTGCTCACCTCCTCCATCCGTCTTTGATTGCCGTTGTTGTTGCTGCTGCTGCTGCAATCCTTCCACAGAATGCAGCTGAAGCTTAGAGCTCAGAGATTCCCCAAACGCTTCTGCGCTTCTCGACCGTTGCAGCAGCAGCTCCTCCGAGCGTCTCCTAGACCTCTTGCAACGGAGTTGCCTGTCGCTTCCGTCCTCCTGCTCCTCCTCTTCCTCCTCATCAAACCCCCCTCCCAGGCGATGACAACCCGTCACCACCGTTTCTTCCTTCAAACCCACCTTTTCACTTTCCCCGGCAACTGAGCTCTGAAACAAACACATCCTTCTGTCCCCTGTGATAATAAAATCCTCAATCGTCTCCGCATCTCAAGCACTGCGGTAAAACAACACGAGACTTGCTAAGAACCCAAAATTCAGAGCAGAAGAAACCCTAGCGCTACTTAGAAAGAAGCTCAAAGCGTCGAGTAACAAACTGTTCAGAAGTGCGGCCACAAACAAAAAACGAACACTTCCTTCTTCACTCCCCTAAAACATCATCACCAAACATGTTACCACATCTGCTGAAGAAGCAGCACTTCAAACAACCACAAGAACAAACCCCAGAGCAGAAAACTAGGGCTGGGACAAAGGGGCTTATAACCGTCAACAACAAAGAGCCTTCCTATCAGAAGAATATACTCGAAAATCCCTACCATCTGCTCCGCATTCAAAACGCTACAAAACAAGACAAGAGAGCTTCTTCCTGACAGCAGCAGCAGAAGAGTAGATGCAGAGGAGAAACCCCAGGGGCTATGAACAAGTTCAAAATCAGCAACAAAACGAATCCCATGTATGTGACCGAATTCGGACAACATCAGATCAATAGATCAGAGAATGCAGATATCATCCTCCTACCTGGTCAGAACATCCGCGGCCTGTTTCCGCATCCCCTCATGCGCTTGCCAAAGTATAAAGCTCAATTTGCAGAGCGGATGCAGAAGCAACCAGTTAGGGTTTTCGCAAGCTGCTGGGACCCGGCAGCAGTAGAGTACCTGTGAATTCTCAAAAGCGCAGAGGAGGAGGATGAGGAGAACGAGAACTGCGAGAAGACAAAGGTAGATAGAAAAATAGGAAGCTCCGATGATGCGCTGAGATTTGGATTCAACAAAGCGCAAACCTCAAGTGCGAAGATGGGAATCCGACGAAGTCGTCGCGGCAGCAGCAACAACTGCGCGAGAGGAGCGAAAGCTTGTGTCTGCAGGGGACTGTCGAGTTTGTGGGTTTTCAAAACAGTCGCGCGCGCGCTTGTGCGTGCAGAAGCGCGGGAACAAGAGCCACAGTTCCACCACAGCTGAGGAACACAATTCCCCTCCGGAATACCACAATTCCATCAGGAACGCCCCAATTCCATCAAGAACACCACAATTCCAGCCGGAACACCATAATTCCAACGCTTTTCAGGAGCTCAAATTTCCATCGGGAACACAATTCCGTCACTAACTTTTCATTCAGGAAGCACAATGCCCATGGAGAGCACAATTCCTCAAGTCTTGGGGAGCACAATCCAGTCTGGAAAGAAATTCCACCAATATTCAGGAGTTCATTATTGATGGAATATCCTACATGTAGAACATACCTATTCATAAATGTGAATCAAAGAATGGAAATGCTGGTTACACTTTGGAATAGGGCCTTTAGGTAGACCTATTACCACTGTTACAGAAAAATTGCTTGCCCTAAAAGGATTGTCATCATGTTCCAACCCGGAACATGAGTGGAATGAGAGTCACTATAGAACATTCAACTTTCCTAGTGGAGTGACTTATTTCACTTCGAAGAAAGAACTTGCTCTAATTTCTTCGTCCTAGATGATGGCACATTGTATGACAGAATTTGTTTCATGGCTCAACAAGGATGGCAGCTCAAACATTGTTATGCATCTTGGGGTGTTGGGACTCATGGTTTCATTGAGTTTTCTGCAGTGGCATCTAATTCTGATAGCCCTTGGAGAAATGCCCATGCACCTGGAGGGTTTCGTACCAGGCAGAATTTCCCACTCCAGGCTGGAGCAGGCGATTTTGTGTAAGAGAGCGCAGATATTTATGTAAGGCGATGTCAGCTGTTGATGCCTCATTTGTTACAAAGGGGAAAGCAAAGCACTGCTGTCAGTGCCTTCCAAACTTGTTTCACAGAGCAGAAAGTACTGACGGCAGTGCCTTCCCATACACATACACAGCTCTCATACTAGGACTTGCTACTCAAAAATACAAGCTCCAGTTGATTCCAGCTGGTTTTCAAACGCAAAGTCTCAAAAACATCGTGTTCTACTTCTTCTGCTGTCTGCTTCATTGATTCTCTATTCTCAAAATGCACTAAAAGACTTGGAACACTGACATAGATGCCTGGTGCAAGAGTGATACCATACTTCTGGGGGGAAAAAATGGCTCTGCAAACACATATCCTAACTCGTCTTTATCAAATTCCCCATATACATACAAAGAAAAGTACAAAATTACTTTCTAACACTAGATGCGGGCAAATTGCCGGCTGGTTTCACCCCTCTCTGCACCATATTTCACTAGCCGACCTTCAGAGAGCTCCATCTTCGTTATTGAGATGTCAAGCTGTCTCTCAAACTTCTTCATGACAAACTCTTCAGCTGCTTCACACACTGACACAACTGTCCCTTTTCGGCCCAGCCTGCCAGAGCGACCACCCCTGTGTGCATAATGTGCTCCATCTGTGGGTAACTCAAGGTTGACAGCCAGATCACAGTTGGGAACATCCAAGCCACGTGCACCCACTTCACTGGTTAACAAAACACGAAGCTTTCCATTCCTGAATGAGGTTAAAATATTGGCCCTCTCCATCTTGTTCAATTCACCGTGAAGAGTGCCTGCAGAGATGCCTCTTGCTTGCAACTTGAACTCTACATCCCTAAGCCGCCGAGAATGGTTCATGAAAACTATGACTGATCGAGCATTTAGTGCATGGATGCATTTTCTTAGGATGTCAACATGATGCCTCAAAGGTGCAATAACATAAGAATGATCCAAGTTTGGAGGTAGACTCTCTCTTGCACCCTGCAAATCAGCTGAACTTGAACTGTCACTGGAACTCTCTGACTGGTAAGGATAACTGGACCCTGGAGCCTCCACCTCAATGATAGAGGTTGCACGGATTAAGAGAGGTCGATGCCCCCAAACTGCTGCAGCTCGCAATACTGCTGGGGGCATTGTTGCTGACACCAAAACAGTTTGTCGCTCCACCCTTTTCCTTGCACTTCTACCAAAACCAAAGATGATAGTAAGACTAGATATTTTATGGAGATTGTCAAAGTATCAAAATGACAATTAAATGCTGACAAGAGGCTGGGAAAATAAACATGTACTTGAGGAAGGCAAAAATGATGAGTGATCAACATTGGAGCAGAAAGAAAACCAAAGAAAATCTTAAAATGTATACACCACTCCACCCTCCCAGATCTTTGATTGATAAAGACACATGCCATGGGAGGAGGACTACATACCTTAACATTGATGGAGATGCAGAAGATGATGATGCTGCCATTGTTGATCCTGAAGGTTCATCCAATCCTGGCCTCATATCAATAGATTCCCCGTCAACAGAACCACGTTCCTCACTATTAGCAACTGCTGCAGCATCTCTGCGCTGACCAACATGTTCAAGTATCCGTCGCATATCCCCTCGGAACTTTATAGACAGTAACTGATCGGCCTCGTCAAGGACTAAGAACTTACAGCCATGAGTGTGCAATTTCCCTGCCCGACTGATCTCTGATATTCTTCCAGGTGTCCCAATAACAATAATAGGTTTATTTCTCTTCAATGCTTCTTCTTGTCGTTTCTGATTGGCACCCCCAATGAGTTGCTGAACAACTTTTCTGTAATTAGGTCCCAAGATCCTTTCAGCTTCCCGTACAATCTGCATCCCTAACTCTCTTGATGGAACCACTATGACAGCTTCTATCCCACTCTTGTTCACTGCATCATCCATTATGGCCACCTCTCCTTCCTCTAACTGCCGAAGCGGACCAATCTTGGAGAGGATGGGCAGTAAGTATGCAAGCGTTTTGCCAGATCCTGTGTAAGACTGAAGTGCAGCATCATGTCCATCCAGTAAAGTGGGAATTGCTGCCACCTGTAGCACAAAAAAAAACCCTTGAAACTTCAGCAAAAAAAAATGCACAGAGTTTCTCTAGAAGAAACCCTTCACTGATAATCTCTGATGTAGAAGAAAGAAAAAATACTAGCACTCGCTCCGGAAACCTGTTGCTAATTCTAAAGGAAGAACATGGTAATTCGGGGAGGCACAAACGGCAGTGGGAAATATTCTCACCTGAACATCTGTAGGCACTTCCAGCCTCTCCTCCTTGAGCCTCTGCAAAACCCTACTGGAGAGCTCCAGCGCCCCGAACTTCTTCTCCGCGAATGGGAACGACTTGGTGTCAATGGGAGTAGGTCTCACGGCCGCTCTGCACCTCAGCTTCTCACGGTATCGAGACGCCTTCTCGACCACATCATCGAGCCGGGTGAGGGACAAACTCGTACTAGTACTAGTAGCAGCATCGTGCACAAAAGGCTTGGAGAGGGTGAGGGAAAAGCAGAAGAAGAGAGAGCGAGATGGCGCCACCAAGAGTTGCGTCAAGGTTGAATGCGTACAGAGATTCAGCGAGGAACTACCCCCGCGCATGGGCAGAAGCATCAACGCCATTGTCCCCTAATAATTCGTGCTGCAACAAAACACATCCGCCAACTGCAACAACAACAAAAACACAGACTCCATCGCCAAAGTTTCAACACGCTCATGCACACAAAAGAGCTTGCAAGGATGAGAATTAGGGTTAGGGTTTACAAACGAGAAATTAAAATTTCAGTGTTTTTTTTCAAGGATTTTCTGATGTAGCTAAAGTGCAGAAAAAAAAATTTAGCCAAATTTGGCTAAATACTAGATGTGAAAGTAGGAAAAAAAAGAATCCTTCTATATTCTTGGCTACCTTCTGGCGATTTTATTTTTATTTTTTCCTTTGAAATCTGGTGAGTTTGGGCTATTATTTTTTCCATGAAAATCCTTTGCAATGGTGAAAATCGTATTTTTCAGGCCAAAATTTGGCAAACTTTCAGCAATAGAAATGACTTTATTACACTAACATGAATTATCCACTTGTTTGAAAAGTACTTATTTTGCAGTATTATTTATTTATTTATTTATTTATTTATTCCAGAGTGTGGAGCATGGAGGGTTTTTATTTTTATTTTTTCAATTTTGTGATGTAGCCAAATTGGCTATCATGCACAAAAATATTTTAGCCAAATTCAGCTATAGACTGAAAGTAGAAAATTTCAATAATTTATATATTTTGGTCATTTTGTAGAAATTAAGTTTCAGTTTGAATGATTTAATATTGAATGAATTTGCATAATGCAACTTGAATTGAATGCAACTCAATTGAATTCAAAATTTTAAATTAAATTATACAATATTCTTTTCTTTTAACATGGTGGTGTTCTTTTTGAAATTTGAATTGAATTTGCTTGAATTGAATTGAATTGAAACTAATTTGAATTGAATTGAATTCAAATTCAATTCAAATTGGTTTCAATTGAATTTCTTTCACAACTTTGTTGAGTTGAATTCAACAAATTATAAAAAATCAATTATGAGAAGGCACATGTTAATTTGTATTTTCATATCCATGTAGGTGGGTTGGTGAAAGGAGTGAGACAATTAGCTAGTTATGGAATGTTTTCATAATTGTCAAATGGACAATGTCCATAATTTTCATGGTGACAAAATGAATCGATGAATGATGAAGAAACCTAAAAACATAGAGCTTTTGGTGGGTCATTTTAAAGAGGAAGAAGACTAAAGCAAACTAAGTTTCCTTCTTTCGATGTTGTTTTGTTTGTTATGTTTATGTTTAGCAAGTTGCGATGACAATGGTTGCAATGTTGAATGGCGATGGAGCTTTTGTTGGGTTGTTTAAGACCTCATGTGTGGTGTGCTTAGTTAATATTTACCTCTTGTCAAACTTTGCTTTTGATGGAGACAAAAAATGGGAGAATGGTGATTGGATGGTCAAATTTTGGAGAGGTGCATTTGGAGATTTTAAGCAAGGATTCAAAGTTGTGGTGGTAGAATTGTCCAAGGCATCAAGAGTGAGGATCATGAAGTTAAATCTTTGTTTTTGGAGTTGGTGAAGGTAGTGTATGAAATGAATGTTCAATTATCCTCCATTGTCATTGTGTTTGATTTCTTCAAAATTTTCACTATGTGTGGAGAAATAAAATAAGGTGTAAAACTAAGTCACTTGAATAAGGTTCATATGGAAGTGATGATAAACATTGAGGGATTTGAAGGAACTAGTCTGTGAATAACATTCTTTTCTTCAAGTTTGGTATATTTCAAGAAATTAAGCACTTATGTGGTGTCGTAGAGGTGAGTACCTATTTGCATGGGCATTTCAATTGAATTCTATTTCTTTGGATATCATGGGTGGACTAAGAAGGCAATCTTTCAAATTCAAGTTTTCAAAGGAATTGTGTCACTTGGCAAAACTTTTAGATGTGGGTAGGTTATTGTGGATTTGTGGTTTTGTCCTTGTGTTTTATGGTGGGATTTGTGATTAGAAGGTTTGGGATTGAAATGCCATGAAAAAAACCACGATGGTTTTAGAAAATGAATCTAAAGCAATCTAATCCAAATATGAACTAAGAGGACATGTAATGTTTATGACATTGATTTGTTTAGATTTATTATTTATGTTAATGTAACAAGAATTGCCACTCATTTTAACCATGCATCATATTTGGTTTTGAAATGTGAAATTCAGAAACTTTTGTTTATTGGCAAATATTCCTTTCTAGGCTACACCTATACATGTTTTACTTAAAATACTTATAATTATCATCTTCACTAGAATATTCAATGAATAAATGTTAGTATATATATATAACATTTAAGAATTAGTTTTTTCCCAATGATGTCTATTTCATTTCTTAATTTTTTTCACCATTGTTTTACATTTCAATTGTTTAATTTTGCATTTGAAATTATTGGTAATAGTTCAACTTTAAATATGGCAATAAAATAATTTTACATGTTTGAATAAAAGTTGGAAATTAAGTTTTGTAATGTTTGAATTTGGTGATGAATGCTTCGGCCGTGACTAGAACAAGGGATCCATAAAGAAAACTAAAAAAAATCATCAAATCAATTGGGGAAAATTGAACTTTGACAAAAAGGGTTTTACCCATTGGAGCAAAGGAATCTTACACCCATACAACTATTTAAAACCCTACCAACTTTCAAGTGGTCGACAATAATACCTAAAATAACTTAGTCATATACAAAACAATGTAATCAATCGCCATGCTAAGAGATGGGTGTTTAGAATTCAAAATAAGAAAATTTACCATTAGAAATTTACTTGATATCTAAATGTGATTTCTTTCCACAATACAATTGCATCTTTGTTTGGGAAAGTGGTCAAGGTAAAAATATTTTGAAAAAACATCTTAACATTTAAATTTAAAGTGTGTAGTTAGTCAATTTTGTAACTCATTAATCTACATGAATGAAGATTATTGAAAGTTCTCTTGTTTTCAATGGACCTTAACATTTGCATCATTGCAATCTTGACCAATTGAATGTAGTCATTTAGTTCTTGAGTCAAAATGGAAGGATGACCAATTTTAAGCCACAATTTAGGAATTAGATTAGATTTTGATTTTTCAACCATCACATCCTACCTATTATGGACAATCATCAATTTGAAAAATGATCCTTAAAAATCAAACAAATGCAAATGCATGAGAACTACAAACATAACTACCTCCCTATTCTTGTGAACAATTTAACATGTAACTTCAATAACATTTAAATATAGAATGAGAGAATTAAGTTTAATTGCAAAATTTATCCAATGCTTTGTGTACACCACACCAAGGGCACTCATGAATTCATGTTTAGGAAGTTAATTATGTAGTTCCAAAATCTAGGTTATTTTAGTCCATCTGATTTTCACTTGAACAAACATAAAAGTTTCAATATCATGGTCAAAATAGTCATGACATGTTTCAAAAACTCAACATGAAGATCCAATAAGTCTTAGTGTTGTTCAACAACTTCAACCTTTTGGTTTCTAAAGTTTTTACAATTTTGGCAAACTCCATGAACGAAATGATTATAGGGTGAAAACACACTATGGTGCCCCCCTTTTGGGCATTTTTGGGCGTATTGTTATAATACATATAGTATAATTATTCCAAAATATGGTGCATTTAATTTTGGGTATCAATTTTGGTTTTTGGGCTCTACAATTATTATTTTAGCAAAACCAATGTTATGTAATATTATTTTAAAAATAACAATAAATTTCATTATTTATATTGAAGGATCCATGGGTGTATTCATAATATACATTGGTATAATAGGGCCATTGTTTCGTTTTGACTACACTAATTTTAAGGTTTCATTAGTAATTTAAAAATTCAATTTTTAATCAAATTTAAAATATTGTCCATCTAGTTATACTTGTCATTTTCAATATGAATGTGATTACTTGTCAAATTTTCAATTACCACACATTTATCACATCTTTGCTAAAAGAATTCATTTTTTGAAATGAAAAATTTCAAATTAATCATGTGGTATCCAAACATGATTCAAACAATGTGAAATGACATGTTTCAATATACCTTCAACTTTCAAGTGCAACCACAATCCAACAAGCCAAAATAGGCATCACACTGCAATAAAAAATAATCAAAGTAGGTTAAATAATTATGTTTTTCCATTAAAACCATGGCAATCATGGCAAGTTATTACTTTTTCATTCATATGAATGTCAAGGAATTCAAACCAAAAATCCATTTCATGAAATTTTTAATTTAACTTTTGATTTAAGGCCTTTAAAAATGAACACCTATGGCGTTAAATAGGAGTCAATTTTGTAAAGGATTATGAAAATGATTCATATAATAAAACAAATTTGATGAGGAAAAACTAAATGAATAAAAACCTACAAGGCACATTGAAAAAATATTTATACCCTTAAATATGTGGAATGTAAAATTCAAAAAACTTTCCAAAATTAATCCAAAATTTTCAAACTTCAAAAGTCCTTTGCCACACATAAATGGGGTAAAATGTACATGATGTCTTCAATTTTTTTGTAGTTTATTATACAAGAAATCGTAAAAATGTAAAAAAAAATAAAAATTGGTTATGATTTGAAATTATTGTCATTTTAGAAGCTGAAATATTCAATTTACAAGGAATTGGGGCATTTTCAGAATTTCATATATTTTCAAAAATGATGAAGAAAAAAACATGTCATGTTCTTCAACAACTATAAACATTTACTATAACAAGTTGCAAAAAAAATTGTTTCAAAGTTCATTCATATGAAAAAGTTTTTTTTGGAAAAAAAGACGTATAGTCCTTTTGTAAAGTAATCATGTTGGTTCATTGTATTTTGTTCGCACCCTTTCATAAAGATTAAAAATCATTTAAATTATTTTTGGCTTATATTTTTGTTTTTGAGTACACATGTACAATACATTTGTTTTCACAAATATATTTTAATCTCCCACTTTATAAAATGAAATGAAATAATTTTTTTTCTAATTTCTTGTTTAAATTATATTCTAACATAATATGAAAAAATCTTTCAAAAGTTTAAGGTGGGATACACTCAAACATGCACATCCCTAGAAAGTAGTACAATGTGACACCCCAAAGGGGATCACCATAGTGTGCTTTCACCCTATAATAATATTATGTGCAATTGCATTCATGTGCACATTCGAAAGTTTATAAGACTCATATATGATGTCAATATTTTATGACATAAACATGCACATTTATCCATTATTAGTTGTGAATGTTTATGATTGCATCCACCTTCATTGAATTGAAATGAAATTAATTTCTTGCACAATATATTTAGTGCTAGGTAAAACAATTTCATGCATTAACTCAACCATTCACATCCATTTATTACTTATTTGTCTACTGTTTCTTTGGGTTGTTATTAACCTTCAAAATGCAAAAGAACTCTTAGAAAGCTTCATATTCTTTTGTAGGGCAACCATGTTTAAAAGGTGGAACACAAAAACAAACCGAACTAATTTTTTCATAAATGCAAAATGAAAACCAAATTGCATAAAATTCTTAACATTTATTTTGGATTTGCCAAGGCAAATATTTTCATTCTTATTGTGCACCAAATGTTTGTCATAATACAAATCCTAATTGCATGGTCCATGGTAGTAGCAATAGTTTTTTCCCTTTTTAACATGATTTTGCAATCTATCCAACTTACAAGCTTTTAACTTCGATTATTATATTGAAGTTCAAATAACAAGTGACAACATTTGCAATTTTGCAAAACTTTGTTACTCCAAATTCTTGAGCTTGCTTTTGCAATAAATGTCAAATTAAGGATTGAGTCTAAATGGCATTTTGCAACTGTCATTCCATTGTGTAAACTTTAAACATCAAGGCTAACCAATTTCATCGACTTTTCAATGTTATTTTGTATTTATTTGATGTTTAAAGATACGCTCAATTGCAATCACAACCATCATTTAATGTTTGATATTACAACAAACATCAAAACAATTAATACACATATAAACAAAACTAAACACATGGCCACACTTGGTGTTTAAGGCTTGTAATTAACATCATCTTAACATTAACAAAATGCCATGAATCATATTTTTAACACTACAAGTTACCATTAAACTTCTTAACTTTTGAAATACCTATCCATAAATGATGTTCAATTGTAACTTAACATTTAGTTATTTTCTTTGAGTTTCTAAATTGGTCCACAAATATGAAGGTCATCTTCCCCCCCTTTTTTTTTCCCCTTTCTTAAATTGTTTTTTTTTCCTTTCACTGTAACCTCTTGTCAAAGTGTTTTTATTTTTTGTGTTTGTCTTCTTGTCTATCATTGTGTTGCTTCTCATTTTGTTTTTTTTTCCCACTAAAGTTTCATATCACACATTTCCAAATTCCTAGGTTACATTTCACCTTGTAATGAATCCAATAGAATATTATAATAGGACAAGCCTTGCACAATTTTACACATAAGAATAAAAGACATAGAGAGATGAAAAAAGAAAAAGGTGAGGAGATAATGGGAAAAGACAAAGAGATGGAGAAAGAAGTAAAGGCAAGGAAAGAAAAGGATGGAGAGAGAGAAACAAAGGTGATGAGAAGGGGAGATTAAAAAAGAAAAAAGAAAAAAGAAGAAAAGTATACACAAGAATGCACACATTTACCATTAAATTAGTTTGTCATTTTGTGAGACGTTAGTTAACATTGATGTTTGACTCTAAAATCTACTTATTTCACAGATTTAGTATTAATTAATATTGAATACTCATATTATCTTAACATTAACTAGTGTGACCTGTGTCATTGGCCCAAATGTGAACCCATTACAAAATAGGGAAACTCTACATGTGAACATTGTTTTGCATTGTATGTATCGATTTTTTGAACAACCAAATATGAAAGGAAATCATGCTTGAATTGAACGGTAAGCCTTCAAGTGTTACCACATTCTCAACTGATTTTTCCTTCCAAAACCTGGTTTTTTGAAATTTATTTGAAATTTCAGCTCCAGAAATCACTTTAAAATCAATATCTCCGACAGTTGGAATCCAAACGTTGCTCAATAAATTCCATTAAATCCCGCTCCTTACAATCTTTCCAACAACACCAAAGGCACATTCCAATTCCTCTGCAAGGAAATCATGCTTGAATTGAATGGTAAGCCTTCAAGTGTTATCACATTCTCAACTGATTTTTCCTTTCAAAACCTGGGTTTTTTGGAATTAATTTGAATTTTCAGCTACAATTTAATTCAATTTTCAATGAAGAAATCATTCAATATTCAAGAACTTTTGTACCACAAGTCCAAACGCCATGAAAACAAGCTCATGCACCCCTCCTCATCGAGAGCTTTCCAAAGACACTAAGAACACGATCTGAAGCATTGCCATTTGGTGGATCTCATAACTACGAAACAAAACAACCTACCTTCCTTCATAGATAGATGTCAAGTCAAGTTTCACCTAAGATTTAATGTTACTTTAACATTTTAAGTGTGAATTGGTGCTTAATTTTACCATTCTTAACACTAACCTAACATTGAAATTAAGATCATGTGTGGTGAAGCCTTTCACCACCCTATCTTTATATAGCCATTTGGCTAAAAATTGCCAAACTAAAGAACATTGCTCTGCAGCCTAGCAAATGCCTGTTTGCCCATAAAAAGCTTTTGCCTAGTTACACTTATCAGCTCTCTCCATTGGTCTTTGGGGATTGTTAAGGTTTTCTTAACCCTCTCTCCATGGAGACAAGGCTATAGTATTGGTGTACTCAAAGGTAGAGAGTGTGTTGGAAAACCTCTGTACATTGGAGGGCTTGTGTGTGTGTAGGTGTGAAAGAACAAATGTCGTGAGCAATGAAATTTCTGGATTTGGTGGTTTGAATTTTTTTTCTTAGTTATCTTGAATGAACTAGCACTTAGTTAAATGTGAGTAATAGGGTTTGGTAGGTTTGTGAGAAGTTGAGAGAGCCAATGGAAATGGTGGAAGGGGATCATTATTTCCAATGTTTAGTAGAATAGAGTTGTATTTAAGGCTGAAGATTTTATTTTTTTCAGGCCAATTGGATTGTTGGATTTGGTGGTCTGAATTTGTTGGCCTTGCATTGGTAGGCAAGGATATTGTGTTTTAGATTCATAATAGAGTATAGTAGCTTAATGGATTTTGGCCTCTATGTAATAGGTCTATTTTTTTAATATGAGGATTTTTTGAAAGATGATATTTTGGCTTGTGTTGAAACTTGAAATTAGTTATAGAGTTATGATATCTTTGAAGGATTTTGGTTTCTTTTAGAGGATGTTTTTGAAGATTATATGTTTGGCATGGTGAAATATTTGAATTTCCACAATTCTTCTTTTGCCTTAGGATACTTTTTAAAATGTAAATGGCAAGGCCATAGTATGACACACCCCTTGTTTCCTTGAGATAAGTAGAGAGTGAACTAAACAATTCAAATGAGGTTCTTCTTGCACACATTACTTGTGCCGTTTGTTTCGTGACCCCCCATAGTCCCCTACTATTGGGTCCTAAGAAGGTAATAAATATGATCTGACTGCTGCTGCTGCTCATAATGATTGGTCCAGATGGTTTGCTATTAGTAGTCCCCCACATATTTGCTGTCCCAGTTTCCAGATTCAGTTTTATTGGTGGGGTTGCAAAAAAGTAAACAACGAAGCTTGGATGTGGAAAAATACTTTTGCAGGGTCACATACTGAGCACTGCTGGAAATAATTAATTAAAAAAATTCAAAAATGATGTGATTTTGGAGGGTATCAATTGCCAAAATTGAGAAATCATGAGTAAAATCAACAGATTTTTATATTTGGGGCTTTCAGTGTTTTTAGCCATAAATATTGAGGGATTTGTATTCCCATAAGTCATTTATAGCCAGATTTGATTAAATCTTCCTAGGGATGATCGTCACTTTTTTTTTACATCTTCCTAGGGATGATCATCACTTTTTTTTTTGGCATCTTCCTACGGATGAACACCACTTAGGCTACACCCAAAAAAAAAAAAAGATCCTAGAAAGAACACGGGTATGTAAGGAAGAGGATATCCATGCACCTTTCAAGTTGCTTATTATTTTGGTGCACTAAGTAAGTACCTATGAGGTGTCTTCATGGTCTTTTCTTTCCCACCTTACCCTCATTTGACAAGTGGAAAAAAGCTTTGCAGAAAGCCCGGACATGAGGGTCCTTCTAGAGTGTAAAAGAAATACTTTATAGTGTGAGTCAGGGTCTTCAAAGAAATAATAGAGAATGACATTTCTCCCACCCCCCTCCCCAAAAGATCCCATAACTACCTACCAACCCATTTTAACCACTTGCTCTTTAGGCATGGGAAAGCTGGGTACCTACCTACGTACCTACCTTCACTTGCAGGTACCATTTCATGCATTATATGGTCACTCACCTCAACTATATTCATTGTAACCAGCATTCTTGAGCTAATTACTTGATATGATTGATTTGTATGCGAGCTCCTGATTTAATCCCTAAACATCAGATGATACAGAAATACACTTAAAAGGAGGACCCTAACAATTGGTTTACCCTAACAATTATAGGGTTAAAGCTTACGAGACACAGAAGGCTAGCTAAGATGAACTAGCACCCATGTTGGCACCTCCAGCTTTTAGCTTTTTGATGGAGGCTTATTAGTGGCCATATTAAGCTCAAAAAAGTTAGGTTTGAAACTCAAAGATCCTGATTTATTACTCTAAGCATGGGATATTCATATGATTTAGAAATGATTTAAGTGGATTTTGGGATGTTTTACCATGATGGTACAACCGTGGGTGCCAGAAGAAGATGAGTTATGAGGTTCAGCCACTCAAGGTGCACAAAGAAGAAGATGAGTTATGAGGTTCAGCCACTCAAGGTGAACAAAGAAGAACATGAGTTATGAGGTTCAGCCACTCAAGGTGGACAAAGAAGAAGATGAGTTATGAGGTTCAGCCAGCCAGTGACAGGAAAAAAGGTACCATTAGAGAGAGGGTTTTTTGGGAATCCTTCCCATGGACCATTCCAAAGACAATTTCTAAAAAAGACTACCTCATTTTCAAACCTATCTATTTTTATTTCTTTCTTAATAAAGAATTTCTCTTTCCTATTAACTTTCATAATAACTATTTCTCACCTTTCTTAATAACTACCTCCAATTTTATAATTATCTCACTCTTTTTCCCTATCCACCAAAATTTATTTAGGGTTTATATGAAAAAACAGAATTTATGAAATTTATTTTATATGAAAAAAAAATTTAACATGTATCTATCTTTTCATGTCCATGAAATATATATTAATTTAATTTAAATTAAATTAAATTAAATTAAATTAAACATTGACATAAATAATAATAGTTCAGCACTCATAGCTAGCTTAGCCACTTGTCTTCTTTTCGTTTGAAATTATGAGGGGGGGGGCAGCAACGGACAGCTAAAAATTAAAACACTTGGAGCAATGTCCTTAAACAATGTAGGACCCAACTGAGCTTTTAAAATAGGTACCTACCAAGTACCAATACCACCTATGCCATAATTCATAAAAACACTTACCTATTTAAATCCACTTAAAAAAACAAAATTAGTTCAAAATTAATAATAATAAAAAAACCCCTCTGAACTCAACATACCTTTAATATAAAAAAATTGAAAAATTGAAAAATTGAAAAATTGCAGTGTAGCTGTGTACAGTGATTTTTTTTTCCTGGCGAAATTTCACTATTTTTTGACAAAGAAAGAAATTGGGATTTTTTTTGGAATTTTTCTTTTGGTAGTGAAAATTTCTGATTAAAAAAACGATTTCACCAAAATCTCGATATCAAAAAAAAAAATGGGGAAAAAAAAAACACTGGTTGTGTGTACTAGTAGGTAGGTAGGTAGGTAGGTAGGTAGGGGGGGAGGTAAGTAGGTAGGTATTGTAGTGTGTTGGTTTTTTGTTGTTGCGGCCGAGCTGCTTTTCGTGTCTGCAGCGCATGCTTGTGGTTGTTTTGGAGGCACTTCTCTTCTCTTTCTGGATCCCGTTTCCTGCGCTGTTTCCGCTGCAAATTCTCATCGTCTTCAATTGTTTTGATTTCACAAATTTTTTTTTTCATTGTTTTCGTTTTTCTCTATAAAATGGGTTGTTGATGTTTTGTCAACAAACAAACAGTTCCCGGTCTTTCTCAAGAAAGAAAGAAAGAAAGAAAGCAAAAGTCGAAGATCGAGAACAGAGTGTGTCTGTTATTGCTTTGTTTGTTTTGCGGCTTTGATGAAGCTGCTTCTTCCACCTGCTCTGCTGTTGCTGCTACTTTCAGTCTTGGGTGATCAAAATCTGTTGTTGGAGATTTTGTTTTCTGGGTTCTGCAGTAACTCACGAAGGGTGTCCAACATGGATCTCTGAATTTTGCAACAACAACTATACAACTTGGAGGAGGTTTTGTTGATATCTGTTGTTCTTGTTGAATGATCTTCATCCTCCTCCTCCTTGACAGCTGCGAGGAGGAACGGATTGAAGCTGGAAGATGGAGGAAGATGGCCCAGTTAAGCTCTCACGCCCATTCCTAAATTACTCCACCACATCTTCTTATGAGGACCAGTTGCTGGGTAGTTCGCGTACAGGCAATCATGGGGTACTGGCAGCAGCATCGTCGCATGGCGGACTCAGCTACGCTCGGGCGCGTTCGCTTCTCAGAAAGCGAGACTTGCAGCGCACCGAGGAGGCAGCTGCGTCACTCTTGTGGAAAGCATTCATGTGGCCCGTCACGAAGGTGAGAGAGATTGAGAAGTTCAAGACCCCTGTGACATTGCCGGTCAAAGCAGGTCTTGCAGCTCTGGTTGCCGGATTGCTCTGTTTCGCTCCTGGCTTCCTCCGTCCCTTGAACAAGAATGGTGTGTGGGCTGTCATTACCGTCGACATAGTCCTCGAGATGAATGTCGGCTTAACCTTCAGCAAAGGTTCGGGAAAAAAAAACCCATTTCTAAGTTTAGGTCGACAAACAGTAGCAGGAGCCACAATGCTTGGTTTTTCATTGTAATCAGTGCTTAATTTTTCATGTTTTAGTGTCAAAAATTGTACTTCGATTGCAAGTTGTTGAAATATCTTTGCAGCATACCTTTTCTTATATATTATGAAAACATGTGGACACCTCCTAAAAGCTAGCTTGAGAACATTCCAAATCAATTATAATCCACTGAAACAAGAAGTTTTGTTTCAACCCTAATGTTGAAACTGCAATTGCACTCATGTCGGCTTGATTGCTTCAGCATGATCATTCGAGCTTCTCTTTTTCTTGAGCAATTTTCTTTCAGCTTCTGAAAGACGAAGTTCAAGTGTTTTTTTCCCTTATTTGCTCTCTCAATCTCAAGGACCTTGAGAAGGGAAGAAGTTGATGGGTGTTTTTGCAAAAAACACTGTGTTGTCAGGTCTAAATCGTACAATGGGAACATCGCTCGCGGCTGCACTTGCCTTGGTCGTCGACATCATTGGAAGCTTCTTGGGCAAAAATGAGAACTACTTTCTTCTGATCTGCACATTTCTTGGAGGTGCACTGCCAACCGTCTTCAAGTTCCGGCGACCGTTCAAAGATCGATGGAATTATGCTGTAGTCATGTCTATGATCACCTTCCATCTTCTAATCCTCAATCAAAGTGATCGGCATTCAAAATTTAGACTACCCATGATTCGAATCGCCACAATTGCCATTGGATTTGTCATTGCAACTTTCATCAATGTTTTGATCTTGCCAAATTTTGCTGGTAATAATGTCAACAATCTGCTTGCCACCAACTTTGAGCGTGCTGGCAATGTGGTGGAGAGGTGTGTTGGGGAGTATTGTAAAGGCACTGTGCTGGATGAACTTCCTGAGGTCTTGACCCAAGTTGCAACCGATGATTTGCACTCATGCTTTCATGAAATTGTGGCAGCGGACTCTGAGTTGGAGAAGCTTGTCAGTGCCAAATTTCATACTTCAGTCCCTTTTCTTCTCTTTTTCTCACTTTGTATACTGAGAACTGAAAATCTGCTTTTGTGCTGTGCAGAAGCATAGCCCTAGGTAGTAGTGGGAAGTTCACAATCTTTGCAGCTGAGAGTAAAAGATCTTCTCAAACTAAATTTCATTGTCTGTGTCGGGAGTGTATTTGCAGTTGAATGCAGCCAAATTTGAGCCCCCGCATGGCAAGTTCTTCTTCAGATACCCGTGGCATATTTATGATGATGTGTCTGAAAATCTTCGGTATGCTTTCTATGATGTGGTGGCACTGGATGCATGTCTGCGTGCTGAGATCCAAGCTCCTTTGAATCTGCGTGGTATCTTCAGAATGGAGTTTCTGGCTCTTGGCAAAGAATGTGCAGAGTAAGTTCTTGCTCTCTCTCTCTCTCTCATGCACTTGACAAGGCAGCGTCAAAAGCAAAGTCTTCTGGGTGTAGTCTGTGAAAATCAGAAACGAACCATAGGAGCATGGTCCAGGTTTTTGTTGGTTGTGGAGTGTGTGTGGTTCCAGTTCTGGAACTTAAAAACAACTGGACCATGTGAAGCAGCATTTTGTGTCTTGGTGGGGATGTGTAGAGTCTTTCGAGCACTAGGAAAGATGATGCGCAACATGGAACGTGTTGATAGCCAGCACATCCTGGAGAGGGCAGAAGAGGTGGCCATATTGCTGCAACATAACATTGCAAAGTACTCTGACATCTTGCTACAAGGAGCACCATTCCCTACTCCAACTCAAAGCGCTTCTAATGACCGCACAGGGCAATTTTTAGAAGGTGTCTTTGGCAACACAAATGCTGCTCCATCTGAAACGAGTGATAACAGCTCTCATGCATGGAGTAGTCATCCAGAGTACCTTTCAGATATGCATTCAGCAGAGCTGCAACATGAACAGTAAAAGACCTCAACCCTTCTCTTATCTGTGGTGTAGCACCAGTTGCTGTGTGACAGGAATGTGATCAGACCAACACTAAGAGCATCCCCAGCTGTGCTCAGTATGTGACCCTGCACATTAAAATTGGATGAAGAAAAGTCAACATGCTGGTTTGGCTCAGCAAAATGGTTTTGGTCCAGCATAATTGCACAGTTTGCTAAGGCTGGTAAAAGCCACAGCAAAGCACCTGCCAGATGTGATCTGACTGCTGCTCCCTGTTCCTGATTTGCGAATCATAATGGTCCAGGTGCTTTGCTATTAGTAGCCTCCCACCTATTTGCAGTCCCAGCTTCAGTTTTATGGGTGCAGTTGCAAAAAAGTAAATATCTAAACTTGGACAAGAGAAATATTTTTGCAGGGTCACATAGTGAGCACCACTGGGGATGCTTCAAGAGAAGGAAATAGTCTTCAGGACTGGAAAGATGCTGTGAATGATAAGAACACTGTCTGTTACTGGCCATGGTTGTAAATGCATTAAGGCAAGTGCTAATGCAATTCCTAGTTGTGTGCAGGAGAGAAGAGCGAGAGCAAAAAGAAAAGACAATTAAAAAGAAGGCGCCAAAACTGGAGGGGCAGCCTGGTGAGTTTTTGAAGAGGAAGGGGTCAATAGGTGATCATTGGGATGTCACAGTGCAACGCCTTGCAGCTCTCTCCCTCCTCAAGTTTGCTTCACTTCTCATAGAAATAGCTGCAAAGGCCAAGTATGTTGTTTCTGTTGTTGATGAGCTTGCTGTAAAAGCCCACTTTGACAATTCTGACCAGGGAATCTCTAAAAGCTCACCTGAATTTGATGAAGTTTTTTCTCGCATCTGACATTCTCACACCAAAAATACCCTGTTGAAGAGCTTCTGTAGCTGTAGCGTAAAATCTATAGACTAACTGCACCTGAATTCTGATAAAAAAATTGACTTCCTAGTCTTTGAGTTCATGGCTGTTCCTCAATGAACTCTTTCTCATTCCTGCTGTCCACAACAAAATGCAGGAATCTTAGATATTGTAACTTACTGAGCATATAAAGGTGACATTTGTAGAGTTGCCCCAAAAAGGAGGTTACTACTTAAGAAAGTATTTGTGTATTTTTCGATGAACACTCTACTCAATTGCAAATTGTTTGTTGAGACAGTCAGTTCACCTGCTTAAATGGTAGTAAATCATCTGGTATGGATTAGTAGTACATAACGGCTGTGGCATGGGGACAATATGCTGTGACACATTTGAATTGATGACTATTGATAGTCTGATTAGCATTATGGTCATTCTCAGAAACCTCCACTAAATATAATGCCAACTCAAGCTCTAAAACCATTTGCACAAATGTAGAGGTTTTTGGAAATCCTGAATTCTGTCAAATATTTGTGACAATTGCTTAGGAAACTCTGGATGTAATCCAAAACAGTTTTGGGTGAACAAGACTTGCTCAGGACTCGAAAAGGCTTATGAACGGTAGCAAACACAATGCCCAATTCCATCAACAGTAATGCAGTTAAACAGCCCTGGATGAAACAGTGTTATAAAAGTGGGTGATGCTTGATGTGGTTCTCACATCACATAATATTCTACACCAACAGCCTGCCAGTAATGTACCCCAAACAAGACATGCTGAGTCCAAGAAAGGAGTGAAGAGAAGAACTCTAAACACTGTTGTACAGCATGGTGCAAGTTTGCTGTTGGGTTGTGAAGAAAATGACAGAGCAATCACCCTGCAACTGGATTTGGAGTACTTCCGCCATAGGTTTGGAAAAGATAAGCAATAATGTCCTTAGACTCACCCATGCTCACACCAGTATTTGGATCAACCAGAAATGGCACCTGACAACAACACCCCCATAACTATTACTTTATTTGAAATCACAAGATGTTGAAAGAAACAGTTTTTTCCACACATCTTGACAGCTTTGCAGGATCAATGAAAGACAGTTAAGATGCACAGGAGAAATAGAACATCAGAGAGGAAGAAGAGACCTTTGTAGACCCTGCAATCTGAAGTAGGGCAGGGCGGCATGATGACCCTTTTCCTGAGTTCCTTAGAATATAGGGCAGCTCTAACTCACAGAGTGTCTCCCTTACCAATCTTGCAAACTGCCCCCCAACAAACAAAAAAATTTATGGTAAAAGTACTTCAAGATATTGAGAGATCCAATATTAGCTGTTTGGCATGCATGCATGCATGCATGACTCAGAAGGTCTTGAAGAAGAAAATCACAGTCAAACTAAATGCATTCAGGCAAGGTGGAACATTCCCCTTTGAAGGAAATGCTCATTCTCATGCTAACATTTTCAAAAATTACAATGGGTGCAGACAAAGAAGACATGGATATGCTCCAGGACTTCCTTTAGCCACTTTGACAAACAACATGCCTCTAAAAAGTCAACGAGGTTGCATGGAAAAAACATGGACCTGGTTATTCTCATAAGAGAAAAGTTCTAGCTTTTTATGTGGTGGCTGGAGTGTGGCACGTGCATACAGACTCATGCCTCGTCCAGCCCTCATGAGGGTGGGCACCCACCCAGTCACTAGGGTACTGCATCATAAAGATCATTAGACATCTGGACAAACCAAAAAGAATCAGACATATGAAGTGTATCCCCACCTTGAGAATCACAGATGATCAACACAGGATAGTACCATCACACTAAACAGTCAACTATGAGACAGCTGTAGTCTTAGCCCATCAGATATTAAAGATTTTGCATGATGGAAGAGTCTGAGTTGCTGGATCTGAGATGGCACCAAAACTCTAAGCTCACCCCAATCCCAAACATTAGAATGTGCCAAGAACTTGGGGAATATTGTCTTGGAGTTCTCAATTTTGTTTTGAGGAAAATTGGTTACCTTTCTAGTAAACCAGGCGATGGTTGTCTGCCCTGGCCATATTTGCTGAATAGATACCTCACTATATCAGCTGCAGCCATCCAGAAACTGAGTCCAGGCTAAGTCAAGAGAAACATGCAAATGTACTCCACATCTACCAAGAAGAAAGTAACTAAACATGATGTTGCCGAAGATTTGGCTCAGGGCAGGTAGGTTTTTCAAAGTGGAGAGTATTAGAAGGTGTGCAGGACGTACAACTTTCATACATTGAAACACCTGTATTTGGATCCAGGAAATATGGAAACCTGGCACACAGTCATGGAAACAACAGGTGATTACTAGCAACTCATTTCTGACCATTGTTTCCATAATGGAAAATAGGATATAGTCACCTTTTAATGCAAGTAAAAGCATGTTTATTCTCTTTTGGCACTTTAAGCTTGAAAAGAGGTGGGGTATGATTCTACAAACTGTTCTCTTCCACCAACACTTCTGACAAATTCCCGATGGCGGATAGAGCCCTTGGGACATGGATACACCTGAACACACCCCCCATCTTGCACAAATTATCTCACAGATTTCATGGTTGTGATTACAGGCATCCATGCCTGGTATTCAAATTGGTTTGTAGTGAATGATGTGATGAAGGAGCACCTCAGCTGAAAGATCAAGTTCTGTGAGAGCTTCCCTCACACGCCGGCAAAATGGGCATGCCTCTGGAATATACATGCCACAATCCACATCAATAAAGTCTGCTTTTGTTTTTATGTTAGGGTATTGAAAGTTACAAATGTGCTTTGCAGTAGACCACATGAATGGGAAGTGTAGAATAAGTTATGGCTAACAAAGACCCCATCCACTTCAATTCTGTTCCTAACGTACAGGACTCTGCACAAAGAACAGTGCACTGCTTGGACCATCCAAATAACCCTTCAAAACTTTGCATACAATGCTCAAATATCAGCGAGCTGTCAAAGTATTGCAACACAGATATGAGTAGAAAGATTGAAGATTGTTACCGAATTCATAGAGCTGGAAAAGTTGTGGAGGTTGTCCACTTTCAGCACGAGCTGCTGCTACTTCTGGAAGCACTTGAGATCCCCATGGTAATCTAGCAATACTAGAAACACCTGTTGTCGCCGTCTAGAGGAAATACAGAAATGACCACTGTGACAAACATGGCTCAGAGATCACAGCTGACCCACTGAATCTAGTTCCAACTTCCATGTAAAGTATTGATTACTGGAGCTTGAATACAGGTTCCAAAGCTGTCAAGCAAGCTGCAATTTGGTCTATACCCATATTCAGTGTACATCTCCAATTGTTGCTCAAAAGCCTGTAATGAGAAGTGAGAGCATATCCCAGCCCTTTTTTGACATATCCTGTGAAGGTTACATTATCATAGCAGCAATAATATGGTAATGGATGATGCTGCATACCTCCAAAAGCGCATTGCGAGGTGCTGCCGGGTCGCCACCCTACACAATTGCAGAGTAACGCTAATCAGTTCAAGCTAAAATGTGCATGTCATGCAATGAACTGAAAAAAACTGCTTAACAACTCTGATGATTTTGCAGTGAAAACTTGCATGTTCAATGATGTGAAAAAGGAAGCATAAAATTAGGTCACATGTAAACAACAATTGTACAAAGGAAAACTTACCCCAAAGAACTTCAACAAGGGACATAGAATTGAAAGGATGCTTTTGCGAGGATCTTCAACTATCTGAGTGGTTTCCAAACTACCTTCTTCCCTCCTGTCACTTGTGCTCTCCTTCACAACAACCTCTTTTGTAATATCTCCTCCTCCCCCAGAATTATTCTGCATGACTACAATACATCTTTTTCTCTTTTGCTGACTCCTCTTTTGGCTCCTGCCAATTCGAAAACCAGCAAGCAACAACAGTATCAAAAAACATTGGTGAATAATTCATGTCTTCTTAAATGATTCTTGCACTATTTAGGTTTGAATCTGGCATAATGAAACTCTTTCCTCAGTAAGAAACACAAGTCTTCAAAAGGATTCTTGACTCATAACTCAAAAAACAATCTTTCACAAGGAGCGAAATGAGTAGAAGAAAAATGCCATGGGGATGGATGGATGGATGGATGGATGGACACACTGCAAAAGAATCAAACTCTATGGAAATTCTAAATCCTCTTGCTTGGGTGAATTGCTCCCCAGTCCAACAACTTTCAAATTGCAAAGTTTTCACATTAAGCTGACATCCACATTGTGTCACCTTAAAAAAAACCCTCAAAATCATACTTCCACGACAAACCCTAAACCTAATTTCATCAGCAACAACAACACGGTGAACAGACTTCAGTGAATCCAGTTCAACAGCTGCATCAGGAGTGTTTTTTGGCTACCTGGGTGGAGAATGCAGAACTCTTATCCGGGAAAAATCCATTCCATCTTTGAGGCCATTGATGCCATTCCCCAAGCTGTTGCAACAAACCCTACTACCACAACCACCACTATTACTACTGTGAATGCAAATGTGTGCGGAGTGGGAAGGAAGACTGCTTCTTCGATTCCGTGAAGAAGATTGGGAGTCAACGATTTGGGTAATGTGCAAATGAGCGAGTGAACAACATAGTAGAGCCATTTCTTCCTTTCGAGAGAAACTTGGATGGGAGGTACTCTACAAAATGTGAATCTCTGAAAACAGGAAGCAACAATAATATTACTGAAACCAACAAAACCCTAAATTTCAATAATATATACCACCAATTCAGGGTTTTTTTCTGTTTTCTTCCCAAATTTGTCAGGTAGGTGGACTATCGATCATCCAGAAGTGGACTTAGGACATCTTTCCATTAGGCAGCTGTGATCACAGATACTGTGGACATATTTTTCTGTAGCCCAACCTTTCAAGAGTAGAAATTGCTGCTTCCTGGATCCTGACCACATCCACAAAAATATTTTTCTGTCGGGTCGGATTGAGCCAGGACCCACCAATGCACCATCCTGCACTGGATGCCCGCCCCTTATGACTCAGTTGTGAATGAACCTCAACCCTCTGTAGTGACAGGCTCTGTGTTGCACAGCTTGTTGCTCAATGAAGAAACAGATACGATCTCTCCTAGCTTTTACTTGCAACCCAAAAATTTGCTAAGGACATGTCCCTAACTAATTTGCTTGCATGCTAGTCTAGCTATTGTCCTTCAATCTGCATCTCCTGTTCTGATCTCTCTTCAATCTCTTTTGTTTTTGGATCAAGAACTAGCTAATGTAACCTTGTAGCTTGCATGAATTTTGCCACTTCACAAGCTTGCTGTATATGGTCTCTTTCTGACACATCCATTTCCAAGTTTCCAGCCTTCACCAAGAACTCCCTTATCATCAAGTGATTATCCTTCTATGATTATCCTAGTAGTAGAAGAATGTTGAAATAGAAAGGCTAACATTAATAGACCCATTTGAGCTGGAATTAGAGAGGAAGTTAGATGAATGGGTCAAGGAAGTTTTGTATATGACATCATGGTAGAGACCACATTCATTTTGATAATCTGGTTGCCAAATAATTTGTTGAGGCAATTGCAACAAGTGATGCCATTGAGCTCACACACCTAGTCTGATGATGATGATGATGATGATGATCAACAAGGCTCAAGCTTATACATCATATCTGATAATCATGGAAAAAAGCTTTTGGTGAATTTGCAAAGTACCCTTGACCATCTATCAAAGAATGGTCTCTATCAACTTCTGGTTCGAAATGTTACTATTGTGTTGCATTGCAATGGGGATGGAAAAGATGCATTGCAGCTGGATTACATGAGTTTTTTTATAATTTGAAGTCTTGTGCATGTAAGGAATGAGTATCATAATTGACATGATTGGCTTCTGCATGAAATAAATCATTTAAATTTTTTTTTCTAAAATCTGAAAAAATTGAAAAACTGGGGGAGTGGGGGACTCCAGTCTTTGTGTCAAAATTTGCAGGAATTCAAACAATATTTCTTTTTTCAAAATAGTAACTACTCAAGAGATGAAGCTTTGTCCTTGCAAAAGAAATTTCCAATTTGGAAGTCGAAAGTTGAGTGCAAGAAATCATGTCACCAAAAACTAATGATATACAGGGCTTAAGATTGTTTGTGGAGCACTAGGACTCCACAAACAATTATTATAACAGGAACTTCTAAGGAGATAACTTGAAATTGTGTGACTTGATAAATTAAATTGTAGTACCTTGGTGGCTGTAACCTGGCTCCAAGCCACTCATTGGTGACCTGGAGCCATTCATTGGTTGCCAGAAGTAGCGCTGGCGCTCCGGTGTCTTGGTTATTTTTGGGTAACCAGCAACCTCTTGCTCATTACCTCGTCCTGAAGGGTTTTAATTGAATCAGAATGTGGTTTGTTGTACTCATAATTGTTCAACTTTCGTTTACAATGCACATACAAACCAGCATTTTACAAACACCGTAGCTAAAATGCAACTTAGAATGGCAGAGGTTTGCATCTTTTGAAGAGTTCAGAAGATTTGTTTCTTGAGAAAAGTGGTGATGATGATTGAGTGTGAGAGACCATTTGGACCTTTGGTGTGTCCAACTCTTGGTTTGCACAATTGAGAACAATAATAATAGTAACAATAATTATAATTTGGCTTCTTTGTAATGGTAACTATAAATTTCTATAATTCAATCGAAGAATTGGTCTCCTTACATGTGTACTACTAAAATCCACTTTTTATCATTTGTATTACAACCATGTGAAAGATGACTTCACAAGCAAAAGAAGCAAAAGCATCACAAACATCATTTCAAGTCCCCCTTCTACTTTAACCTTCATGGGTGCATCAAAATAAGTGAATTCCCATTGACTTGATGAGCTCATCTAGGCTTATCACAAACATAATGAGGAAGGCAACCTATTGAAGGATGAACATATTATAGTCCAATTACAAAAGCCTTCTTGAATATATTGAAAAACAAGTTCAATTGTGAACCAAATCCACACCTAGAGTCAGACATGAAAAAGGATGTGATTTCATTGCCTATGAAATGGTTCATCTCAAGGAATCACAGGTACAATTTGATAGTGCAAAATGTTTTGAAATTATGCTTTGAAGTTGATCGTATGCCAAGATAGGAAGAAATAAGCAAAAATTGGTGCTGACAACAGATCACAAGTTGTATTTCATTGTTGATGAAAAGGAGGGGCACCAACGTCAATATGGACCAAACTGTCCAAAACTGAAGGATGTTAAAGCAAAACCTAAAAGCAAAAAATAAGACTCCATGAGTAATCAGCCATTGGGTATTAACAAAAATGAATTCAATACCACCGAACAATGTGGGAAGATAAGTTTGGTAATATGTTACAACCCCATAGGGGCTATATCTAAGGACTTTTGGATGCAAAAAAAGATCACAAATGTGAAAAAAGATATGGATCAAAAGATGCAAAAAATGTTTGAATCCAAAAGAGGGAAAGGAAACAGTGGAGGAAAAGCATGTTGATTGAGTGGCCATTCAATGTCCCACACACTAGTGAAGTAGCAAATCAAGCTCCCAAATGCTGCACTGGCACAAGGCATAGGGTAAAGTAGCAAATCAAGCTCCAGCATGCCACATTGCCAAAGTAGGTGTATACCAGTGGTCAAGAAAATCTCACGCATGCTGAGGGCACCACCCACACCCACATTCACCAGTAAGCATAAGTCCACACAGCAAGAATGTAATCATTGTTCTGAGTAAAACACAAGGGGAGCAGTGAGAAGCGTGGCCCTGTCAATGAATCACTGTTGCTCTTTTAAAACTATGTCCCTCTCAGATACTCAAGTTTAAACACTACACCAGATGATCATGCAAAACTTACCCTGTACAAGTCCAAGTCCTCCTTGTCTGTAACAATGACAGCATAAACAATTGTTAGCTGAATATCTCAACACAGCATTCATCAATTTCTTGCTGCAAACATTTAGAAACTAGATTTCATCATTGAGAGGGAGCAGCATACCATCAAAAGCCTTTCTGCTTCACACATTTGGAAATCAAAAGTGTTTATTGTTGAAAGAGAGTGTACCATTGAAAACTCTGCCAATGTGACATGTAGTGGATTTTGGCCTGTTGTCTCTAGGTATGGATGCCATTGTCGCCATTGTCATCATATTAGGAAGCAAGGCCACTAAGAGGTAAATGCATCTCTGATTTCATGTGTCCAATGTGGCATTTTGTCTTTACTAGGCAAGAGCTTGTTGTTGTCCACAATCGCTGAGCATATCATCACAAGTTGTGAATCACCTTCATAATTGGTTTCAGGCCTCCATATTTTAGCCTTCCAGGTGAGGATGATGATGGGTTTCTTCTACTACAACTATATATGGTCCATTTCAAGCTCTAAGGTGTGGATCTTATCTGCACAAGAAGGTGAATGGTTGAGGAGGATCACTGAGATGAGATGCATCCTGCCCATAAACATACACATATGGGGGTAAATCCTAAGCCCTGCTATGTGCCACTTCCTGTAAGCAGCTGACATCCATAATGTGAAACTAGACTTTGCTAACTGCACTGGAATTTTCATCCAACAAAGTAGCCCACAAGGCTCTATCCATGCTTGTCACCACTCTGCAAGGGTAGAAGAGTGGAGGCATGGGATGAGGAGGTGCAGCACTTCATACTTCACTCTGAGGAAAGGGATGAAAGAGAGAGGGATGATAATGAGGCACTGGGACTGCTCATGCTGTACACACCTGTCCCTAGCCTTAAATGAGTCTGTGGAGATTCTTCTTCGCAGTTGCCACAAACCAATCAATCTCTGGCAACATCCTGCGACACACAAGCAGACCACTCATTCATCTCAGACTTCTTCACTTCACATATTACATGTGAAATTTACCCTGACAAAAGAAGCATTTAGGGTTTTGACACCCAAATGAAGAACATCAGGGGTCAATGATGCTGAAGCTTCTTCCTAGATGAATTGAAGCAAACCTCTGAGGATCAGCTCCGGTGGCAGAAAATGCAGTGTTAGCACGGGCTATAACATCTCCAATTAATTGGTGTGTAGTCCTTGACAAGAATTTGTAGTATAAAGAAACCTGTGTCAGGAATTGCATGTCCAACACAAACTGCACCACCACAGTTTGGTGATGCATTCATCAAGTTCTGATGCATGAGAAAATTACAAAGGGAAAAACATGAACATCTTGCAAACCCAAATTTTGAAGCTCTTGGTGAAAAGGAAGAATTGTGGATGGCTTACTTGCTGTAGGCCAATGGCACCTAGACTTCTTGGACCCTGCTCAATGGTGTCCCAGAATTCCTGGTCGTTTGACAGCCAAATGACAAAGGTCTCAGCAAGCCGCATCAGCAACAGATGTGCCACTCTTTCCCTTCCAATAAGCACCTCCATTGCTGTCTGGTGCATGGAGGTCAGCTTAATGAACAAGGACTGCCATGCAAAAACCTTGTATTAGCCACAAAGCACCTTCACACACTACTGAAACAAAAGAAGGGAAAACAGCCAGCACAAGGCAAACTGAAATAACAGAACAAGAATTCTAACAGTGAGTAACCAAACCTGGAACATTGGAGAAGTGTTCGGATCTTCATGCCAGGTGCTGGAGTCATTATCCATGTCTAGATATGTTGAGGGACTCAGCTTGCTCTCACCTTCAGCATCATCAGCAAGGAAGAAATGGAGAACCACTTGTTTGCACAGGTGATCTTTCAGTTTATCAACTGCTCTCTGCAATTGCCGTTTCCAATCCTTGAGCTCTGGTGTGAGACCACCTGGCACCAGCTTTGAGGCCAGACGAGGCAAGAGCTCATCTGCTAGGGCTGCAGCATTCCCAAGAACTGCCACCTGCTGTCCTTCTGTTATAGCAAGTCGAACCTACACGAAATCAAACAACAAAGGCCACAAGCTTTTATGATTGTCTTCTAACATCCACAAGAACTTCTCCCACCACAACGAAGACAAAAGATTTGAATTGAACCAGCTGGTCCAGTTTTACCCAAAAAAGCTTTCCTTGCTGATTGTTCTTGTTGGTACATCGGCCTTATTTGTACACTGACATAAAAGGGTCAAGTACAGACACCAACCAGTACCAGGCTGCCATTTCAAAAGCATGAAGATGAACCACAAGACATTTGACAACTTCACATGCTTTCCAGGTTCTCTTGACTTGATTCTCTACCTTCCTCCTATCTGAGTTCTCTGCACCAAGCTCCTCCTCATCATTATCAAGGCTGGGTATGGCCTTCATCAGCAAATCCACATACTGGTCAAGTAACATGGATAACCCATCCAAAGTCATCCCTTCTAGATGCATGCTGATAAGGGGTTCCACATCCTCCAAGAAATCCTGTGACACATGTAAAAACTGACATGAATGTGATGCAAATAAGTGCAGAATGCAACCGGAATAAAAGTTTAGGTAAGCTCAAGTGCATCTGCAGGTGAAGCTGAAGAACAGTCACATACTTACTTGTACCAAAACATTGAGGTGGTGGGCACTGCTGGACAACTTCAGATTGGATGTCGCTACAATGATCCCTGGTCTAGAGTGTGTTCTGGTGCCATGCTGCAGTACAGCAGGGTGACCCAGCACCCAATCATCAGCAGCTGCCAATGCAGCTACACTTCCTTCAATCTTTCTCAAGTTTGCCTGCAATGCCTGCTCCACACTAGGCCTCATGAGCTTAGAAAGAGTTGGGCAGAGTGTGAGACCTTGTTCTTCTAGCAACAAGCAGTGTGCTAAAGAAACTTTCACACATTCAGCTGCTGATCTTAAGCCCCCAGCAACTGCAGCTGAAGACAACACATGGCGCTTCAGTAATGCAAAATAATGCTCTGTGATGCTGTGTGCCCAAAGAACAAGTTCTGATGCATATGCAGGCTCCTCACCAAACAGTGTCACTGAATCTCTTGAAGCCTGCAATACATCAGGCAAAAGTTTACACAGTTCTTCAAGCTTGTAGCATACAGGAACAATCACCAACATTGACATTCACACAACCATCAATATCTCATCAAATCACAAGGGCTACAATCATGGTTTGCATCAGTAAGAATTTAGCTTCTGCATGATTAATGATGACATTATCTTGCCTGAGCAATTGCTGAGAAGACCAACTGTGAGAGTGCAGCAGTGTACACTCCCCCGTATGTGGCTCCACTAGGCCGGAGCTCCCTCATGCTCTGCTGAAGGCGATCATAGTGATTGTGCAACAGGAGTGTGTGGGCACGTGGCCCATCACCCAGCCTGTCTAGAGCAGCTATGGCAGATCGGAGCTCCGATCCTCGTACAGTAGGTTGTTGAACTGATTCAGCCAAGTCGTTCACCAGCCTGGACTTCCGTTCTGACAATGCTTCTTGGAGCTCTGAAATTGCAACTTGGGTTAATCCCACATTCCCATCATTGCCATTGTGTTCCTCAGCCACCAACTGCTCCCCTTCCTCCAAGATGGCAAGTGCTTCCTCCACCTTCCTCTCAGCTAATAGAACATCAAGGATGTCTGGAATCTCCTCAGCACGAATCTCTAGCTCTGTGGGCTTTTGGTCATCTTTCCCGTAGAACTCTTTACTGAAAGTCTCTGTTGGCCCAGAAGGAATGGCAGCACCACTCTCTGCCAGTGAGCGGATTAGAGCTGCATGAGACAAAAGCAGGCGATGCATGTTGTCTATTTCTCCTTCCAACTCTGAGATTTCTTGTGATGTGCTGCACAGACATACCCCCATGACTACTAAAACCAATTTTTTCTACTCACTCAATCAGTCCTCCATATTCAAAGCCATGGAAGTCTGCATATCTTCAGTTTTCAGTTATGGTTGTGTATTCTTCTTTACGTTGGAATCTCAATACCTCCAGTCCCTGTGAACTGAGCATTGGTCATAGTTTTGATTTTGTTTGTGTGCAACTTCAGCCTCACAAAAAGATGGGAACACACTCAAGCCGGCAGCTCATTGCCATATCAATCATCAGAAGATCATCAGAACCTCTTTGTAGGTGGTGGTACTCCATGTCCGACCAGTTGGGACTCAAGCTGTGATGATGATGATGATGATGCTGTGCAACTCTAGCTTGAAGATGCAGAAACAATACAATGCAAAGAACAATTGGGGAAAAAAGACAGAAAAATAAAAAAGGGAAAAGAATCAAACCTAATGAAGGAATTGTAGTTTGCGAAAACACTTTTCCGCATATCCTCAGCAGATGCTTTCTTCAAGTCTGTGAGCTCATCACAAAGTTTCCGAATACCCTGTGGCATTATTGCAGAGACCAATTTGCTTAGCCACTAGAGTTTCCTGCTGCTGCAGGCATTCAATTAACAGCAATGGGTGGGTTCTGCATGCATGCTGGTGATTAGGGTTTGATTGCTGTCTATTTTGCACAAATGATGAAACCTCCTCGAACACAAAAATGTGTATGCTGGTGACTAGGGTTGATTGCTATCTGTGTTGCAGAAATGATGAAACCTCCTCCAACACACAAAAAGTGCATGCTGGTGATTAGGTTTTCTTGCTGTCTGTGTTCCAGAAGTGATGAAACCTTCCTCAACACAAAAAAAGTGCATGCTGGTGATTAGGGTTTCTAGCTGTCTGTGTTCCAGAAGTAATGAAACCTCCTTTTGTTGATGATTTCAGTGTACCCATACTAGGATATAGGGAGGGACATGCATACATACCTTCTCAGTCATGGACTGGAACTTGGCATCCACAAAGTCATGAGGGTTGAAATTCTCGGTCTCGAAAGCAATGAGCTCTTGGTTTGGATCCTCAAAGCCATTCATAATCATCGCACCATTCATGCGCTTTGCAGCTGCGTCCGGGAGCATGATGCCATGTGAACGCACCGACGGTTTCACTGCAGACATCTTGCTTGCAAGCTGCACGACTTTCGTTCCCCCCTCCCTGCTCTCTCTCTCTCTCTCTCACCACCTGTGTTATCTCTTCTGTTGTCTTCTCGATCGATCGATCTGCTTCTTCTTCTCACCACCACAGCTGCTGCTGCTGCTTCAGTGCACACTGCCCCATCCCACGTTCCTCAAACCTCCAAAATACAAAACTCCCCGATTCTTCATCGCATCCAGCTGCTTCCACCCCACTCGTCCCTCCAAAACAAAACTCACCCATTCTTCATCACATCGAGCTTTCTCCACGACATCAAAGACTTCCAACAACACTCCTTCCAAGCATCACCCAATGACGACAACAAGAACAAGACTTCCTCACTTCCGACACACAAACCATCCGCGAGCAATCTCTAAAATCCATGACAACAAACAAACAAGGCCAAAAAAAAAAAATTTAAATCCGTAGAGGATACAACTCAGAGAAAACTGGTGACCATCAAGATCTCAGCAAAATTCCATCCTCTCATTTACCGACTTCCTCCAAACATCACTCACCCGTTTGAAGAAAACGCAAAACTCGGGGAAACCCACAACTCAAAAAACTCAAAAAAAAAAAAAAAAAA
>Ga0209208_10000619_pt1 | contig 47052 bp, 30 predicted proteins | sample S1TSphfallax_3_FD_187694 | JGI IMG/M metagenome (GOLD analysis project Ga0209208, IMG submission 187694) | Host-associated microbial communities from peat moss isolated from Minnesota, USA - S1T2_Fd - Sphagnum fallax MG (SPAdes) (version 2) | ecosystem: Host-associated > Plants > Peat moss >...
GGTGTCCCGAAATGTGAACTAACCACTTTGTGGTTTGTTTTGGATGCAGATTCAAGCTTGATCTACTAGTCCCTCTTCCTAGTCTAATCCCGGGACTTCTAGCATGCCCCTCTACCCCTTTATAGTGTTGGAAGTCAGGAGCGCCTTCCGAGTCCCAACTTTCCGCAACTACACTTTGGTGAACCCTCAAGTGGGTTCACCCCGGGACTTGGGAGTGCGTCAATCTGATGCACTTGTTCTACATATGCATGATGCTTGAAAATGGCATGGGATTTCAAAAATTGGGATCAAAAGTCCACTAAAATGAGTCGAATACAAAAATTAACAATTGTATTAGATTTCGATGAATCTAAAATGATTCATGGAAGGTAAAAAATAATAATAATCAATGTTTGTTGTTTCATTATAATTTTGTTTCATCCAAGGTGTTTTAGGGTTTAATCTGGTGGTTTTTTAATGTTTATAAGGTTCAGGGCACAGTAAAGGAGGAATTTGTTGCAAATGCAATTCATGTTGAAATGCAACCTCACCATTTGTACACTGCTCATCATGTTGCAAGGGCTGCAAACGCAACAAATATTTACCAAACTAAACATGACATTATAATTTATGATATGATTTAGGGTTTCCATTTTATATAGTTAACTAAGTATTTTCAACCCTTTCATTTTTTGGACTACCAACTTTTTCTATTTTGTTCGTTTAATATATTATAGAAAACCTTTTTTTTCATTAAGTCTTTTAGCATTTTTTGATCCACCCATTTTTGTAAATATTTTATCAACATAATAATTTCTTCTAGTCACACTTGTTTAATGGGTATATGGTTAATCATATATGTTTTTTTTTTACCATCTTTTTAATGTTTTAGATATAAGAATCAAACTTAAATAATCCCATATGCACATTTTATAATTAATGTGTCTAAGTTTTACAAAGATCAAAATGAACATTATTCAATACCTACATCTAATGTAATAGGAATCACATCACCTAAAGATTTTTAAAGCAATACCCGCATTCTAATTAACTTATTAACATTGTCATGAAACCAAACATGCAATACCTACATCCTTTCAATTTAAATTTCCATAAGGCCATTTTAAATCTACAATACCTACATATAGGTCTCATAAATAGTTGTTGATTTTTTTACATCCATTGCAATACTCACATATAGGTTTCATAAATAGTTGTTGATTTGTTTACATCCATTGCAATACCCACGTATAGGTTTCCATTGTAGTATTTACGATATTCATATGACATAATATTCTAATATAAGTATCAACAAGTAATGTCATAATTAAGGAATTACTAAAAAAATATTTCAAATAATGTAAATGATTGATTATCATATTTAGACAATCATTTATTTCTTAATATTAATTAACTAATTATTTGGTTGAACCTTAATTATTCCGATAATAAAAATTTAGATTTAAAAATCAAATTGATAATTTGATATTTCATTTTAAATTTTAAATTATATGTTTTTGTGTTAATAAATTATTCAAATCATTGTTTTAGATAATTATTCATCATAATTAATTGTCAAAAAATTAATTTAGGTATATAAAGAAAAATATTTTGGGTACCCAAACTACTTATTATTTATTTTGAAATGACTTTACATGTGGGTATTTTATTTAGGGTTAGATCTACATTTAAGGATTATTTCAGAATGAACTTACATACAAGTATTACATCTAGGCCTTAGTTTTCATTCAAAGGCACTTAAATTACATCTTGGGTATTTCAAAACAACCTTACATGTGGGTATTGCATTTAAGGTTGGGTATTCACTTAAAGTATTAAATCACCTATGGGTTATTTATAAACAAACTTGAATATGGATACTGCATTTGGGGTTAAGTATTCATATAATTTTGCAATACTTGCACATGTACTTATTTACACAAATTAGAGATTTGACCTTAATTTTTAAGATAATTAAATAAAATTTGTAATAAAACACAAAATAAGGTATGTTTCTTACCATTCGGTAATATCTCTAAGCTGATTTTTTTTCACTTTCTTTAATATATATATATATGACATTGCATTGTTTTACATATGTTTAAGCCCTGAAAATCCCCCCCAAAATGCACCCTAAATTTATTTTAGTTGCCATAGACTTGTAAAAAAATGTTAATTAATTTATATGTCCTAAACTCTAACCTAAATCATAATCCAATAGTATATATTTGTAATAATTATATTTTAAAAAAAATCTTTCTAATAAATTTTTAAATTCAAAGTTAATATGTTATAATATAAAAAGGAATAGACATTAAATTGTCATAAATGTTTATTAGGCTTACATGGCCTAGGCTCGTAAACTACCTACATAGCTAGTAGGTTTACCTAGTAAGCTAGATCACCTTTAATACCTACCTAGACCATTTAAAATACCAACCTATAAGGCTTACATTAGTGAATAAACTACATAATAGGCCTATATTATGTAGGTAGCCTATTAGGTACACCTAGGCTAGGCTATTAGGTAATTAGTTATGTTACTTAACAAGTAGCCTACTAACCTATTACTTATGCTAGGTTAGGTTGTTTAGCTTGGTCAGTGTCGACATTTAGCCTAATTTAGGTCAATCATTATAGATTTGTGAAAAACTTGTTAACTAATTAATGTGTCCCAACCTTAAACCTAAACCATAATCCAATTGTACATACTTATAAGAATTACATGAAAAGATGTATTGTAATACTTACATAAATTGTTTGTAATACTTACATATGGGGACATATGTTCATCATCCATGAACAAAGGCAAACCTTAATAAATTGATAAGTAGGATTGGGGGGGGGGGTTGGAAAAAATGAGTAGGTAGGTAGGTAAACATAGTGATAAATAAATAGATATATAGGTAGTTGGGTTAATAGGCAGGTTAATAAGTAGAAAGGAAGTTTAAAGAGCAAGGTAGATAGGTTACTAACAAGGTAGGCATGTAGGTAGGCAAGTTAGTAGGTAAAAAAAAAATTACACTAACAAAGTAGCTAAGTAGATAGGCAAGTTAGTACATAGGAAACCAATTACCTTATCAAGGTGGTTAGGTTTGTAGAATACTTATGTCAATGGGGTGGTTGTGTATATATGGTTGGTAATTAGTAAAGTAATTAGGTCGGTAGGGTAGGTAGTTAGTATAATGGTTAAGTCAATAGGGAAGTTAAGTCAGTAAGGTATGTTATTAATAAAGTATCTAGGTTAGTAAGGTAGGTATTAGTATATTAGCTAGGTTAGTATGATAACTAGTTATTAAGGTAGTTATGTCAATAAGGGATAATTAGTAAGGTATTAAGGTTGGTACATTACTTATGAGGGTAGGAAGGTGAATAAGGTAGTTATGTGTGAGGTTTGAATCTAGGGAAAAAATGACCAAAAATAAAAGAAAAAACTAAACATAGTGGTTAACATTAAAAAAAATGGACTGTGATGAACCCCATCTGGTGCCGAATGAAGAAATGCAACCCATTTAGTGGACAAAACAACCAATTGGTGCATTGGTGGTATTAGTTCACTTTAGTTGATTCTTCACATTTCAAGACTCCCAATTTTTGGATTTTTTAAAAACACATCCTGAATGAAAGAAGTTTCAAACTATATCCAATTCTACATATGTACTGATTTTTTTCTAATTACTAGCATCATATAATCAATAAAAAAATCGTATGAACATGTAAATAACTAAAATTGCATACTTGAAACATGTTTCAAAAATAACAATTACATTTATAACCCCCCGCCCCCTCATCTCACCCTGAAATTTATTATTCAAATATATATATATATATATATATAAACCTATTACATGTCTAACCTTAGTTGGAATTTTTAAAATTAAAATTAAAATTTTTAATTATCTTTTCCAAAAAAAGAAAAAAAAACCAAAACCCAAACAAGTTTTGGGGTTGTATTGGTTTTAAGGACAATTGTGATTAGAAGTTAATTCTAGTTCTAAAGCCAATTCTAGTTTATGTTTTGGCTCTCAAACTTTTTTTCAAAATTTAAAATTAGTAGTTTGGGTAGTCAATAATCAATTCAAGAATTGAAATTGAAATCAACCCAAACAATAAAACCTAATATTAGTGGTTGTTTTGTGTGTATGTTTGTGTTTTTAAGGTTGGGGAAAGGACAAACAATTACATTATATGGAAAGGCCCCATTATGGGTGGTTTCAATTAAAAACTATTGAAATTGAAGCAAGTGCAACAATGTTTCATAGAGAGGTGTTGGGTTCTAACAAAACTTATTCCAAACTATAACCAATGTTTGCCACCATTCAATTCACATTAGTGGAATGTTCACACCATTGATTCACATATCAAATGGATCGAGTAGACCATAAAATGGAAACCACCTATCTAACCTAGGGGGAAACCTTGAAAACTACTTAAATATGACACCAAAATTGGTTAATTCCTTGGGATTCAAATGCAAAATAGATAAGCTTGTTTATAAAAGTTATGGTTTACACATATGCATTCAAGCATCAAGGCTATTAGCCTTCCTAAGAAAAAAAGGTATGAGCTCGTTGCAAAGAAAAACTAAAAAACTTTAGAATGAATATTTAATATGAGTGTCATCTCACAAGCAAAACATATTTTTTCACAACACTAAAGTAATGGGTTACACAACGATTTTGTAAAATTTACATGGTGGGAATGATATGCAAAAAATGCTTTATGCAATGAAATCACATCAACTTTTCATGATTGGCTTTTTATCAACATGGAGGTGAATGCATGCAATCTTTACTTCATGAACCAAAAAAGACAACCAAAGTTTTCTTTTTCAACTTGTAGAAAAAGTTATCCTTTTTATGATGCAATAGTCATCATGGCTCAAATGGCTAATTTGATGAAATATTTGTATGACAAGTAGGTGATTTGGTTATGTACTTTTGAAACACCAAGCGATAATTTTTTTGGTGATTATAAATCGTTTGATTATCTCAAAATGTGTAATGGAATTTAATTTGGTTGTGTGTGTTTGACCCACCTCAAAATTTAAACACTTTAAAAATGTTTTCAAGGTCCTATCAACAATTAATAAGTTTTTTAAGGTGAGATTTTCACGATATGACTTGCAAGGGAGTTGAACCCTTGAACTACCCCACCATAACATAAGCCTTTTCCTACACGATGCAATACACACAATGACAAATATTACACAAAATAATTAACAAAACACACTACCTACGGGCATTTGCTGATAATTGACTTGTGGGGAAATTGAACCACTAAATTGTTCATTGTGGCACAAGTCGTGTATAATATAACACACAACGTACATAGTATACATAATAATAAAATTATTATCACATAGTACTAATTATCACCAACAAAACAAAATCAAATTTATGATGTGATAATAAGATATCAATCTTTGTTGAGATCATGGAAATTAAGGGGAAAAGGCAAAAATTCAAACTTCACTTACCAAAAAATAATTATGCATCAAAACCATATCGAATTTGCATACCCTTCAAGTTACAACTATCTATAGGTATGGAAAATTCTTCGACATGTAAAATTGTTGAACAAACATCCAAACCACAAGGTTTAAATGCGTTGTTAATCATTTGTAAAGCTTAGATTTGATGAAAATCAAATTGTTGAAGCATCTTTCATCTTCAATAAAACCAATATCCAACTTGTACTTGGGTATTTTACATCAATGGGTTTCATTTCTTTATTCTTGATAACATGGTACAAATCTAAATTATGAGTTTAACAAGCCATGTCTATTGTTTTTTTCAAATTAGAGCACAACAATTGACAACGAAAAAATTGTGTAGAAAATTCACAACACTATAAAACTATTGGAAACAACTTGAAAAAGAGCAAAAAATGAAAGATTCAAGGTTCATAAAATGGAACAATTGTATTAATTAACAAGAAGATTACAAAGGTTGTATGCTTCAAATGCTACAATCACAAAACTATGGCTTGCAACAATTAACAAAGCTTGAAGGTTCTATGTGCACTCAAAAACCATGAAAGGAAAGAATGAAAGACTATTCAAAACCACTCTAATATATACTGTCTCCTAACCCTAAAGTAGCCGTCACTTAACCCTAACCTAGTTGTCGCCTAACCCTAACACTAGCCACCGCCAAGCCTTAAGTAGCCTCCATTTCCAAACCCTAGCCACCATTATTCAACCTAACCTAATTACTATAAGGATGTGAAAACTATTCATCATTTTGATGAATGTTTAACACATTCATCAACATTGGGAATTAAAAACGAATAGTATTTTTAACATTCCCACTCTATGAAGTTTATAATCCAAACATGGTTATCAATTTTTTATGTCATTCCTTTGATAATGCCTTGGTAAGCACATTGGCCACCATGTCCTCCATTGAACAATATTCAAACGTAGCTTTGCCATTTTCAATTCGTTTTCGAACAAAGTGATGTCATTACTAGAAATTATGTCTTTTGCAACTAGTCACTATGCCACTGGCATGCAACTGGTTGTCATTTGCAACTATCTTGGTCATGTTTGCAACTATAAATTTGGTATTGTATAATTTTTCAGCCATACGGTTGTGTGTGCAACTAACGTGCAACTAAATGTGTACAACATGGACACATGTCATAAAATTAATGGCCTAAACTTATACATACTTAAATTATTATATTTAATATATTTACATAAGCTATGTATAATAATTATGTGCCTTTAGTACTAAGGTTAACGCCATGTTAACTTAGGCTAACTTAAACTAACCTAGGTTAAAATAACCGTAGCTAAACTAACCTAAGCTAAATTTTAAAAAAAAGTTAAACTAATCATGGCTAAATTAAATTAGGCTAAAATTAACCATGCCTAATTCTATTAGGCTAAAACGTTTATGGCTAAATTAATTATGGTTAAATTAAATTATGGTAAATTAACTATGGCTAAATTAAGTTAGGCCAAAATAATTATGGTTAAATTAAGTAAGGTTAAATTATTTATGGCTAAATAGATTAAACTATATTAATTATGGTTAAATTATTTATGGCTAAAATGAATTAAACTATATTAATTATGGCTAAAATAAATTAGGCCAAAGTAATTATGGTTAAATTACTTATGGCTAAACTAAATTATGTTAAATTAAATTAAATTAAACTAAACCATGGTTTAAATATATATTACAAGTTTTTAAATTATATTTGTCAAATATATTTAAATATTTGTTTTGGCAAGTAAAATTATTTTATTTTATTTTATTTGGAATATTTTTCAGAAAATATAAATTTTATTTTAAAAAAATCATAATCAATTAATATGATAATACTAAAATTTATTATAAATGTTCATAATTATCAATTAAATGTCTATTATAATTATAATGATAATCAATTATATATATATAATCAATAAGTATTATATATTTAAATTTTATTATTTATGTTAAAATATTAATGTAAATAGGCTACACGAATTAACCTACGAGTACATAAACATCTTAAACTAATTACTAGTTTAAGCTAGATAATAATGTTAAAATCATATTTTCATTAATCCTACAATCATCTTTGAAGTGCAAAAGACAAGGAATAATGAAAACTTAACAAGAAGAAAAACATGAAAAATAAGAAAAAAAGCTTTTTTCCAAGTTACAAAACGTGTTTTTTTTCTTTTCTTTGGATCCCTCCTTCTTTCAAACCTCATAACTTTTTTATTTCTTTATTTTTTTAAACGATTTAAAGTGTTATAGAAGTGCCAACTGAAGTTCTACAAATCATATTTTTATTTTAATAGGAAAAAAACCAACATAAAAGGAACTTTTTGGGTGTTGAAGAATCGGCCTTTATAGTGTTCAATGGTCTTTTTTGAATTTTTGACCCCCTTTATTTTGGGGGATCATAACTTTTTCATTTCTAATCCATTTTCAACGATTCTTATTGTGTTAAATGCGCCAAGAGGAAAGCTTCAAGTTTTGTTTGGACACTAGAATCAACAAAACCCTCCCTTGGCTACTATATTCTAATATATTAGTTGCATCTAATGTGCAATTAAGTTGGTTCATGAAGTTTGCAATGGAATTTTTTATCCCATATCCTTTGGCTTCCAATTCTATTTGGCTCAATGTATAATAAGGAGCAATAACTTTTTTATAACGAAACACCAAATGCCATTGGGGATGAGTGAATTTAAAAAGCTTGACCTTTATGAAATGGTTAACTTTAAAAATAAAATAAAATAATTTTAATCTTACTTATATAACCTAAACCTAGTTATGTTCAACCTACTTACATACTTAAGTAAGCCTATTTACCTAATAGGGTTTAATAATAACCTACCTACCTAGGCAACATGTGTCAACATCTTATTAGCCATAAATTGGACGATTTAAATTTTATTAATTAATATTTTAAAATAGTTGGGCCTTAATTTCCACGTGTCACCATACAATTGGTGTTTTTTTTATAAAAAATGGACACATGTTAATTAGTCAATGAATGTTCCATGGTGTGCCACGTGTCATCATTTCAATGACATAAATTTTAATGATTGAAATTAATCCAATGATTTTTTAATTTAAAAAACAAAAATAATAATTAGTGACACGTGTTATCAAGCTAGTTGTCCAAGTTTTAAACATGTGTCATATTTTTATTAGTTGCATTGTAGTTGTAAGGAGAATTGCACATAAGGTGCAACTACATTTGAATTAGTATGTATGGATGAGCATGTATATTAACACTGTATATACATGTTACATACGTAGTGTCACATGCAATTGAATGTCATGTGTAACTTGTCTTATGTAACTACACAAATTTGCAGTTGCATGTGTCACATGCAACTGAATTTTAGTTACAAACAATAGTTACAAAACCCAAAATTTCTAGTAGTGTGTTGTACATCAATGTGCTTTGTTTGAGCATGTTAGGTGGGATTTTTCGTCAATGATATTGCACCTTGCTTGTCACATCGAATCACCATCACCTTCTTCTTTTTAATATACCCTAATTCCTTCATGAACTTCGTCATCCGTATGGTTTCCTTGGTAGCTTATGTATTTGCCATGTATTCGGCCTTGGTTGTTGACAAGGCGATTATGGGTTGTCGTTCGCTAGTCCAAGAAATGGCTCCACTTCCCATCATGAATACAAACCTTATGGTGGATCTCTTATCCTCAAGGTCACCGGCCCAATCTGCATCACAATATTTGACCAAATCTTGGGGTGATAATCCTCTAAAGCGTAATTTGAATTACAAAGTGCCTTGCAAGTATCGAAAAATGTGCTTGACACAATCTAATGTTTTAGGCTTGGATTAACCATGTGTTGACTCACCACATTTATTGGGTATGCCAAATCTAGCCGAATACACAACATGGCAAACATCAAGGATCCCACGGCTTGTTGATAAAGAACCTTCACCATCTCATCATCCTTGTTCACATTTTTTTTCAACTTTGCCTTGGGATCAAGTGGCACTTCGATGGATTTGCAATCTTCCATGTGAAAGTGTTTGAGAATTTCCTTGAGATACCCAATTTGGTTGATGTAAAAAAGACATTATGCACTATCCCTTTCCATTTCCATGTTGAGGAGGAAATGCAAATCGCCAAGATCTTTCATTTCAAACTTTTGATAAAGTTCTTCCTTCACTTGTAAAAGTTTGTCCTTATTATTGCACACCAAGATGAGATCATCCACGTAGACGACAATGATAATTTTGACACCTTTGACTTGTGCAACGTACATGCTAAAATCCACATCATTCTTCATTAACTCAATGTTTTTCAAGAAAACAAATAATTTTTAGTTCTAAGCTTTTGGAGATTGTTTTAACCCATATAATGACTTGTGAAGCTTACACACAAGATGCTCACGTTCTTGTATGAATCCTTCGAGTTATCCATGTAGATCTCCTCTTTAAAATCACCATTGAGAAATGTGGTTTTGATGTCCATTTGATGAATCTCCATGTCTTCAATGGTCGCTAATGCAATGATACAATGAATTGACACAAACTTTGCAACATGTGTAAAAGTTTTGTTGTAATCAATTCCAAATGTTTGGGTGAAACCTCTTGCCACAAGTCTAGCCTTATAACGTTCAACCTCATGCTTGATTTTGAACACCCATTTGCAAGAAATGGGCTTCCTACCCTTGGGGAGTGGCAACAAGGACCAAGTGTTGTTGACAACAAGAGAATCATATTCTTCTTGCATGGTAATCTCCCACTTCTTTGCATCTTCACCTTTCAATGCTTCTTCCATGGTTTGAGGTTCTTCCAAAAAAGTGATGGTGGCCCATTCCACCTCTTTGGTGGCAACCCACCAATCATAAGGCCACTTTTTACGTTGTCTTTCGGGCCTTTTTCTTTGTCCATCTTTTTATAGTTCATTCAAACCCTCATTTTGCGATGGAGCAAATTTCTTCTTCCGAATAAAAGTTTGATGTAGATTCATCACCTTCCACGTCTTCTGTTGGTCTTTCCTTCAAAGATATAGGATTAGCATCCTTAACAAGTTCTTCATCATTCACGACCTCATCCATAACCTATTCTACTTGGTTTATAGGGGGTCTATTATCATGAACATCTTTAACTTATTTCGTCCCTTCATGAAACATAACATCTCAACTCTTAATGATCCTTTTGGTTTCTACACAGATTAAACGATAGGTTTTGTTCCTTTCACAATACCCTAAAAACACACGAGGTATGGATTTGGACTCTAATTTGCTTCTTTTTTCAATAGGAATGTGCATAAATGTTTTGCAACCAAAAACTCTCAAATGAGATACATTGGGCTTTGAATCGGCACATGTTTTTTGTGGGGTCTTTGAATCAAGAGTTTTAATCGGGCATCGATTTTTGATGTAAATCGTTGTATTCACCGCCTCAGCCCAAAACTCCAAGTCAAGTCCTTGTGTACAAATCATATTTATAACACATTCCATGATGGTTTTATTGGTTCATTCTACAACTCCATTTTGTTGTGGTGTGTAAGGTGCATTTGTTGTTGTTGGATTCCACATTCACGTAAAAAAATATCAAACTTAATGGACAAAAATTCATTTCCATTGTCAAATCATAAGGTTTTGATCTTCATGTTGATTTCATTCTCCACCAAGGCCTTGTATGCCTTGAATTTGTCAAACACCTCTCCTTTTGCTTTTAAAAGGTAAACATGAATTTTGTCAAAAAGTCATCAATGAAGGTGACAAATTATCATGCTTCACCACAAGATGTGGTCTTCGTCAGTTTGCACACATTGCTATGCACAAGTTCTAAAAGCTTGGAAGCCCTAGTCGTTTCATCTTTAGGAAAAAATGTCCTTTGATGTTTACCTTTAATGCAAGCTTCACACACATGGTGCAATGGCACTTCTTTCAAATTCATGCCATTGACCATTTTATCCAACTTTTTAAGACTTGCCATGTTGAGGTGGCCGAATCTTTGGTGCTAAAACGTAGTTCCTTCATTTGAAGACTTTGCCACATTTGCACTCTCCTTTCGAACATTGATGTTGAAAAGATACAAGTTCTTCTCCCCACATGTTTTCGCCATAAAAATCCCATGGACATTGTTCACCTTACAACCATCCTTGTCAAACTCCACTTTGAATTTTCCGAAATGAGTTTGTTAACAGAAATGAGACAATTCTTCATTTTGGGAACATGAAGAATTTCAGTGATGGTTATAAGCAACATTTTACTTCCAACTTGTATTGTGGCCTTGATGCTCCCTTTGCTAATGGCCTCCAAAATGATGTTCTCTCCCATGTACACCTTTCGTGGAACAATGGATTCATAAGTGGTGAACCATTTTCGTTCGAATGTCATGTGTTTTGTTGCACCAAAATCAATGATCCAATCGTACATCGTATGATCATTAGCACCTAAGGCGACAACAAACATTTGTTCTTAATCTTCAGAAGCTCGGTTTGCCTTTTCTTTCTCATCACTTTTCTTCTTCAAACAATTCTTCACAAAATGTCCGGGTTTTTCATAATAAAAGTAAAGCTTTTTCAGTTGCCTTATGAGTTTTGTTAAGTAATGCGCCATTTTCCATACTTTCATTTTCTTTCCTTTTGGAAACTTTATGAAGCAATCTAGTGATGATGAATTGAAGGTCAACATCCTTGGTGGACATGGACTCCAAACTTATGACCAAAGTATCAAAAGATGGGGGAAGGCTCATGAGAAGTACCATGTACACGTCTTCATTTTCAATATTCACTTCAATGGAACGTAATTGATCTGCAAGGGCCTTCACCATGTTAATGTGTGTAAGCAAGTTTTCCCCTTCTTACATTTTGATTATGAAGAACGTCCTTCGAATAAACAACTTGTTTCTGATAGTCTTGGCTTCGTGCACATCGCAAAGTGTTTCCCAAACGTTTTTGACATTTTTGTAATATTGTGCATTTGTGAAATGTTCACAAAGTAATGCAAATGCCTTGGTTTCCTTTTCGTTATATTTCGTGATTTGATCTTCATCGTGGGGAATTATTGCATTCCCATCAACAAACTTCCAAAGCCCATGTTTGGAAAGCATCATGCGCATCTTGAACTTCCAAAGGTGAAAGTTGCCACCATCAAACTTTTCCATGATTTTCAAAGACTCCATTTGGAAGGATGACATTTCGTTGAACACAAATGTTAAAACAAACATTGTATGTTTTTCTATTCAAATGACGTGCAAGTGGAAAATTTCAAGTTGAAAAACTTGATAATGTTTGAAGACCTCACTTGAAATCTCTCCCACCCAATTGCTACATGTCACAAAACAAAACCTTTACAAGAAACCTTCAAACACTTGAAAAACTTTCTTACACAAATCTAAAATTTGACTTGAAACTTGTAACATTGGCAAAGAACTCTCTTTGACACATTTGAAACTTGAAGCTTTCAATAACTTGAGAAACATGTCTTGCACACACCTCAAATTTCAACGTTGAAACTCTCAATAACTTGAAGAACTTTCTTTCACACATTTTTTCAAACTTCAACATTGAAACCTTCAACAACTTGAAGAACTCTTGTTCACACACTTTGCATTTAAAACTTAAAGAACACTCTTGCACACTTGAAAACTTACAACACTTTGAAGAAGTCTCTTCCACACCTCCCACTCACTTGGAAAAATTGCAAGCTCCTTGTATGCCACCACTTGGAAATGAACTCACACTCACTTTGCAAACTAAAAACCCTTATCTCAAAAGGATTCTCTCTTTTCTTCTATGCACTACAAGCTCAAAACCCTTCACTATTTGTTGTTTTAACACAATGTCCATTCTTTTGCTTAATGTGGGCCCATAACCTATTGGAAACAACTTGAAAAAAAACAAGAAATGAAAGATTCAAGGTTCATGAAATGGAACAATTGTATTAACTAATAAGAAGATTACAAAGGTTATATGTTTCAAATGCTACAATCACAACATTATGGCTTGCAACAACTAACAAAGCTTGAAGGTTCTATGTGCACTCAAAAACCATGAAAGGAGAGAATGAAAGACTACTCAAAACCACTCCAATTATACTATCTCCTAACCTTAAAGTAGCTGTCACTTAACCCTAACCTAGCTGCCACTTAACCCTAACCACCACCAAACCTTAACCTTAGTCGCTGCCAAACCCTAACCTTAGCCACCACCAAGCCCTAAATAGCCTCCACTTCCAAACACTAGCCACCATTATTCAACCTAACCTAACTACTATAAGGATGTGAATATTATTCATCCTTTTGATGAATGTTTAACACATTCATCAACATTGAGAATTATAAACAAATAATATTTCTAACAAAATGAGGTTCGAATTGGGTGTGTTATACACTGTTGGTCATTTTGAGGGTTATAAGATATTTCCCTTACATTCTAAAAAGACCATGATTTGAAACAAGTAGTCCACATCTACATTGTGATGTGGCTTACATGTTAAGGAATATTGGAATATTCTTTTGATGTGGTGACATCTTGGGAGATATCAATGAATATACAATCCATGTCAATTGAATGCATAAAAAAATATTCCTTTGAATATTCTAAAAAATATTTTTATTTGTTCATGCTTATGTTCCCCTACTCACCAAATTACATCCCTGATTGGTGGGTATTGCATCAATAAAAGGTTTCCAAAGGCCTTGTGTCTAGTACCAACAAATTAAGTACCTTTTATCTTGAACTAGTTTTAAACATATTGTTGCACGAGTGGTTTCTAGTGGATGTAGTATTAAACCAACTACAACTGAAATTTGTGTATAGATTTGACTAGTGCCATCAAAAGTACATTAGGCATAATTGACCATTATTGTACAACCATAATCACAAATATCACGAGTGTTCAATATTAGAAGAGGAGATGGCTCTTTTACAACACTTAGTTTGTGTATTGAATCACCAATTTTGGATTAAACACATGAAGAGTGAGTGCAACTAATTAGTAAGATTTCAAATCTCTTCACAATAATTGCAATTCAATTCAATGGTCTCATTAAGAGTTTGGTAAAAGAAATGGTTACTTGAGATTGGATAAATTAGAAGCTATTTGATACCAAACTCAATTAGAGGAACAACTTACTACCAAAGCCTAAAAAATTAAACAATTCAAAAGCATTGTCCATACATGAGAGGTTTAGAGTTGCACCTTACATGCAAAAATTAAAGAAAATAAGTTTATTTATGATGTAAGTATATGTAGACATAAAATTTTGTCCTATTAAACTACAATGAATAAGAATGGTCTTTGAGATACAAATCTTTTGTAAAGAATTACATATCAAATTGTGGTCTTAACAACAAAATCTATAAATTGGACCCATGGATGCTTGCCAAATGTTAGTGTGAAATTTTAACATTCTAAATTCTCTATACATTCAATTAATGTATTTCATTGAATGAATAAAATAATATTAGAAAAATAAATTGTAATGTTTAGGTTTCATTAATGACTAATACTAATAACCTAACAACAACAATAACATAAACAATCATATGTATTGTAAAATTCAAATATTAACTAGTTGATAATATAACTAATAGCTAATTAATATACATGAAAAATAAAATGGTAATTATAAATAAAATAAAATAAAATAAGTTAACATTCATATATATGATTTTCATTATTTGGCCAAACATGTAGAGGGATGATTAAAGATTTGTACTTTATTTTTGATTTATAGCCATATTTGACTATTTTTTCTTCTAGGGATGATTGCCATTTTTTTTGAATGATTGCCACTTTTAATTAACTACAAACAAAAATTCCTAAAAAAAACCTTGATGTGAATAACTCCATTCCTTTCAATTCCAAAAAACTTTCCAAAGTCATCAATTAAAAGAGGTTGAATTAAAAGGTTAGTTACATTTTTTTTTGTGTTTATTCAATCACTCTGAATTATACATTACACATAATTGAGGATCACAATCATGAGAGTTCCTTGACTAAAAACATTTAACATGACAACTGCCAAATTAATTGTGAAAGCTCATCATTGTTGGTTTGAATTTAGTTAAGTGTATTCATGAGCCTTTAATTTTTAGATATGTTTCCAAAGAGACTCACGAGCCTTTGGTGTGATGTTGTAATATATAATCACCTAAATTATCGTGGGTGCCTATTTTTGGATTTATTAATCCACACAAGGATGGGGATCTGCTAGTTACAAGTGTAACATAAACAATGTCAAACATATTCTATGGATGAACATGAATGAAAGTGGGAACCCTAAGTTGGATGGGTGGCATATGATGCCAAATTACGAAACAATTATGCTTCAAGGACATTGAAAGTCCCATTTCTTGTTTTCTTTTTTGTTTTTGGCTTTGTTTTGTTGTTTTGCAAGTTATTGTGTTTAATGTTGTTTTTCAATGGAGCAACTTTGGTGAGCTAGTTTTGGTGATGGAGCAGAATCCTTGTTGCTTGATTGACTCACGATTCTTGGAGATGATTGGTACATTTGTTTCAAAGGAGCGGAAAGATGTGGACCATGAAAAACTATATGAAGTTGGCTGAGGAGGAGGAAAGGAACCATTTTTTTGGTTGAAGAAGTGAAGTTCTAATTCTTCAAATTGTGACGTTGTTGAGCTTGTTTGAATTTGGCATAATAATTAGTTGGGGATGAATGCCCATTTGAAGTTCTTCTTTTTAACTTGGTGCATGTTTTCCGTTGTGCCATGAGTGTCAGGAGGGGATAGAATCTATATTTAGGGACCAATTCAAGGGAAGTGACGAAAAAGTCTAGCGATTTTAGGAGTGGTTGTGGTGGTAGTCATCATCTATCATAGGTTTTGGGGAACTCATTGTGAATGTGTAATGTGGTTTATTTTGAAAAAAGAGTACCTATGATATAGTGGGAGCTCTGGGGATTTTGGAACAAGAGGAAATTGTGAGGTTTAGATTGTCAAACTACCTGCTCTATTCTTAGTCTCTGTCCAACTTCTGAATGGAACTACAAGATGATGATGGGGTAACATTTGTGGGGTTTTGTTGTTGAATGATGAGCTACCACACTCATTAACAACTAATTGGCTCCTTGAGCAGAATTCAAGAGAGGTCTGATCCCTTGAGGTCCATAGTTTTACAATTGTAAACATTGTTTGGCTAGAAGGATCTTTGGTTTAAGAATAATATTTGTGGTAACCTCCTTTCTGCTCCTTTGAAGTTTTCAGTAAAACTTGGTGAACTTACATTCAAAATGTTAGGAGTTTCATGGCAGAATCACCTCCCCTTCTTTTTAGGTGACACAGGATCCTGATTCAAGATTTGGAGAACCCCACGTTGCAGTGCTCATTGCCAGACAAGTACAACGGTTATGTACTGGACTCATGATCAGAACTCTGGTTGGCTTCAGAAAATTATTAGTTACAAGAGAGTGTCATGTTTCCTTGAGAAGAAGAGTGCTGTTTCCAGAAAATTGTTAGCTACAAGATGACTATGGAGAAATTAGACTGACATGTTTCCTTGATGATCTGGGTGTTGTTTAGAGGATATTGTTAGCGACAAGAAGACTCTGGAGAAATTAGATTTGACATGTTTAGGGTCACTTTACACTAGAGCTGAGGGCCCATAGACCATGTAATTTAAGTGCTATGAACTCCCAAAGGCCAAAACATGGATTATGAAAAAATAATTTAGAGTTGGCATGAGCTCTCAATTGCAGGTAAAGTGAGAATGGACCATGGTGAGGGCCCCATCTTGGGGTTGAGGTTGAAAAACTACATCCAAGCCAGATCTTGGCTCCTCTGCGTGAGAAAAGAATTCGATCTTCTGAGTAGCTTTTTCATTGTGAAAACAGAAAAATATATCAAAAGAACGACTAAGCAACAAACATGTGAAAAAGCTTGAGAAGAAAAGAATATGAGAAAGATCACCTTTATGTAATGTAAGGAACAAAATATGGAACAAAGTTGCCAAAAGAAGCTCTTTCAAAAACAAAAAAATTGATTTAAAAAAAAGATGCCCAACCATTGAAATATTTTGGTTTCATGCTCTACCTGTGATTTCAGAGAAACCCAAGAAAAATTGCTGAGGGATTAGTGAACATTATCTTTTTGCTGCCATGGAGGATTCCATGTAAAATTTTCATCCATCTTGATTTTGGTGGGTCTCAAGCCCTCAGCTCTTGTTGTCGTAAAGACAGACAGGCCTTTCCTCCAATCAGGAATCTTTTATTTACAAGGTACTAGTGGTAACCTGTGCCTGCAAGGCACGGCACGGCAATTGGAACTCAAAATCCAGTTCTTATTTTGCTCCGAGAAGCATCCTTGCTGAACTTAACCATGAACTGGATCTGACTAGTGGTCATTATCTGATGTAATTGGCACTTGGGGAAAGATTCTGCCACATAATTGGGTACCTTATGATGTTTTCAGTGCCAGAATCATATGCAATTGAAAAGAGCAGGTGCCGGGTGGAATCTCTCCTGAGTGACAATTACGCTGACCCTATGAAACTGAGGGGGGGCACTTGGTTTGAACCATTGCTTTCAATGGCAGTTAGTAAAAACAGTTATACTACTGCCCACTGTTCTTCGCGACTCTCTTCTTCTGTTGCTGCCGCCGTGTTTTTACATAGCGAAGTGCAATAAACGCGAGTGTTGCTGCATTTGGCTCTCAGGACCTGGGTTTCAGGACCTCGATAAACGGACACTGGGTTTTAGAAACCCAGCACCTCGACAGACGCACGCACGCAACACATCACCACATCATCCATCAAACATGCCACCACTGTTCCTGTTCCTGCCTGTAGGGAAGGGAAAGATGGCGGGAAGAAGAATCTTACCGACTGCTCACTACTTTCAAGAGAAAATTTGTGCAATGGAATTTGTGGGCTACCGGATCTACAAGATGGCAAACGGTGATGGCAGACGACGACGAAGAAGAAGAGTCGGAGAGGAGAAGCGGCTGGTCTATGGCTTTTTTTATTATAGGAATTTTACCGGCAGAACCGGCCTCTGCATTTTCTATGGCAGAACCGGTTCTACCGGTCAATTAAAACGCAGAACTGTCGCGTCGGACAGACCCTCAACGCGAGGTTTCAGGACCTGGGTTTCAGGACCTCGAAAGCTCTCCATCCTACGGTCGTCTTATCTTTTTCCCGTCACTTTTCTCTGCGTCCAGTGGTCACAGACGCACGCACGCACGAAGTGAATTTATATATAAGATGTGGGGCCATCAGGTATAGTGTGAATTGGCCCGTATTGGTTTTTGAGGGAATAGGTAGTTACAAGATCATGCAGAAAGAAGACTGACATGACATGACATGTTTCCCTAATGAACCGACTGCTTTTGAGGAAATTATTATCTAAAGGAAGAATGTGCAAAAACAAGCTTGACAAATCCAATTCCAGAATAAATATGTACCCCCAGTTTATAATGGAGTGTTAGCCCATGCCAAAAATGGTGACGGACAGTTTTGGAAATAGAAATTTCATGCAGCCAATGGGAAGGCTCAGCATGCATTCAAAGCGCCTTGATTTTTTTCTGGGTGGGGGGTGGAAGAGGGAGGACTTTTTCCTTTGTTCTCAACATGTTCCCTTCAAGTTCCCAATGGGTTCCCAGTCTGTTCCTTAGGTTCTCAATGTGAGAGGATTTTTGCCTTTGTTCCCATCAAGTTCCCAATATGTTCCCTAGGTGTTCCCCAAGGGTGTTCCCAATAGCACCTCGCTTTAATCCCTTATGTTTTGCCGAAAGTCCTCCCCTTCTCACCTATATAGTTTCAATTTTTCTGGGGTGATGGGCCAATCAAATTGGCTCATTGCCTAAAAAAGAAAAAGGTTGGACTTGTGAGGCACCCCAACTAGTTAATATGAAACAGAATGTACCCCAGAATAGGGTAGGGTGTTCTTAGGAAAGGGCATTACCATAGGTCAAAAATAGTGATGAATAGATCTACGTTTAGAAATTCTGCTCAGCCAATGAGGCAATGCAGCATGCACACAAGAGGCCCATGCGTTTTGCAGTTGGTGAGGAGGGCCTGCGGGGAGGAAGGGTCTGAGTTTTTTTGGGGGGGGGGGGTGGGGGGGGGGGGGGGGGGGGGGGGGGGGGGGGGGGGTTTGGGGGAGGGAAGAGAGGGAGTCAATTCTATTGGGCAACCTCTCTTCTAAGTGACAGTTAACTAACTCATGCAATCTTTTGAATTTTTTGCAAAACTACACTTGAAGAAGTAGTTAACTCATGAAATGGGCAGAATTTAGGGTTTAGGGTTTTGTTGTAAATTGTAACAGATGCCATTCCAAAATATATTGACCATTTGCCCACACGGTTCTCCTCCGCAGGACTGCACTGTCAGGCCCAGAAAGGGCGCCAGACAGTGCTTGATGGGGGGGGGGGGTTTGTGTATTTAGCATCTCGCCATTTTGTTGAGTAAGTCGTCAACCAAGCCTGTTCCTGTGATGTGACACATCTAACACAATGGGCAAGGGTGAGGCAATTTCATGACATTAAGGCCTGGGGTGGCAGATTCAATGAATAAAAAAAAGTTGTTCAACAGACACATTTGGGTCACTATTATGACTGTATGATCATTGGCAGAAGATTATGTCATGTAGTGTGGTCAAGAAAATGACATAATCTGCCACCCCAGACCTTCATGTTTGTAAAATTAGACTTTGGAAATTATACATGTGGAGAGATGATGATTAACAATCCCCTTTGGAGTTTGAGTGAACAGCTTGGTACATCATGCTTTGATTGAAGGCTGGATTTGACAATTGTGCCCTGTGAATGCAAGTCCTGTGAAGGAGTAAAGCCTGTTACAATTTATAACAAAACAACAAATATTGTAAATGAAGTTGTAGACTTCAAGATCAACCCACAAGGAAGATGCATGCAATTACTAAAGAGACGGTTTGATGCCGAATTGGAATATGAGCACATCCACCAATACGCCCACTATCCACCATAACAGTTGAAAGATGTTATAAAAATATTATCAATCTTGATATGAAGGTGCATATATAGTACCACAAACTTGATGCAGAAGAAGCTTAAATCCATGATTTCTCAATATGGTACAGCAGATGAAATTCAAGTATCTTTCAGCTGAAAGATGGAATGGACTTGGCAATTTCAAAAATGCCTAATTTTTACCATTAACTGTTGCTCAAAGTGCACAATACTGAGAGAGGATTCTACCACAAAGCCTTTTAGTCCTTGATGGTTTGGCAGTCAACTTGAACACATGTCCTCAAAAATACACATAGATCTGCACAGTTGCAATTGCCATGCTGAAATTTCAACTTGGCAACTTTTATCATGCACTTAGCCTGCACTATGTGTTGTGCTTTGCCCACATTTGGAAAAAATGAAATAGTGGAAAGTCCTACCAAGATGACTAAACCTTCTGTAAGTCATAAAGGTTTGATTGGTTGCAAGAGGCCAACTTATCTCTATCCTGTGAATAAGTTGCCACAAAATCAGAGTTCAAACCTGCATCAATCCTTGTAAATCTTACATGCTTACCTTTTGCTGGAAAACTCTTGCAGTTGAAAGTACAAGGAGTTCCTCCATTGCTATGCAAAAGCTAAGAAATTCCAACTTCATTTGAAGGCAATGCAAGATTCTCAATATTGTCCTTCATCACTATATACCAGAATTGGTCATTTGATTGTTTGAGAACTGCATATATGAGATTAAAGAACCACACTGAGAACTGGAGGGGTGTTTGGTGCCATTTCTAATACCCTGCCCAACACTGGTCGGACTCAAGGCTGCATGGTTGCCAATTCATGGCCATTCAGCTGACAATTTTGGAGTCTGTTGGCATGCAGTGACAGGTATCACCTGTCATGTTCACCTGACACTTGAACCCTAGTAACCAATTTGTTAGGTGCCTGCATTTGGGGATGTGGGTTTAGTTCCAGTAGGGGCAGAGACAGTACTTACCTGTTTTAACTGCCATTCAGCAATGGGCATTGTGGATAAGAATACCTGTAATACCTGTCACTTCAGCTGAAAATTTGGCACTGATTTTTCTAGGATTTGTGGCTGCATTTGACAGGAGCTTTAATTCAGAGTGGCAGGAGGCAATACTTGATCTTGTGGAACTTTTGAAGATTGAATTCCCCAAAAACCTTGAAGAATGGCCTATGGTGTGTGTTTCATTTGCTCTTGGATTGAAGCTCACAGATAACAACTCATATAACAACACAAGAATCATTGTTTAGGTTCACATGATGGTTGTGCTGCATAGCATGGCTTGGCCAGAAAAGCCCTGGAATGGGTGCACATGCAAACCAAAAAAAATGAGATCTAGGTTAATCGTCCCATGTCTGGTGGCTCCCTGTCCAATTTTACAGTTTTCTGTCAAAATGTCTGGAAAGACTGTTTTTTTTTCCCGCCTATAGTGCAGGATACTTTATGAGACAGAGCTTTGAACTCATCTGAAGTGATGAATATCATGTCATATTTTTTTTCCTTGCAGACACTGCCACAATTTTTCAAAGTCTACATATGGTATATCCAAGCTTACAGAAAATTGGAGGATTGTTATGATCAGGTTTGTACATTGTTACCCCAGTTTACTGAGAGCTCTTGCAAGACATTTTCTGATCAGCTTCACTTCTGAGATTTTTTATACTAGCTCCAGAAACACCTGAAGTTGTCTAAGTAGTGAATTTTATGTACATTGCTTCTCCAATGTGCAATAAACTTGGAGAGCTGCCTATTTGGCAATTGCAAGTGTGGTATGTGTTTTCTACTGACTGTCATAAGCTGCTGTCATCCATTCTTATTCTGACTCAGACAAATGTTGCCAGAATAATCTTAGTGCACTCTTACTTATTCAGCTGGGCTGGTCATGATTCCTTGCAGTAGTATATAGTGTCCAATGCAACTAAAATAAAACTGCTGGTTTCAAGCATTTGCAGGACAAGCTCTTTGAAGCAACAAATTGTGATTAGGGAACTTGTTCCAAATTTTTTTGCTCCTGATTAGAGAGAATGGAGAACAAGCCTTACCAGTTCTATGTTTGGTTGTGAGCACAGATGGTGCATCCTCAAAAAAGGCGGGATGTAAAGAAAGCATTGGACGCATGTTGGAAGTAAAAGGAGTAAGGATTTCTCTACATTCTTACTAATGTAAACCCTGATGCAACAACCCACACACTGTTGCCAAGGGATTCAGAGTCAGGATTCTTTAGTTTTGAAACAAGAAGATAGAAAAGATTTGTACAAGTTTCAGACTCTGTTTGTGATGATTGGCTTGTTTGGTGGCAGTGGATGGTGGGACTAAATGGGAATAAGCAATACTTCAACTTTGATGATATACTGGCAAGTCAATTCATATCCAAACATTGGAAATATTACAAATTACTGTGATAAAAATCAAAGAGACAACCATCTACACAATTTTCCACTTAAAAACTTTGCCACACAGTGAACTCATGGTATAATTTAAACCACTTCTCGAGTTTTCCAGAAATGTGTTGCTGAAGATGTAACCCACCCAGTAATAAAAAAATGTAACAATAAGGTGGCATAAGTGATAGGATAATTATAAGCCAAAATTGCAATTTTTGTTTGGTGGACCAACCTCCTAAAAGAAGCTACATATATCATCAGCCCAAGTGATAGTAGTGGTAGTTACTGGGTTCATGAAGAGTCCAAAAACGAAATAGGCAGGAATTCATGATAATTGCAATTTTCATGACACAGGCAGAAATGACATTAGGTCCAGATGCTTTGGACATAGTTCCACCACGAGTGATACTGCTACGTACCTCAAAGCCCGTGATGAGTATTTGGTAAGCTTGTGAGCAACAATTGTAGTTGTCTGCATGCCAAAATTGTGTACTCAAAAGGAACTTTTAAAGTATCTTCTGCTTTGTTTTCGTGATGGTTCAAATTCATGTGCTAAATTGCAAGTGGCCATACTGGGAGCATGACATCTGGTGGTTGTCATTTGGGAAACTGAAAATTAAGTAATTGAAATCAATTAGAGCCTAGACTTGGTCAACGGGTGTTGAAATTCCTGAAAGGGAATTGTCAGAGCTGCAAATGGGTCTTGTTGGATCCTCCAAATCCAGAAACTAAGTCTTGTGAAAGGTGCCTTGGTAGAAAAGGGAAATTGCCTTAGCTGAGGCAGAATGAGACAGCAATAAAAGAAGCTGAAGACAAAGGAGCACAGGATTTTCAAAACCGTAAAAATAGCAGAGAAATCATACAGCTGCCTCCACCAATGACTGGAAATGAGTCTGTTTCACTCCTGCAGGTGCAAAATGTGCTTTTTTAATTCACAAGCTTATATGATTAGTAGTACAGTTGCTATTGTCCCAAAGAGAGTTCTGTTTCAAAACTGAATGATGGGTAGACCAATCTGCCATGCTGTTTTACATATGTCGTCTTGATTGTCATAATTCTAAGAGGACAAGTAGGTCCTAAGAAATTTTAGAACTAAAGAACACGTAATTTGCAGATTTGAACCTCAGAAACATTTGCTAACAATGAATAGAAGAAGACAAAGGAAGGTCCATGATGTTGAGCCAAGCAAGGGAATTGAGATGTAATCTGAGAGGTTAGCAATTTTGCTTTGTCTCATAGGGTTTTGATGGTTTGGAATGATTCACTTGGATCTTATTGATCCATGCTGCAGGCTGAGGAGAGGGGAAGACAAGACAGATTCTTGATTGTCAACATGATCAAACAGAAGCAGGTCATTTCCTCTGTCAAATGTCTCAAAGAATGTTATTGTTTTGAGCATGCATGATATTCATCTCATAAATAAATTTCATGAGTGTGTTGAGCTGTGGCCATAGTTTTTGTACAGAGCTCATTATTTTTGATTCAAAGTTTGATGACACATATACATGGAAAATTTATCAAAGCATGGTGTGTGGGTAGTTATCATTCATGTCAAGTTGTGCAAACACACACTAAAGCATAAAGCACTCAGAGATATTTCCTAGTGTATTTGGAGGGCATCTTATATCCATGAGAATCCCTCCTAGAAAAGAGGATGTATTTTACACCTACTCCTTAAGGGTGGGAGGGAAATTATAAGTAAGCATAATTTCCCTCCCACTCCTAAGGAGTAGTGTAAGAACCCTCCCCCTCCTATGCCTTGCGATCTACATTTGTTTAAGTTCATGTTAATGCTCACCTTATGCTATATGATGGGTGTGAGGGACATACCCAAAATGTGGGGCTGGACTCTGCTATTGCCTCATCCAAGTGCCCTTATTTTGGGAATGCCCCTACCTTGGGGCTTTACTGTATGGCGCTTTTTGGGTTAATCATGCACCATGTGCTCTTTGAAGGTGCCCAAAAGCAACAGACCTCTTCTGACTTGAATTGAATCCTACACACAACAATCAAGTAGTGAAGGTGTAATTAATGTAACTTCAGTGGGATTGCAGGGCTGTAAAAGAACAAGAACTTGAGAATAAATGACAAGGCATCAAATCTCACTCCAAAATCAGTGCTGCTCAATTTATGCAATGCATGTATCCTTCAACTGATACCCCTATCAGCTGTACACCATTTGAACTTGAAGGTCTTTGCTTCATAGCTCTTCATGTTTCTCATGATAAATACAGACCCAAAATTGTGGTTGGATGCTCTTTTAATGAAATGACAAAAACAAACAAAGGCTCTGTGACTGTTGAAATTTCCTCAGTTTAGAGATTTTTCATTTTGTGATGACAAAACTCCTGACTATCATAGACATCCTTGCATATGCAAAGTGTATGCTACTTTTGAGTATTAATTTGAACCACGCTTGTTGGCATTGACTGTGAAATTGACAAAAGAACTCGAGGTTTCATTGGGAGGCTGCTTACTGACCACATGTGTGTTGATGAGATGACTTTGATTTGTAAGAGCTTTAATTCTCAAACCTCCACCCTCAACCTGTCTACAATTCATTTACATTCAAACAAAATGTATGGAAACTCAAAACCCTTGTTTATTGTGGTGTGGGTTTAGATGACTAAGGAAATGTTGATGACCCTCAAGGCTCAAACTCTGTGACACCCCAATGGAATGTTCTTTACAGATATGAATAATCACATTCCAAGGAACCCACAAGACCCACAAATTGCTTTGGAAGAGAATGCTGAGAGGAGATGGGGGATCTGAGAGATAAACAAGCAAGAAGAAACAAATGCAATTCTGGATATCAAGAAAGAGATGATGGATTTGGAAGCCCAAGAGATGCACAAGATTATGCAAGTAATAAGTCCTATTCACTTCTTGCCTCACAGAATCCATTGACTGAAACTCTTCCCTGGTGTGAGTTGGATCATGAACTGGCCAGACAAGTTATTTTTAGCCATTCCATAGTTAATTTTTCCATATATATAGTATATATGGAGAAATTATGGAATACTTCTAATTGGGTGTCCCTCCATTAGCATGTGGCTGAATAAGAATTGAGACCTGGATACGAATTTCTACCCTCCTTTTCCCAAGGTAGGGCTGGAGGAAGCAAAGACATCATTGATCCACCCCTGGCAATGTGGAGACCTGAAGATGAGAAAAAGAAGAAAGGGGAGAAAGATAGTGGGAGGAAGAAAAAGAAAACAAAAGGGGGCATTCACATGCCTATCCTGAGGATGAAGAAGAAGGTGGTGAGCCTATACCCATGTGTCCCAATGCCTTTGGGCATCATGTCAAAGCTGCCTGTGAAGCTTATCTCAACAATTGGCATGACAAAGATGATTTTGATAATCATGAGCAAAAGTTCATCCCTGATGTTCTTAAAAATGCTTAACGTCCCTTGGTCTTTGAGCAGGTACAAAACTCCTATAGAAGTGAATCTGTCAAGCTCTAGAAGGGACTTTAGATGCATTACTGGTAACCTTACAGGACTTGGTTAGACATATCACGTTAAAACTTCAGCCCCAAAAAAAATAAAATTCAATATGCTACAAACACCTTGAAACACATTAAAAAAAAAATTTCTTAGAAAATGGAGAGAGCTAAATGCATATGAGATTTTGGCTCCAAACTACAGACCTTGGAACTTAATTAGTTTGAAGTCCAAATTGATAGTGGAATGTTTGCACTAGAGTAAGAAAATTCAAATTCTTAGTCTCTTTGCTTTGAGAGATTATTATGTACAGAAGACAAACATGAACAGAAAGACTACCTACACTAGGTGAGCCCAGTGTTTCAAACTAAAGATTTCATATAAATTTCTGCACAGGTGAGGTTGGATGTTGAGAACTTCTTGTCCAACTGAAGAAGAAGCTTGCACAAGATGAGAAAGTGGCAATCAAAATTCTCTTGAAGCAAGCCAAAAAGGAAGGCAAAGAGAAAGAACTCAAGGCAAAACTCAAAGCTGAGAAACAACAGGTTTGAACATGAGTCACCACCCTACTACCCCTTTGAGAATTATTGCATTTCACACATTTTCACAAGGTACAACACTATTGCACCTCATTCATCATGAGGCAGAGGAAAACGCAAAACTGATTGATCAGACAGGGCCAGATCACAGTCTCATGAGTACAATCACCTGATACAGGTGGAAGATTTAGTCTGATGGCGTGGGTATGCAATCCTTAAAGTTGCTGTCTCAAGAGCCACAATAGTGCTCTTATCTGCAGGCATACGTCAGTGTACAGTTGCAGCCAGGATCCTGCATCCATAACTTGTGCAGCTGATGATCATGCTCATTTGGAGATATGCTGTTCCCCTTCTTTGACAGATGCTGCAATGGACTCTCTTGTGCATACTTCTGAGCCTCCTTCTTCCAAGTCCATTCTGGGCTGCCATCTAGCTCAGCCTGCGATGTCTGACCACCCACCACCTTCATCCTCTTGTCAATTAGCACTGCAGCTGGGGACTCATCCAGAAATTCTTTATACATAATCACAAATGCTAGCCCTGCAGTTAAACTTGCCATTCCGGCTATGGGACAGAGTGCTAGCTCCCATGACTTCAGCAAAGGATTTATCTGAACTCCTGTGTCAGGCTCCTGATGCATCATTTTCAAGGGCTCATCAGGTACGCTGGTTCCATCACTGCTGGCCACAGTGCCTGATGATTGCTCTACCGCTTCACCATTTGACTTTGCTGTCATACCTGGACAACTGCTTGTGGGATCATCATGATGTCTCTCAGCTACCACTTCACCATTTGATCTCTTCAAGTCTGCACTACTACCATCAGGTTTGGGATGATGATCATGTCTCTCAGCTGGCCCATAGTTTATACTAGATGCTTTCCTCTGGAACTGTACCACTGCCCTTGTCAGGATTGTTCTCACACTGTTTGTCCATGTCACTTTCATCCTCATAGTAGAATACGAGACCCCAGATCAGATCTCATGTTTTCCTGGAGCTTCAAACAGTTTTGATCTAACATCCCAAAGTCTCTGTATCTGAATTCCCTGTTCTGGGACAGGCTGCTGATTCCAATTAGCTTCCTCTCTCTCCTCTCCTGACCAAGAGAGATTTGAGTTCTCCTTAAACCTTGTGGGACTCTTTTTTTGCTGCCTTCCTCTTCCACAAAACACAGATTCAAGGAAAGATGGTTACAAGTCCTTTCATGATCAGGATGATGGGTCTCTCTGGAGACAACCTGGATGGAGCTGTAATATTCCCACTAATCTGCAGGCTTGCTGTTCTGATCCTAGGATTTGTGGATTGTGTGAAAATTGTTGGTTTTGTGCAGCAGCAGCAGCAGCAGAACAACACCACCACCACCACCTAGTCCTTCTCCAATTCCTTGCACAAAGTACACTTTGACTGGACAAAGGATTCATAGATTATGTGAAAAGAGTTGTGTACTTTTGTGCACAACAAGATTTTGTAGATCAATGTGTGAAAATTCATGTTGGATTTTGTGCACAACAAACAAACAACACCCACCTTCTCCAATTCCTTGCTCTGAGTACACTTGACTGGACAAGGGAGCTTTGTAAAATTAGAAGGTTGCTATATTGAAGCTTGAGATTGAAGCTTGCCAAAGTAGAACTAGATTAGTGTAAAATCATTCTTTTTATGTGTAGCACTGAAATTGAGGAATGTTCTAACCTCCAACATTTATGTATAGACCAACATATAGTTTCTTCTCTAAGTCTATATATGTTTTTGCCCCCATTCTAGAGATGTTAAATTCAACAACACTTAGCCAGGTGCACTAGGAGACAAAAGACTCATCATGCAATGTTGTTTATACAAAGTTCCTCAAAATGCTGGACCACTAGGAGATTTGAGATTCTGGGTGTTGTACAAAAGAAGAATCTGATGAGTAACTTTATGAAATATTACTTGAACTCAGAAATGGGCATGTTTTTCTTGTACAGGAGAAAAAAGACAAGGTGGCAAGAGCGAAGGAAAAGAAGGAGGCTGAAGCAAAAGCTCCACCACCTCCTCCGCACCAGACAAAGAAAAAACCCAAGCACAAGGACTTGTCAGAGAAACGATTCCTGGAGTCTATATACATTGAGCTTGTGAAAGAAGGCATAATACAAGTTTGTTGTGCAGATACCTTTGATGAGTTGATCACCCAAGAACAATTGTGTGGCACAAATTTTGACCCCATTCAGCTTTGGGAGATGGATAACAGTATGGCTCAGGTTAGAACTTAGAACCAGTGTTGGTCTGGTATGTTTTGTAACAGTCTGTTCCAGTGTTGGGTGGTTCTTTGATTTTTCAAAGAACTGCCAGTTCCAGGTATTTGAGAAAAATTCAGAAATAAAGAACCAGCCTGTTCTGGTTATTTGAAAACAGCAGAATCAAAAGAACTGGCGGTTCCAGGTATTTCAAAACCCTCGAAGGACAGCCACTTTTCATGAATGAGCCGCCAATTCGTTGTTGGTTCTTTGACATTATTTTTTACCAGGGCAAGTACTGCCAGAACTCTATTTTCCAAGTCAGTGCTGGGGGGAGTATTCCAAATTTTGACCTTGCTGGTTATATGCCTTTATATGTGGTATGACCTCCAGCAGAGGTTTGGTCCAAAATCAAAAAACTGCCCAACACTTGTCTGGTCCTGGTATATGGGTGTCTGCAAAAATGAAATACCAGGAGGAAACTGGTACCTATCAGAGAACTCCTGCAAATTATGCACCAGTCTGAATTTGGTTATAAGAGCCATTTCAGACAACCATATGGTCATGAAAAGAACCAGCCTTATTGGTTGTGTCTTAAAATTTGGGTTGTCAAATTTCATTTTCATAATCTGCTAATCAATTTCTCAATCAAAATCAGAGTCATGTTGCTTCCCAATTAAGTCAGCTATTTGGGCCACCTTACCCTTTTCCTTTCTTTCATAGAACCATAGATATTGTTCTGAAGGTTTTTTATATGTGCATGCATATAACAAGAAGAGAAACACAAAAAAGAGAAACTAAAGATCAATAACATAGAAGTTAAAGAAGCTTGTTGCAGAATTCATGTAAACCACCCATGAAACCCACCCTTGACTGACCTTTGGCAGGCAAAACGGTTAGTGATTGAATATGTGGTGTTGCCATTGGCCTCAGTGCTAGTGCACGAGAATGCAATTGTGAAGTCACTTCTCTTATTTGGAGGGCCTCAGACAGGCAAAACCCTTTTGGTGAGTACCTATAATTCATCTTCCAAATCTCATTATCATAGTTTTGTTAGTGGAACAAAGTACAAAGAAATTCTCTATCATGTCACGTTCTGTACAATATTGTACATGTGTGTGTGTGTGTTTTGGCTGAAGAAACTGAATGTGATCCATATCCATATCATGAGACTAGATCTTCTACAGCATAGATGAGCAATACCAACTATTTGATGAATTTTCAAATGTCTCTGAACAACATTTTAGTATTATTTTGTGTCAAAATGGAGGTGTGCTCATAGAGAAGCAGACTAAACTCTAGTCCTCTTTTATGTTTGGTGATTGACTGAATGGACACATTGAAATGATCACTAAGATTTTAAATTCAATGATCATTTGCAGGCTCATGCAGTTTGTAGGGCAGTGGGCAGAACATTTACAAACTTGTCATCAAGTGTAATAGATGGAAAATACACAGGAGCCAAACCACTAGCCATGTTGTTACACATGTTTCAAAACTGGCAAGATTATGGCACCTTCTGTAATTTATGTTGAACATGTTGATCAAGTCTGTTCTTTCAACCCTCAAAATTGCAAGCTAGCTTTCAATAAGCATTCTTTAATAGCAAGATTTCATCAGCACTAGAACGGGGTATTTCAAAACCACCAACCAATGACGCGCAAAGTTGAAGTTGATCAAGTGAGTGAGCAGATGAGGAAAGATGAGAGAGCACCCAGCTGTTGCCATCTCTCTACAGTTGATGTGTTTTCTTGGCCCTCTAGGTGTTTGTGATGGACAAGAAGGTGATCAAGTTATATGGCCTCAAAGATAAACAAAACCGTATCAAGAAGCTTTTAATGAAGGAAATCAGTGCAGTTTTACTGGGTGACCATGTGCTTTTATTAGGCACCACTAGTAATCCTCAGGTATATATTGTTGTCCCATTATTTAGATCAACAAAACTCCTAGAAATAAATAAAAGAAATTAATAAATTTTGCTACACTGCACTTCACATCAGATGCTCCTTTTATTCCATGAACAAATTTTTTGGAGGATGAAGAATGGTCTGGTGTGCAGAATTTACAAGGCAAGAAGGGACCATCAAAGATCACTAAGGATATTTGCAAGTTCTTTTCACAATGGGTGTATTGTCCATATCCAGACCACAGAGCTAGGTTGGCATTGTGGCAAGGTCTTATCGAACGATATGGAGGAGCTGTTATTCACCATTTTAATGTCTCCACACTTGCCACTCTTTCTGTTGACTACAGCATTGGTGCTATAGATGACATTTGTAAATTAGTCCTAACTCCACAATGTGGCTGCAAGGTAAAATTTTTAATAGGTCTATCACGATGTGAAAGTTCTGCACAATCCTTCAAAAACTTGTTTGTTTAGAAATGGTGCAAATGGACTTGTATAAATCTTTTGCTTCAAAATCAAGGATTTATTGCATCATCACTCTTCAACTCAATATGAAAACAGAATTTTGGAACTGGTTCTCTTTTGGCCCTTTGTTCACACATAGATCACTATACAAACTAGCTACTGCTGCAGATGTAACTGTTCTGCAGTTGGGTACTAGCAAATTAATGTGATGTTTGTTCACAAGCCCACAGTGAATTGATTCTTAGTGATGTTGAACTAGCATTTTTTCAGTTGGCAAATTTGCAACAGTTGATTTTTTTTTCTTTTTTTTCCAAGCTGTAGGAAAAAGTCATTTTTTGTGTTTTCTAGTCATCAAATTTAGATTTTATTTGAATTAAGAAAAAATCACCAGATTCGACATGAAGTTCTAGGTGTAGGTAGCCAAAAACATAGAAGGATGCTAAATTTTTTTACTTACACATTTTGTTTATAGCTAAATTTGGCTAAATCCACTTATGGAAGATCACCACTATGGCTATATCACACAATGGAGAACAAAAAGGCTGTGTTCAACACTTAGAATGCAGTCTTTCTCCAAAGTTTTTCAGTGATTAGAAGTACAGATCTTGTGCACATCCAATCAAAAAACTAAACCTGATGTGAATCTAGAACTTCTGGAATTGTGTACCCCACAGGTTGCAAGAGAACCCTTGTTGGAAGATGAGTTTCTTCATCAATTCCACAAATTCAACCCTATTGACCTGACACTTCCCACAGCTTGTCGTGTAATTGCAAACTTTCCTTGCATCCATGCTTGTGACCTGGCTAGCCTTTGGTGAGATCTGATTCCAGCTTCAAAGAGCTTTTTAATAGACAAGATGGCTGTTGAATGTTAGTTACAAAAGCTATAGATTTGTGTGTGTTTATTATCATTGGTGGAAATATTGTAGTGTAAAGTCCTAGGGTGGGGCATTCTGAAATAAGGGGCCTTGGGCTTGGCAGTAGCAGTGAGAGGGATCTTAAGCCTACTAGGTAGTTAGGAGCATGACAGACCTTACACATATAAGTAGACCTAAGATCCCTCCCACTCCTAAATGGCAGGCATAAGATCCTTCATCTTTTAGGGATATTCACTGATATGAGGTTAGGCCCTCCAAATTAGCCTTTCTTTAACTGGCAAAATATAGCCAAAAAGTGAAATTAAACTCTAAAATGAAATAATTCTTAGAATCTAATATTTGGTTCAAGTAGGTAGCTAAAACCATAGAAGGGTGTTTATATTTTGTAACTTTCATGTCTTTTTTTAGCCAAATTTGGCTAAATCTTCCTATGCTTTATGGGCACTTTAGCTACAGTAAAACACTGACAAAAGATCACTGCTTCGAATACACTAGGAAATTTCTCCTGTTGCTTTACCTTAATATTAAACTTTACTTTCCCTCATTTCATTACATGGATTGTTGTGCAGCATTTTGCAAAGGGTCCAAAACCTGTGCAAGAAAACCTTGATGATCAGAAAGTAGGAGCAAAGAAGGAGCCCAATGCCCAAAAAAAGAAATAAATTTTTGTGAGCATTTGGATATTTATTGGATTAGGTCTGTATAGAAGTTTTGTAGAAGTTTGTTTCCCAAGGTTGCAAAGTAGAGATGTTTGGTCAATAAAAGAAATAAAGTTGGCTTCTGGATTTAGAAAAAAAAATCATTCAATTGGAATGACATATTTATAGATAATGGATCAACCGGCCACCCCTAACTGGCTACGCCCAGTTTTTGAGCCGTTAAGCTAGTGGATTTATTTGAGGAGCCTTTCAACATTTCCTTCTCAAGCTGTATCTAGATTCTACAGGTGCTCGCAGATTTGTGCAAGGAGCTTTACAACAATTGTATCTGAAGCGATATATAGAGGTGCTTGTGGTGACTCTATAGTTAAGCTACTAAGTCTTTTGGAGGTAGCTAGTTTGGGTTAGGTTTGTCCCAAGTTTTTTTAATTTAGAGTTAGGGTGGGTGTATGCAATCCAGATTAAATGGGAAACTATGACTTGTAAATAAAGCTTGAATTGAATTATGGGGTTGTTTTCTGTCAAATTTAGCATCTCTTGGTGCAGTCATCTAGTTTCAGCTTTCGCATAAAATGTCAAAGTAGATTTATGTTTGATTTACATCAATCAGTATCCTAATCTTAGTGGAGAATGTTGGGCACTCTGGACAGATGTTGGGAAACACATTAAAACAGCGGAGAACAAGGTCCTGAAGCTTTTGTTGGCTGCAAATGAAAAATCGGAAATGTTTGAATTTGAAAATAATATTTTGGCATCCTTGACAATCCTCTGACATTTCTAACAAGAATAAGAATACCATTGTAGTAGCAAGAACACCAAAAAAAAGCATTGAGCATTTAAACATTTTGAAATTTCTTATTTTGGTAACCTTGAATGTAAATCAAAGTGAATTGAGGCTCAGATGTTACATTATAGTTGTACAACATGAATTTTGGAAAGAGAAATACCAGCAGCAGCTTCTTTATTGGAAGGGGGGCTGGGTGGAACATGCAAGTTACAAGCAACATACTAGAGCTTTTTTGGTTAGGTTTGTGGAAACATCTTATTTATGCAAAGATGTAACTCTGATGGACTCCAAAATCAGTTACAAGAATTCTAGAATTAACTTACCGTGTGGCATTGCTTGTGGGCAAGACTGTTACTAACAGTAGAATGAACCCAACGGAAAATTATATTGTGGATCAATTTGTTTTCATAGGATTAAGACACTATATAGTGTGGGATTGCATATGGATGAAATTGAATAACATATTTCAACTAACATTGTATTGCACATAAGAAGCTTGTAATGAGGATGACTACATTCCAATCTCCATAGGTTTTTGGTCGAGAAATTTATCATAGACCTTATAACCCCATGGATATTGACATGTCCTTGAAGCAGATGGAAAAATCATTAGGAAAATTCACATATTTTCAAGTAAAAGTATGGCTCAAAATCAACAATCCTGCTTCCAAGGTTACCATTCAAGATGATAGGTGGATCCATGTTACAATCTAGTTAATGCAGTTTTGGTGGGTGTCCAAACAGAAATGAACTTATCATTTCTGTAACTTGGGTGGCTTTCCCGTATCCATGTTTCTGCAGATTTCGGGTAATATACAAATAGACATTTTTGGTGGGTGCCCAAACAGAAATAAACTAACAATTTCTGTAACTTGGGTGGCTTTCCTATATCCATGTTTATGCAGCTGTTGGGTCTCACCTGCCCTCAGGAAAGGGTAAATATTTCAACTAACCTTTTTGTATGTAGACTATGCATTCTATTGTCTTTTCTGGACAAGTATATATTTTAAATGGACAGGCAAGCAATTGGAAATGCTCACAACTTGGTAATGTTTCAAAAAGAAAACAAAAAAAAGTAAAAGAATAAAAAGGTAATGGTGTGTTGAGCAAGTTTAAAAATAATCTAGCTAAATACAATATTGAATGATGTAAATATTGTTAAGTATCAAGTAACCAGCTACTTGCTGCTTACTTGATAATTACGAATGATTGGATTGGGAGTTGTTGCTGTTCTTCTTGTGGGGATGCTGGTACACACTTTACCCCGTCTGCAGTCACAAGTTCCATTAAACAAGTGAAGAATCTTGAATCTTAAAAGTGAAGCAATATTCGTCTTGCTACAAGCTGCTGAGGATAAGGAATCCCTGCTAGGAGGTACATTGGGTTATTTGTATAAATGCAGATTGATTACTCATGGTGTAGCCATCTGTCACATGGACACAACATTGTGGGCCTCTGAGCACCCTGCATTTGCAGCTTTGGATATTCCTCGTGGAACTGAGGCCTGCCACTGGAACATCCAGCATGACCTCATTTGGATCCAAACAGAGTACTGGCTGCTGGTTGAATATCAGAATCTTCATTGCTGCACCAGCTAAAAAAGTCCAAGCTTCTTTGGGTGGCAACAAAGTCACAAAAATGCTGCTTTGTCTGATTGCTGAAAGATGCAGAATTCAAGTTTTATAAACTAGATATGAATCACGTTCTACAGGGGCTGCAACTGTTGTTATGAATGTTTCTAGGCAAAAAATGGGAGCTAGGAGAGAATCTACATAAATAAGACCAGAGACAGTCATGTATCTTCAAGCTTCTGATCATTGTCTAGTTTGTGTATCATATATATATAACAGTGTGGTGTATGTAGTTGTGAACTAGAGCATGGCCGTTAGAGTTGACGTTGTGCCTTCCGCTCTATGGTTTAATGTATAGTGTGTGCTCTGAAGCAAAAATGAAAAGAAGTATAGTTATACAAATACATGTCTCCATGACCCTAATACCAGGTCTGTCAAAATTACAAGTTTAATGGAGTTCTATGAACTGAGAATGGAGCTTGGTGGACACACTACACTAATTCTGGTTCATCGTTAATCTATCAAAGTGTTTTAAAAGGTTTGGGTACTTCTGCAATTCATATGAATTTATGCGGGCTAATTTATAACACTCTCAATGTTGGAAAACTGTTTCTATTTGTAGTAGTCATCATCCTTTCAGAGAATGAATATTTAAATGCACAAGGGGAGACCCTAATTGAGTTTTTGACAAATTGTATATATATGTAATGTGATAACTCCAATGTGACTAGCTTCTAATTACTACCATTCAAACTACTAGGTAATCCGTGAGAGCTGGTTGGTTACTTGACACAACCTGCATATTGGTGTTGTGATACATCCACATGCTCAGCAGGTTATGGATGTAAAGCTAGGTTAGTGATTCGTATCCACAAACAATATTCTGTGATGCATCCACGTGCTGAGCAGGTCATGGATGTAGAGTGACACCTGATAGGTTCAACCTCATATTGTGATATGTCTCCAGTAGACACGTTAATATTGTGATACACCTAACTGGGGCATGGATGTGGAATAAGGAATCCCCAAATAGATTTATGCCAGACAGACATGGGACCTTTTACACTAAATTTTTTGTCCAAGTTTTTTAGAAAGGAAGTCAGAGATGTAAATATGGTAGCAATTACAGGCTTTATAATTTGTCATGACCTACTTCTAAGAACATGATGGTCTCTGATGTTTTCTACCATTGAAGTCTTGAAAATCATCCAAAGCTTAGTCCTTTCTCTACCTCATTTCTTTTTTTTTGCAAGACATGTTTGTCTGCACTATTATTCTTGCAATGCACTGAGAAGATGGAAGTATTTATAAGAGTTTTATCATATTATTTCCCTGGGCTGTACAAAAAATTGGTGCATTGATTCTATCATGTGTATTTCAGACATGTGCTCATTTTTCTTGCTCTACTTTAATAGGATATTTTGAGGATTTTCCTCTTTCTGTTCATGTACAATTGTTTTGTGATTTTAGTTGGTGCTGTTGGGGAAAGATACTTTAAATTTTTATATGGTTGTCAATGAATACTTTCAAGCTTGGGTAATTTGTAGCTCTTTTCAGTCCAGTGCTTTTATAATTTAATTGAATTCCATATAACAAAAATAACTCAAAATTCAATATCTCTCACACCTTAGGTCTAAAAATTTCCAAATCGCCTCCAAGAAATCCCACTTCATCACCCTGGGCTGTGCGACAATACGAAGAGCGTGCCCAAATTCTCCTATAAATAATTCAAATGAACTTTCATTGGAAAAATTGTTCAATATTCAAGAACTTCACCTGAAGTTGAAACAATACGAAACCAACTCGGTGCACCTCTACTCATCGACGGCTTTTCGACAATACCAAGAGCGTTGCAAGAGGCGCCGCTGCTTGGGAATGTGACAAACAAACAAAACAACAAAACAAACTACCTTCCTTCATGGATAAATTACACCCTTACTGTGATTGAAGTATTTATTGAAGCATGTAAGGGAGAGACAACAGAAGGATGTAGTTTTCATTTGGTCTCATACTTTGAGGAATGTTCACCAAATGCTACTATGAACTGTGAGTTCACTCTTGGGGGGATTTCATGGAACATTTCCAATTTTAACTGTTGCTACAAAGGACAAAACCATTCCAGGACGAGCCACTTGTTCTAACTTCTGTTTAACAGCATTGTGGCAATCATGATCATTAGCTTTCTTATAACTATTTCATGTTTGGAGAGAAAACAAAACCCGCCTGAGCCTGGATGGCCTTGTGTCATTTGTCTCCAATCTCTTTGAATCCTTGCAATTGTTTGCACAGTCCATAGGATGGTTGCTTCAAGCTTGGTTTGATTGTTGTCATTGATTCCAATGACAACTTTCTCAAATATAATTGACAAAGCTGATTTTTATTGGAGATGCAGTTCAAAGTGCCGGTCTAACCCTAGAAACTCTGCCAGATGAAAAAACACTCCATATAGAAGCAACACGTTAATTCTGAAGCATTGGATCATTATGTTCAAACAAGCCTTCCAACAACAAAAAACAGATATGCAAAGTCAGCATGAGAATTTGCAGATTCAAGTAGGCATGTCAGAAAGAGGGGCAACTCAGAGGTCAGATGCAGATCAGCATTGGATATGAAACATGCAGTGGTTCAATTTGAGAGAGGGACAGTAAGGTCCAACACCTTGCCTCTGTGAAAGCAAGTACAGCAACACCTCTGTCACCCACAATGCCCTCAAATAATCAAACGAGTCAATGAAAAAGTGATCCTGGTAATGATATAAAGAAATATGCATTTCCCATCTGCAGCATGATAACAATTGCAAATGGCAGTAGTTCCACCCTACTCTGAAGATGTGCATACGAAGAGGTAAGGCCTCAGTTTACTTAACAAAACCGATGTAGCCGAAGGCAAGGCCATGAAGGACCAGGAAGTGCAATAAATCTCATGGATGTTGCAAACAAGGATGAACAGGAGAACATAATAAGTTGCAGAAGAGAATCTGGTCCTCTGGCACCCAGGTTGCAGTATCCTAAACAAACTGTGCCTAGAGGTTCGAGATACAAAATTTTTCCATAAACACAAGGTGGTTGAATTCTATACCATAATGACCAGTCAGAGATTTCTGTGTTTTGGGAGGCGCCTTAAAGCCGTAAGATTCCTCCTGACATGGGGAGGTTTTTGGGTGGGCTCTTAGGCTTCGTAAGGGCATGCTGTTTTTTTCTGGGTGCAATGAAAGGATCTTGACTGTCAGATCTTGGCATGACAGGTTCACATGGTAAGGCCATGGACAGGGGCGTTACCAGAATAAGGTGCTGCTGCCTTGGGTGGGTGCCTTACTCTGGCAATGCCCCCATCAGTGGGCCTTACCTACCAGTTATTTCAGTCTTTCCCAGCTTTGTACACAGGTCTCTGGTTAGTGTGTACAGTGAACCTATGTACAATAGAACATGTCAATATGAAGGAGAAATAGTCTGAAGCATTCATTCATAATCACAATCTTGTGACTATATGTGCCGGATATTATCACTTCACAGGCAAAAGTGTAAACATGTGTACATAAAATTGCAGGCCATTTGAAAACACTCAATTGTGAAACATTGAGCTGCCGCCTGCCTGGTGGACAGGAGATAAAATGACCAGGAACAGTCTGATATATTGTAGGAAATCGTCAAACTGTTCCATCTACATTTTGAAGGATCTTAGGAGAAATGAAACAAAGGGTTATTTCTTCCTCCCAATTTCATCATGACATGAAAGATGGGGAAGAAAAGAAGGAAAATTTGCCCCCTTGTCATTCACTACTAGATCAGCTGGGCTTGCATTCATATGTTGCAAATGAGTTTGATCTTGAAACGCAATAGTGGAGACTCTAGAAACATTCGTTGGAGGTATAAATGCCGCCAACATGAAAAAGCTTTGAATTTGGTGTCAACGACAAATAAACCCTAATAAAAACTCATTTCGTGCAATAAATACGTATGAAAGGTATTTCTCATCTTCTTTGTCCAACACCATTCATTCATCCATGGATGTATGCATGATCAGCAATGAGATGACATGCTAATGAACTTCATCCATTTAACTAAAGGCTATACAAACAGCCTTTGTCCAAGTGAGCTCAAACTTTTGAAGCCCTTCTTTGCATTTGGTTTCTTACTTGGATACAAAAGGGAAATGCAGGAAATTTTCCTCCTGGTTATGCTTGCCATGTGCTTTTTTGGAAATTTCAGTTCAATTTAACTGATTCAGAAAGTAAACAAAAAAACTGATGAGTAAAAGAAAAGAGAAAAAATTACTTGGTTTGGAACAATCACAAAAGGTAGTGGGTAAATGACAGGTGTGCTATTTTTCGAATTTTCCTTTTGAAGTGCATTAGAGATTGTACAAGCACATCCAGGTTGTAACTGCAATGTTATCAACTTGTTCAAAGATATAAAACCCAGTAGAAACACAAAGTGAATTTCTTGCAAGTTATTTACAATTTGAAAACATTCCATGATTTTGATTGCCTATACTTGCATGATTCATGAGAGACTGATGTTCTCAATCTCACATCCCAACATATTTAATTGATTCAACATCACTGATTTATCCAATTTTTCATTTCACATACAAACTCATATTTGAAAATATATTTTATCAATGTGAGTACTTGAATGGAAGTGTTATTCATTGTTTTCCTGCCCTGGTTGATGGCAGTCACGCCAAGGGTACTTTGTCAGATACTAAGTGGCACAAGTTCATCTTGCAATCTGCAGCAAAAATTATAGCTGAAATATGGTCTTGTATGGAGCATCCAGAAGAGGCACAGCTAGTCAGAATGTCTTATTTCAAAAACTTGGATCTAAGAGCAACTGAACATCAGGTAACCACAGCATTTGTTGCCTGTATGCTATGTTGTGAACTTGAAGGAATTTTAGAGTCAATATAGATTCCACAGCTGGGGACATTCACAAGCTTGACCTGGAGAAGACACAAATTGGGCAGAACTTCTCCCACTCATTCCTTTGAGACCAATCTTTTCGCACATGGAACAGTAGTGGACTGCATATGAAATCTAATGCCTCCTAAAAAACAGGAGGCACACCTTATGCCTTCAGGAGCACCCCTTACACCTACCACCACCTTATCCTAGGCCCCTTATTTTTTGAATGCCTTTGCCTTGACACCTTAACACATACACACAAAAAGACCCTGTCACATAGTCAGATCACTCCACCATCCATTGTTGTCTTCTGTTTGCACCTGAGATAGGTCAGTATCATACTGACCAGCAAGTTATTGCCTTTACTGTTGGACATTATGAGTTGGTACTTGGAAAAACATCAATTTGCTTTCATCTGAAGGTGGCAAACATAGCCTATCTCATCAATTGTGCCAGGATTTAAAGATGAGATAGTCCTAGTGAGTTCAACTGCCATACTAAAACTACCAGACAAGCCATCTAAAACATAATCAAAAAATAATCTCCAATGGTCTTAAGCAGCAAGAAAATTACATTGTTTTCCAACCAAACCTACCCTAAATCCTAAACCCTAGCCCCTAAGCCCTAAACTACCTACAGGTGTGAAGGATACTACAAATGGGTAGTTAAACTTGTGACCCAACCAAAATTGGAGAACGCTACCTATCCAAATCAAGGAAGTGATTGTACATGATTTCCACTTTGCAACTTTTGATGTATGTGATGGTAGAGATGTCTTGTTCGGATCAACAGGAACCAACTGATGAAACACCCAAAAAGACACACACATGCAAGGATGATGAAAGTGAGGCGGAAGCAGTGAGCTCCATGACATAGCAGAGGCCCAGGGTCTCCAATGCCCACTATAATAACTCTCCTCTCCATCTGGTGCACATCATGCTCCTTCTTTGCTTCAATGTCATAAAGGTATCCTGCAACCTTTACTGACAAGACATATGCGCCAACTGGACTTGCCACTCCCAAGGTGTTGAACAGCGTCCCAAAGTGGCTAAAACCGAAAATTTCAGAGGTTATTGCAGGCATGAGTGTCCATTGAGCTCCATAGCATAAACCCACAATGATGGAGCCTACATAAAGTGAGCCTGGAAAGGCAGATGCCATTACAAGATGTCCCCCACACAGTATTGCCTGCACAATGTATTTAGTGTCAGGCAGCTCCAGGGGGTTTAAATCATCTGAAGTTTGGTGTGTGTTCTGTGTTTCAGATTCCATGAAACAAACTACAACATACAAAACATTGAGTCAAAAGACTCACCAGTGAGAGTGCCAGGCAAAACGTTCTTGGAATGTCTTTGGAATGGAGGACAAGCTCTGAAATGTACCCTCCTCCAAACCGACCAAGAAAGTTCCAGATGCTGAGTAATGAAACAAGAGTGCTGATTTGAACTTGTGTGTATCCCAAGGACAACCCAATTTGACCCATGTTATCCATGGCAGTTGTCCCTGAGCCCATGGAACATATCATGATCATTAGCAGTAACCAGAAGTCAAATGACACAAAAGCCTCCATCACTGTATGCTCTTCCCCTCTCTGTGGAGTTTTCCTGGAATATTCCACACCTGCAAAAGCAACATCAACTGTCTATTATTGGGACTATCACAATCTGGTGAAATCACTTACACAGCTCCTGATATACCTATCAAAGGAGACACAGAGGAGAGATTCAGTAGTAAGGAGGAAGTGTCTCACCAAACTTTCATCAGGTCCTTTGATTGGTTTCTCAAAATTAGAATTTATGCAAATCATTCATTGCAATTTGTGTCAGATTTAGGGCTGACCATTGCAGCTATATTGTCAGATGTTCAAAACTATTTGACTGTTGGCAGTTAGAGCTCATGGAATGCCATCCATGATAGAACAATTAATCTTGCCATATTAGAGAGCCTGTAGCATGAGGATGTATTGAACTACCAAGAACCTCCAATTGACCACCTGATTGCAAGTCCATTCCATAACCTGATCTACCTTCTCTGTTCACAACTTGGGTTGGACTAACATCTTCAGAACTACTAGAAACAAGCTGGATTCTGTTTCACAGTGACTCTAGATGATGTTGCTTGATTGTCTGTGTGGCAGCATATCCTGAAGGAATAGTAACTTACTTGTTAGGCCAGCTTCTGATGGAGAAGGTTGTTTCACAGATCCTGGAATTGAGTTATTGTGCCTCCTGTTGCAGGATTGAATGTCACCATCTCCCAAATGATTGTAGCAGTCTGTCAAGTCTGCTACTGAAAACTCTCGATCCACTGCTGGCCCAAATGGTGAACCAGGAAGTGAATTTGATCTCCAACTTTCATGGACATTAAGCAGAGGCTCCTTAAGTCTGAGCTGGTCATTATAGGTTTTGATCTCAAAATTGATAACAACTCCAAAGTGGAGAAAAAGAAGAGAAAGAATCACAACACATATCACCAGGCTCACAGCAGAGCTGCCTATTAATACAACATTCTGCAGTACGATCACCCCCATGAGATACACTGCCAATAGGATTGAAACCAAAGAGAATAGCTTGAAGTTCCCTCCAGCTTCCTGATCTTGCACCAGATCTTCACTGGCAGGTATGGGCCTGATGACTGCCATGAATAGCAGGGACACCGAAGCTGGCAGACATGCGGCCATCAGTAGAAAAGACTTCGGGTCACTGGGGTGAAGACCATAGAATAGCTGTGTCATTATGGCAGCCCCCAGTCCGACAAACCCCTGCAAGAACTCCAGCCAGGAATATGCACACTCAAAATCATACAAAGAATTTTTCTTCGTGAAAGGGATGCAATGGGTTTCATCAATCAGCTGGTAGCAAAAAAAAATTTACTGAAAAGAAGAGAAAATAAGATGCACCTTCATAAGGCCAATGACCATACCCCTGTTGTTCGGGAAGTTCTTGACACAAGTGACCACTACCGCTGTGGTGAAGAAAGTGGCACTGTTGGTGGCAACACACATGAAGGCACACATTTGCCAGAGAGGAGGAGGAGCGATCCGAGCAGTGACGGCAAGCCACATCATGAGATACCCAAACACGCTCTGCACAGCACCAATGGCGAGCACCAACCATGGCGGCGCCACATCGTACACCAAGCCCGACACTATACCAACAGACGCTCCCAAGGTCTTGAATACTGCGATCGTGTTCAAAGTCTCCTGGTCGTAACCCATCGCAATCTTCAGGCTTTGTGAGTAGATCCCAAAACAGTAGGATGTCCCTCCAGTGCTTTGGATCCAGATTCCTGCGGCTACTACAAACCACCTGCTGGTCACCACTTGCCTCGCCAATTCCCAGCAGCGACCCATGCCTAATTTCTAACAGCTGCGTATAAATTACCAGACTGACAGAATGCCGTTTCCAATCTTCAAATTTCCAAAATGCCGCTTCCTTCTCGGAGATGGGGTAGTAATTGAGAAAATCGGCCGCTTGCTGGCTTGCTGGCTTCCTTATCGAAGATCATTGGGGTACTTTGGAAAACAAAACACTAAGCTTCGGTTTAGAAGATGGGTACTATTTCAAACGGAAATAGCACGACTGCCACAATCAATCGACCTTCAAGGACTCGAACTGGATTCCTTCCACGCCTTCGAGAATACCTCATCACCATGCGTAGTTCTCCATTCGCGCTAATGACCGACGCAGACGTATCAGTTGGTGCAGTCCAAACAGACTCAGGAAAAAAACGCATGGAATGATTCCAAACGACTCGTTCCAATTCCGCTCTGGACAAACCATTCCCACCCATTTTTTCAAATCTCGCCAATTCTACACTGTATTGTATAGTGTAATTCTGCAACCCCCTTTATCACCGCATTTAATACAATCGAATTTCGTCTTTGTCGTACTCTCTCTCGTCTGCAACTAGCTTCCAAGGCACGCTACTGGGGCCTCTTTTAAGTCCAGGTTCATTGAATTAATTGTCGACATGGCCTTCTTTCCTTCAATGCATAAACTTTTCTTAACTTGGAAGTTACTAGTAAGCCAAGGTACTAGGAACCGGTTTTGGGGTCGTATTCAAGCAGTTTTGTTAGGTTGTTTCGTGTCACTGTTTTTTTATGAGGGTGATTTGTTGTTTCGTGTCACCTTTTGTTTTGGTTGTTTCGCGTTTCTTTCTTGGAAACTCAGTCAATAGTCAACAGCCGGTTCCACATTTGGTTATAACACTTTCACTTCCAATGTGAATCAATTATACAACACTTGATATGTGGAAGAGCCTTGACAGAACCAACTGCCACCTTTGGCAGGGGTGGCAGCTGGCCCTACTGGGTTCACCACGGTTGCCAGGTGGACAGCGCTCAGTACTTAACCTGGGCAAGATACACAACATGTAAGCTTGAGGTGGCTTGTGTTCTAATGCAAGCTAGCGACCTACCCACGCAAGGAACGGGCTTCACAAGTTTCGGCCATTATTGCCACCAGGGATATTTCTTACCCAGTGTAAAAGCACTCACAGAAAATTTTCATCCCTAGCAACCTGTGGGGGCAGGTTTACCATATGACCAAAAACATTAGCAGAAATTCTCTCTCTCTAGTAACCCGGGGAGGAGTTCACATAATGTAAAAACTAAAAACCTCTTAGATTTTTTGTACTGTAACTGGAGGGTAGGCTATTGCACAATTATTCCTCCACCCCATAAGTGGGCACTCTGTGTTCACATTGTGCTTTATGAAAAACATAAAGTCAACATAAAAATGTAAAGCAGGCAATAGCACTACCAAATGAGGCTTGCATTTGGCTCTTGCCTCCTTGGATTTTACCCTACATGTAAAGATCCATAATTTCTTTTTCATTGTATTATCACTCTTGCACCTCACATGACATTCACTATTGTTCTCTTTCAATTTCATAAGATACCCATGTGGCCTTGAACAACCAACTTGTATTTTGTCTTTTATCGTTCGCTTGAGTGGGATGCAATTTGTGAAAGTTGTGGTGACTGTGGTTTGTTGTTAGAGAGTGAAGCTTCTGGGATAAAACTTAGCTATTATTTTATTTTGATGTGTGTGTGTGGTTGTAGGGACTTCGGGGCTAGAGATGGAATGATGGAAGGGAGCATAAGAGGTAGAATGTGGCGAAGATAACTACCAAATCTCCAACTCAGTAAAGGTTTTGAAGGTCACAAAGGAGTTTGTTGGGAGTGATTAAGTGTGGTTTTACTTTAGCACATCCAAAGGAAGAAAACCTTCATGTGAGGATTTTTTGCTCATGCATCAATTTTTTTTATTTTCATTGTGCAAAGGAGGAAACGTAGGGTAGATGGGTCTAATTAGGCTTAGGAACATCAATGGATCTGATGACAAGCTTTAGGGGATCAAGAAGAGGCTAGTCTATTTGTGGCATTATTTGTCTAAGTTATGTTCATCCCAATTTGTTGGCAACATTGTTTTTGTGAAGAGTTGGGGATCAAGTACCTAGTTTTATGGGAGCTTTAGGCATAGTTTTGGGCTACTAAAATTTTTTGTGGTGCCAATTGCTGAACATTTTCAAGGATCCAATTATTTAGGACTCATGTCTATTAGTATCCTCTTTGCTCTAGTTATAGGGAATGCAACATACAATTTTTCTTGGGGTGTAATAGAGGGTGAACAAGGATTGTCCGTAGATGTTTAAATGATTGCCACATCATAAGACCGCAATAGTCCAATTAAAAGGAGATTAAGATTGACCTTATCCATTTGATGTTCTTAGGTCAAAGTTGATAGTTTGCTCCACATATTATAATGTGTTTCTATTCCAAAGATGAGCTTCAAACTTTTAAGTTTTTTCATTGCATTCTTAGGGATGAATACTTGGCAAACTTCAAGCATTTTAACAAGTGAAGATGTTATGCCCTTCTTTTTTGTTACACCAAGATTGTAATGTTATCCCTTTTGAAAATAACATAGGCAATAATTGATCTATGATTTTTTATTGCCATGCCGCAAGACTATTTATTGAGGAACTATGTTTCTTGTTTATTCATGTTGCACTAGTGGTTGTCGATTCACTCTAGTCCTTTTGGCAATAGATAAATATGAAACTGATGGCAAAAAAAAAATTCATAACTTCCAAGTAGGTTATTGTTGTTTTTCAAATTTTGGGTGCCAATTTGTGTTATTATTATTATTATTATTATTATTCATTTTTTAGAAAGGGCATCATTGGCATTTTCCTACCTTTGTTTATTGAAACATGTGGCAAGGAAGTTTTACAAAATGTATGACAATTGGCTATAGTAGTTTAAGATGTGTGAAATGTTGGCCAAAGATTATTTTGCAAGTAATACTTTGTTGGCAGCATGAGTGTTCATAGCTTGAAGGTTCCTAAGTGTCGCAACCCTACTTTGGCCAAGTGTGGGGGTGAAACCCAACACTTGGAAAAAGTGAGGAGTTGGAGTCCTCCGGGACTCTCGAATGTTTAAAGCTCGACAGCAAGGCCCAAAACACCTTGCATTGGGGTGTTCTTGGTGTCATTGGAAAGTTATTGGAGCGTAGATATCGAAAATGGCCTCGCATTGGTCATTTGGACATTTGTAGCCCAAGTTATGGGCAAAAGAAGGGCCGGGAGTCAAACTGGTCGGGAGTCAAACTGGCAGTTTGACTCCCGACCACTAAAAGTCAGCAATCGACCTCTTTCCGACCTCTGAATTGAGAGTGTGATACGTCGTTGGAAAGATCTCGACGAGGGCTACAAGTTTGATTTAGACCTTGTCGCGATCGGACTTCGCAGTCGGGAGTTATGAGCTCCCAAAGTCCCGGGACTCCACCCGGGACAGTTTCGGGACAATTTCGGGACTCCAACTTGGGAGTCCCGGGAAAAATAGCCATTTGGATGTAGTCTCGGCAGGGTGTCACAGAGAATACTATAT
>Ga0209208_10000620_pt1 | contig 47038 bp, 41 predicted proteins | sample S1TSphfallax_3_FD_187694 | JGI IMG/M metagenome (GOLD analysis project Ga0209208, IMG submission 187694) | Host-associated microbial communities from peat moss isolated from Minnesota, USA - S1T2_Fd - Sphagnum fallax MG (SPAdes) (version 2) | ecosystem: Host-associated > Plants > Peat moss >...
TCTGCGAAGGTGCTCGGGACGAGGCAACCCGTTGATTGCGCTGTCGGCTACCCTCCAGATGTTGCTGGACGCGTTCGTATCCCGGTTCCATAGACGTTGGCAGGTCTTACACCTGACAAGCCCATGATGCAGGATGCATCCCGTACGGTACGGTCTCGGGTTTTCACACTCCAAGAACGTCTTACACTCAAGGTAAGTGAAGTATTTAAAGTCCCTGCAGGAATTAGGAGTATTGAATGACATGAATACAGGATGTGTGGGCTGTGTGAGGTATTGCTAGTCCTCAAAACTATTTCAGGTTGCACATTTTCAATCTCAAGAGTTTAATATCAGTATGACTAAGCCACTTCAAACACTTCAAACACTTAAAGCTACCTAGCATCACATCCATGAAGTAATCCAGCTTAAGACACCAATCAGCTTATTAGTAGTCATGACAGGCTGTTACACTTAAGATTTTTAATTTTTGGCTGCAGCTTCAACTTTCAAGTCTTTAAAGTCTTGAGTTTAATCATGACCATGAGAAAAGATGAGTCAGAGGCTGAAGTGAATAAAATGATGAAAAGATTTCAACCAAGTAGTTTAACAGTGTAGAAGAGCTGATCCCAACAGGGAGTTTGTTGATGTAGAAACTAACCAGATCTTAATCAGGTTGCTACTGATGTTTGCTCACTCTTGTGCTCCTCGTCACTAGGCCATCATGGTGCACAGAAACAGAAATGCTTGATAAACACAAGCTGATTTGCAGAAGCTCCACTTTGTGGTGAGACCACTGCAGTTATGCAGGCTTTTCTGTGTACTTCCATCCAGCTCCCAATGGGGACTGCCCAGATGATCTGTAATAATGGTAATTACACTTCTTCTTGCTCAGCTCTTTCATTAGTGTCAGCACTGGTTTCCCAATGTATTCTAGAGGCCCATGATCAGCCACTTCATGTCTGTATCAGGCACACTTGCATCCTCAGCAGACTTTCCCTCAGAAGTCTTGGGACTAGCAGGAGCTTGCACCTGGAACTGTCCTTCATTTCAGTCTGATAGATATAATGACAGTACATTAGGAAATCTGAATATACAGCATAATCGGATTAATAATGACCTCATTATTCAGTTCCACCCATACTTTCTACTTGTCACCTGTGTTGGCGTCTCACCAGAGAGGCCCAAAATCTACAGCATATTGTAAAATGTCTAGGAAAATAACTTACAAAGTTTTCAAAATGTGTTGCTGAAAGATGCCTTCAGTGACATGATAAGATCAATGTGCCAAGTAATTTCAGAGAGCAGGTGATTTCAGGTTTAGGATCTACTTGGGTGGAGGTGTGCAGTTGGCAGGCTAGTGATCCCAACGTCTCATTCAGTGCCACTGCATTGATAGACTGTTTCAGCTTTACCTGTTAACTATGCAGTGAAACTGTTATGCAGCCCATTCACAGGGAGTCTCACTTCTTCTAGGGCAATGTACTTTTACTGCGCATTTGGCTTAGAATGAAGGTGTAGATTCTAGATGCAACTTGTAGAGGTCAAATTGGGGAAGTGATGAAGGCTTCTAGAGGTTTTGAGGGCGATTAAGTGACTGAGCACGTTATGTGATGTGGGGGTGCTGTGAGAAATGTGGGAGTGAGTCTTGTTATGTCACTTTGGGGAAGAGTACCTTCAGTTTTGGGAACTTTGAAGTTGGAAATTATTTTGTGGGATCTGGAGCATTACGGGCATTTCTGTAGACAATCAGAGCATTTCTTGGCTTTGTCAAATCTCTGAGTCAACATTTGTAAAAATATGTGTTTAGGAGGAACTGTAGGAATTGAGGTCATAAAGATTGGGGATCTCAGGTCTTGCCCTATTATGTCATTGATCTTTGTAAACAGTGCATTCTCCTGTTTGTGAATGTGTAGTGAGTATCTGTTTTGTTGTCTGTGGGAATTGAAAGTGCTGTGGTTGGGGAAAAGCTTTGCCAGGACCTGTCACCAATTGACCAGTGGGCTCAAAGAGAGGGAGAAATCAGAGAGATCTGATTCTCAATGACCTACAGAGTAGATTATGATGTTTGGATATCCAGTTATTAGACATGTAGTTTGCAACATTGCTGTGAATTGCAGAAATCTATCGCGGGTTGATGTAATTTCATATCATCCATTTATTGTGTTAGCAAGGTAGGGTTTATAGGGTAGGCTCCCTAGAGGTAGGGTAAGCAACCCAGGATTCCACTTTCTGTTACAGCTACTGTGTGCTCAGCTCCCACTGGCAACATCATGACCGCAATGCCTTGAAATGCAAGGACTTTATGGAATAATAAGGAGGTTGCAGGCATCAGTATGACCAAGTCCCAGTTTCCCATTCTGATTGCGACCCCAGCTTCACAATCCAACCCAACAAATTGCATATAGTCAGAGGAGATAGATCACTCCTAGCACAATATAAATGAAGTGAGGAAAACTTTGAAGCCTATTCTGCAATCATATGGAATGAAAATGTAATAAGTGGCTGCAGTTTTTTGCACAAGATTATGGTATCCTTACTAGGTTGTCCCCTCAAGAAACTAGAAAACAATACATTCTCACTTATTTGCACGTTAACCACAGGAGTAGGGAAGGGAGGGTACCTAAAGACATCACCATCACCTGTTATAGCAAGGCAATGACTATCACTGCAGGCAATTTGCTTAATCTCAAGCCCCTTCGGCATGCTTATTGACTGTGGCATGAACAGATCAGTTGAGTAACCATGTCCCAATCTTCCAAAGTCACCCCTGATCATAATAAAGAACAATGAGCAACAAGATACAATAGCAGTAAAGGGATGCCACAACTATTTGGAAACCCTGATCCTAACAAGACATCGAAATGACATTCACACATTCAAGCATAGATTCTGAGCTGAGGAGGAGGAAATTTAGCCATGACCAAACAACAAGAAGCCAAAAGAGAATGCTATTAACCAATTTGCAAGATGGAAACCTAATCGAGACAAAGGAGCATGATGATGATGATTACCAGCCCCAACTGTAAACATTTTTCTTGGAGTGTCAGTAAGCAGTGGTATGATCAGCACCAGATGTAATGGATGAAATTTCATGGTGTTGTGGGCACTGACAATTCTTGGAAGATGATGGTCCTCAGCATCTCCATGGCCAAGTTGTCCATCTTCCCCCTGGGCCCCATGAGCACACCAAATCTTCCGCTGCAAGTCGCAAAAAACCACGGTCATCAGATAAAATTAGGTGTGGAATACTAGGAAGTGTAGATCCCAGCTGAACAAGATCTTAACCTAACTTCCAACACCAACAGCATGATGCATCAATCACCATACCAAAGTCTTCATTCCTGACGTCATGCATTAGTACGTAATGACCTTCGGGAGCTGCTACGGACTTAGTTCTGAGACTAAGTGTAAGAGACCCAATGGCAGTCTGAAAGACTTACAGAGTAATGCAACGGTGTGACTGGCGCCTGCAGAGATAAATAGGACGCGCCAAGCTGCAGCATCTCCTCCTCTTATACTACTCGAAGCAGCAATTGTAGCATCAGTCTTTTTCTCTCGGCCTGGCCTCTCCATCAGTGCTACGCTACAAACTTTTTTTCGTCTACATCCTCCCTCAAAAGATTGCCCAGAGACGCTTCGAAACAGCACTTGAAGCACACAGCAAAGAGCTCTATCTGGCTCTGGTGCTGGCGGGAGCTGAGAAGCTAACCCGCACCAGCTTACCGCTCCGCCCTGATCGGCGCTCTACAAAATTCGTCAAACTCCATGGAACTCGCTTTCAGGAATTTGAGAAATACCCCAAGTAGACCTAGCGCTTAATCTGAAGCAAAATGAAGCGGTGGTAGACGCTGCAAAGCAAAACGAAGCTCAAGTGCAATCCATGGATCTAGAAAAGCTGGAAGCGATTACATGAGACTAGAGAAGCTAGCGTGCAGCAATCTATTCACTCGGCTGGGAGGGACAGCGCGCATAGCAACGGTTCTAGGACTCTTAGCCGTTTCACACTACATGGCCCTTCAAACGGGTTTCCACCTTAGTAACCCCAAGAGCATCACATTCAGCGGTGCTGAGTACGTGACGCTGCAAAGTTATTTCTCACATCCAAGTTTTAGTTATTTACTTTTTTCCAACCCCCTTTTTGATAATAATTTTCCATTTAACATTATTTATAACACATTGACGACACTAACTACAATCGACCTAGTCGAAAACTTCCATAGGAAAATCTTTGATGATAGTGAGATTTGCATGATTGAAATACCCCTTTCCATGCTATATGGTCTTTAAAAAGAGTTTCCCATTTAGCAACCCGAACTACCCTCACACGATCTAGGAATTCCATTGCAAAACACAAGGTTCAATCATTAAAGGCCCAAGGAGGGATTCACAATTAAAATAAAAATTTCAAGTATCCTAACCAAGATACTAGACAATTTGAAAAACCCATTATGATATTAATTGTCCCTTAAAACGTGGGTTTTTAGCAAAATTTTGTCACTTCAGGAAAATCTAAAATTGAAGGAAAAGAAACACCAGCATGAACAAGTATCTGGGGGGTAGGAAACTATTTAGATCTAAACCAATTATTGATAAATCTTTTTTTTGAACTTGCTTTCAAAATAAGGTAATTTCCTCTTGTGATCAATTTATAAGTATGTCCATAAATAATTATTGCAAGATGCAATCTGAAAACAGTGTATGCATGCAATAAAAAGCAAGTCCATCATTTAGAATGTTAAATTATTGTGTTATTTGTTTCCACTTTCCATCACACATTGAGAAAATAATGGTAATGAGATATGGCCTAAATTATAGGGAATTCTCATGTTCATGACAAGGAAAAGTATGCTTCTTTATATATATAATGCACATCATGCAGATTTCAGTGTTTGTACTAGAATTGAAATTTTCAGATATTTTATTTATGTTGTGGAAAAAATGTGTAATTAATTAACATTTGGATGGCCAAGACTTGTGACTACCTTATAAATGATTATGAGTTCAATTTCTTGCAAAGTCATTGTAGAATTGACCAAAAGTAAAAGGCATCATACCAAGGATGGAGAAGATTGCACATGAATTTCAAAGTTAAACACCTTAAAGCTTTAGACCCAAGAAAAAGCATGGAATGCATGAACTTGGAAAGTACAAGCACTACAAAGACAATTTTAGACCACAATTATGTAGATGGATTTTAGCATCACTGACCAAATTCTTATTCAAACAAATTCTAATGAGCTTGGAAAGTTTTGTGTAAATGTAGTTTAAAAAGGGTCCAAGCCTAAGAAGGATAATTTTGAATAAATCCTTACTATCACATAGGTAAGTTGCACAACTAAAGCCCCACACACCATACAAAAGACTTGAAAAATACAAGAAATGAAGCTTAGATATTTTTGGGCTAGGATCACTCACATACCTAAAAGGATATTATGCCCCCATGTTATCCTTTTAAAACTAACATCCTTTCTATGAATAAGTCATTTAATCATTTGAATTTTTTTCCATAGGATCTAATCAAATTCACATAATTCATTCTCAAATATGTTTAATTCCAAATAATTAACTAAATTATTCATATGAATCCAAGTTTATATCCCTTAATCAAAGATTTTCAAAGTAAGGCTCATAAGTGGAATTATTTATTTTCATATTTATCTTTCTTTTTAACCCTAGGCCACATTAGTATTTATTTATAACTTTTACCCCTAGTAACCAATTTAGGTGTTGCATACCCACAATATCCAACCCGGCTATAATGCCTCTAACAAATATATTAGTTTTTAAAATTATGCAAGTTAGGTTTGGTTTATGAATCCTTGGTGGATCATCATCATCAATTGCCAACTAATTATGATGCAATCCATGTACTTGGTGTTTAGCCCCAATCAAACCAAAAATTTAGTTGCCCTAAAGTTCATATCCTAGAATACTTATTCATAATTACATTGCCAATCTATTTTGTAATGACATCGTATGCCTAAAAGGATATCCTTTTGGGCAAGCCAAATGTGAATTGTTTTCCCAAGGGACAAACAGCCTTAAATGTATATGAAAATCATAAGTCTATAAAAACTTGTGTTGCAACTTTTTATGGGCAATCAAATAAGTCAAAATGTGACATTTTATTCATTTTGAGAAAAGAATTATTATTCATCAAGCAAAATCGCAACACCAAGGTTAACCATAGTGTGAAAGTCCCAACCTAACATCAACTAAGGATCGTTACGATATTATTATGAAGCTAGGACAAAGCACCTTTGCTTCATTGAGAAAAATTTTGTTTTCACGAAATTTACATGTTTATTGTTTTGAACTTTAACATATACATTAAGATAACACACATGGTTGAAATCAAGTTAATGGCTTAAACACTTTAAACTTTAAGAAAAGCTTATGAAAGGTGTGAGAACATTTGTTCGTGCACAAGTTTGAAGCATCCAACATTTGATGAATTTGACAATTTGGATTGACACCATACAAGGTGTTTAAAGAGGAATGCAAAGCAATCCCCCCCAAAAAGTCACATCAAAGGACTTGAGGTCCCAACACCTAATAGGTAACCAAATCCTCAAAGTTTTAATATGGCTACTTTCCTAACATAACAAGAACACAAAATTGCTAATTCATTGGTCATCCAATGCAACCATGATTTCATCAAGTTATGATGTATGAATTGTGTTTAAACTTGAAACATTTTGGTTTTTGGGATTTTAGGGATTTTTTCTTATGATTTATAAGAAATGTTTCACCAAAAAAAAAACCTTTGAAAAATGCCCTTAATATATTCTTTTAATTTTGGAAAAATAAACCATCATAAAGTTCCCCTTTGAATGCAACATGTACACTAGATAGTAAAATGTTTTTCATAGATGCCTAGTTGTCCTACAATGTGACACCAACCTTTTTGTTCAATTGCTAAAATGGGGTAGTTGTCTTTCGTTTATCAAACATATGTGATGCTCAAGTCCTTTTTTTGCTTTTCATGTGAAATATTAGTTATCATTGGTTCCTCCCTCCACCATCAAATGGTGTAGATCACTCCACACCATTAGTTAGCTACCCAACCTTATAAGGTTCAAATGTAGACAACAACTTGCCATGCACATTACATTATCAAACCTTTTATAATCATAAATTTAATTGAATTAAAATTGAAATTTGAACAACAACAATGTTTAATGGTCATTGCTTGATTTCATTTGGCTTTTCTTGGGTAAACATATATATAAAAGCCCTACAAAAACGATTTTCTCCTTTATGTGCTTTTATATTTAAAGTTTTGTGTAATTTTTTGAAAAGTTGAAAGGGTTTGTCCATTTTTAGTCATCTTACACTTTGACATTTTTAATCAAATTCCATAGTTTGGTTCAATTCAAGTGATGACCCATATCTTAGATAATTCTAATTTACGGTTTTCTTTAATGGATAAGGCAACAACATTTTTGGGCCCTAGACACCAAGTTTCCTTTATTTCAATTTGAATGAAGGCATGTTGGAACTTCATGATGGGATTAGAACAAACTCATAAGCAAGAGTTCAAAATGAAATCAACTTGCACAACCAATAAAAGAAAATAGTTAGTGGAAGTTGAACACAAGTGTAACAAACTTAGTAGGGACAACCTCAAGCACAAGCTTTACATAGCCCACAACCTTTGGGAGGAGACACCACTCCCCTCCCTATACTATACTCTATGACTATTCATGGGGGCTACATCTGAATGGCATTTTTTCAAGGAACTTTCAAATGAAAGTCCCAAAATTACGACTATTATTGACTTGAAACTTTGGACGTTCATATCTTCTTCAAATACACCTATTTGGAGCATGCAATGGCATAATCTTATAGCCTTTTAAAAAATATTTCCAATGGTGTATTGCACGCCCCAATTGGAGATCATTTGACCCCTAATTCTAAAGGGATTTGTGATCAAGAATCTAATTTTCAATAATTTGACTTTTGGCCTTTCTTTTAATCGTAACTCATGCATATAAAATTTAAATGAATAATGTGAAGGCATTTTAGACATTTACATTTCAAGACCTTTCCAATGACATTATAAGGGCCCAATTTGGTGCTTGTTTTCCTTTCCAAACAAGGCTTTAAACATTCAGGACTCTAACACCAATGCAACTCCCAAAGTGGGAATGCACTTAGGAGTCATTGGGCTCCATCTCTTGCATTCTCCCCCATTTGCGAGAGTGTGTTTCACACCCAAACACACTCTCATGGCCTCATGGGCCCTTGCACTCCACACTTAATCATGAACCCAATGTTAGGGTTGCGACATTTATGAATTGAACATATCCATTATCAAGTGATGTATTCTTTAGAATCTAGGACATTAAAAATGAAAAGTTCAATTTCCAAAGAAAAATTTATTTGTTGGAATGATGGTTTCTAGAATTAAATGCAAGGTTGACATTAAAATTAAAGGGAAGGGACACTATTACAAAATTTGGGTGCAATTCATTAGTCCCCATCCAATGCACTAATGAATTCATTACATCCTCACTAAGTCTCATTTGCCAAGACTAATGAATCCACCTAAAATCTAGTGAAATCAATTGGTGTACAGGGACACATTTTGTTGTAATGGGGCTATAACCTTCATTATGGAATTGTAACTTTGATTTCTTTAGCATGAAACAATGTGCACATATTATATCCGTAACATTGGATATGTTTTGAAATTGTTGAAAGTTCTTCCCTTTTATATTTCAAGGTTATCAAAACAACTTTATGTGTCTAAAAGAAATTACTAAACATGTGGTTGTGATTCCACCATGTTAGATTCGAGATTTTTTAATGTCAAATCTTTATTTTTCAAGTTAATTATGAATTTGAGAAAATTTTGAAAAATCAATGTCAAACCATGTGTGAAAGATGTAAATGAATATCATAATCCCTTTATTTTGTAAGATAGGGTCAATGAGTACATGAAGTTGCCTAACATTGCCATGGTTCAAATGCTAAAGTTTATTTCAAGAAGATAAGAAGAAATTTGTTTTTATGAAAACCAAGTTGTGGAGTCATTTAAACCACACATCTTGATATATATCAAGATGTTTAACTAAATTTTCTTCACCTTGTCCACTTTTAAATATCATCATGAATTAATGATATATACTTGCAATGTTGGAAAAATTATAAGGAATGTATCAAATATAAATTTTAAGCTTTCATTTTTTTAATCTATCAAAGGTTTCATTTAATTGTAGGATTCATGGCAATGTCAAAGCAACTGTTTTCAGATTCTATCATTGGAGTTTGAACTTAAAATTTGGGTGTTAGGGAGTTGTGTGTTTGTTGTGGTGGGTTGTGTTGGGGGTTTGGATTCCCCTTAGGGAAGTTGTTCATGTTTTGTTTTGTTCAACTTTATGTCGCATGTTGTTTAGTTGAATTGTGTTGAAAATGCAACAACAAATTATGAGGGGAGTTTTTTTTTGTGATAGAAAATGCATGTAAAAATAAAGGGTCACATTTTTATTGTTGGGTAAAAATTACAATTCCATTGTTTATATAATAAGACTAGGTTTTTTTTTTTAAATTCTTCAATATAAATCATGTCAGGTACACAATACTACATATTTATTAAATAAATAACATATGTTCAAGATTTTTTTTTTAAAAACCAAAATTGAACATTTCATGTATGATGTTTATTTAATCATGTAGAACCACCTTCTTTCAACATTCTTCATGTTTTCAACTAAAACTAAACATTAAAACAAATATATGGTGCCAAATTTTAATGCAAATGTAAACTTTAAACTTAGTTCTAGGGTGTTTTAAATATGTGGATATCGATGATTTAAATAATAATAAGGTGAGAAAAATAAAGCTCCCTCATATAACCCCCCAATTTCTTTTTGACACAAATAGTGGGAAAGACATACATATAATGACCATCCCCTACATGAACATATTCAATAAAACATACATTGCACACCTAGTTTATTATTTGATGTGCAAAAAAATTAAATAATTTCATTTTTTGTGTCATTATTACTCATCAATTCAAGACACATCCATTGTAAATGGTAAAAAGAAATGTGAGTGGCAAAGTGGACAAATATGCTCCATTGAATAAAAATCATTGCCCAAATGCAAAAGTAACAACTTGAAAATGGCCTAAAATGCCTAAGCAAAAAATACCTTGTTGCAAAATAAACCCTTATGTTTTTGCAAACAACCATTTAAGCATCCAATATTTTGTGAATAAAGAAAGTCCCTTGAAAACAACCCATGAGTTGTCAATTGGATGTACATGTGAAGGCAACTTAAATCCTTTTCAAAACAAAACCATGTTTATTATAAACCCACCATGTTCTTAATTTGTTGCCACCAAGTTCCCAAGGGTTCAAATGATGTTCCCCAAGTTCCCATGTCAAAAAAATTCAATTTTCCACCAAACTTAATCCCATTTTCTTTGCCCAAAATTTTATCATTGTAACCTATATATCTAGGCCAAAGGAAAATGTTTCATAATCTTTTATTTGGGGAGTGTCCATAATGTGAGTGTTTTTTGGTGACTTGGGCCATGAAAGAGGCCTATCACCCAAAAACAAGTTGATCCTTTGAATGCACCCTCTCAACTCATTAACATACCTAACAAACTGTAGGTACTAACAAGGTAAATAGTTTTCTTAATAAAACTTTAACTTTTAGGAGCTACTTTCAACAAAGATTGTGGCATTGGGAGTCAATTTCCTTTTCCAACCCAACTTTGCAAAGTTAGAACAACCCATCCCATGCCCTTTATTTGGGCTTGTAAAAATATTAAGCACATCTAAAATGGTGTACAATTTTTTTTCAATCCTTGCCCATAAACATGGATAATGACAAATTATAAATGTAAAAATAAACTACATGATGGATTTTTATGGTGATCCCAATGCTCATTTTTCTAGCTGTATTAAACATTATTGCAAAGCTCCCCAAATGAAACATGAAAAATATAGCAAGATGATTCAATATATATTGAAACATAATCACTTTATCCTTCCAAGATTGGAAAAATTCCACCAAACCCATTAATATCTAATCAAACATGGACTTTAGAAATGAAGTGCCCCCAAAGTCCCCAACCATTTATGGACTTTTTGTGGAGGTAGCCTATCTAGGTGGCCAAGAATGTTAGCTCCACATGTGGCCATTCAATCAAAAAGTAAAATCCAAAATGAGTTCCAAAGTTAGGGTTGGCAAGGTTGTTGTGTTTAATGATGAAAATGAAACACACCTTTATGTTTTGTGAAGAAAAAGTAGCTTCATTTCCCCTTCAAAAGGGGTGTATAAGTTTTTCAAAATCACATTTTGTTAAGACCAATTATAGTTTGCATTATATTTTATTCTTTTTGTTGAAGGTTTGGAATGTTTTGAACTACAAGAATTTACAAATGGGTTTTGAAGCAATAAGTGTGGAGAATTAGTTTAGTTGTAGTTGTGGGAAGGAAGTGTAACATGACAAGAGATGGAGATGATTGTGAAGGTAATCACAACAATACAATTTCATTTTATTGTCTTTTGTTATTGTAACGAGAAATTATCAAGTTGTACAAATTCACAAGTGAAATTTAGTTGTTATTTTTGTGGAATTTCTGAATTGTTTATGAGTTTATTTAAGGTGTGAGAAAAAACATTAATTTCTTCAATTGCACATGGGTACTCTTAGATGTTTTTGAAGCTAAAAATGTAAAGAGGTTGAATTTCATAGAAATTGTTTTTTTGGCAAATTATAAAGCAAGAGGAATATTGAAAGTGAGTTCAATTTCCTATATGGAATCTAGGATAATTTCATGTTTTTGCCCATGTATTGACTTTTTTACCAATTTTACTCACACTTGGTCCATATATGTAGTGTTGCATCTTCCCATTATTATGATATTGCAAGTATATAAAATAGATAATGGTGTGAAATGAAGTTGGTCAATATTAAATAATAATAATCATCATGATAGTTATTTTTGGTGTTTGTTGCTATCAATGAGAACTTGTGGATATATGTTTGTAAAATGATAATGCAATTTGTTATAGATTATAAAGAGTTTTGCATATTCATATGTAAATAGAATAGAAAACTTGAACAAAATGGTGATGTCACCATTTGGTTCTTTGAATATCCTCATTGAAATGCAATTTCCATGAAACTAATTTTTTTTTTTTTGCATATGGTAGGCAAAGAGGAATAGGTTGGCAATTGAGGCATCCGTTGTTCTATTTGGTCCAAAAGGAGTCATCATGATGTCAAGCCTTGTTTTACATGATGCCTTTACTTCACAAAGGTTTCATAGAATGGGATGAAATTCCTTAAAATAAAGACATGCATACATAATAGTCAAAATTGAATGATCAAAGAAAATCATTTCTTTAAGTTTATTTAGAATGAACCTTGTGAAGAATTTTGAATATCTATAATAAGAAGTGTGCTTGTAAGCACTAGAGGTATGCATAGGGTGTGTGTTACTGTCTCAATGGAATTGGTAGCAAATAATGTTAGTTGTAAAACACCTTTATGAACATTGAAGCTAATGTTTATTGATTGTCAACAACCTTGTTAATTTGGTGATGCCAATGATGTTTTTAAACCATATGGGGTGATTGCATCAATATCACTCTTTTATATCGTAGAACACTAAAAGAAATTTTTATTAATACAATTATTAGTGAAATCGAAATGAGTTATGGGTTTGTGCATAGATGTATGAGTATGTATTATGATCATGAAACACCTATTTAGTGTTTTTAAATATGGCATTTCTTGCTTGTTTTTAATCTCCTTGTTATGCACAATGGAGAGGTTGTGTTTGGGTTTGTTTGATCTTAGGCCATACATTATTTGGACCAAATTGACAATATTTACATAATTTCATAAATGTTGACATTCTTAAATTTTATTTTGTTTATAAATATTTTTTCTTGAAAATTTAAAAATCTAATTGAATATTTAATGTCCTACCATTTGGCAAAATGAAATCTTTAAAATTAATGAATTATTCATCATAAACAGGTGTTGAAGTGGCCATGATCTAAAAAATAGGCTAATCAATTAAATCCTTGAATTTTGTGTTTTTGAATATCTGATTATATGTTTTAAAATGTAATTGATGTTTTGTTGATGGAATATTGTACCATTCAAAAATATTATATTAAAAACTATCTATAATGGTTATACAATATGGTATCATGGTACTTGATAATATAATATCAATATGCTGAGATTTAATTGATTAAGGTCAATAAAAAAAAATTTGAAAATGAAAAAGGCATTTTATAATAAAATAAACTGAATAAGAAAGTAATGCATAGTTTACCTATGTACTAACCATCTAGTCACCAAATAGTAGTCTCTATACATAGTAGTCACCAAATACCTTACCTACATAACAATGGATTATGAATTTTGTAAACCATTTGGAAAAATATCTTTAGATTATTTTGGCAACCATTTTAGGCTTCAAAATTAGAAAATTAACAAAATGATAAATAAATAATAATAAATATAAATGACAAACTTATATTAAAATGTTGTTGATGACAATGACATTAATGATGATAAAAACAATGATAACAATGATAACAATAAAGTAAACGAGGATTTTAAAAATGGAAAGAAAATTATAAAACATTGATATGAAAGAAAGAAAAAATGACTATAGATCAAAGTATATAGTAGGAAATAGATTTATTAAATGTGAAAAAAATAAAAGATAAAAAAAGGAACAATAAAAAAATTAAATTTCAATTTAAATTTATACTCAATATAAATATTTAAAACTAGCCATCCATGACTGCCATATTTTGGTGTAATGACTTATGCTTAACATGTAAGTTTCCAACAATAGGTTTTACATAAAGATGGTTATATTGTTGTTTTTTATGGCCCACCTACAACCATTAAATTGAGATTGTAAAAAAAAGGGATATTATAATAACAAAAAAAATGTTAAATTTTGTAATGCCTTTTGCTAATCTTAACCTTAAACCCTAGAAAAAGATCAATAACATCCTTTTTTCATTACTTTTCATTCTTACCTCTAATTTTAAACTTGAAAATATGTTTAGTACATCCAATAGGCCTGCACATTGTTCCATGTAACCATTTACACATTAAATATGAAAATATGAAAATTTCAACTATATGATTTGGTGAAAATAATATATGATAATTATATTTATTTATGTTTTGGGGGTGTAATTTAGATTCATACTTTTTTTAAAAAGACCATACATTGGAACATGCATCACAAAATGAACAAAAATTCAATTTAACTTTGAACTTCAAAAATAATAATTACATAACAAACATTCCTATTCATGAATCTTTATAGAATGACACGACTAAAGAAACATCTTTCTCACGTGTAGTGAACTTCATTTATGCATTTAAAAAACTATGTATATTATGTCAAAAGTTCATTGAATTTCAACATAAGTGGTGTCATACAACTTTTTTCATTTCCATATTACACTAAAGTAGTATAATTGCATTGTTAAAGTAAATACATATCCATGTTGCTATGTGAATCAACAAATTTCCTCAAAATGTGCAAAATAAAGACAATTATTGAAAATGGCCAATTTTTTTTCAAACATAAAACAACAAAAAAGAAGCCTTAAATAAACATCTTACTAGTATGTAAACATGGGCACTAACTTATTCAAGTTGTAAAAATTGTGTTTATCATTTATCAAATGAAAAAAGTTTCTTTGGTAGAACAGTGCCTATCAAAATCAAAGTGTCATAATCAAACACTACCAGATGTGAAAATTTAGGCTTTCAATATATTTTCACAATGTGTTATTACATCTTATCTACAAGATTGTTATTTATTCCCATACCCAATTGTTGAAATTATGCATTAACTCATGATGTTAAGGTGTATATTCATGTATGGATCAAAATGGCAAACACAATATAATAAACAAAAACTCCATGGAAAAGAAAAAAAAAGGCAGTTGAAAAAAATTGATAGAAAAAATGAAAAAAAATTGGAAATTTTTGTACTACCACAAAGTAAAGGAATCTAGAAAATCATGAATACAGTACAATAATTCATTCCCAAATATATGGAACTTTATCTACATATAACTATTTTCAATTTTTCAAATTATACATATATATTGAATTTGGTTATAATGCATTAATTTCATGTTGAACTTAAGTTTTGCATTCAATTTTGTAACTTGTAAACATGATTCCCAATAAATCATTGAAATCATAAATATAATCATTCAAAACATCATTGAAAAAATAAAATTGAATATAGATTATATGTATAATAATTATTGATGTTGTCATTGATATATATAGATTTTAAATCAAGCAATTTCAAAGTGCCTCAAACCATTAAACTTGTACGATTTGTAACTCTTGATAACATAAAATATGTCAAACCTAAAGCAATTAACTTTTTAACATGAATGAAAAAAATTTATGTAATTTTTACACCTTGTGTTTTAAGACTAATAATAACATATACTAGTACAACTAGTGGTACCCGTGACCTTCGGACACCCGTGGCTACGCCACTCCAACCACCCTGAACGCTCTGTTTGGTCGCCATAATCGGAAATTTTCCCAAAATAACACTCGTGGGTCCCACCCTAAGGCATTTATATCCCCACAGATAAAAACAATATTGTGATTTAGCACAGTGGTCCCGACCGACGTTGTGCGAGTATCAAAACCAACCGTGTGTACCCTCAGGTTATCAGTCCAGGTATTTACTCCCTTACCCGACAAGGGTGAGAAAACCCAAAACCCCGGTTTTGACATTTTGAACCTTGGTTCCCGAAAGTTTTGGTGGCGACTACTTTAAATTTATTGTAAGTGTGTCATCAAAACAATAACAATGTTGCAACTAGTGTACAATGTTCATACATGCAACAATGCCTATAAATTATTAAAATTTGTAATATTATGTTCCTATAATTATTTATGTTATTTAACACTAGGGTTTTTGAATTTAGGGATATGGACACAACAATTTTTTTGGACTTTTTGCACATTTTAAGGCTAATTAAAATCAAGCCTAATGTGGATTTTGAGGGCAAGTTGAAATTTGCACATATATGCCACAAGACATATTTCCTTTCTTTTTCTTTCAAAGAGAATGGAAAAAGGTTCATGTTGATAAACACACACCATGGCTTCCATTCATTTTGATTATTGAAGCAATATTGCTCATGCCCAAAAAAACTCAATGAAAGTGCAATACCCCTTTTAAGGTATCCTAGAACTACATTGGGCTCCATAACACATCTTTAGAAACTTGAAGGGGTATTGCATAACCTTACCAAAACCTAAAAGGAAAGTAATACATGCATCAAAGTATTCTATAAACACCATGGTCTAAGCTACTAGAGGGGTATTTTTCACAACTAAAATTACTTAATGAATGTGAAATAACCTTCTCAAGGTATCCCAAAAATACTTTGGGCTCCATAACATATCTTTTGAAACTTGGAGGGGTATTGCATAACCCTACCAAAACCTAAAAAGAAAATAATATCTGCACTAAGGTATTTTATAAACACCATGGGCTAAATTATTTTGGTTTAGGCTATCAAAGGGGTATTATTCATGCCCAAAACTATTCAATGCATGTGCAATAGCCCTATTAGGGTATCTTACAAGTCTTTTGGGCTCCACAACATGTCTTTTAAAACTTGGAGGGGTATTCCATAGCCCTACCAAACCTATAAGGAAAATAATACCTTCATTAGGGTATTTTGTAAACACCATGGGCTGAATTATTTTGGCCTAGGCTATTGGTGGGGTATTGTTCATGGCCAAAATTACTCAATGCATGTACATTACCCCTCTTTGGGTATCCCATAAATTTGTTGGGCTCCATAACATAATATATTCAAAAACTTGGAAGGGTGCTGCATAACCCTACCAAAACCTAGAAGGAAAACAATAGCCTCATCATATTGCAATAATATCTTAGACCATGAACCAAAAAAATATTTATTTCATGCCATACATATTGAATGAAGTAAATGAAGGTATTGTAAAGTTGGTGACATTGATGGTAGAAGGTAAACTTGAATAAAGTTATGGAGTTTAAATGCAATACCCACATTGTACTGGGATAATTTCACTGACCATGAAATTAAATATTTTAAAAATATTTGATTCCCCCCAATACATCATGAAATTCATGTTTTCAAAATTATTTGTTTACCTTACAATATGATTTAATATGTATAAAATGAAGGTAATGCAAAATTGGTCACATTGATGGTAGAAGGGTTTAAGGTTTAATATGAATGTTTTATTTCTTAATGTTAAAATTCATATTTTGTCAAAATAAAAAAGTTCATTCTTAACATTTCTTCAATGATGTACATATTTATGTTTTTTCCTTTTAAAGTTGCAAACTCATTTCAATTTGTTTTTTCTTATTTAATAAGATTTTAATGGTTTTTTTTCCTTTTTTTAATGGTTCACTTCATAATAATAAATGATATCTCTCCCATAATATATTAATCCTATGTATGATTGAAATTGTATTTTGAAATGTATAATATTGGTTTAAATATTGGTATAAATACATTACTATTTATAATGTATTGAATAATACATTATATATAATTAATAATATTATGAAATTATCATTTTGATTCATTTTGATACATATAATATCCTCATATTTATTCAAAATAGGATAAGAATACATTAAAATGTATACAAAATGTAAAATGTGTGTGTGTGTACCCATGGTTATGTAAATGTAATTTTATTATTTTTTAAAAAAATTTAAAGTGAATTAAAAATTCCAAAAAATAAGTTGTTTTTATTATATATATTATTAATGCATGTAATTAAATATCAATTTTATGTAAATTTTTGTTTAAAATATTTCAAATAATTATATACTTACTTAATTAATATGTGATTTTTTTTCATTTTTATACATATTATATCTTATTAAATATTCTAAATTTCTTTAAAAAATAATTAAACATTAAATATAGTTGAAATACATTTTCAAACTCATAAATGATAAGAATTGTTTATTAATGGACCAATGCAAAATGGTTAATATATTTAAATGAGGGTGTTGCAATATTGGCCACATTGATGGTATAAGGTCACTTGAACAAAGTCTTGAAGTGTAGTTGCAATACCTTCATCTCATCATGATAATTTCATTAACCATAAAACAAATTAGTTTGTTTTTTACATATTTAGTCAATGTTCAATAAATCATGCCATACATATTGATTCAAGTAAATGAGGGTATTGCAAAATTGGTCACATTGATGGTAGAAGGTATAACTTGAACAAAGTTATGAAATATAAATGTAGTACCCACATTGTAATGTGATAATTCCATTGACCATGAAACATAAGAAATTTTGAAACATATTATTTGATTAATTTGCAATATAGAATGAAATACATATTTTGAAAATCATATGTTCACCCGATAATATGACTTATTATATATAAATGAAAGATGTTCAAAATTGGTCACATTGAATGTAGAAGGGTTTAGGGTTTAAGGACAAATACATCAAATTGGGCACACATATTTGTTCACCTTACAATATGATTTTGTGATTTAGAGTGTTAAGATGATTAGTACATGTAAATGAAAATATTGGTAAATGGCATGTTTTGTAAAAATTGGCATTACTTATGAAAATATTGGTAATTTTTCCCAATTCTAGCAATTGAAACATCAACTTGTTGAACGTCAACTTGTAATTGTGTGCCATGGGTCATCAAACACCCACAAAATTCTACTACAACAAACAACAACACGACTTGATGAATAAGATGATGATTCTACTACAATAATAAATCAACAACGTGAAGAACAAAAGATGATGATTTTATTACAATAACAACTGAACAACATGAAGAACAAAAGACAATGGTGATTCTACTGCAACAACAACACAACTTGATGAACAAGATGCATGCATTTTCATGGTTTAAGTGGCTATTTGTTTCTTTAGGTAGTTTTATATTCCAAAACATGAAGAATATAAAATGTTAGCTCTCATCATTCAAACTACAATTCATAGGTTCGAGCATCATGGGTTTGGAGTTAAATTTGCACAAAACATTTTGATCATAATCCCTAAATAGATATGTAAATATATCATTAGAGCTTTTGATAGATTGCTTCTTATTTACAACTTTTACAAGTGTGGATATATAATAAAATCCTTCAAAGAAATCCTCACAACAACAACATTTTTATAATCTTGCAACTAGTTTTTTATAGTGTGGGGCAATATTGGATCAAAATGCTCATGAAACTCACAACAACATTCTTGTTTTAACTCCTTGGGGTTTTGTACGTGTTTTTGGAAGTTTGATTAGCCATTCAATTTTTAATGGTGCAAGCTTTTACAATTGCTTTAGAATTTTTTATTTTTTTAATATATATTTTTTGAAAAATCTTTGAGGAATTAAGGGTTGGTGTTCATATGAACTTTAGAAGTTCAACATTTTACTTCTATGTTGATACCCTATGTTGAGAACTTCTTGAGAGATGAGTTAGTAATTTAATTAGTGGTGTGTATGGCTTTCATTAATTATGCAAAAACCTTTAAGTCTTATTTCAAATCTTAGTCCTACACCCTTGACAAGTTCTACAACAATTGAACTTTAATTTATTTTTTTCCTTTACAATAATATGTGCATGCATTGTGCACAAACAACTTTGTTGGTTTGTGACATCTAGACAATGTTGCCAAGTTTGGTCTAAAAGTGATGATACAAGGATGAAACAAAAATACCATGCACATCAAATTTGTGATGGTTAATAGATTAAAGGATAATCAATAGCCTTGGGCTTTCACTAAATAGTTTTGGTTTTAGCTTCAAGAAGGCTTGTTATTTGGGGCACTTATGTTGTGTCAAGACAAATTGCAATTGCTTAGTCCATTCCAAAGCTTGCAATGAAACTGCTTAGGTTGGAGAATAAGCCTAGGTTGAAAGGACATGTCCTTCTTGGACCTCTGAGTTCGTCCTTCACTTAAAAAATTTATAATTCCCCACCTTTTTGTGTCAACCCTTATAAAGGTTGTATATATTACATTGTCCATAAATTTTAGTCTATTTCAAAAGCTATAATTCACCTTGGTGTGGATCTTCACCTTGTTGCAAATGGTAGGTGTAGGGTGTTGGCAAACTATGATCTACACAAAAAATGTCATAGTTTGATAGTTTTCAGTACCTACCCAAGTTTCATGCATCATGGTGGAAATTTGGGAAATAAATTTCACTAAAATTTTGTAAAAGATGATGGTTCATATCCCAATCTAACATTATGTTGTGAAATCAATGCACATATGAATGATATAATACTCCAACAAAATATTATTTTGATTTGGAGAACCTTGTCACACTTTTGCAATTCCAACAAAAGGACTAAGAAGTAGGATACTTAATAATACAATTTCCATGAAATTTACACATATATAAAAGAAACCATAGAAAACAATCTTTCCCATCAAAGTTTTCATTTTTTCTTAAGGTTGTGGAAATTAAATCGGACGATTTTAAAATGTTCATTAATATGTTACGGTATGAAAATATTGATGATTATGATTTTTTTAGCTTGGAAAATGTTCTTCCATTGAAAATTTACTAGGGCTAAATGTTTTTTTAATCATTTGACAAAAGTACGATAAATTTTTGAATTTAAAAAAATGGAAAACTACAAATAAAGGTTTTATAAAAATCTTTATTAAATTATTGGTGTACATTTACACAAATATACAATTATATCTCAATTTCATATTCATAATTCTTGTGACTTCTTTTAATTTTGAAACCCAAATCATTTATATGTGATCAAAGTGGGTGAAATCTTACATGTTGCCACTTTTGATACTATATGTAGTTCCAAATTTTCCACAAATTGTGTAAACCATAACTTGCCAACACCCTATAAAGAGACTATGGATGAAAGTAAGAAATTGATAGAAGAGGACGTCAATTGAACACCTAATGCAAAAATATCTACCATTTCAATGAGTGCTAGTAAATCCTTCCTCACCAAGCATACGTTCAATGATAACAATGACAATAGTCACGAGGTTCTCAAGGGCCATCAACTCAAAGAAATTTAGGAAAAATTCATTGTCTTGAATTCATCGAATGTAGTCAACCTTGTTTGTTTCATTCGGGTGGAGGTTACATTGACAATATCCTTGAGTTGAAATCTAAAAGTTGTTACGATTTCATCTAGGAATGTTGCTTACTAGGCCAAATATTTGGTCAGAAGGTCTTTCTTTTCAAAGTGTCCGTTGACAAGGTTGGGAGCAGAGTTGGGCTTGTTGCATGAATGCAACTTGGGGGTGATCTAGAGAAGTCATAGATCAATTTGACCATGTGAAACAAATTGCTTGTTGGACAACAATGGCTTGTCATGTTTATGATTTGAAATATTGCAAAGTCATGACCATCATAGTTTGTGACATGCAATATGATGACACAAAAGCACAATAAATCATGTGGACAAAGCTCAACAACACATTGCTAAAAAATGGGTATGTTAAACCCAACTTCAAAGGATTCATGTCGGACAATGCACAAGAAAATTGGAATGTTGTTAGAATTGTTTACAACTTTAGTGATGCCATTATAAGGATGGTGGATAAAGAACGTACATGTTTATTCCATTGGATTCAATTGCTTGATAGGAATACCAAGCAATTGATCAAACTTGAACTATAGGAACAACATAAGACCCTTTGCTTCAACTATAAAAATTCCAAGTCTTTAAAGAAGTAGTCACTCGATATGCAAAGTTTATCCATTACCAATGGCTCCCATCAAGAGCTACATCTGAATCTATTGTTCACAAACTTAGTAATTGGCTTGCCTTCTAGCACCTTCATTTCAGATAGTGGGGCAAGTTCATGGCCCATGTAAGATATTCCTTTAAAATATTATGTTTAAGGATTTATCTTTTATCTTTTTTATTCTTACACTTATGGTCTAATCCGCTCTTCCTAGTGTTTGTGGAAGTTCAGCGACATTGAGTGGGTAGATATGTCGATTTGCAATCTTGTTGAGATTGTGCATAACATTTGGTTACAACAATTGGAAAAACTTGACACCTCTTTGTACATAGCCACCTTTGATGACTATGTTCAAACTTTTAAACAGTCCATTCTATATCAAGTTTTGGATTTCCTATTTCATTTTCATTATTCATAATCCGATATGCTAGTGTTGGTAGAAAACTTCCAATTATGATGTAGGAAAATTAATTTCATGGTGCAATGAATATTAGTTCTGGAATATGTTATATTTTTAACATCCTTGGACGGGCTAATCATTTATGTTTTGGCAATTATTTCTAATGTGGTTTGCGATCTTAAAAAGACCCCCAAATTTATGGGTACAATTGTGAACCACCATTTACACCCATAAAGACCTCCAAAAGAATTTAGTTTGTGTGCTTTGAAATCAATATTTTGCCATGTTACAAATAATGAACTCACCGTTTGTTGTTCAATGTTCACCCACTAGCATCGTTGGTTGAAATGAAAACGTCTACTTTTTCTATCTTGTTTTGACCTAATTTTTGGTCTCCAACTCCTGCATTCTTTTGTTCATCCCTTTTAAAATTTCACCTCTATCTGTAGGCACTGAATGGTAAGGGGCTAATTGGAGTTCCATAATTGGTGTAGCTAGCTTTTTAGGTTGGCCACCTCTTGGAAACTCTTCTATTGCCCCTCCCTTGTTGTCTTGTTTTTGGTTGAAGCCAATTCAAAAAAGCCTTGGAAATGTTGCCCATCGTTTAAGCAAAATCTTTGGATGAAAAGAAGCGATCCTCTAGTGATTTCAAGGAGGCAATAAGAAAGGGAGCCAATCCCTTACTTCAAGTGTCTATTTAGTAGGTGTAGGAAAAAGGCTACCCCACACCAAAAATGAATTGTCATGAGGTCAAGTAGTTTTGACAACTTCCCTTAAATTATGTGGGTGAATCCCACCGAAATACATATCTGGTGGAATGCCCCCAACTAGAATTTCCTTGTCATTTGACCAACAATGTAATTCATAAAAGAAGTTGGTAGGAGTTTCAATACCTTCTTCCATTGGGTCCAACTTTCAAAAAGGCCTTGTTGCATAAATGTGTGCATGTTGAATTAGACTTGGATTCCAAGTTCTACCTTTCTTTCTTAGGCTAGATGTCGCAACCCTAACTTTGGGCTTGCAACCAAGGCAAAGGGGTTGCAAGGTTGTGGGCCAAGAGGAAGCTCGGGAGTCATGTCACATACTCCCGGGAGTGTAGGAAAGTGTGAGGGAGTGAACCCTTACGCTCCCAAGGCAACTCCCACTTTGGGAGATGGAGTCCCGGTGGACTCCCAAAACTTCAGAGAGCGATTTCAGGGGTCAAAACTCAATGGCTTGTGGTGTTCTTTATATCATTGGAAAGCTCTTAGAATTTAGATGTCTAAAATGGGTTCGCATTGCTCATTTGGACATCTAAAACACAAGTTATGGCCAAAAGAAGGGCCGAGAGTCAAACTGCCAATTTGACTCCCGACTAGAAAAAGTCAGGAATCGACCCGATTTACTTGTGTGTAGACCAGGCCTCATAAAAAGTGGTCATCTAAAAATAGATACCACTTTTACCACATTTAGGGTCAAATGTGTACCACTTTTAAGAAATCTGTTGGAAACAGTCCAAAACTCCTACTGCTGCTGGTACCAGTCTTTTCCTTTTCGCCATAACTAGTTGCTGCTTCATCAAATCTGGGTTCTTCATCATCAACAACAATAGGATTGGTCTTGGTCTTGGTTTCGGTCGGCTTCTCTTCAGCAGCAGGAGTTTCAGCAACGTCCGTTCCATCGGTTACTTGGCTGCTTGGTTGCTCATCAGTTGCAACTGCTGCTGGTGGTATTGCAATCTTTTCCTCTTCGCCATAGCTAGTCACCTGAGTCACCTTTTTGAAACTGGGTTCTTCATCATCCCCAACTCCCGTCGAAGTTCCACCATCACCAACTCCCGTCGAATCTCTGCCATCATCTCCAACACCCCTGGTATTTACACCACCATTCCGATCTTCTTCAACGGTACTATACTTTTCTTCAACAGCTAGAGTTTCAACGTCAGTCCCATCGGTAACTTTAGGCTGCTCATCAGCTGCAGCCAAACCAGTTTCCTGTTCGCCATGGCCATGAATCACAACAATCATTGTATTGTTTTTGGAGCTGCTTCTTTGTACTTTAGCAGCATCGACTCTAGACGTTATGCGCACCCTGGACATCGGCAAGGACAAACAACTAACTATTCTTGTCGAAACGCCAGTCGCAGACTTGTGTAAAAAGACGCGGTAGAGCAGCACGACTGCCAACGTCGGCCTTTCTGTTCTTATGACGAAGTCGCGCGGCATGTGGCAGCGCTCCTACCTGCGCAAGTACGGCCTGGAAATGACAAAGCAAGAAGGCGCGTGCGTCAAGGCGGCTTGTTGCAGATTCTGCAAGTACTACGGCCGGCAAATCTCGCTGAGCAATTACAAGCGTGGCCCACGCAAAATCAACCAATTCTACACGGTCCCATTCCGCACCGACCTCATTGCCAAACACCTGGAGGGGCAGCACACTGACAAGTGGGCCGAGTACGTCGCACTGTCGCCCGGCGAGCAGGACATGTTCTTCGACTCAGTGCAGCCTTGCACCAACACCATGTACCACTACATGGACATGGAGGGCGACGAGATCAACTTGGTCGTGTCTACCGAGATCGTCGATGTGATCATCGGTGAAATGTTGTTCCATCCCGAAGACGAACTTGACGCTGTCGACGACGATGACTTGGCTGGCATCGGTGACCACAACCGAAATATCGAGAAGCTGCGTCGTAATGCGTTGCAGCTGTTCAAGTTGAATGAGAACAAGGATGGCTACACTGTCAGCATTAAGAGGGTCATGCGCTTCAAGTTCGCCATCCAACACGTGTCGTGTGGCTTGTCGTTCCGGCAGGTTGCGATGACGATCGAGCAGACCAAGAACACCTGCAAGATTGCCAAGCTCGACGGCCTCAACGACACGATCGTTGGGCAGTACGTGCGAATCTTGGTCGGCCACACCCTGCAAGTCATGAACAACATCCTGGCCAGTGATGATGTGTGGGCGTTTGCGATATCGTTTTACGGTAGCTAACATCGCGATACGACATTCTTCGATGTCCGCATCCGTGTTGGTGTGAACGGCGTCCTGCACAACTTGCACCTGATCGCCATGCCGCACTTTGATCGCCACATGGCCGCTAACCAGGAGGCCATGCTCGTCAAGCTGCTCGGTGCGTTGTTCGCCGGGTGGACGCGCAAGCTGATCAGTGTCACGACGGATGGCGAGAAGACCAACATGGGTCACGCCAACAGCGTCCAGGTCCGCATGGTGCGATGTGCTGAGTTCAAAGTCCTTCAGATCTGGTGCGCGCTTCACCAACTCGACCTGGTCGTTCATGTGGCGATCGACGAGGTTGACGGCGGCACCTGGCTCAAGACCGCCTACACCTTGTCCACGTACCTCCGCAAGCAGTCGAACTTGATCACCGAGATGGGCGAGACGTGCCCGAAGAAGACGAACCGGTGGCACACGCTCGGATCAGTGCTCATGTTTTACATCACCCATGTGCGACGCATCATCGCGTTCCTCAACGAGCGCCATGAGCAGGTCGGCAACGCTATGCCACCCATCCTGACGCCGTTTTGGTGGCTGTTGACATACGCGTTCGCCCCAGTCATCGCCATAATCATCGAAACGGTCGTGAAGCTGCAGGCGTGCGATTTGGTGATCTGCTAGCAACGCCAGCTGTTGGTGCTTCTCGCCAATGACATTCGCGACATGTTCAAGGTGTGCCACATCGACGACGAGGCGGACAATGCCTTTGATAACCTGCCAATCGCCAACTACATGCGTTGAGACAACTCGTTCGTGCTACTAGCGATGTTGCGCGAGTATGTCGACGACCTCAGGACACGCGCACAAGCGCACTGGTTGGCAATGGATGCCAACGAGAAGATGATCGTCTTGCAGACGATTGCCCAATTCGCGATCGGCCTATCAAACGGCATTGCCAAGGTCGAAGCCGAGCGCGACCCGGCCAACAACGCGGCCGTCGACTTGGCGCTGCTTATCATGCCGATGGACCTCGTCAAGATGCGATCCTTGACTTTCATCTCCGAGGTGATCGAGCCGCGTAAGGCGTAGCTGCAAGCGACCGCTTGGACCGATGACCAGATTAACGCGATCGAGAACAATCATCGCAAACTGCTCACGGCGTACCGTAGGGAGAACGACATCTCGTCGATTGTCGACCAGCACGATCACATGACGTTGTTCAACAAGGCATGGGACTCGTTCGATGGCACGCGGTTCGACCAGTTGCGTCGTTTTTGCGCCGAGCTAGTAACCGTCTTCCCCAACTCGACGTCGGTCAAGTCCGACTTCTCGATTCTTAAATGGGAGCTCGACGAGTTTCGCAAGAGTTTGCTGGACTTGTCCCTGGAGGGAATCTTCCAGGCAAAATAGTTCGAACTACTGGATAGCATTGGGTGCATTGTGACCCCCATACTTGGCCTATCGCAATAAATTCCCCCTCTGGGCCTCGAAAATGACTCATAAGGCGCCTTATTTGGACGTACCACTTTTAACAGGTCGATTCGTACCACTTTTAAGCTAAAAGTGGAATCTACCACCTTTTATGAGGCCTGGTGTAGACGGCATGCGACATACCGTTGGAAAGCTCTCAACAAGGGCTATAACTTTGCTTTAAACCGCACCTCGATCCGAAGTCTGCTCGCAAAGTTATGGGGCTCCAAAGTCGCGGGAGAGAAAAGCCATTTGGATGTAGGCCCTGTGGAGAGGTGCAGAGTATACTATAAGGGGGAAGGTGGTGGCTTCCCCCAAGTTCGGGCCGTGGTGAGTCTTATGTGTATGTGTTGCCCGTGGTTCGTCCTAGCACCAAAGGTGCTTCAACTATGCACTAACCACCTTGTGTGGGTTGTGTGCAGGCTCGTGTGAGTGAGTGAAGCTTGTCAACTCTTCCTAGTCCCATCTCGGAGCTCCAACACGCCCCTCTACCCCTCAATGTGTTGTGAGCTAGGGACGCTTCGACTCCTCCCCCTTTTGTTGTCTTGTACTTGGACTCATTTTTTAATCCTTCAAGGAGTTAGGAGTGTGTCACTAGACACCTCTAGTGATTGATATGTAGGGGTTTGTTTTATTAGAGACAATATTGGAATTTTTAGCCATAATTTCCCCAAATTCCACAACCTTAACATAGTGAGTAGGTTTAGCAACATTTTCAATTTCAGTCATTGCAAACTTTCCAATCAACTATTCATCCCATTGGTTTTTGTGTTACATCCATCTCATCATCCATATCAATTGGCTTGCCCCCCAAAAAATGTTCTAGGAACTTTGGTGTTTACTCCCATCCAAATCTCTTAGGGGGAATGCCCACTAACCTCATCCTTTCTTTCAGAATTCGGTATGACAAGTGTTGGATGTATTGGAAACTAATTTCAAAAGAGGATATCCACCACTTGTGTAACCCCAAATTTCATGTTGTTTCAACTTGCCCTTATTTTTGCCAATGAAGAGAGATCATGCAATTTGTAGTACAAATTGTTGAAAATGACTCCAACCCAATTCACCCAAACCCCTTGTTCAGCCAAGACCACCAAATTGAGCAATTTTTTGGCAACATAAGTGAATTTATTACTCTTGAGCCAGATGATTTGAATTAATGCAAATAATTTTGCATCATACATGCCCTTGGGAAAAATAAAATTCCATCCTTCATAGTCCATTATTGCGTTTGGTGGAACAATTTTTAGGTGAATGGCAACCTCATTTTCCTTTTCCTTCTCCTTTTGTGGTTTTGCTAGTGACTTGACAAGACCAAATTGAAGAAGGCATCTTCGGTGGTGTATAATTCTGTTTGGTGTGGTCAAATAATCAAAATGCATAGGCAATCAATTAGTCACACTTTCTGGTAAGGCTATGTGCCAACATAACCCTTATTGCTAAATTAGAAGCGTTGGTGCCAATCGGGCAAAATCAAGATACACTGTTGTTTGATTATCTCCCAAGTTTGTCAACAATTTATTGTCCATTCAAAAGCCTATGTCTTCCATAACAACTTTGTAATGGGAACCATGATGAAAGCAAAATCCTTAATGAAACATTTGTAGTATTGTGCCATGACATTTAAAACCTAAATGTCTTTAGTTGTTTTTGGGGTAAACATATGGACAATAACCAAATTGTTTTTGGGAAATTAGTAGCTTTCCTTCTTTAGATACAATGTAACCCAAAATGACCCCTTTATGAACAAGGAACATGCATTTATCTGGGTTCAAGCTGATACCAAATTCTTTGTATTTATCAAAGCATAATCATAGCTTTGTTAAATGGGTGTCTAAATTGTTGAACACATCGAAGTCATCCATGAATAGTTTTATGAAGATTTCGAAATAGTCCTTAAAAACAAGCCTTATTGTTCGTTGATAGGTTGGTGGAACATTTTTAAATCCAAACAACATGACTACCCAGACAAATCCTCCCAATCTGTGATGAATGTAGTCTTTTACCTATCTTTGGGGGTAATCACAATTTGATGATAACCAAAAAATCTATCCAAAAATGAATAGACTTTGTGACCTACTATTTCATCTAGAACTTTTTTAGTAAAAGGTAGTAGATACGAATATTTTTTGGTTGCAACATTGAGTCATCGAAAATCCATAAAAATTTGGAACTTGCCATTCTTTTTCAGGACCACAATGATGGGCAATAGCTAACTAGTTTCCTCCATTGGGGTAATGAAACCCACATGTTTAGGAGTTTGTCCAAATCTTGTTTGACAATTGTAACATAATCTAGGTTCATTTTATACCTTGCTTAATGGGCAAGTGGAATGGTTCTGCCAAGTTTGATGTGATGTTGAATAATATGAGGTGGAATTCCCTTGAAATCAATATAATTCCATGCAAAAATGTCCTTATACCTTAAGAATAATGCGTATGTGCTAGTGGTAGTTGTTTCATCCAATGTTACATTTATATTTACCATTTGAAGGTTGTTGATAGTTCCCAAATTGAAGAGTCTTACCTTAATACCTATGGTAATGTCTAGTGTTCAATATCCAATTCTTGGACTTTAATGTGCATTGGGGTATTATCAACCCGAATTTGTCCATGAGAATTTGGGAAATTGAATGTGAAATCTTCAATATTGATTTCTGCACCAAAAATTGCAACATTGAAAATTTCCAATTCTAGTAAGGTGATAGTTTTAATTGTAAACAAATATGGTTTTGCTACAAGGAATATATATATATTGTTTGTAACACTTTCCATTAGATCATAACACAACAAAACCTCGGCATGTTTGTTGTTGTTATCCAAATGTTTGGTTACTATTATTGGTTATAGTGTTCCATTGCCTTCAATTAATGATTAAATGGTTTCCCCAATCATAAATGATGCGTGTATTATGCCACCAAAGTCAGTTTAACAACATGGTAAGTGGAATCCAAAAAAATGTTCTTCACTACCATGAATGTTATAATGTATGGAAGCCCATGAATTTGGATTTTGATATCCTTAACAAGTCTAACCAATTTTGTGATGGTTTCATCCACCATTAGGAATGTGTACGATCTGGTTTAAGACTAAGCAACTCTAATCGCTTTTGGAGTTCTTTTGTCATGATATTGATGCCAAATTTCCATCTAGTAGGATGTTTTTGATAATGTTTTTGCTAACATGGACTTATGTCATAACCATGTGAGGATCAATTGCCACTAAAGCCATAATCAGATTTGGTCTTATTACAAATATTTTTTCTCCCAATAAATAGTTTGGCAACAACATATTGTTTAAATCGAAAGAAATTTTGAAAAGTTGACCCAATGTGAAAGTATGCTTACTTTCCAATTGTTAGCCTATTTCCTCCAAAATTGAAAACATTTTGGCATTCCTTATTTTCGAAACAACTAGATTTGGGTTTTCAACGTTTGAGTTGAAATTCTTAGTGAGGTTGGTTTGGTAGGACTTTGTGTACTAACTCTAGGTAGTTTTATTGGAGGTCCTTTTTGTTGCATGTTTTTAATAGCTTTTTCAAATGAACATTGAAATCTTTCCACTTGCTAGTTTGTAAGACTCTTGTTCTTGTGAGGTTTTTTTTCCTTGAATACCATATTTTCTAGTAATTGATTTTCTAATTGCAAGTAATAATGTTAAGACCATGTTTAAAATGACATCTCCCTTTTTAACTTTGGTTGCCGTTGCTTTTGCCTTGAACATTTCTTAAGCCAGATCATTATGGGGATAATCATAGATTTTATGGTCAATGGAATTACAAATGAAGTGACGCACTCCTAACTCCTTGAAGGACTCAAAAGTGAGTCCAAGTACAAGATAGCGGAAGGTGAAGGAGTTGGGGCACACTCCCTAGCTCACAACATTTTGAGGGGTAGAGGGGCGTGTTGGAGCTCCGAGATGGGACTAGGAAGAGTTGACAAGTTTCACTCATTCGCACGGGCCTGCACACAACCCACACAAGGTGGTTAGTGCATAGTTGAAGCACCTTTGGTGTTAGGACGAGCCACGAACAACACGAACACACAAGACTCACCACGGCCCGAACTTGGGGGAAGCCACCACCTTCCCTCTTATAGTATACTTTGCACCTCTCCATGGGGCCTACATCCAAATGGCTTTTCTCTCCCGCAACTTTGGAGCCCCATAATTTTACGACCAGACCTCGGATTGAGGTGCAGTCTGAAGCAAAATTATAGCCCTCGTTGAGAGCTTTCCAAAGGTATGTTGCATACTGTCTACACATAAGTAAATTGGGTCGATTCCCGACTTTTTCTGGTTGGGAGTCAAACTGGTAGTTTGATTCCCGGCCCTTCTTTTGGCCATAACTTGTGTTTAAAATGTCCAAATGAGCAATGCGAGCCCATTTTAGACATTTAAGTTCTAAGAGCTTTCCAATGATATAAAGAACGCCACAAGCCATTGATTTTTGACCCTTGAAATCGCTCTATGAAGTTTTGGGAGTCCACTGGGACTCCATCTCCCAAAGTGGGAGTTGCCTTGGGAGTGTGAGAGTTCACTCCCTCACACTTTCCTACACTCCCGGGCTTCCTCTTGGCCCACACCCTTGCAACCTCTTTGCCTTGGTCGCGAGCCCAAAGCTAAGGTTGCGACATGAAGCATTGATAAATGATGGAACAACATTTATTTGCTTTTCCTCGACTACTTTTATTACCAAACTAGATTGCACTGAAATTCCATTCACTACTACTTTTTCTTTTTTTTTAAGCTTGTTGTTTCAATTATTGGGATTCTAGTGTTAGTGGTCCTTAACATGTCTCAACTTATTACACTAGATGGAGTTCATATTTGTTTATCTCCTTTTGACAAAACAATTTGTTTGGTTGGTGGTTTTAACAATTTTTGGTATTCATTTGCATTGCTCATACTATTTTCACAAGTAGTTGTAGCTTCCTTTTGTTCAAACAAGGTGTCCCTCTTCATCCTTGCTGTTGTTATCTAGAAAAATAATTATAATCATGTTTTTAAAAAAGTAGTTAAGAAACTATTGTCTACATGATGTGGAAGGCAATTTACTAGTTTTGATATACATGCATAATATACTTCCACCTTTTCGTTTCCACCTTGCTTTATCATGCACAATGCCATGCACACTCGCTTGTCCTTTTGTACTTTCCAATAATGATTATAGAATGTAACCTCCAACTCCTTAAACTTGCAAATTGAATGCAGTCGCATAAAATTTTCTCTCCATTTGAATATGACATCACAAAGGGTAAAATAAAATAGATTGACAATATTGGCATTAGTCTTTTCCTTGTTTACTTGAATAGCCTTATGAAACATTCATACATGAACGTTAAGGTTTGTCCTTGCAATGTAAAAGGGATAGGGTAAAGATTTCCTACTTGGCGGAGGATTTGGTGCTACAAGAGGTTGGACAAGATACCATGGAGGGTACTACAAATTCCATGTAGGCATTACCCATGATTTTGTTGGTCTTGCGGTGTGTATTCATGGATGTTGATCTCCTAAAGGTCCGTTACCACCACCTTCTAGAGGATCATTACAATTAGCAGCAAAAGGTCTGACACCACTGCCATTTACAAGTACGTTACTAACAAGAAGCCCACCATCATCTCCAATTGGGGATGGTATGCCCTTTCCTTCATTGTATGATTTTTTGGTAAGAAGTATTTGTGGCATCCTAGGGTTGTGCTTCTTTTCAAAAGAATTATCATTATCATCCGAAGGTTCCTCGTGATTTGTTACAACCCCAATTTGCACAACCCCCAAAATCGGCTTTGGTATTATGGGGAATGTTAGTAATGGGACCAAACATTTAAGGCCACATTACAAAAATGCTTCCTATGCCACCATAACAATAACCAAAATATGGTGTAAATGGTCAAATAGGAAGAAACATCGAATTTGGAAAACCTACCAAAATTTGTTCAATGACATTTCCAATAATGGGACATAAATAGGTGGAATAAATGATTTTTTATGAGGTGATTCTGGTAAGGTTGAAGCATAAATCGATTGTTGGGCATTCAAAACTAAACTTGGAGTTAATATTGATGCAGGATAAGGTGAAAGCATGATAAAATATATATAAAAAGTTGTCGAAAAAATATTACATTAAAAAAAAGGTAATTTTTCATGCAAACATAAAAAAATAAATTCAAATTTTATTTAAATTTCATTTTGAAACTATTGAGCCCTCAATTGGTTGATTGTAAATCAACTACAAAATTTCAAAAAAGTTGGAATAATAAAAATAGGGAATAAATAGGTCTGAAATTGATTGGTTAATATGGTGTTCAAACCTACTTTTTCATTAAAAATTTTAATGAAATATACATGTATGAAGTTATAGCATAAAGATCATTATATATTCAAAGGCCTCACCAAAAAACAAATCTATTTTCTTTTTGGTAGAATATATTTGACACATACTTGAATCAAATGTTACATTACAGAAAGTAGGTTTAAAAAGCTACTTACATTTAGAAAATTCTACTTGAAACCTATTTTTACAATGCAAAATTAAAAGATTAATGCATAATAATGAAGAAATATCTTGTTATTTATCATTTAACTAAAAAGATTCAATTTATAACACACTACAACAAAAGGTGTCTTTGTACGCCAAGTGATTTCACTAGATTTTGAGTGAATTCACTAGTCATAATAAATGGGGACTAGTTGGAAAGTAGTGAATTCAGTGGTTTAATGAACAAGGACTAGTGAACTGCACCCACATTTTGTAGTAGTGACAATTTTGTGATGGGTTTTGGTTTTACTTTTTATTTACTTGACAAGTAGACTAACAAATGCTTTTAGTTGTACATTTTATCATGCTTTCACCCGATAAGTTATATAATCAGTCAACACTGTGTGTAGGCAACATTCAATCGAAATAATAGGAACAATTTTTTTATTTGTGACTAGGACCCTAACAAAAAATGCAAGATGGGAACAAATGAGGAGAAGCACAAATATTAAAAATAAGGGTTATTAAATTTTTTTGATGGAAAACGTCCTCATCTGAAATACTCATCCTTGAAGACTATGCACTTTGTACATTGTCAAAAAAATCCTTCCCCTAAAGTTGGAGCAATTCATCAATTCACCTTTAGAGTCAATCAATTTCACTTTCTTTGGCATGTGGACTTGTCACAATGGTTTCATGGTACCCAAAAACTTGATTTTTGGCAAGGTCCCAAATCAATTTTCATGAGTTTTTGGTTTAGTCTTGATGTGATGCAATTTTGGTGAATGGTTTTCAATAGGTCATAAAAATTCTAATTCAATATTTTTGGTGACTGTATCCTCTAAATTTTCATTCTTTTCCCCATTGTGAAAAGTCACATCCTCCTCTATGTCGATATTTGGCAACTTAAGTTGCTTCAAGCCACCTATGTGCCTTATTTGAACACTTTCCTACAAAACTTGCTCCATTATTTTCGTCATAATTTTATCAACACTATTGGCATATTATAAACTATAGTTTATTTATTTTATTTATTTATATTATTAGAAAGCAATAAATCCATAGTTTTTGGTAGAGTCAAATAGCTTTAACCAATATTTGTCCAAAAAGGAATTACACTAAACAAAAAAATTTGATTCAATATTTGTGATATGGTCATGAAATCTTAAAGCCACCTAGTGAATTATTAGGTTTTGGAGATAATAAAATGGGGAGAAGAAAATAAAATCTCATTCTCTTTAAACAAACAAAAAGTTGAGCAAAGATGGTCGTTAAAACCAGTAGGACAAATTCATAAATCTTTTACAAAAATTAATTTAAAGCAAGTACAAGTAAAAAGAAGGGCCCATAAGAAAAATACTAATCACATGCATATAAAGAAAAAGAAAACAACTAGTAGAAATTCTATGTACAAAAATATGAAAAAATATATATTTTACTACAAACATTTCATGTACAGTCTTCAAAGGTACAATCCCTTCATTACCTTCAAGAAAACTATTTTAAAATGCTACAAAAATAGTTAACCTAATCTCAAAAAATTTGATCCTAAAATTAATTATTTGAATTTGGTAAATAACTCCAGTTGAATACGATATTCAATAAGAAACAACTAATAACACATTTTGATAATGAAAATTGATAGCATGTTAAGAAAATTCAATAAATTGTTTTCAATAAGTTTTTACCTTCAACAATGTCTAGTGGTCATTTTTTTGCTGATATTGGAAAATCTTGGATGTAGGTTATCGATGGCCAAATTTGTATCATGATACAATCGTTCTTGTGATTTGTGTTAGAAAATTGGTAATTTATCTACAAAAAGTTGGCAAAGCTTATTACCAATTTTCTTATTGAACCTTTTACCACATGGGGTTTGGATTTTATTAAACTAATCAAGCTAGTAGGGGGATTAATAGGAAATTGGTATATTTTAGTTGCCACCGATTATGCAACCAAATGGGGAAACCAAGGCTTTATGAACAAATACTGTTGATGTTATGGTTAAATTTTCATATGAATTTATAGTTGTACAATTTGGTTGTCCTTTCCATATTATTACTAATCAAGGTACACATTTTATTAATGATGTTATTCGGTACTTAATCAAACTTTTTTTAATCCATCATACAAATTCTACCATTTATTATCCACAAGGTAATGGACAAGCAATGTCAACCAACAAGGTGATCAATACATTGTTAACCAAATTGGTTGATGAAAAATGATTGAGTTGGGATGAACATTTGCCTATAGTTTTGTTTTCTTATCAGACAACATACAAATTAAGTTGCAATTAGTCATACGCCTTTTCATTTGGTGTATGGGTTGCATCTTTTTTTACCAATGGAATATCTTTTACCAACCTAGTTTGGATTACTTGACTTAGTTCCAATACGGGTTTTGAATAGTAGACTTTTTAAACTTGAGTAATTTCAAGAAAATCATCAAGAAGACATGATATGCAATTTGCAAATTAATGGGACTGATTTAAATATGGTTACAATAGGGTCATCTTGAAAAACAATTTAAAATTGGAAATTATATTTTATGGTTTCCAAAGGCAACGAAAATTCATATTAGTAAATTCAAATGCAAATGGTTTGGACAATATAGGATTCAATATTGTTTACCAAATAATACAACAATTTTGGTAAATTTGACTCAATCTTATTCTTGTCAATATTAATAAATTAAAGTTGTATCAATGTCTTGATTTTTATAATTCATTTTTCTTTTACATCTATACTTATTACTTCACTTAATTTAATCTACATAATAGTTTTAGTTATGAGATTGCACATGATATTTTAACTATAGTCATTAATATCCCACTATTAAGATTAATCTACTAGTTTTTGCAAAATCACAACCGTTCATTCTTTTCATGATGATTGTACCTTAAACCAGTTAGTTATGAAGTCATCATTCGATAGTATTCATGATTATCATTTTCAAAAAAAGTGATTGTATTGTTTTGATTTTGTTTACAAACATGAGTGGTGAACTTGAGAATGCAATTGAAAAATTGTTGAACTATTATCTAGAACAAGAACAAGCACGCAAAACACATTTTGATTAAGAGCAGTGAAATTTATAAATTGCATTGGATGTGTTATCACTTTTTATTCAATTGGCAATCAAAGAAAAGGAGTTCCATTGTGCATAAAGTGAAAATTACAAATAATAATTCGTTATGTGCAAACTCTACTGCTTAGATATCGATGTGTCATCAATCTAACTTTAATCACAATCTCATATTCAAAAGAAGAGCTTAAGGTTATAGGTTATAGTTGTCAATTCTCCACCTGTAGCAGCTCCAAATTTGCTTCAAATATCAACACTTTCAATTGTAGAAACTAGAGGATTGCTCTTGTTTCACATTGCCCTAAACATATGGCAACATGATGCAATAAACGATTAGTGATGTCTCATGCCAATTACCACATGATAAGAACGCAAATGCAATTGATGTGAAGGAAATTCAAAAGATTCTTTAGTGGATTACTATTGAACCCTTTGAGTTTTGATGGACCAAGAATGCAAAGTACGCAAGACTTTTTCAAGTGAGTTGAATGAAGCCTTGTGCTAAATTGATTGAAGATTTTTTCCAAACATGGGAAATGCAATAGGAAGGACACATTATATTAGAAGGAAAAGATCACCTATTTCAACAAGATTGCTAATAATTTTTCAAATGTCAATAAAGGAATTTTTTTCAAATAGTGTTATGTTGTGTTCACCCAACTTGGTTTTGAGCTTACATGATGGACCAAACACTAGAAGAACATTGTAGCTCAAAATTCCCAAGCTATAAAAAAGATGGTGATTTTTTATGCAGGACCTATTGTTGAAGCACTATTATGTAAATGGTTTCCTTTAGATGCTAAGCCATTTAAAGTTATGAATGAATCTCAACCTCAAAATGGAGGTGAACCCAATACCGATACTAGTGGTCTTAAGTTTGTTCTTGTTAAGAGAAAAGAAATAGTAAATGATATCGTTGAAGTTACCACAAATGTTACAAAGATAAGTAAAAAAGAGTTTACTTATTGAACTAGAGCACCAATATTTTGATTTGTATTTGTTTTGTTAATACAACCTTGAGTTCCAATTTAAGCAACATCCATTTAATCTACACTTATGACTTGTATTGTTACACCTAAAGTACCGCATGTGAGGAGCTAGTTCATAAATGTGTTTGCATAAGGTAAGTTGTTCAATTAGGATTTGGACCATCAATGTTTGATCATTGACCATCTTTTCTTGAAGTTACTAATGTATTATCGACACCATAGGAGATTGCTTAAAGAGTTTGATGGATGGCCAATCAAACACCTCTTTCATCATCAACTTGAATTCCATCACTAGTCATGAAAAAGTTAATTTGCTTTCATGATCTACATAAATTTCTAACTGTTGGTGTAAAACATTATAATCAGTGGTAGGTTATGTTAAACTATTTCATGAACCTTATGGTAAACCATAACTGATTACAAACTTGTAAATAAAAATCTGAAGTTAAAATCATAAAGAAGGATAGACATATTTAGATCCATGTTAATAAACAAAAAGATTATGATCGATAGTTCTTTCAACTTATGAAAAAATAAAATAGTGTGCCACAATTATTGCTCAATTATAGAGTAAGATTAATGAACATGATACCCCTAAGGCACAAATCAAAAGTCTCAAAATTCATGCTCAAAAACATAAAACTAGTTATTGGGATCTTTGGGAGGAATTTGACAAACTTAAGGTTGAAGCAAATCAACATTAAAATAAGGTAATGCAAGTCACCAATCAAATGCAATAGAAGGAGAAGGCAATTACAAATCTTCACTAGCTTCTAGAATGCTAATGCCATGAATATGTTGTTTTTAATTGGCGTAAAGAAACATTTAGCTAAATAAGCTAAGCAAATCCTTGACTTATGGATTGCCAATGATTCGTATCGTGATCAAGTTCATAATCTTCAGACCACAATGTCTATGATGGTAGTTCATAGATTGAAGGAGTATGACGATCTACTTTTCAATCAAACATTTGTTGACATTTGCATTTAGGTGTTGCAACTTTAAAAACCTTCAAGGTGGGAAGCTTGGTGGGACAAAGTACAAATTATTGTCCATGGTATGTTCAATGAGGCATTTGAATTGAAAAATGTAAACAAAACTTTCTACTGGCATAAGTTAACTTCATATGTTACTATTTACTTTAATCACGTTTATTTGTCTCCATTCACATGTCTAACTCCCAGTCCTACTTGTGAGTCAACTCAAATTCCAATACAAGATTAGTAAATTTCATTTGTAGAATCGCATACTATTGGTTCTAATCAACTTACAAATCTCAGAAAATCCTCATATGTTTCAATTCCAATAGAATATGAGGTTTGACTACTACACCACATATTCAATCAAGTATTTTAATAGGATCAAAACTCGAAGTATAGTTTATTCAAATAACAACTCATGAATTAGAACATATTTAGATTTTACTTGTTTTGTTTATGGATTATGAAGACAAAATCTAGATTATAGGGGTGATTTATGACCTATAGTTGTCATTTAGAGTTTGATTTGTACATGATTATTACATTTTTTAATAACCTTATTAGTTATGTTTTTACTAGTTAGTTATTGGTTATCATTTTTTATGTATGTTTTTGTATATAAATATGGATGACCATGTATTTTGAAACGAATGATTGTAATACAAATTATTATTATTATTAATTTAATGGAATTTTTCTTAAGTTTTTATTATTTATAATTACATAATATATCTTCTATTCTACATCGAATGAAATCTTTTTTACTATAAATTAGAGAGAACTATAGAAGCTATTTGATTTTGGAAAACTTGATAGGAATTGAAGCATAAAAATCTACCCTTTCCATTCTTGAACTAGCAAATCACATCATTGAAGGCTAGGAATGATTAAGAATAACATTATGCATAAATTAACTTTATACCTTGGAAAGCAATACAACATTTCATGACTTTATGTGAGTACAAAAACCAAGTTCATTTTTAAAATGCCATTCAAATGTTAAATTCACATGTTCAATTAAAATGTTTAGTTCAAAGGTTTAGGTTATAAATTCAACTCAAAAGTAGTAGTTTGTCAAATGCTCAATTCAAGTTTAGTTAAAAAATACTATTTCATGTGGTTAAAAGTTGTATTTACAATCCACTTGACATCTTCATTGTTCATGGTTCATCATTCATTACATTTTGATGATTATTTTCACCTTTTGGAAGTTGTGTGTTGAATGAACATTTACTTGTTTTGCAAATGATCTTCATTGTTAATGTCACCTTTGTGTATGAATGCCATGTTCAAAACCTATGGTAGATCAATAATGACATTAACCATATTTGATTGGGTTGTGTTGATTGCAATATGTCTTGATTTAAAATATTTCAACTTGCATAGACAACAAAATAGAAAACACAACCAAGAAAGGAACAAAGACAAAAAATTTGAAGAAAGAAAGGCAAGAGAAAACAAAAGAAAACTTAGTGGTAGAATAGAAACAACAACAATATTGAGATAAACAAACCTTGCTACTATGAAACACACTTCCAATGAACGTACATTGCCAAGAATACTCTCACCAAGAAGAAAAAATAAATAGTAAAAACTAAAACACAATATCACAAAGAATTGGTTGCAAAGAACAAAAAGAGGCATTGAAAAAAAACAAGTTTCCAACAAGATTTGAGGATGAGGGCAAAGGAAAAGAGTGAGTGAAGATGAATACAATGAGAGTGGGAATGAGGGATGTGTAACATCCTCGTCCATGCCACCAGCAAAAGTTCTTCGCAAGTTGAAGTTGTGCTAGGCGCAACTGGACGCAACGAATATAATTCAGCGACAGTAAGCACTTTCCGTTTAGGTCTGAAAAATGTCATATTAGGTTAAAAGTTAGGTTAGTGTCAGGGTAACAATTTAACCTAACCCTAATGTTAGCGCTCTTAACTCTCTTGATGTGAAAACCAGGTGTGAATGGAGCTTTACTTCTGTTTCTGTGGGGTCCAATCGTGCGAAACAGATTCCCAGTTTATGGTTAATAAATGATGAAGATTATATACTAGGTATATATGTGGGCCCATCTATGAAGGTAAAGTACCCCTTGGGTCTCTTCGCAGAAGAATATGCGGTCGTGTTGTGCAAGTATCGTCAGGAACGTGAAGTTTTGATGGTTTCAAGACTGACGTGATCAGAAGAGCCCGCGGCTGTAACCATTGACTCACAGTCAGAAGAGATGCAACAAGAAGACAGCGCTCTGATACACGAGAGTTCACCGCAAGCGTTCTTCCATTATTTTTTGGTTCTTCGTATCTTGGGCATTGTTTTTTCGACGTGATAACATGAGATTCAGCATTCTGCGAGCTTTTCTCTTACGTGGGCTATGTGGTGCAGATTTCACCCTGAGAGTTTGATGCACACGAGGAGGTTTGGGAGCTTGTAGACCCTACTTATACTCAAAGTTTCTTACTGTAGAGTCTGTCTATAGGTGCTGCGCCAGCTTTTTAAGGCGATCCGTATTGCAGGCTGCAGATCTAGTCAGTCAGTGTAGACATTTAGCAAAGCAGTGTGGGAAGGACATCAGTGGGTGCATCATACGGATACATTTTCTCGGTGACAGGTTGCAGAAGCGAGGGTTGTAGAGATGGGTCTTACGAGCTTTGGCTGGAGTAGGCCGACGGCAAGCAGGCGCGTGCAGGGACGTGGATCTAGCGGCATCAAGACATCTAGCGCAGGCGTGGATGGGAATGTCAAGACGGCAAACAGTGGCGTGCAGGGACCTGGATATGGCAGCAGAAAGATGTACGACGCAGGCGGGATCGACAATGTGACGATGGCAAGGAACGCCGTGCAGGGACGTGGGTATAGCTGTAGCAAGACTTACGGTGCAGGCGAGAACAGCAACGTGCTGATGCCAGGCAGCAGTTCACAAGGAAGTGGGTACAGCAGTAGCAAGTCGTACGGCGTAGGCTTGCACAGTAACGTTGTTGGAGCGAATCAACCTGGGCACAAGTTCGGAACCATGAGCGTTGCAACAGGGAAGAAGATGGCGATTGTCCGTGCTAGACTCAGCGAGAAACTGGCACACTTGGGTGCCGATTTGCGACACAGCTTATATTGTGCAATGCATCCTAGAGTTCTTCGATTAGTGGCCAAAGAGTCGAACATAGCTATCAAGGCTGTCGCTACAGGTGTGGAACTCTTTTGCCTTGATTTTAAATTCGCAGTTGCTCCTAGGCAAAAACATGATGAGCCCTGATCACATACACATTGGTCGGCCGAATCGGTAGTCACTTCAGACATGAAGACGTCATTTTCCTCTCAAGTTCTGAACTCTGGAAACATCCACTAGTTTTGATCGATTATAATGTGCATGTGTCAGAGAGGAGAAGACAAAAGGAGGCAAAGGCAAGGGAGGTTGCCAATAAGAAGCGTGCAATGGTGCGACAGCAAAAAGCTTGGCATTCGCAGCAACAGGTTTACAACTTCTGAAGCAGCACGCAGGTCGTCTAAAGTCGAGACCGTCTGGATTTTGTACAGTAAAAGTGACAATTTTTTAACAGGAGCAGAGGACATTTGGAGTTTGATACTTTTAATAGGATCCTTGTGGAAATACTGTTAATAGTAGTCATTAAATTGCAGCTGGTTGTACTTTGACATGATATTTGGATATAATACACCTGTCTGTATAGGTTTGTGCACGACGTATGTTTGATTGGCTTTTTCAATCAAGTATATTTGTGAATATTCAGAATCATTCATCTTCAGTCACCTTGCAACATTGGTGTGTATAGTAAAGCACACCAGGTAGGATTCTGAGCATACCAATTTTTTGTACAGAGGCTGAGAAATTTGATGCAGATAGAATGATGATGTTATGACATAGCCATATAGCAAGCACTGAGTGAAAGGATGAGAAACTGCTTTTTGTACAGAGCCTGTGAGCCTGTAATCCAGAATTAGAACATGCAATGTGCAATTTTCAAGCCTTTGGATCTTCTAGGGACAAAGGTGAACAAGTGGTTCCAAACCTGTGCAAACTTCATGGGGTTAGAGTCTGGATTGACATTGAGAATAACTCATATTTGTTGAACAAGAAAAGAATGTCAGCTGATTCCTTGTAATGGATTTGGATAAAGTGTTGGTTGCTCACACCCTGGAATGCAGGTGTACATGAAATTTAGAGGGTGCCATTCTGATTGGACAAGCAAAAGAATGCAATACTTTTACGATTTTGTAAAAACAAAATTGACATGAAGATGGTTTGCCTCCAGGCCTCCTGTCTTTTAAGTGGAACAGAGGCCCTGAAGTTCCTCTTTTCTTGCTGGGGAGGTTTGTGAGATGGAAGGTAAGTTAAATGGTATGCCTCCAACGGCCATGTTTAAAAAGCTGATAATGCTGGAGGAGTTCAGCATCTAGAAGGATAAAGATTTTATGCCAAATGCAAAATCCCAGCAACGGAAGCCTATATTGTTGTCCTTTGGGTTATCATTTCTTCATAACTACTGCCCTTTGCTTTGTTGTGGATGTAAGTTAAGATTGATAGTTGTGCAAACTTGCTAAAGAAAATGAGATTATCTGGACGTCATTATTGATTTTCTCTTTCTGAGGCTTTGCAGGAACACCTTAGAGCATCTCCAGTAGTGTGAGTATGTGATCTGCACAGTAACATTGGATGAAGAAAAAGTCAAAACATGCCGGTTTGGGTCAGGAAAATGGTTTTGGCTTAGCATAGTTGCACAGTTTGGGGTGGCTGGTAAAGGGCGTAGCAACACAGTGCACCTGCAGAAAAGACTGTAATAAATATGATCTGACGGTCAGTATTTCTGATTGGCCCATCATAATGATTGGTCCAGGTAGGTTGCTATTAGTAGTGTCCCACCTATTTGCTTTGCTGTCCCAGTTTCAGTTTTATGGGTGGGGTTGCAAAAAGAAAAAAAACTAAATTGGATGTGAAAAATATTTTTGCAGGGTCACATTACTGGGGACCACTGGAGATGCGGTATTAGCAGCTCCAGCAGTGCTCAGTGTGTGATCCTGCAAACTAAAATTGGATGAAGAAAAGTAAAAACATCAGGGGTTTGACTCAGCAAAATAGTTTTGCCCAGCATTTTCACTGAGGCTAGCAACAAATTATGTACATCAAATGTACTCTCCAATGTTTACCCTCCAAACGTTGAAGAGGACCTACTCAAATGTTTTTCTCTCAATGCTTTTAATATTGCAGGTCTCCACTACCAGCATATGTGAGCACCCCGAGAGTGCAAGGCTATCCATACCTGGCAGACCCAAATTTCTTTTCTGTGGAGTTGAATACACCTGGCTGGCAAGGACATCAAGGTGGTCAAGCTGCTGGTGCATCACCAGCTTACATCTCTATGGCTCCTCCTGAGGTTCACAAATTTGAACAATTCCAAATGATTTCAGCTTCCCTTTGTGATTGAGATTCTCCAAATCTGCATAACTTTTTGTTGACATTATTCATGTGAGCCATACCCATTGATGCGTGAGCAGATTGCATACTGTTGATGGACGTGTGTGCAGATTGCATACCATTGACAGTTGCGTGTGCAGATTGCATACCATTGACAGTTGCGTGTGCAGATTGCATACCATTGACGGATGCAATGTCTGACTGCTGCTCCTTGTTTCTCATTGGCCAATGGTAATGGTTGGTCCGGGTGGGTTTGCTATTAGCTCCCACCTATTTGCAGTCCTGGTTTTAGTTTCACAGTTGGGGTTAACAAAAAGTAGATAACTAAACTCGGATGTGAGAAATATTTTTGCAGCCACTCTAGCTTATCTAAATGAATACGTCAACTGCAAAACTGCAACCATTGGTAGTAGAGCTCAGTTCCATGAGAAGCTTTGTAGATTTTGGACTATTGTACCAGCCACAAGATGGAATCTGTAAAGCTGGGTAGCGGGGAAGTAGTCTGAAAGAATAGATCCCACGTTGTGATACATTCTCTCGCTGTTGTGCCCTGTATGTGTGGATGTGCAGTTCTGTGAATATGTTTGTACTGCTGAGAAGGCTAAGTTAGGTCTGAAATGACAGGTGCACTTGGAGATATGTTATCTGGTTATTGTACAAGTGTTTTTTATGCAAACATGTGAATATGTTTGTACTGCTGAGTAGGGCAAAGTTAGGCGAAGAACTCCATCAGGACGACAGGAGTGTGTCGGCCAACCGTAGTAAGGAAGAACAGAATCCTAGGATGTTGGGAAGACAAGCCTCTCGATTACGGCCAGGGTCACACAGGTAGAAAGAGGCCACCGTTGTGATTAGAGTTGTTCTTGTGTTAATTCACTTGTGGCCCACTATAAGACCTAGCGTATTGGCAGAATGAGAATACTAAATGTTACCTATGCCTTGAGTGTTAGCCAGCATTGTGAGCTGCTCTTTTGGCTGCTTCCAGAAATATGACAGAAACCCTGGAACTATAAATTTGTATAGTTGATTGCCGAAATTTTTATGCAGATTATTATACAGCTATCTCAACCCCCACTGTCAGGAGCTAATGAAGGGCGTTGGACAGTTGAAGTAAAGGTATCTGATCCCTGCCATTCATGATGAACGCGATGGTTTGATAGTATGTGAGTACACTGAGCTGGTGAAGTCAGTGAGGGGAGTAATGACAGCTAATCACGGCCGTTCACCTGAAAGATAATCATCCCATATTTTGAGAGGAACATCAGGAGATAATGTTTGACAACTTTCATGAGGAAAGAAATGCTCATAATAGCTTAAAACTGAAAGTTTCCAACCACAGTGAACCAGCACCAACCAGTGCACCATCCACTGGATGCCACGCAGTTGTGGATGAACCTCAACTGAGTCAATATTTGATTTCACCTCAGTAACCAATTCTGTAGGGAAATAGGTCTCTTATATAGGTAGGTTGGGAAGAAAATAGGTAACTACTAGGTGAGAGCTGTTTCTACTACCTACCTATTATCAACCTGCTTGTGGATTGTTAGTAGGTAGGTAAAAAGGCAACTGAGCTAACCACCATGGTTAGCCAGGGAACTGAAACTCAACAGAAAACTGTTTCCTGAGCACTTACCATTCATCATTCATCATTCATCCTTCATGATGCGCTGGTGGGTGCTGCTTCACTGTAGCCAAAGTTTCCTGCTCTTTCAGTACAGTATGAAAACCTAACCCAGAAAGTTTTTGTTTGATAAGTAACATAAAATCTCCTTTTACTTGTAGGAAGTGAAATTCACCTATTTAGTATTTTGATACACAAGGCCTAGGGTGACCATAACTTGCACAGGTTGCGCAAAGCTGAATGAGCCAATTCTGCAAACACGACAGACAGTTAGTGTCCACTGTAACGACCATGGCCTGCAATCCTGAAGTTTGCATCCATCAGTAGAAAATATAACCAGAAGACTTCTTGCAAGGATAGCCCAATATCAGGCACACTGAGACGCTTCACAAAGCTGTAACAAACTTTCTTGGGGCCACTTTAGATGAGGGTCCAAGGGGGAGGTTCCAATGATTGGAGAAATCTTATGGTGTGACAGCCAAAGATAAATTGGACTCAGGTCCTTTAGATAAGGATGCAAAACTAAGAAGAGCCAATTTGAGGTGGCACCAACATGGCACCATTTTGGAGGGAAATTCAATTGGTTCACACCAAAAAAAAGGTATTAAAAGGGAAGCTCATGGTTTGGAGAATCAAGATGTAAGCTAGGGTTCTAGTTGGTCTCTTTAAATTTTTTTCATTGTGTTTTATTTTTCATTTGTAACATTTATTGATTAATTTTAGACTTAAATGTTATTCCTGGACCTTAACTTTTTGGGTGTCACTAAACCCTTGTGATAGCCACCACATACTTATAGATTTTCACAAATTTTTAAACAAAATTGCTAGTTTTTTCCTTCCTTTTCAGATAACTTATCACAAAAGTTTGATACCTCAAATGTCCCAACTTTGTAATAAGTTATCTAAAAAAGGAAGGAAAAAATGTGTGCCTTCCAAAAGATTGGAGTTCCCTTCACTTGTCAAAAGAAAGAGTCTTGACAAAACCTTACAAACTTCATTTTGTTTATAACTTGGGAATTGACCCATTGCACCTTGTTCAAATTCAATAGTTATAATTGTTTTGTTAAACATACCATGGCTTATTTATCTATATACAAACATAATAATGCATTCCTAATTCAATTTTGGAGCTAATTCCATTAGTCTTGACATTTTCATTCACAAGACCTTTTGTAATAATTTATGGGATTTTTTATGTAAAACTTCTATGAATTGCTCTAAATGGAGTCAATTTTCAAGTGAATTCCTCAATGTAATTCATCCTTCATTTTACAAGTTCAAATCTACCTTGGATCTTTTTGCCTTTCTATTGTAATCACTAACTTTGTCCATATTGTGTTATCTATTTTTATGTCCTACATTCAAATATTCGCATTGCACATTTGTAGATGTCCCAATGTATGTATTTCATTCAATTTCAAGTTTTGTAAAGTTCATAAGCCAATTGCATGATTCTTTTCTATAAAATTCAAATGTGAAACATTATTTTCTTTAATGTTTGGTTTTGTCCAAAAAAAATTATTTCTAATTTTTCCACCTTTAAACATTTTTTCCTCAACACATAAAAATTGCCCACACATTGGTAAATATTAGTTCTTTTTTTTTGGAGAAATAATAATAGAGATAAACCAAGTGTCCAATTTTTTATTTTCAGTCCAGGATCATTCTACTTTTATCTTGGCATTTAGCAAAGAAGCAATTGAAATCAAAATGTTATTGGAAACAACTTGAAAACAAGCAAGAAATGAAAGCTTCAAGGTTCATGAAATGGAACAATTGTATTAACTAACAAGAAGATTACAAAGGTTGTATGCTTCAAATGCTACAATCACAAAACTATGGCTTGCAACAACTAACAAAGCTTGAAGGTTCTATGTGCACTCAAAAACCATGAAAGGAGAGAAT
>Ga0209208_10000622_pt1 | contig 46956 bp, 34 predicted proteins | sample S1TSphfallax_3_FD_187694 | JGI IMG/M metagenome (GOLD analysis project Ga0209208, IMG submission 187694) | Host-associated microbial communities from peat moss isolated from Minnesota, USA - S1T2_Fd - Sphagnum fallax MG (SPAdes) (version 2) | ecosystem: Host-associated > Plants > Peat moss >...
AGATTGCAAAGAGAGCTAGAGTCAGGGAGAGATTTTGAGAAAGACAAGGAAAGAAAAGAGTAAGGAGCTCTGTAGCAGAGAGTTTGGCCATGTTCGTGATCTTTCGCTGCGTCTTATATGTGGTTTAGCTCGTTGCTGCAGGAGGACATAGGAGAGAGAGAGAGTGAGTGAGAACTGGAGGAACAATTAGACTCTCTTGTTTGTAAGAAACTGTGTTCGAGGGCAATGCTTGTGCTCTCGGACTATGCATATAATCTGTGAATGAGATCCGAGTATTGTCTCTGATGCATCTGTGTGGAAGGCATGACCCGAGCTGTGTGTTGTGTCGAGTGTTGTGTTGTTGAGTCTGTCTCCGTCCGAACTGAACCGGATCAGCGAGAAAGCAGGAATACAATTCGGATTGTGAGAGGATAGGTGTATGTGAATGTGAAACAGATTTGTAGAGCATGAGAGGCAGGGTCCGTAGGAGATAGTGTATGGGTTGTAGGATTTCTGGACCCTCACTTTTGGTTACAATGATGTGTTTATAGAAGTTGATTATTTTTTTTTGACTTGTTTCCTTTTTACAATTGCTATTATTTTAGCCTTAAGAGATAATTTCCTTTTCTATGTGGAAGTTTTGTAGTAGAGCAAACACCAAATTCTTACTTAGTTTAAACTTGTGAACATTTTTCATTGCTTATTGAATTTGGCGACCTTATTGTGTATGTCAAACCAACAATTCTAGTTTTGCAAACTATAGTTGATAATTGAATTCTTGTAAGAAACAAAGTTCTACGCAATTATAGAAACTTGGACATTATGAATGTTGTTTTATAGCAAAACAAAATCTTGCACAATTTTTTTAAAAACTTAAACATTATACAAATATATAAACATTTTTTGTGTCTCAACATTTTTCATTATGTCATTAGGTATGTATACTTGTAATCAATCAAGATGTTGAAGAGTTGCTACCTAAACATGACATAAGTGGAATTGTTGATGAAATGACTATTGAACATGAACAACACATGGAGGAAGAGGGTTCAATAGTAAACCCATCATCCTTAGTAGTGGATAAAAAGGGAAAGGGAAAAGTTAAAGATGAACACACAATGCAATGAAATGCAAGATACAATGGGAGTGGAATGAATCAATTGTTGATCGGTCTCAACCCTTATTGAATTCATTATAAACACTTCCAATTTTGGATCCTGTTGAAAAGGTGTTGCAAATGTGAAAAATGATTTGATTGCCTAAAGGAATTATAACATTAACTATGAAAATGCAATTCAACCTTCCGCCACATGAATGTTAAACAAAAGGAGGATGCAATTGCAACTTTGCTAATTGAAACAACATGAATGTTGAACAAAAGGAAGAGGTAATTGCAACTTTGCCAACTGAAACAACCCAACTTTGGTAGCACCTTTAAATTCATCTTCTTTGGATTTTGTGGATATTGTGTGCAAACTAAACATGGGTATGGAAATTTTTTATTTTTGTTTTTGTTTCAACCATTTGTGTTTACATCAACTCAAACCCAAACCATCATTATATTGATAGAGGTTCCAACCACACCTATATCAAATATTAATATTAGGAAATGCGTCCTAGTTCACTTTGGGTTTTACTAGATTTTGAGTGAATTTGGACATTTTCACCTAATGAAATTGTTTAACCTCTAGTGAACGGGGATTAGTTCCTACATACAATGACTTGTTTCATTAGTACCCAGAGAAATAAGGTTACTCTCAAGTGAAATACAAATTTATCAAACCATTCACTTGCTAATTAATTAACTAACTAGCATGGAAATCAATTAAATTTTAATTACTTAATATATAATATTATTGATAACTTCATGATTTTTAAAGTATATTATTTATTGACACATGTCACTACCTACGCTAGGTTAAAAACCTAACCTAGGTAGGTAAGTAGGCCACATTATCAACCTAGGCATCTATTCTTGGAATTCAATAGGAAAATATTTGGTTAACATACCATTGTTGACCACACACAACAACACCTATGAAGTTTGATCCCTTGACTTTTGGAATGGAAACAAACACTTTTACCATCAAACCACCCCACTTGTTGTGATAATATGTTACATTACATTCTATTTATCAAATACTTCATTTTAAACATTACAAAAACATAAACTTTGAAAATTCATATTTTATTGAGATTTTATTCAAATGAAATGATTCAAGTTTATTATTTTTTAAATTCAATAATATACATAATTACATTTATTTCCTTTTGAAAGTTTAAAATCATTTGAACAATAAAAAAATTCAATGTCATTATTCAATAACATTTCAATGACCATTCTTTTGAAAAAGAAAAGTTTAATAAATGGATTTTTTTTCATTAATATAATAATATTACCTATGTTATGTTACTTTTAATTATTATATGATTATTTTTTCATTAATTTAATTTATTTCACCCTACATTATTTACGGCTATTTATGGTTATTTTCAATTACTTTTGGTTATTTTTTGCTATTGAAGGCTATTCACCTTAAGTCATTTTTGTTTATTATAAATTATTTCACCTTAGATTATTTTTGCAATCCTAAGCCATTCTAATATATGGCTATCAGTTGTTCTTTTATTAGTGTTATTAATGATTATTAATGGCTATATGTACCTATTCTATTTGTGGATATTCTTTTTTTTAGTGGTTATTATATTAATAGTTATTGGTGGTTATTCTATTAATAACCATTAGTACTTATTTTATTGGTGGTTATTCGTGGTTATTTTATTGGTGGCTATTCATGGGTATTTTATTAATGGCTAGTGGTGGGTATTTTATTAATGGCTTGTGGTGGGTATTTTATTAATGGCTTGTGGTGGCTATTCTATTAATGGCTTGTGGTGGCTATTCTATTAATGGCTTGTGGTGGTTATTCTATTAATGGTTTGTGGTGGTTATTCTATTAATGGCTTGTGGTGGCTATTCTATTAATGGCTTGGGGTGGCTATTCTATTAATGGCTTGTGGTGGTTGTTCTATTAATGGCTTGTGGTGGCTATTCTATTAATGGTTATTTTATTAATGGCTATTGGTGGCTATTATATTCATGATTAGTTTATTAATGGCTATTCTATTACTGACTATTAATGGTTACTTTATTAATGGTTATTGATGGATATTTTATTGTGGATATTGGTGCTTATTAATGGTTATTATATTAATGGCTATTGTGGCTATTCTATTTGTGGATATTAGTGATTATTTATAATAACATAAAGTATAATGACCTTGAATAACCTAAGGTATAGTCTAAAGTTAGTTGAATAACTTAATTTAGAATAACTTAATAGATTATAATAAACTAATTAAGATACCTTAAGGTAAAATAACATATAATAATTTAGGGTACAATAATTATAATAGCCTATAATAACATAAAATATAAATTAGAATAACTAAAATAGTTTAAAATAATGTAGGGTATATCATAAAATGCATAGATTATTAATAAAAACATAGAAATAAACTTATTTACCATAGTAATAGTGAATTATGTTAAATAATAATGAAACATGATGTCTCCATAGTGTTATTATAGTGAAATAACTTTCATTGGGGTGAAATCAGTAAAATGCAATGAACTTATTTCACTTTTAAGGTCCCATAGTTATTTAAGTTAGTAAATTGCACCCCACTTTGGTAATAGTGTATTATGGTAGCAAATATGAAGAAGTTTCCATGATAGTAATAACCAAAATCATTTTTAGTAATGCAACTATAAAAACAATGCCTATTTTTATGGAAACTATGTTTATTTCAATAGTTGTAAATAATCTTAATCATGTTACATATTTTCCTCTTTATAAAGAAGGAAAATACTATCATTATTTTCCTTCAAGAAACAAAGGGCCAACAAAACATGTACCAATGATGAAAAGTGCAACAACCATAAGGGGCAACAATGGATCATCATTAAAACACATGCATCCCTTAGGTCAAGGTAATAGCCTTTCACAAGGGGGTAATGGTCTTCCAAGAAGAGATTATGGTCTTCTAAGAAGCCTTTTTGGAATAATAAGCTAAAGTTTGTTAGTTCCAAATGTAGAACCAAGTGGATGACCTAGTGGTGAACCAACAAATGGGCCTTTTGGAGGTGGACCATAGAATGAACTATTAGGGGAACAATCAAGTAGCATGAAGATTGGACATGTGTAAAGATTGGACAAGTAGGTAAAATGGGATTGGCCAAATAAGTAGGTTAAGGCTAGACATGTAAGCAAATTGACAACTAGTTCAAATCTAGACATGAGTTTGTTTTTGAATTCTTGTAGTTCCAAATGGGGTTTTCATTGCGTATCACCTTAAACCCTAACATTTCCTCTCCTTTTTTGGTTGAGTATCACTTTCTTTTCAAGTTTTAATGTTTTGAAATCATTGAATTGTGTGGTGAAATAGGACGAGGTTGAGTGTAAGAAACTAAAAAGAACTAAGGTTTGTAAATAGAAATTTGGTGAAGTGGATTATTTTAAAATGGGTGACAACACACTAAGCCCCCCAAAAATTGTAATCACAAGTATAATTTTTTTTACAATTAATTGTTTTGGTAATGTATGGACATCGCATCTTGGATTATTTTTGCTTCTTTCAAGTATATTTGACTAACTTTAAACTTAATGTAATCATTTTTTAAAAAATCCAACAAATAATGAAAAAATTCAATGTATGTAGTATATTTGTGACCAAATAATACATGTCACATAGTTTTTAAAAATTGCATATATATATTTCAAAACTAGGGTTGTGAGTGGAACTCTTGGGTGAATATTTTTATGGTGTATGATATTGATATACATGAATCAAATCTAAAACCACCTAGAGATTTCAAGTTTTTGGATGAAATGTTTTTTAAAAAAATGTGTTTTTTGCATTTTTGAACAATAAATACTTTTTTTTTTAAAAGGAAAAAAACTAGTACCATATCAAAGAGGAGGAGATTTTATAGATTGTCATTGTATTTTTTTTCTTTTTTTTTGGTTTGGTTATGTTTCATGAACCAAAAACATGAGGCCCTATCGTTGTCGAAAAACTATAAGTTATATATTATATGTACATTAATTTTATCCAATCATTTTCATCTAACCATTGGATCAAGATTAATTTTGATTCAAAATGAACTTTGAGTTTCAAAATGTTGTCATACAAAATTTTAAGTTTTTTGCTTGTATTTAGGATAGCTGAAGGATACCATCGAGATTTTAATTTACAGTGTATTAAAATATTCATTATACGTCACCTTTTCTGGTGAAAAGTGGTTCACCTTTACTATGTTTTCACCGAAATTATAATAAAATTATTTTAAAATGGGACACGTGGCAACATGACATCACTTGCTCCCATTGTTCACCAAAAATGTTGTGTCCTAGTCATAAATGACATATGTATATGGCTAGTCAAAGGACAAAATTGTATTTTGTTGATTTTGTTTTTCATCCAACATGTGTCACATGTGATTTGTCCATTGTAACTATTTAATTTTTAGTCACAAATGTCTTTGATGACTAAAAATTAATCGTAGGGACTAGTTACAAAATGACCATTTTTTAATAATGTCATTCAATGGCATGCATTATGCACGCAACCAAGTGACAAACTTTGGAAAAGGTGACTTCCATCCATGGTTTGATTCTTCTCCACCAAAAACTTCCAACCATCCCCAGCTCCATTGTGGAATTCCATTTGTGTACTTGGAAACAAATCGGTGATGGATTACATCAAGAGGCACCTGAATACACAAAGGAGATAATGAAACAACCCCTCTTTGGGAATCCAGCAATCTACACAACCCCAAGATTCACATTTGGGAAAATTCAATACATGAAGCATGTTCCATTTCATTAGTGCACAATGCCACATGGTGGTGAACTTTTGGGATGAAACAACACAAGATTGGAAACATTTTTATGCAATAGGTATTAGAAGTCAATGCAAAAAGACAATCAACATACTTACGATCCCATGGAACTTGAACACACCATGTCCACCACTAACAATAGGCAACTAGGTCATTTACAACCCCTAAAATGGGGAATTTCATGAAGTCAGATGGGTTTACCTTCACAAATATCTTCACAAACGCTACCAAAGGTCTAGAGTTCATGCAAAGCCCATTCTCACACAACTACAATTGGTGTCTGTATGCCCAACCATAATACTTTTGATAAACATTCAACCAATTTAGGTCATTACCCAATTTTGTAAATCACCACCACAGGTCCTAGGTTGTGGGCTAGCTAATCCTTGCTAAAACAAAGGTTTAGCTCTATGACAAAAGATTCATCTCCTAGTTCATCTAATACCCAACTAATTAATTTTGGAAAAAAATTGTTGGTTTACCCACAACCAACTTTTTCAAGTACACTTCAAAATGGGGATACCACTTATGTGCCCCTCCCCCTTCCTAAGTTCGCATGCTCAAATCAGTGTCACCTACATGGCCCATACATAACTTGTGAATAGATTTTAACATAATAATTGACCATGAAAAATCACAACACTTATTTGGACAACTATCAACAAAGGCCTATCCATTGGCATTTGGCTTCAAAAACTCAACCTTTTCAAATGCTAGGGACCCAACTAGCATGGTGAACCTATCATGAAGTACAAAGGCATTGGGGTATCACTGTCGACATTGCCTTCACTTGGCTCTTTTAACTCCTTGGCAATATTTTCCTAACTAGTTGTAAACAATTCTTGGCTGAGGCCCACACCTCCCTTCGACCCCTTAACACCCTAGATCCTTCCAACCCTCACTTGAACCCCCAACACACCTTAAAAGATTGCAAAGCCACCTTCTTTTATGAATGGCAACCCTTGGATTTTCTCCCCCCTCCCATCATTTACTTCATCTAGATGGAACATTGTGCACTCTGTTTCAAAGGCCATTACTCCTTAAATACATCTTCAAAAGTGCATGTGAAACAATGACACATGTCAACATGGCAACATGGCACACCATTGGCAAAGACCAGCACACCTAGATGCCCAACATTCAAAGACACTTAGTCTAGGAATTCTTTAGGATCTAGTTCCATAGCGACATTTTTGGGTGCTACTTGAATTCCATTATATGGAACTCCATTCCCCTTTTATATTTTACTTTTAATTTAATTTAATGGGCTTGTTTTGCCCCTCCCCCATTCATAGTTCTTCATTTCCTAAACTGCCATTTTTGCGTTGGTAGTTGTGAACAATGACCATAAACTACTAAAATACAATGTGAAAGGACTATCATATTACTTGGTTCAAACTAATTTGTAAAGTAGGGTAATTGATAAACATGTAGATGTGTATGATGCCACTTTAAGCAAGTAGGAGGCCAAGGCACATGTTTGACATGTTGCCAATGAACAAACTACTTATCAACAAAAAAAGGTGTTCAAGTTGTAAAAGGAATTGGATGAGATACATGTGAACCCTACATGCAAAAGCTAAGGTGTAGAGTTAACATCTTCATAAAATGTTCATGGCATTATTGGAAGGAGAAAACAAATGCCTTAACACATAAATTACCAAATACCAAAAATAATAGAATAAGCTAAAACTACCATCAGTACATTAGCAAGGTGAATTGAGAGGTATGTGTTGAACCATCAAGTTTCTAAAGTAATAATTCAATAAGGAGGTTAACGTGCGTAAACAAACTAGTTCAGCTAAAATGGTTGTCAAAACCATTACAATTGACATATGTAATAAATTGTAAAAGACTAAAAAATTAGTAGTTTAATTAGATCAACGATTGGAACAATTTGCTAATAAATTCAATATCGACTTCAAATGGGCCATTACAAAGTTGGAAAACTTGAAATTGCAAATAGATTAAAGAAAACATTCACATTGAAAAATTAAATGTTTTACATTAGCAGTTTGAACTCTAAGAAGTTTGTGTAACTTTTGGTGTTTCAACTAAAATCGACTCCATGTATAATGAGTTGTTGGAAGAACATACTCTATTCAAGTTGAAGCTAGTTTTTATCAAAAAGAAGGGGAGGCAAAATAAAAGGGAAACTTATGAAAAACATTGGGCAAGTTTAAATGCAAAGGTATAGTTTAAATCATTGAAGCCTTTGTTGCATATTAGCAAGATGAATAGTTTTATTGAGTTCAAATCATTATTTATAGAATTACTTTTTTAAAAGTTAAAATCAACTTGTTTGGATTGAACTTTGATGACACTAGTATCAAAAAGGTTGGTGACACCTTAACTAGGATTCAATGTAATTTGTAGCAAGGAGAAACCTTAACTATACACATCATTTTTAAGGAACCTATTGATCAACTAGTTCTATGTTTGATTGAGGGATCACCCAATTTGCTAACTAAAGAAATAATAGACATTGTTTATATAGTTGTTGCCAAAACAACTTTGATATTTCCAAACTTCAATTATTGAAATAGTTATTAAAATAGGCATCAAAAGTTTTGTTGCAATATAATATCCCATTCAAAAATTAGTTAATGAAACCTTTGAATAGGAATTATAAGGACATAATTCCAAATAGGAAAGAGGAAGATGTTAAAGGCTAAACAAAAAAAAATTAAAATTTTGAATTTTGTGCCTTCAATAGTCATTGGTTTGTCAAATTGGCAACTTTCAAAAAGGCAAACTTGTCATAATATTAATCATAGGACAATGACCTTTGGAAGAGTCACTTATGAGATCGGTATGGGGGTACCAACCATAATCCTGAATGGGATTGAAATTAAGGTAAACTGACTGATGATCGAACATTTAAATGCCCAAGGTAGGCCGGATCTAAAGGGAAGGTTCCGTTGTTTCAATTGTCCAAAAAAAATTAAAGCCCTCCTTTTGGCACATCTAATACATTAACAATTGTCAAAAATGGATAAGAAATGAGAAAGTTATGGCCCCCAAAATGAAGGAAAAGGAGTATTGAAAGAATATTATTCAAAAATGATTTCTAGAGCTCCCATCACATTTTAAATCATTCAAAATGAAGCACACGTGATGGAAACATAAATAGATCATAGGTAGGTTGTTGGTGATGTGCTACTCTACCCTACCAAACCCCTTTGGTAGCCTTTAATATATGCAAACACCTTCCATATCAAGTACTTAAAGATACCTAAATTGTCATTTTGAAAAACTTTTTTTTTTCATGTTTTTTTTTTTTTTTCATAATATCATGATGTGTTAACATAATTTAATTATTTTTTGTTTCAATCGTAGGACAATTTTTTTTTCACAACATGGAGATTTATAATATAATAAGCACCAATTCTAAGTTAGTATGGAGTTGTAAGTATTTTTCATTGTTTATCAAATTGAAGTAGTAGAAACCAATTGAATCATGCATCTTGTAATTTTTATTTGAAATTTGAAAATTTAAATATTGTAAGTTTTTTCTTATGGTTTCTTTCATTTTTGTAAAACCTTTGCAAATACATTTGTTTTTGAAATTTTGATTTGAATCAACCTTTTGGTAGATTCCACTTAGTCATTTATTTGAATGATCTTACACCTATTATCTTTGTATAATTATCATCACATACACAACACATTTCGACTTTCAAAGGCATCACAATGAAACTAAATTGATATACAATTACAGATTAACATTTATCATCAACATTAACCATCTCTTTAGCTTAGTCATGACACCTTTTAACAATGGAGACCAAAATACATTCATGGTAAACATATCTCATGTTTTTAATTATTAACTTCAAAGCATAATTAGTTATTGGCTTCAAATTTGCAAACATACCTTGAAGATTAAATTTTCCTTCCTAAAACTCAAACCTTAGACATAGAAACCCATAGGGGTATACCCCAAAAACATTTACCAAAAATTGATGTAAGGTGAGATAATGGTTTGTTTTGCTTGCTCATGGTTATAATACATTTGAGCTCCATGTGGTTGCACCTACTACTGACAAACAGCTTTTTTTTTTTCTTACGTTTCATATAGTTTTCAATAATTAATTATTATTTATGTCAATGTCAAATTTAATTTAAATTTATATACATTTCATGGACAAGATAATTTATTTTTTCATATCCATTTTGGTGGATATGGAAAAAGAGTGAGGTAATTATAAAGTGGAGATAGGTATTAAAAATGGGAGATAGTAATTAAAAAAGTTAAATCGAAAAAAAAGTAATATTAAGAAAGAAAGAAAGAAAGTACTTCAGCTTGAAAATGAGATAGTTATTTCTAAAATTGTCTTTATAATGGTCCATGCACGACCATACAAGGATTCCCAAAACTCCCCTCTATACGAGTTCCAATTACTCATCACTGAAATTAGGGGTTGACCTTTTTAGCTTTTAGAATATGGTATAAGTGAAAAAAAAAAAAAACCCTTCGAACACTAAAAATTCAAACACAAGACCATTTTGTGGCGGCAAAGTACAAAAAACGACTTTGAAAACAAAAACGGTACGTAAGGTGACGAATAAAGTAAGTTACTACGAAGAATAGCCTCTGCCACTAGGCCAAAACAAAAATATCTGCATTTGCCACTAGGCGAAGATCTATTGCGTGGGTGTCTAGTGTCATAAGTACTTTTGCAGAGATTAATATGGATCCCAGAAAAGGACAAGAAAAAAATCATCGCACTTCCCAGGTGGATGCTAAATTCCCAGTACCTTTTTGGGTTTGAAGTTTGAAACTTTTTTGTTTTTTGCAGCACATTTTGCAGTTGTCCGCCAATCTGAACGTCACATCTGGATCGGTGATTTGGAAGTTGACTACTTGCCAACTCGCAACGTGGCATCTTCATGTTAAATCCATTAGGCTAACGACCATTGGCTTGATGCGCGTGGAAAAAGCGTTGTGCAAGGTGGCCAATGCTCATTCGTCAATGCCAAAGCTACTTGGAGGAATATTATTGGTTTGACGCTGAAAAAGTGATGTGTCGTGTCCACGAGGGCTGCCTAGTCAGTCCGTTCCCGCAAATCTCCCTTTTTGGGTTTCTCGGGCAGACTGCAATTAAGGGGGCCACATAAACCAACAACCAAAACCCAAAAAATTGGACCCCGCCCATGTGTCGGTTTCCAAAAAATAAGAGGGGCAAAAGCCCTCTCGAATTTTGGCCCTCGCCCTATATTGCGGCTAATCATGGCGAAACCTCAAACTCGCCACACAAAATAAAGAGAACCGAAGTCATCAGAGGTGTTGCCTTTGGACAAATCTGGTCGTTTTTTAAAAAACAAATTGGGAATTTTTGGTGCGATTCTTTCTAGTGTAAAAACCACTAAAATTCCTATTTTGGGGCCGAATTTTCGATATAAAAAAATTGACCATAAAAAAAAACCTCTCTCTCATCAAATTACATCTAAATTTATGGTTTTTATTTATTAGTAATAATAATTTCCTGGCGATTCGATCCGCGGGGAGTCACGCTGCCGTCTCGGCATCGACGTTCCCCGAATTAATGACGCGTGCCACACGCAAGGAGCCACTCGAACCAGAATCAGCCCAGTTATTCGCCAATGAGATCCCCAAATCCCAACAACGTGTCGTCGTTCTGAAATCGTGACGAACACGTGGGAGATCTTTTTAACGCTCATAAGAGGTCCGAGGTGTCAGAGGACATGGCCTACTCTAGTGTGGCCATGACTAGGACAAAGTCACATTCACCAGGTGGGAAAAGAACAAAGAACCAGTAAAAGTTCACAAAAATCTCTTGCGAGTGTGAAAAGGAGAAAGTGGCCCCCACCCCGCTCCTCCCTTCCTCCCTCCCTCCCTTCCTCCCTAGTCCTTTTGTGTGCAATGTCTGCGTTTTCTCTATAAAACAGTGTGAGAAGACAGTGCTTGGAGGTTGGGGGATTGTATCTACAGCAGCGAGAACTCGTCTTGTTTGCTGAAAGAAAATTTTCAAGGAAAACTTTTGCAATCACTTGCCAAGTGTTTGCACCTTTAATCTGAAGTTAGAAGGGAGAAACCCATTATTATGCTTTTGGTTTTTCATATCCACCACATAAATGAGTGAGTGGGGTAGCGGGTGATCCTTCTTAGATAGAGTCTTGGGATTTTTGGTTGAAGAATCAAAGGAGCAAGAGAGTAACTTTAATGTTTCTTTGTCTGATTCTGTATATAGAGAATAATCTGGTTTATGGTTTTCGTTTTGCTGTTTAGGTGTTAGATTTACTAGTGGTTGATTGATTGATTGAAGAATCTCTTTCTTCTTTTCGCATCAGTTTTGTTTGTGGAAGGGTGGGTCTTGTTTTGACCTTCTTAGAGATGCACGCGACGTCATGAACTCCAGATAGAGCAATGCAGTAGGTTTGAGTTTAGGTTTGAAGAACAAAAAAATCATCTTTCACTATTTTTTGCAATCATCTTGCCGTGTGTAGTTTTGCAGTTTGAAGGTCAAAGACAACAGCAGCAGTATTTGTGCTGTTTATTTTCGTTCCTTTTTCTTTTCGAGATCGGTAGAGCTTTGCGAAGTAAAGAGTTCATTCACAAGCGACAGAAGAAGGAGAAGAACGGTAAATTGTGCTGGAGCCAGTTGAATCTGTTGTTGCTTCACAAACTTGAGGTTGTCTCATTTTTGTGGACAGTTTCTTGGCAACGAAACCTAAAGTTTTTCGTTGTTCCAGGTAATGTTCTTACAACTCGATTTGCAAACGAATACATATAGCAGTTGTTGATTATTGCAGAATTCGCAAAGATTTCGACAAAAATGGGTTTGTTAGTATTCGAAATCTGCAATAATCAACTCTACAAAATTCCCTTGTGAGTCTGTATTTTTCTAGAGCCACGTTCCTGGATCGTGAGAAGCAGCTCTGATTTTTCTAGTGAAGAGACTGACTGACTGCCTGCCTGCATCGAAAGGTTTCAGGAGAAGAAAGTCTTGTGTCTAATGATCGCAGAAAGGGTGTGCTGAGTCGTTCTCATGGTTTCCAATGGTGCAATGCGCTTATATACTGCACATTATACGCTTTTGTGTATTCCAAGTCTTTTTGGTGGTCATGGTTTTGGAAGGTTTCTCTTCTTCACAGAGGATGAAGAAGAAGCAGCACCAAAAGCTCATGTGGTGAAGAATTTGGAAGAACTTCGACTGCTGGGATTTGTAGACATTGTGTTCTGAGAAGCTTATTAGGGTTATTTTAGTACAGTGTTTCTGTCAGAAGAAAGTATTGACCGAGAACTACTGAAGAACCTTCAACAATTTAGGGTTAGCTCACACAGCAAGTGTGGTGTGTCTGAAAGTCTTGGAATCAACGGGTCCTGTTTTCTTCATAAGAGAGATGGTGACAGGGATGATTGATCTACAGGCAGAAAAAATTCTTTATGTTGGCAAAGAGATCATCGATCATGCTGTCCAGGCAACAGCGACAGCGGTTGCCGGAGTTGTTGGATGTCACGAGTTCAGGATTGGGTCTACTTGATGAGAAAATGCTGCTGCTGGTGTTTAGAGCTGCGAATTGGGACCCTTTTTTGTTGTGCACATCAGCCCGGGTTTGCAAAAGATGGGCAGACATATTGAAAAGAGTGATTTGGAAAGAGTTTTGTCTCTCGCGAGCTCCAAAGATGGTGAGCCATCTTCTGAGTGGTGGGAGAGATGGAGGCATACCTGGAGGCTGGGAGCCACTTGGGAAGCTCATGTTCTATTGCCCTGGGTGCCATGCCAGCAATCATTTCATTGCCAAGACAATCCCTGGCCATTTTGTGTGGAAGACAAAATTTTCAAAAACTTCAGGAAAGCAGTTCCTTGTTCCACAATGCCAGGCAGATATATTGTACATTTCTAAGATCTGCGAACACTTGGATAATGGGGATGACGACGACTTAGGATTGTACCGTGGGATCTTTAGAGCTTTTGGAACCTCTAAGACTCGGCGAATGCTCCTGGAAAGGGGTGCCAAGCTGGAGGAGAATGAGCTTTGCCCATTTTGTTGTGATAAGGTATGGGTGATACTTTGCTCACCTTTTGCCAATCATAAGATGTGCTCTACCTTGCAGTTCCTTTCTCAAGTGCATGTTGCCAAGTCCAAAATCAGCCTTTGAAGCTCAATTTGATGTCCTCAGAAAAAATCTCCTCCCTTAACAACCACCCTATGCTCAGCCAGTTTACAATTTGTGTTAAACTGACCATGTGTGGAATGCCAAAATGCAGGTATGGAGTATGAATGATGCAAAACTGGTGCCTCCAAGTGCAATAAAGGGACTGGGTGCATATGAAGACAATGTTGAATATTTTGTGTGTGTCAATGGCCACCTTCATGGCATGGCATCACTCATCTCGGCTTCTGACTCTGAGTTCTCTGCAGAGGAGTAAGATAGGAATTTAGGTTGGCTTGTGTTAGCATAGTGTCCCCCCCTGTGATGATCCTCCTGTGATGATCACATCAAGGCAGCAGTCTTGAGCATATTCATCAGTGCACGAAACAGGAAAGTCTGCCCACAGAGTTGTCTTTCTTGGTCTTCCTTGTCCCTTACTGTAGGAACATCCTGTAGATAAGGGATCTGATTGTACATCATTCTTATTCAGATGTTTTCCCCATGACTACACAGGCAAGTTTGTTAGATAAAATAGTTCATGAATGGCACATGTCACAGACTGAAATGCAATTGCTTTCAGGTAAATGAGTTTGTTTTTATCTTTCAAATGATTTTCATTCTTTCACTATGAGGCTCTCACCACAGCTGTCCTGCAGAGAGGAGAAGGTGATGAAATGTTGTCTTTCCTCTGGTGTCCATGAGGGGTGGATGTAGGTGGTGACGTGGGGAATTGACCAGTAAGAGCAGCTGAATACACAGGTGCAAGCTATGGTAGCACTTCACCAATTTCCACAGAGAGGATCTGTTGTATTGAAAATATGTCAACAGCTACTGGCATTTATTGAACAGGCAACAGTACACTGAATGTCTTCTCACCAACCAGGACACTGTCTTCCTCCAGTGGTTCATGTAAAAAGCGTGGTATTGTATGGGCTTTGAACCTCTGGGGGCAAAAAAGGTGGATTGCAATCTGTATAATAGAGGACTGTTTAAAATGTATCTTATTGAGATGTGATAACTCTTTGTGCAGTTTCTGTCATCAGTTTTTTTGGGGTGGCTTTGCTTCACAGCCACATAGAAGCTTAAGATAAGCAGGATCTGATCTCTGGGATTCCCTAGTCCAGTTTCTTTGAGAATCTGTTGATTTAAGCCAATTTACTGAAAGTGGTACACATTACAAGTTACATCTTCAAGCATTTAATCCAGTGAAACTTATGAACTTGTCAAAACTCTGAACCAAACCCAAACAAGAAACTTATGAATGCATTGCATAGTAGTTACTAAGTTGAAAATAGACATTTCAAAATTCTGATGCTGGAAGCATATATTTATAGGCTCGTGTATTCTTCAGTATCTCAAATGGATATGAATGAACATAGGTGTCCTGATGTTGTATACAGGCACATAATTCTGAAAATTCATATTGATTCAAACTCCATGAGCATATTGTGGTGAAGCCACTTGATAGTCATGGACGTAAAACACAAACATTGGAGTATACTCCATATCATACTGTCTCTGAAGGCCTCTTGTCTCTGTGTCCCTGTTTTTCAGAACTGAAGCAATTTCACTTGAAAAACCTCAAAATCCTTGAACTTCACAAAAAATATGCTCACTAATGGAATGAATTGAGTACTACTGTTCAAAGTACAAAATGTACATGACAAGAGCTTCAAATGATATCTTCTAACAGTTCTAAGTGAACTCTTGCAAATAATATCCTGTTGGTTTACCTGTGCAAAATTGTGACCACTACTATGGAGTAATGGCCTTTGTAGCATGTTTAGAGGGCATTTTATACTGGTGAAAGTTCCTTCTGTTGGGGAGGGGTATTATGCTTACTCCTTAAAAGTGGGAAGGTTCTTACAACTGGTAACAATTTTAGGTGGAATATTCCTCGCACTGGTAAGGAGAAGGTGTAAGAGCCCACCCCCTCCCACACCTCGTAATCTCTATATGTTTAGGTTCATGATAACCTTTGCCTTGTGCAAAAGCATGGTTGGTAAACCCCACAGTTAAATGGCATTCCCAAAATGCTTGTCAAGCTCTGCATTTTAGGAATATTTACATCCTGAAATTCTTACATGGAGGCTTTTCTCTACGTGTATAACTGTGTAATATTTCATAATGGTAACACTTATGAATTATTATGGATCCTTTATATAATATTTCTCAAGCTCAGGATGGTTGATTTCTTTGGGTATGTTCATTGACAGCTTCAACATCAGGAGAGCCAAAGACTTCTCCATTATGGAAAAATGGATGCTAAAGCCGTATTGGTGAAAGGGTAACTATTCTTTTTTTCTCCCCCATTAATAAGAAGAAAAAACTAGGTCACTACCACTATTGCCATAAACTTGGTCATTTTTTACACAAATGTTGAGAATGTGAGGTGGATATTCACAAGATGGATGTAGAGTGACATGAAAGATTTGGTCATTAGATAACTAATGCTTTCACCAATGATGTACGAAACAAGACACTCAAATTTGAGAACTCCTAAGGAGATGTGTGATGTTGTAATCAGCAACTTGTACAAAGAAAGTCATTGGGACCTAAATAGTAGTGCTTTCAACCATGTAACTAGAAACAACCAAACATTCAAAATTATATAGAATATTTCAAGGCCATTTCATGTTAGAGATATGTTGTCCAAAGGGGAACTTCATTCTAATATTGTAAACTCTAGATAGATTCAAGTTCACACTCCAAGAAAAAACAATAAAGATAATCAATAAACTTTTTATATGTGATTAGCTTATGCAAGAATCTTTTGTTAGTTGGGCGTATTACCATGTAAGGATTTTAGATGTTGTTCAATAGACATTGACAAAAATTATATTTTTTAATTGCATGTGGGTTTGTGGTTTAAGTATGGTATTTACAAACAAAACTTTGGCTATCAACTTGAGATCATTGTCAATGCCACAAAATTGAACAGATTTTTGCCTTTGCCAAAAGTGCTTGGGCTTTTTGAATAATTAAGGTTTCAACATTTTATCCCATAACTCAATGGCCATTAGAATTCCAAGGATGAAGCTCATAGTTTAGATTTGTTAGGGGTGCATATTAGGCAAGCAACATTGCAAAGTCAAAGAAAATCAATGTTGCCTCCTGAACTAATACATAGTGACCTTTGTGAAACTTTTCCTATTTATTCACTAATTAGGTCTTTATATTTCATAATGCTTGTGGATGATTTTTTAAATAAAATTCTCATATACTTCTTTTTTTTAAAAATTATTTGGGGTCAGTTTTATATTATTAAAAATGAGGTTGAAAATTTCATGGGAAATCAATTTAGATTATTTAGAAAAGTACATGTCAAACAATTTATTTCGTATTGTTAATATAATGGAATCAAACATCAATACACTTAACCTGAACACAACAAAATAGGGTCAATGAAAGAATAAATGTGTCATTATTAGACAAAATTAGGTCAAGGATGCATAGTTAAGAAATCAATTTGCACCCAAAAAAAAGGGCGATTAGTGTAAATTGAAGTCAAAATGATGCACAAACAAACCACATGTGACTCAATTCATAAAACACATCATGTCATGTACTTGAAAAGAACTCACCATTCTTCTCCCTATGATATTCTATAATTGACAATAAGGGCCACATCAAAGTGGTAAAAGCTTTCAAGACTCCCAAGGAATCCTGAAAATTCTCAAATTTGTCAAATTATGGATCTTGTAACTTTGCAAGCTCATAATTCTTGCATATGAGTTTCGATTGAAAAAGTTTCAACTACAAAGTTATAATCTTTGGAAAGAACTTTTCAATAACATACTAGACATTTCAATTAAAGGTCTTTTGATCCATGTTTTTTGAATTAAATAGTGGATGGGAGCCAAATTGCCAAGTTGATTCCATACCTTTTTTTTGTTTACAACTTGAGTTTCAAATCTTCAAATGGAGAATGTAACACATTTTCAATATCTACATTTCAAGACCTTCACAAAATTTAAAGAAAGCCTAGTTGGTATGTTATTTACTATTTGCATGTTTTGTCCCAAAGATTTGAAACATTCTGAAATTCCAATTCTATAAATGGGAAAACAATTTGGGACTAGTGGGACTCACTTTCCCACACATTGTGAAAGTGTGTTTGAGTATTAGTACATTCTTTTGGCTTGTTCTCGTTCGTGTGCATTAGCTTTGGTCATGAACCCAAATTTAAGGTTGTTGCATTGTTAATACCACTACCTATATTTTGAATTGTTGTCCCACAAAATCAAAAGATAAATTTACCCCTCAAGATTTTTTTACAAAAGTCAAACTAAAATGCATTTCTTTGGTTGTAAGTTCTTTTCTCATGTACCCCATGAATAATGCAACAAGTTAGATGACATTTCTATGAAAAAAAAAATACATTGGTTATGATGAAAAATCAAAAGTTCATTGTGAAAACAATGGAAATTTGTAATAACAAAATACATGATATTTGATGGGTCAAACCAATACTTGTGCATGAGGTCATTTGACTAAATACATTACATCAATCCATTTATACTAACACCAAATTTTAGATTCATGTGAAACTTGAAGTCAAATGACTAGTTGAAACACTTCATAGCCTAACCATCGAACTTGGCAAGCCTAAGTTTATTTAGTTTCCATCAAAGGGCCCCATGTCCACAAAACTTTTGTCAATTTTCATCACATGTGAACTTATCCATTGATGATAATTCAATGTCATCATCCTATAAACTCCCACCATAATCATTATCTTTCAACTAACAACTTCATTCTTGTGCAAACTCAAACAACAAAGATAGTGAACTTCACCAAAGTGGTTCAAAGTCTATAATGGATGTGCACCATACAACTCAAGATGGATTCAATATCAAGGAATGATAGTTGGGAGCTAGTGGATTTGCCCCTAAGAAGAAAGGCAATAAGTTCCAAATGGATACTAAAATTGGAGCCCAACTTGGATGGTAAATCAAAGAAGCTAAATGGGTGTAAGCAAGATAAAGTGAATAATTGTTTTACCTTGTCAAAACTATAGCAAGTATATTTTAAATAATAATTAAAGCCATTATAAAATTGTGAAACATTTAATGTTTTTGCTTGAATGATACATAATAGGATATTTTTACACTAATTTGCATTAATTTTCAAATTCCAATTTGTAAAAGTAGGTTACAAGTAGGTTTTTTAAGAATACAAGGAGCTTTTGATGTCTACTTTTGAACATGGGCTTTTTGTTTCAAGTAGGTGTGAAGTAAGGTTTAACAAAGCGAAAAAAGGAAAAAAATGAATGGCTTGCAAAAATAGATTATGATCTCATATCATAAATTAGTACTATCTATTTGATTAATTTTTTTAATGAAAAAATATGTATGAAAACATATAAACCAATCAATATCAAATCGATTTTTCATGTATTTTTTAAGGTCATCTAGTTTTTATGTTTTGGAAACTATATGATTATATATTTAATAAAACAAATGAATGTTACTTGACATATATTTTCACCTAATTTGATGTTTTTTTTGGTAGTTATATGTGTGACACATAGTTTAAGTGGAAAAGTTTACTTTTTTCTACATACTTTATTTTGCTTTGAACCAAATGTTAAGTTAATGGTTAAAGGTTACAAACATAAAGAAAGTGTGGATTACACTAAAATGTTTACATTGGTCATTAAATGTAATTTTGTTTGAAGGTTCATTGCCTTTGTCATTGAAAAGTTTTTGGAATGTAAATGTCTAATATGGGTTCATATGACCCATTTGGACACTTAAAACACAAGTTATGGCTAAAAGAAAGGCCATGAGTCAAATTGACAATTTGACTCTCGACCACTAAAAATCAAGAATCGCCTCGATTTCCTTGCATGCAAGTGGCATGAGACATATCGTTGAAAAGCTCTCGATGAGGGCTAAAACTTTGCTTTAAACCTCATCTCAATTGGAGGTATGTACACAAAATTATGGGCCCCCAAAGTTTCGAAAGTCCCAACTTTGGGAATTTCAGGACTCCCACTTAGGAATCCCAGGACAAAATGACATTTGGGTGCCAGTCCCATGGCCATGCACATAGTATATTATAAGGGGGAAGGTGTTGGTTTCCCCCAAGTCCGGGCCATGGTGAGTCTTGTGAGTCCAAATTTGCCCGTGGGTCATCCGTGCACCAAAAATGCTCCAACTATGCATTAACCAACTTGTTGTTTAGTTTGTGTAGGTCCGTGTGAGTAATTGAAGTGCTTGTCAATCTTCCTAGTCCTATCTTGGAACTTTAACACGCCCCTCTACCCTTGAAGTATTACGAACCAAGAAACGTGCCCCAATTCCTTCTCCTTCCGTTGTTTTGCCTTTGGACTCATGGTGGAGTCCATCAAGGGGTTGGGGGTGCGTCACATTCTATTTGGTTAGGGTGGGTCAAACCTATGGGTTGACCATAACTTCATTGCATGTCAAGAGTATGAGTTGAACCCCCCTTAATGTGATGCCCCATGTTTTGGTTGCGGGGCCTTATTTATGTGTTTCGACTTGTCATGCCATCATGGGCAACATGTCAAGCTTTTAAAACTAGCTCCTTATATGGAAATGATGGTGACCCATCCCTCCAAGTCACCTACCCCCTTCCCACAACTTGGGCGTGGATATTGAGTTTCAATCCCTTTGGACCTTTTTTGTGGGGGTTCCTTAGGCCTTGATGATATTCACACATCCTAATTGCCTTAAAGTGAAATGTGTAACTAACATTCAAATTTCTTTTAGACCACATAGTGCAAAAGTCGAATGATGTTGTTTCTTGACATTTTGTTTTTACTTTTTTACCAATGGTGTTTTTTTTTGCCTACTCGAGGGGGGAAGCCTAGGCATGGGGAAAATATGACTCAATTACAAAGGTTTTTTTTTTGGCAATTACGAGGAATTTCAAGTGGAATATTTGTTGCACACACAAGCCCTAGTAGTTGCTTTACCTTTGGTTCCCCCTTGTTCACATGGTGCCCTTCCCTTAGAAGCCCCATGTTGAGATGTCAAGTTCAACTAGAGTTGACATTCATGATGTGCCTGGGTGACTGTTCTACATTCACATCGACTAGCGCACTTAGTGACCGTTCTACATTCACATCAACTAGTGGGCTTAGTGACCATTTTACATTCACATCGATTGGCGCGCTTAATGGCTGACATGATGGATCTTTGCCACTGTTTTTTTGGAGGACTTGTTGTCTTCCAAAGGTGTGTGTGTGTTTGCAAAAGCTCAAGCTCTCTCCCCCCCCTAATCTTTTCATGGTATCAGAGCCTGGTATAGGCTAAGGGTTGAGCAGCAAGCACAAGAAGCAAAGGAGGCGGTACGGTGGCAAGAGGTCATCATCTCTTCCCCCTTTGTGTTCACTACTACATCCGCGTCGGAGCTCTTCAGGAGGCACCGGTAAACGACATCGGATCGAGGAGCTGTCTTTGCCAAAATGAAGCTATTAGGATTGCATATTATATTTTGGACGAAATTTTGGGGTCGAAATTGCATTTTGGCATCATCTCGACCTCCATTTTTGAGTTAGTAGGCATTCGCGTGCTATTCAGACAAGATGTCAGACGACATCAATCAAATTGTTAGTGAGAAGCTTGACAAGAACAACTTCCATGCTTGGAAGTGCAGGATGACCAATTTCCTTATGGGAAAAGGATTTTGGGAGTATGTGGAAGGTGAGAATGAAGACCCTCCAGACAACCCAAGGAGAATGCCACTGCAATAGAGATAAAGGCATTCAAGGATTAGAACCAGGGTGCACACAAGGTCATGTATTGGTTGTTTGTCAGTGTTATAGACACTATGATTGGGCACATACAAGATGCTCACACTCCAGTAGAAGCATGGTAGAACTTGGTGCAGATGTTCTAGACAAATACAAAGGCAAGGAAGCTGCAGCTAAAGCAAAAGCTGCACACTTTGGAGAAGAAAAACATGTCTATCAATGAGTATTCATTGAAGATCAAGGGTATTGTTGAATCCCTTGCATCTATTAATGTATCTGTGGATGATGATGATTTGGTCAGCATTTGTCTAAATGGACTTGGAAAGGAATACAAGCCTTTCAAGACATCCATAATTGTCAGGGAGAATGTTCCCAACTTTCGGGATCTTGTGTCAATGTTGATTGTAGAAGAGAAAACCTTAAATGAAGATTGTTCTACACAAAACAAGAACAACGTAGAACGGCATGCCTTTTACTCAAATACAGGTAGAGGCAGAAGACGAGGTCGTGGTCAAGGCCAAGGTGGTGGCCGTTTTGGAAATCAGAATTTTGGACAGTCGTAATCAAATGAGTCACAACAACAACGGTCATATAGAGGTGGTGGAAGAGGCCAGACTCAAGGTAGGGGGGGCCAAAGAGGACGTGGCAATTGGAACAGACAACAATCTAGATCAGATTCTAGAGACTGTCATTATTGTGGCAAACCAGGCCATTGGGCTAGAGAATGTAGAAAAAAAGAAAGTGATATGAGGAATGGAAGACTGCAGCAGAATAATTATGCATCCTCAAGCAAGTAGGCTGAAGATAGGTATGAACATCTATTTGTTGTGCATCACATGCTAAATACAATGGCTGCAAATGTATCCACAAATGTTGATAATGTATGGTATGTGGATTTGGGAGCCTTTAACCACATGACCTATCATGGTGAGTGGTTTAGGGATGTCAAAAATCTGGAAAAACCAAGTTATGTAGAAACGGGAGATGACACAGCTCATCCCATTGCTCATATTGGGAATGTGCCATTAGCTATGCAAGATGGCAAGATAAAGTACTTGTCTGATGTATTTCATGTGCCCAATATCACAAATAACTTGGTTTCTGTTGGGCAAATGATTGAGCAAGGTTTGCAAGTTTGGTTCAACCCTAATGGCTGCTATGTTGAAGACTTCAAAGACAAATGTCATATTTTTGCTAAGGGCAAAAGAGTGGGCAAAATGTTTACTTTGGATGTAAGCATGCCTGAGGTGGAAACTGGTATGTTTGCACAAGGTGTAGGAGTTGTGGTTGATATGGACATATGGCATAAGCGTATCAATCATGTAAATGAGCAGCGATTGAAGTCTATGCAGAATTCATAAATTGTCATAGGTTTGCCAAAGTTTAAGGTGGATGGAATGCATAAGATATGTGAAGCATGTCAATTTGGGAAGCAAACAAATAATGTGTTTCCGCATGACAAGAATGTAAGTAAGAGAGCACTTGATGTAGTGCATTCAGATGTATGGGGGCCAACCAAAGATGACATCAATGGGAGGACGTTGCTACTATGTATCGTTCATTGATGACCACACAAGGAAAACGTGGGTGTACTTCATGAAAGAAAAAAGTGAAATGTTTGCTCACTTTCAAATTTTCAAAATGTTGGCTGAAAAGCAAACATGGTTGCAAGTTAAGTGCTTAAGGTTAGATGGAGGGGGAGAATATTTTTCCAGTGAGTTTACTACATATCTGAAAATGCATGGAATTCAAAGACAATTTACATGCAGGTATATTTCGCAACAAAATGGAGTTGTTGAGAAAAAGAACAAGCACATTGCAGAGGTTGCTCATGCATTAATGGCTGACAAGAGCATGCCACATCATTATTGGGTTGAAGCAATTGCGACTATAGTTTACATCATCAATAGGACCCCCACAGCAACAGTGCATGGTATGACTCCAGAGGAAAAGTACAGTGGTAGAAAACTAGATTTGTCACACTTGAAAGTGTTTGGGTGCATTGCATATGTACATGTACTAGATGAGCTACGGACTAAGTTGGATTCGAAGGCTAAAAAATGTGTTTTCATTGGGTACTCACTTAAACAGAAAGGGTACAAATGTTATAACCTTGTCACACATGAAATGAGGGTGAGCAGGGATGTTGTGTTTGATGAAATGAGCAATTGGTATGTTAATGTAAAAGACTCTATTGGGGCTAATGCACACGAGCATGTGGTTGCAAAGAACGTAGGTCAGCAATCACAGACATTGAGTGGACCACGAGAGTCCCCTTCTAGTGGGTCTTCTAATAGACCATGGAGTGGTAGGTTGCGTCATAATAGTAGTCCTACAAATATAGGTGATGCATCATATAAAGGAAAAGAGAAGGTTGGTGAGCCCCTTGGTATGCCTGACATTTCTACATGATATTCACATGTAGATGGAGAGTCTAATGGCTCTGAGCAGAGCCTTGATGAGGAGTTTGGGATTCCAGCTATCAGGACACCTGGTGTGAGAAGAGCTAATGCAACAAAGAGGACACCACGGACAGATCTAGGTCCACACAGGTCTACCAGGGAAAAACGACCAATCCACATATTGATATATGATGGTTATGTAGCTCGCCATTATGCATATATGGCAAAGGTTGTGCAAGATGTTGAACCTATTTGTTTTGAAGATGCCGTTGGGCATGCACTTTGGGATAAAACCATGGATGAGGAGATGGTTGCATTAGATGTAAACATGACATGGGAGTTGGTGCTTTTGCCTGAAGGGAAAAAGGCTATTGGATGTAAGTGGGTGTACAAAGTGAAGCACAACTCGGATGGAAGCATAAGCAGGTATAAAGCGAGACTAGTAGCTAAAGGATATGCATAGACACATGGCATTGATTATGAGGAGACATTTGCTCCTGTTGCAAAGATGGCAACAGTGAGAGCTGTGATTGCAGTGGTTGCATCAAGAGGTTGGGTGTTACATCAAATGGATGTAAAGAATGCCTTCTTGCATGGTGAGTTACAAGAAGAGGTGTATTTGGACCAGCCACTTGGATATGAGGATATGAGTCACCCAGATTATGTGTGTAGGTTGCGTAAAGCCTTGTATGGACTAAAACAAGCACCGAGAGCATGGCATGACAAAATTGTAGAGTATTTTGTCACCATTGACTTTCATATGTTAGATGCAGATCATTCATTCTATGTGCGTAAAAGTGATGAAGGTATTATGGTCATCACTATCTATGTGGATGACTTGATTGTTGGGGGTGACAATGAGAAGGAAGTTGAGCATGTAAAAAGTTTCCTTAGGCAGAAGTTTGACATGAAGGATTTGGGTGAGCTCAAATTCTTCCTAGGCATTGAGGTCATCAAGACGCTTGAGGGTATATGGTTGTTATAGAGACAGTATGCATTGGACATGTTGTCCAAATATGGTATGGTTGGCTGTAAGCCCATTTCTATACCATTGGTCAGAATGGCAAGCTGAGTGCAGATGCAAGTGAGGTTTTAGAGGATGCCACTATGTACAGGAAGATAGTGGGCAGTCTTATCTACATGATGATCATTAGGCCGGACTTAAACTACACAGTTGGGTTGGAGAGCTAGTTTATGCAAGTTCTTCGGAAGCCACATTTGGATGGTGTGAGGCACACACTATGCTATGTGAGTGCCACAACAGATTATGGTCTCTTTTATGAGGCTAGCATAGAGTTACAGGTGCATGGATACATAGATGCTGATTGGGCTAGTAGTATCTCATACAAAGGATCTACTAGCGGTTTTATGTTCTCTTTTGGGAGTGCTACTATTACGTGGAATAGTAAGAAGCAACCAACTGTTGCCTTGTCGAGCACAGAGGCAGAGTATAGGGGTGCTGGGATGGCAGCATGTGAGGTAGCTTGGCTCCGCAAGCTACTTGGAGATTTGGGGCTGCATGTGGATAGACAAGTTGTCATATATTGTGATAACCTTAGCAGTATTCAGCTAGCTAGGAACCCAGTGTTTCATGCACGGACGAAACACATTGAGGTTCATTATCACTTCCTTAGGGAGAAGGTCTTGGCATGTCAGATTGATTTTATTTATGTCAGCACAGAGGATCAAGTTGCTGACATCTTCACCAAGGTCTTGGGAGCTGAGAAGCATTGCCGATTCCGCAACATTCTTGGAGTGATGGAGTTGGAGTTGAGCTTGAAGGGGAGTGTTGAGATGTCAAGTTCAACTAGAGCTGACACTCATGATGTGCATGGGTGACCGTTCTACATTCACATTGACTAGCACGTTTAATGGCCGACATGACGGATCTTTGCCACTGTTTTTTTGGAGGACTCGTTGTCTTCCAGGGGTGTGTGTGTGTTTACAAGAGCTCAAGCTCTCTCCCCCCCAATCTTTTCACCCCATCCCTCTTTTCCCATTCAAAACCCCATTTTTTTCATTAAAGTCTTACCTTAAGGTGAGTAAGGGAATATGCTCATGTTGCAAGGGCCCAACTCACCCCCTTGGCCCTAGCTTCAACCTCTTCAAAAACCATTATGACTTTGTAAGCTTTTCATCCTTGCCATGTTCAAATTCTTTAATAGAGTTCCAATTGGAAATAAATTAAATTTTTTTAAGAAAACATGTTTAGGCAGCATTCATCCATTTGGCCCACCTTTTAGCTAATGAGCATTCAAACATGGTATTTGAGCACCTTCAAGATTTATTTGACTTAAAAGACTTAATTAATGACTTTTCCCATTTATTTTTGGTGTGTTTTTATGTTGTAACATGGCGTATTTTTGAGAATATAATTAAGGCCTTTGGTGTTGCAAGGATGTAAGCTTTAGCCAAACCTTATGGTGGCATTCAACCAATAGTAATAGGTGAGGTTTTTTATTAGTTGGTGAATAAGATTTTAAAAAAATAAAATTCATGATGCATTTTTTGTTCATTTGTCCCCCCATAGTTCAAGGTTCCAATTAGGGGAGGTTGTGAGGCAGTGGTGCGCACTATTTAGGAAACTTTAAATGTTCATTCTAATTGAGTGGTGTTGCAAGTAGACATTGCAAATGCTTTCAACATTATTTCCCATAAGGTTATATTTTAAGAGTTGCATGTTGTAGATGAACAATTGTTTCAGCTCATACTTTTCATATGTTGTTCTTTTATGCCCCATAATTCCCTCTTTCCTTTAATCACCACTCCCATCAGGGCGATTTGTTTATTATTTTGTCATCCATTAACACTTGTCAAAGAGATCTTTGTCAAAGGGATCTTTTGGGTGGTTCTTTTTTTGCCCTAGCTCATTTCCATGCATTTCGTAATTCGGCTAACCTTTTGCCATTTTGTTTATTTTTTTCCATTGCAAATGACACCCACATCATTGGGTTTATTTCAATTGTATTTTAAGATTTTCATCATTTCTCTTCCCAATTAGATTTGGTAAGCCTTACAGTTCAACCTTGCAAATGTGTTGTTTGGTCTCTTTCGGGTTACTTTTAAGATTATTGCCTCCATTAGGTTTGTGTACCTTTATTGGGGGCATTAGGTTTTTGGGTGTTTTTTTAAGGTCCTTTTCCTTCGCATCTTCTTTTCTCTAAAGAGGCTTTGGACGATGATGTTCAACACATAAATGTCTTTTTTTAATTGGGGGATGTGTAGGTGGCATTTGGGATTTTCACTCATTGTTTTGCCCATAGGCCTTATTACCTTCTTTAATCTTTCCCTTCATTCTCAGATTTTAAACGCCAACTAGCCTCCTTTGATTCGATCTTCATTCATGTATTTGGGAAATTATTTAAGGCCAATATATTTGGAGTGTTCGAAGGTTCCTCTAGTTCATCGGCAAATTTTTCTCTTCCCATCTCCAAAGGTGGGATAGGTTTTGTTTTTGTAGAGGTTATCACCCTAACAACATACATGGAGAGTTGAAGAATTGCCACCCCAATCATTGCATTAAATTTTTTGCAAGACAACCACCCATTTTTATTGGGGGCTATAGGGCCAACAATTCAAGTTGACATTCATTCTAAGCTCACCTTAGGTGGGCTTGCGCTGTTCTACCCCCAACTATTCAAGCTTCCATCCTTCCATTTGAATAATTGTCAAAGAGAGGAATGGATCATTTTTAGGAGAACATTTCGGAGAGTGTGCACGAACATTAATTTTTTAGCATCATGTTAAAGTTGTTTTCAAATTGTCATCACACTCAATGAGATCTTGCGCATGCCCAAGTTTAGATGTTTAATTTTTTGCCCACCAAGTCATCCCATTTAAAAAAATGGCCTCTAACATTTTTTCCTTAACATTACGCACCAAATTGGGCTTCCCCCATCCTATAGCTCATGGTCATTTTTGATGCATATGGCAGTCAACTAATAGATCTAACAAAGATACACCTACTTTGTTGTGTTCATGGGGGAGAGTGCATTGCCACACATGATACATTCTAGGATTATTTCACTTCCATTGTTAGGGATGTTAGGTTCCATCTTTTGCACGAGCAAACACATGTTCTCCCAATGGCATGTCACTAGTCATCAAGATGATGAATGGATATTGTGTTTATAACAAATGGTGTTCATATTTTGGTAGACATTATGAAAAAGTTGTGTTCATTGCAACTTGTCCAATGCAACTAAAAATGTTTACTAGATTACAACTAAAAAGACAAGTTGCAACATACATGATTTTCTTATAGTGAGATGTAGTCATTGCTAACCCGATTCATACAGACTTTTTTCGCTAACTGTTTCTTTTCGAAAAATGGTTGTGACGATTGCAACTTAAGAGGTTGTGTTATATTGTGATTAACACCCTGAGGATGATTTCATCCTCTAGTAATAAAAATATTTGGATGTTTACGCCAAAAGGTGAACAACTTCCTTCATCAATGTGCCAACATGACATGGTTGACAAAAGGCTTTGGAGGTCCTCTTTCAATTTTACATTCATTCTATAGGTAAATGGTGTCATAGATAAAGGGTGTCAATGGCTCTTAAGAAAATTCAAGTTGCCACTATCTTTAAACCAATAGTTGTGGCAGCAAAAGAGGCCTTTTCTAAACTTAATGTCTTTCCAAATTTTTCGTCCATCTCCTTGCATGACTTATTTTATGCTACTACTAATGGGTTTACATCGTAGGTTTCGTGAATTTTTCCTTTTAGGGCTCCCCATTGTGCATTCTGCATTTTCGAATGTGGTTTTTTATTTGGACTTTGATGCTTTCTTTTTTCTTTTCTTGTTCCTTTGCTAGGTGTTTTTCCTTTACTTATTTATTTATTTATAAAGTCCTCACCATCATGGGGCACTTATTTTGTTTCAAATTAAATAGTTGCGGGTGCTTGACAAGTCCAACTCATTTTTTTTGCCATGAGCCAGTTTAATTGGCCCAAATATATAGGTGAGAAGGGGAGGACTTTGAGCAAAACATATGGGATTAAAATGAAGTGCTATTGGAACGCCCTTAAGGAACACATTGGGAACCTAGGGAACATATTGAGAACCTGATGGGAACCCATTGAGAACTTGAAAGGAACATGTTGGGAACAATGAAAAAATGAAAAAAAATCCTCCCCGCCCACCTAAAACTTAAAGGAAAAAAATCAAGGCACATTGAGTGCATGCTGAGCCTTCCCATTGGCTGCAAGAAATTTCTATTTCCAAAACTGTTTGTCACCATTTTGGGCCTGGGCTAAAGCCTAATACCCCCACTATAATCTGGGGGTACTTATAGTGACATTTCACTTCAAAAATGGAAACAACACAGGTCCTCACACACAATATGGACAACTTTGGCTCATTGATTTTATGCTTTGAATTTTTTTGCAATGATGTAGTTAATAAAGGTAAGAAACAAGAACTTACAAGAAACTCATATGTAATGAACTTGAATTAATACTGAAATTATCTCCAAATTACCTCTCACCCAGAATAAAAACATCTTACTTTGGCATGGAAATGTGGACAAGAAAAGATTCAAGCAATTCTGACATTCCAGCAGAACATACAATCTCTTGAAAATTACCAAAGTCATTTATACATTCTACAGAGCCAATAATCAATGAATTTTCAGCTCAAGGATTGGAAGCTTAATTGTGCTGTGTACAGTTTCATACCAAGATGTTTGGTCTTCACTTTGTTCCCTTAGCCATTGATTTGCTGAGATTATGAACCATGCTTTCCACTGTAATTCATGCTGTTGTTCCAAAAGGTGTGGAGTCGCATCCAGTTTGACATATGCTCATCCACTGATAGTACACAAGTCAGGTATGTCCAGAACCTTGCATCCCATCTCACACCAACTATGACTAACTCAATTCCTCTGCATTTTTATGTGTCCAACATTTCATCAAATACTGCATGACAAGTTAGCCTGTATCAATCATTGGGGATTTCAAAATGCTCAGGATTGCTGGAAGGACCATAATGAAAAAGTGTTGAGCAGAGGAGCAACAGTTCGCAAAGCTCTGGCTGTTGACTCCTACAACCCAGAGGACATAGCCACCAAAGTTCAGTGCTATTTGATTTGCAAGACTGCTAACCCCGCTCATCTATGGCAGCAGCTGCTCACTCAGAGTGCAACGACCTCAAAAATGGAATCAAAGTTTAGCACATAGACATTCTGACACATTCTGGCCATGTGGAGGACACTAACACAAACATCATCCTCCTAGACTTGCAACCACTTCAAAGGTTTGGACAGAAGAAAACTGCATTTGCTGGAAAGAATGACAGAAAATGACACCGCATGAAAGCTCAGCCTCTCTTCATTGCACTACATCTATTATCCAAGGCAGAGGGGCAAAGGTATGAGTACCCAGAATCCCCTGTACACTGCAGTGAAACTGATTCTTGTACAAGACTCTGCAGAGTAAGTTTGTGTACCACAGACTGTGAACTCAAGAAAGAGAGCACAATATGGGGCAACCATATTCCCTTTGTTGGAGTCATCACTCCACTCAAAGATGGAGAAGAGACCTATACCAAAGATGAAAGGAACAGTTTGAGGTTGGTAAGCAGTCAAAGAGGTCACCTGCATTAGAAGATGAAAGGAGTAGGTAGTTACTTTACCAGACTACAAACTACAGAAACTCCAGAAAAGCTAAGGAACAGTTGATTTGATAGACTATTACATGACTAAAACTCATAAGGGAATGAGAGCATGTATTTGCCAGCAAACGATGAACATGAGCACATGATATGTTGACCTTACTTCATCCTCCAATCAATGGTCAATTTGAGGACATTGACTCCTTCACCAATGTCCACCAACTTTATGAAACTCATGAATTAACTTGTTCAGAACCAGGTGTCACCATATGACAAGCATATATCTTCATGAACCCACTGCCTGTACAGACTCCACTACACGGACTGAAATATCATAAGATGAAATATCATAAGATGTTCCCAAGATCAACTCAAATACCATGCACAAGCTCCCCCAGTCTTGAGGGAAAGATAGCATAGGAAGGACACATGTATCCTGTGAGACTGGAAGCTGCAACAGCAATTCCTGGCAGTGTCAATAGTTTCTGGATGCAGGTGCCCACTTGATGCTACATCCAATGCTGTGAACAAAACACCCACAAAACTCAGAGTACTTCAAAAGTAGAACAATAATAAGCTTCAACATTTCACAATGTAAGTGGGATTCCTTTGGTTTCTGTTGTGGAAAGTCTAGCAAATGACTTTCATCAGGAATCCAGGGACAAACTGAAAGTAAGATATTTTTCTCTTCATGAAGGTGGCAGGGCTACGAGCAATAGATGAATTAGCATAAACAATATAATTGTTGTAAACAGGTGAGTCAAGGGAGCCAACCTGGGCTTTTGTGAACCACTCACTGGCATGCCTGAAAGTGTACAATCCAATGCTTCTTGAATATCCCTATCAGCACATACACAATCTTCACTCTAAATTGTCTACTAAACTCCAAAGGCTACACAATAGCACACAGTGGCACTCATACTAGATGGACAGGTTAACACATACAACAATTGGCTGCCTTGTGAATGATTGTTCCTTGTGACAGAAATCTGTGTCCTAAATCACAGTTCTGGAAGCACCACAAAAAACTCAACTGTCTAGTAACCCCAATCAAAAACCTGTTAACAAAGATGTCACTCTACATGACCCTCATTGGTGAGCTGTGGATGGTGAAGAAAGAGCTTATGTGACACATGCTACAGAACATGTGGATCTCCTCTCTCAATCAACAAGTGTCAATTGCCCAATGATTTTAACTATGTAAAGCTTGCATCATGTCATCACCCTCCCTCCAAAAAGTACTACACCAGCATCATAACTTGTGGAAAACGAAACTTTACTATCAGGGCTTCTATTTAACCTCACACATATCTTTGAAATTTGCAGAGAAATCTCCAGAACAACAATTTGAAGGTAATGCAGCAACAAGTGCAATCATAATGTTATGAGAGCCACTCACAAAGTGTCAGACCATCAGCTTCATCACAAATAGCACTGATGAGCTGCAATGACTGGTCACTGAATTCATCAGCTCCCAATGGTCGGTGGAGGTAAGTGTATAACTATCTGCCCAAAATCTGGGCTAATGACTCAAAAAAATCAGTGGTCTGAGTTGTTTAGCACTTCCAGAAGCAACTGGAGATCCAGTCATGATGCTGGCTAGCACTCAGGAGAAATAGCTAATCAAAGAGTAAATAGTATCCACATTCAAGCTGCAACAAGTTTAAAGAGTGTTGAAGTACAGACCTCCCTGTGGTAGGAGTGCTACTGCATAGTCAAGAATTGTCAAACCGATCATGGTATACAAGCTCAAATGATCTCCTCCCATCCTGTTGAAAGACACAGGAAGGCAATATATTGGCACTCAAATGCTGATGATGGTGCTAAAAAGCACAGGAATCCCAACAAAATATTCCTGCATATCCTCACTCGGATGTTTCAGGGAATGTCTTCTGTAGGATCCTCTGATGTGAGGGTTCCAAACAGTTCAGAAGGAGAAAGAATTCAAATTCTACCCAAACTCATATGTCAAACACCATGCAAATAGCCTTCCATGCTTAGTACATGTCATGCAAAGGGGTGCACCTTCTTAAACAGGTAAAAGTCAGGTGTGCAGACAGCCCCATATGCCTTTGCAACTTCCTGAGTCTGCATATCAAAACAATAACATAATTTCCTCCTATAGTAAACTTATCTGAGACTTAGGTCACCAGAATGAAGATGAAAATGTTACATCCAAGTGGAAGACCAAGATTCTTCAAGCAGCTTCAGCATGCTTTGAAGTGCTAATATCTATTACAAGTCATCTCAAACAATACTTTATATTCAACTTAATCAGCAAGTCGAGTACGAATGTTACCATGTTAAGCTTACTTGGCCAAATCCATTGACAGAAATATCTTCAGAAGTACTGAGAACTTCTCCATACTTCTAATTAAAGCCATGGTTACCGAAGAAGAACCAAAAAAGTAAATGCAAGCTCTAAAGTGCAGCTTATGCACCGAGTCTGGGTGGTAAGATTCTTTGATCTAAAGACACTAAATGGTTCAAAATGTGCTAAAATAACACAACAAGGATATCTGCAGAGAAGCCCAGAAACTGACCTCATCATACAAGTATGGGAAAGGATATCTATATGTTGTTGCTTCTTCAGCCATGATTGATGGCCCATCCTGCACTCCATGAGTGTCATGAAGCACAAAGTTCTTAAACTTCTGCTGACATTTGAAAGATTGATTGCTCCACAAATTCAACAAGGTCACACTCAACTGACACAGAAGTTTAGTCCTTCAGGACAAAAAATACTCATTTTAAATTTGGGAGGGGTTGTAAGTGGAGGGTTTGCATTAACCTGTGGGTGTCTCCACAGAATTTGATGAGATAGCAACCACAGCCAACCCTTTCTGGACATTTCACCAATTGCATCAGCTCATTAGCCATAATCTTGCCTGTCAGAAGTCCAATAACCCCCTTACATCTAATGAGCCAAAATAGCACTACTCAAACATACAGGTATCCTTTGTTCCACACCAAATATACTCTTTGTATTGGGCCCTAGGGATCACAAAGGGTTAAAAAACACAAACATGATCAGTTCAGTGTGCAGTTTGGTTTGCAGGATGTGAAGAATCTAGACTGAAGATCATCTTTAGACAAATCACTTTGCAATCATCAGAGTCCAAAAGCTAAGATGGAAATTATCTGTAAGTGTAGCAACATCCAAAACTAGAGCATCAACATAAGAAAAGTTTTTAAAGACTGCAACGTACAGGCATGTAGTTGTTGGCAAGCTTCACAATATCCTCCTTCAAATGTATCACATAGGGGCAGTGGTTGCAGATGAACATAACCTTTCAATCATTCATGAAGACAACAAGCAAGGATCAGTATGCAGAGCTACTTGCAAAGAAAACAAACACATGACTAGAAATCCATTGCTGGCATGTAGAAAATTCATCTGCAACCATGAATTCAAATTGTGAAGTGTATGCAAGAAGGTACCAGCAAAGCCGGATATACTTCAAAGTCATCCATTTTCCATGTCTTCCATGTCAAAGGATCTGGCAGCTGCGTGTGTCAGAAAGAGATGAGCAAATGATTAGTCAGATGTCCTTGCCCAGATGAAAAAATCAATGTCACGATCTGGCTAAATCTGCTTCATTCTCTTTGTCCGCTGCATGGTGATCTAAAACGCTCCAAGAACAACCGATGTCGTAGTAAAGTTGCTGGAGTCGGAGTACTAAGTTCACAGTATGAGAAATACTTCGTCAGAGCATATAAGAACTAGCATTCCAATTAGCTTCTTCGCCGATTCCAAAGAAATGTACTGTGTCTGGCGTGAAGATGCATCGCTGAAAATAAGAAGAGAAAGCGCGCCAACAATCAATCTGGAATTGTTCTTTAAACGCCCTTGCAATGGAATTTCTATCCATGAACGGGCTACCTGGCATGTATCTGTGACCATTTAGACGCACGGAGGCTGAGCAATCGGAATGAAAGCAGCGCATCGGCGAAGAGAATTTCACTAACGCAATCTTGCAATTGATGTTCCACCACGTTCGGGGCCACCTTCCATTGTGCACTACGAATTAAGAAGTAATGCAAAGAAACCGTTTCTTGCTATTAGTTCTACACTCTGCCAGAAGCAAATGTTCCAAACCTCGTGGAGAAACCACAAGAGTGGGTCAGTTAAAAAGAAAATTGGTAGGGGAAATAAAAGTTGAAACATATGAACGTCAAAATCAGGTGCGCGGGTCATCGACGCAGACTGCGACTCCATGACCTCCCCACGCACTGTCGTCACCCGCTGCTTCTTGTTCTTGAGCTCTAGCTGCAGAACTGCCGACCGCCGAGAAAAGCTGCTTGGTTCCAAGGAACGAAGAAGAAAATTCCCGAGCTGAGCCGCGGAGGATTTTTCTATATTTTACGCGATGGATGGCCACTGCAAGGAGCGGAGTACGAGAAGCACAAACGCTGGTGAGGCAGGAGGGAGGACGAAGAAGAAGAAGAGCAGCAGCAGGGGAGGCCATCGCCATAGCTCAAAGCTCCCTGGCGTCTGTTGCCCCTTTACAAATCTTGCTCAGAATCCTAGATCGTGAAATCTACATAATAGGCAAGATATAATTCTTACCTCTAGTAAAACCACGGGTATCTCTCGTCACCAACTCCCAACCCGTTTGGGACAGTTCCGGGCAGGGCAGCCGAAAAAACCATGCTTTGTAAAATAGGGGGTCTATTGTGCCCATTTTGGGATGGCCATCCCAATTTTGGATGGGTTTAGGGTTTAGGTCAAGTTCTAGAAAATTGATTAATAAGGGGAGCACCTTGAGTAAACTCAGAGAATTTGACAAAGTAAAAATTTCGAATTATTGTTTAAAATTCTAATAAATGTAATAAAATTTAATTGTTAAAATCTCTTTGCAAGTTTGCATGTCCTTTGCACACAAACATGTCAAATTGGATACTTAGTTCATTAAAACAACACTTCCAAACAATTCAAGGCACATATGTGAACAATTATGGTCACAAGTTTTGTTCTTCTAGACCTAGGAACAAGCCCATGATGTTATTACAAGAATGCAATCACATGAGCCTGGATGAAAAAATAAGAAATCATCTTGGATGGGATGAAAAAATCCAAAAAAAACATGTATGGAAACAAGGGAAAAGGATGATTGGTGTATGATGGGTGAATTATTCGGAGTTGAAAATGAGATAGATGAAAATTAATGAGAAATGAATAATTTGGATGAATGTTTGCAAAGTCTTTTTGACATGATGAACTAGATATGGACTGGATAACATGGATGAAAATCAAGCTCAAACTCGCCTTTCAATGTAGTTAACATCAATATTCCTGATAATAACATTTTTTAAATATTGCAAACCAAAAATCAAGTGTTATTCAAACTTCTTGTGTTATAAAACTTGCAATGAACACGCTTTACAATATTCTTAGAAATATAGGCATTGATATTAAAGATTTTTTGTGATGTTTTGTGAGCACAAAGGTTGCTACAGGGCTCGATGTCAATTCAATGGTTACAACATAACTTCATTCTCTTCCTTAACCTACTTGAAATGCATAAGGATTAAATAACATAAGCTTGATTATGGACCTAAAATGAGGGAAAAAAGGATGTAGTGACAACTTTGGCACAAGACACAATTGGCACCAAACACATCAACACAACATATGAAAACCTTAAACTTGTACAAAGCAAAGAAAGCCGCTAGCTAAAAACAACTTGACACATGAAAGAATGCAATTGGAAACTTGTTAAAACAGTGAAACAAAGCAAGTCACAATGACACAAAGTAAATTTTCAAACTTTTAAGAACATGGCATTTTTTTAATTGCTTTATATAATCCACCAAGGGTACAAATACAATATAATGACCCACTGTCTTGTGATTATTTTGGATTTTTTTTCAAATTTTTTTTAAATATTAAAAAAATTTAATTAAAAAAAATTATTACTTTGAAGTTGATATTTCAAATTCCCAAAAATGTATCATTTTCAAATCTTTTCAAATCTTTCTTTAAATCCTTTTACTGATTAATTTAACATTAGTTATAGTTCTTTAGAAAAAAAAAAGTGTACTTTATATTTATTAGATTTTTAAAAAAAAATTCACTTGTTCCTATAGTATATTTAAAACATTTGTGTATAAATACACCAAACACTCTAAACATAAACTTGGCTCGCCATTTAAAAACATGTAAAATTAATCATTGGTTATTCATGGAGTGGATTCTTTTATTGTATTTACACCCCAATTGCAAACGTTCAAAATATATTGTAAATAAACAAAAATGTTATTTGAACCTTCTTGTGGTTTGAAACTTATAAAACAAGTTTCACAATATTATGATGTAGTGCAAAAATCTTTCTTCAAACTATGCAATGTTCACACCATTGTGAATTGCAATTATATATCCTTTTTCCGAATGTTGACCAAGTTTTTAAAGATAAACAATATATTCAGAATAAGTCATGCACATTTCGTTTTCACTTAAAAGGAATTAGATTGTTTTTTTTATAGATCATCCATCTCATTTGTGTGTAGTCTTATTCTTCTACTTGTCTAAATCATCAACCTTGCCTTTCCATGTCTTGTAAATGAACTTCATCTTTGTCACCTTCACTTCTTGAATAATATAATCATCTTTGTCCAAAACCTTGGGAAAGATTGCATCCTTGAATAATTCATGTATAATCCCATCCATAATGCAAGAACTCATTGTTTGAAAACCTACGAATTCAATAGATATTGATCAAAATAATGTGAGAATGAAAAGAGAAAGATATTGAAGGAGAATGTGATTCAATGAAAAAGTTTATCAAGACAACATGAATGACAACGAGAAAGTAAGCTCCTTCATGAAATTTGTATAAGGAATTAAATGTGTGTTGTTATATAGTTAATCAACATGTTTTCATGAAACAATAAACATAAATGTTTCTTCAATTATATGTAACTATGTTGTAATGGCATATTTGGTGACCTTATTGTTGAATTGCCATTTCTTTGCAACAAGTGGTAATCCCAACAAATCTGGCATTATCAACAAATTTTTACTACCTTTTAGGACATGCATCCAATGATTCAAGTTGACCTTTGTGCTAGATGCACCATGTTAATAGCTCTTTCATTTAAGGCCAAGTCATGGCGAATGAAGGTTAACCATACTTGCTAAATTAATAATGTATTACATTTTGCTGTAGTCTATTTCTAGCCAACAATAGTACCAAAGTGCATACATTCCAACACAATCTACCTCAAGCTCTAGCTTTACATGCACCCTTTCGGTTCATTGAAAGTGATGCACCCATAGGTGATATTTTAGGCGAACAATCCTTAAACTCCATATCTTCAATGTTCCACATAAGGTAGAACTCTGGATCCATGATCTTGGCATCTATCATCAATGGTGCAATGCCCAATCACATACAAGTTTGTAGGTGGAAAAATTGGCAGTATGTTTCTATATGCAGATTTCAATAATTTGCTTGATTGGTTTGTACACAAATGCACAAACCCACACTGGAAGGTGGGTGATCCCATATTCTCAGCTGTCCACTTCTTGGTGGCAGGATCAAAGTAATTCTCACCCCATAGCCTCTCCATCATTTTCTTCTCATCTACATTGAATTTTGATGCATACGTCTTGGCAAAATTGGTGAGAGTGAAGGCCCAGCCATGAAGATCAACTGAGAAGGCAACTGTTCCCTTTTCAGGATAGACTTGCACATCACCAAGCAGTGGATCTTCATAGGTTGCCATGATGACATTAGCATTTTCAATCACCCACTGGAACGTCTGATATGCCTATTCACCCACCAACCTTCAGTTCCAAAAAGCACCTGTCCATCTTGTTCACTGTGAGGACTGGATGAATTCTCTCACCAAGTGCTTGTTGGAGCACAGTCTCTGTCTGGACACACATTCCCTCCACACAGTCCACAAGCACCAATGCACCATTGGTGATTCAAAGAGCAGCAGTGACCTCAGAGGAGAAATCAACATGCCCAGGTGAATCAATCAAATTGATCAGATAATCATTGCCATCCTTCTCTCCATGGAAAATCTTTCAGAGATGAATCTCACATCTCATAGTACAAGGAAATCCCTGTAGATTTGATGGTGATACCGTCTCTGCCTCATCTGCCCAGGTGTCGGTGAGTTGGATATCACCAGCAACTTCTTGGGCAATGATACCTGGAGCAGCCACAAGGGAATCAGTCAGAGTCGACTTTCCTGAAACGCAGATCCAATCCATGCCCCAGGCCATGCTAGTATGACATCTTTTCAAACAGAACTGCTCATCAAACATCCAGAATGAGCAGATACCGAAATCAAGCACATTATAAAAGACTCTTATAGTGTTCAGGTAACAAAAATGGACCATATCAAGGCATATAATGAGCATGAAAAAAGGGATGGGATGTTACATACCATGTCGACAGCGCTAGGAGTAACGGCCCACCATCCTCTGAGATCAAAATTTTCCCGAGAAGAATTCTCGAGAGAAACCTGCTCCAGCAGAAGCAGGAACGAGAGAGAGAGAGAGCGAGAGCGAGAGGATACACTTGCTAGAATTGCACTAGCTTCTGCCGCATTCTAGGGTTAGGGTTTGCATGGAAGGACATTTGCAAACAGTGACAATGATTAAATTATTTTTTGTGGACATAATTATTTTTTTGTAATTAATTAGTTTTTAAGATGATTTTTTAATAAATTTCATTATATGTATTTTTTTTTCATTAAATTCTTTAAAAAATTCTTGTCAACGAAAGTCTGATTCATTAAATAAGTTCAGAACAAGATACAAATAGACACAAAAAATAATTTTTAAAAAATAATTGAAAGGATATAAAAGAAGTAACAAGATAACAAAACAAACAAGAAGAAATGATTTTATAAAATTTGATCTATGACGAATTATAATTTGGAATGACTCTGGAAATGTCATGGTGACAATCACCAAAATCCCATCGTACATAAATCAGTTCCAATGAAACATTGTTAGGGTTATAATATCAGTTTACTAATATACAGAGGGGTGTTGAATATGCTTATGTGTAGGTGTGCAGAAAAATTGGTATGGCCAATGAAATTGCTGGATTTGGTGGTCTGAATTTTTTAATAATACCTAATTATCTTGAATGAACTACTACCAGTTAAATGTGTAATAGGGTTTGGTAGGTTTGTGAGAATTTTAGACGACCAATGGAAATGCTAGAAAGTGACCACTTTTTTTTTATAATGTTCTGCAGAGTAGGGTTGTGTGCAAGCTTGAAGTTTTTGTTTTTTGTTTTTTTTTTTTCAGGCCACTGGGGTTGCTGGATTTGGTGGCCTGAATTTGTTTTTATTTATCTTGAGTGAAATAACAGTCAATTTGTAACTGCTATTTAAACACAGGGTTCCTAGCACGGTACTTTTGCCACTTTGTTTTTTTAATGACACCCTCCTCATCTACCACCAACTTGCAGTGCTTTTTTATTTCCTTACGAAATTTCGCCCTCAAAAATTAAAATATATTGTGTATATATATATATATATATAATTTATTTTATTTTATTTTTTCTGTTACGAATTCCTTGTTTTGGAGGGGGAAAATGCCAAATTCTCCAGGGAAAAACAAACTGGAGGGAAATTTCACCACACTTTGCGACAGTTTTTAATTTTGGGGTAATTTATTCACCAGATTTTTTATGCAAGATGCTTCAAACCCTCTACAAACTTTGCAAGTGTTTCATGCTGAGACCTATGTGGTACATCACCATAGGATCTTATTTTCCACCATTTTTTCAAAGATTATTTGACACGTATAAATTATGCCATGTACTTTGGCTTTGTACATCTTGTAATTCCGCGATAACAATAAAATGAGTTTCTTCATAAATTTTTCTTGGTATTGAAACCATGGTCAATTTAAGGTGTTTCTTTTTGCTTGAGAGTTGTGTTGCATAATTTTGTGGAATAGGTGGAGATGCAAGAAAATAGCAAGTGTTATTAAAACTTGATTGATAACAAAACCTTTTCAAAAGTGTGATCATTTACTAAGGAAGATGACAATGTCAAAAGGTGGATTGAACATGTCTAAAGTAAATAAGTTGTTCAATATAGTTAATTATGGTGTTTACAAAATCAAATGTAAGATCGTGGACCTAGTAGCCCAACAAATAGGTCTTGGATAAGGGCTACAAGGCAAAACCTTCAAAGATCACAAGGGAGAAGGTAGTTTTCAAGGATTGCAATGAGGAAGGCAACCCTACCTTCCAACACAAAAACAAAATAATGAAATAAAAATGAAAGCAAATTGGAATTTCCAACTATCCAAGGGGGAGGACAAGAAGGTCACTACTTTCTAGCACCTCTGACATCGATTAATCTAGCTACCCAATACCTTCTAAGCTTGTTGCCCTACTTTGGTTTAATTGCTACCTTCCAACAAACGACTTGTAAACTATTCTTACTATTGTGTAACCATTATCATTTAACAAGTTACAGTGGTCCAAATGGCAAGTTCTAAATAGAAGACAACGAGATAAAATATACTAACATGATATAACTACAATATTTTACACCAAATTACAATAAATAAACTATTAACATCCTAGAGGGAAAGTAAGGCATTAAGAAAGAAAGAAATAAATAAATAAAACAACATGATACACCGAAGTTCCACACATTTGCACAACACTTGCATTATTCTCTCTCCATACCACATTTCTTATTTTCATTCCTACAAAAAACTCCATACAAAAATGACGGGAGTTTCTTTTCAAATCCCCCCTTTCACAAGACCAAAATAGATTCCCTTATCTTAATCCATCCTCAAATCCTTTTTAATTGATGGTACACAAATACCAATCACCCATTTCCATTAGGTAATTAACCAAATGGCTTCATTCTCAATTTAACGATGGTAAATAATCTATCACTAGATATTTCATGTCTACAAAGTTAGAAGCTTTTGAAATTTTGAAATTTTTTCAAATAACTTGTAGAAAACATGGAAGGCATAAAGACCAAGATTCTTAAACTAGACCAAGGAGGAGAATACATGTGAAGAAAGTTCATCAAATTTTGCCAAGAAGCGGGCACAAGGCAACTTATTCAAGCATACATGCCACACCATAATATTATAGTAAAAAGAAAAAATAAGAGATTGTTAAAAAAACATGGAGTATGGTGTTGGCATGTAATATTTTGAGTTATTTGTGGACAAAAGCTAATAACACTACCACGTACTTGTTGAACAAATGCCCTAATAGAACGAACAATGTAATGAATATTAAATAAAAATATTTATGGGTACTTCCATGAGTAAATCATTTTTAAAAATTTGGTATGTTGGCATATATACATGTGTTGGAGAACCAATGAATGAAGTTAAATCCTTTGAACACAAGATGCATATTGGTGGGTTTTAACAATACCAGAAAAGATTGTAGACTATTTCATTTTTGGACTAGATTATAATGATTTTAAAGGATGCAATAGTAGACAAATCCATGAATGGATTGTAGCAAATCATGTGACTTCAACATGTTGAATAAGGTGATGTAACAATATTATTGTTTATATAAAAAAGATTAACCAAATTGAGCATCAAGATGAATGTTAAGGAGACAACAATAAATGAAAGATTTGTTGTTGAGAAATTCACCACCGAAAAGTTTCATGAATTATTGCAAGTTCAATCAACAAAAAAGGCAACCATTGCAAAGGAATTGGTTCCACCAACAAATATATTGGTGAATCTTGAAAAATAGTAACAAGCTCCATTTTGGAAGTCAAATCATGTGCACAAAGCTCTAGTAAGATTCACAAAAGATTTTGTGTTGCTTACTAAGTTGCATGAACTAATTTTTTATGTTGAAGCCATGAGCCACCTTGGATGGAGATATGTGATGAATCAAGATGAGTAAAGAGCTATAATCAATATGGAAAAAATAAACTTGGAAGATTGTGGACCAATTCAAAGGAACGTTACCAATCCCTTCAAAATGGGTCTTTAAAACCAAGCTAACAATAATGAAAAAAATCAAGGCAAGATTCATTGCATGAGAGTAAGTTTGAACAAACATTAGGCATCAACTACCAAGAGATATTTGCACCCACCATTAAGTGGGTAAATGTACACATGCAATTATGAGTTTTGCTACTCAAAAAAATTAGTTGATCAAACACTTATGTATGTCAAGACAACCTTTTTTAACACACTTAGACAAGGAGGTGTTTATGGAGTTGCCTAAAGGGCTACATCAAGATGGAGGATCATTGAAGGTCTGTAGACTCCAAAAGGCAAACTTTTATGATTTAAAACAGGTTGGACATTTGTGGTAGATGAAAAATGATAATTTTCTTTAGGAACAAGGGATGACCAAAAGTGCATCTAACCACAATTTATAGTGTTGTATAAATGAAGGTCTTTGCATGTGATAATTTGGTTATATGTGTATGATCTATTGTTACATGTGTGAAATGATACGACTAAGTTGTGTTGAAATGTAATTTGTCTACCTATTTCAAGGTGTGTTATTGTTCCAAAAGACTTATGCATAAAAGTTGATATACAAGTATAAAATGCAAGATTGTGTACATGTTGAAACACCAATGGAAGAAGCTTTCAAGTTGTAGTTAAATATGGATCAACTAAAGAAATAGATCATTTTTTCTATCAAAGCATGGTAAGTAGCTTCATATTTTGAACTAACATTTGACCATACTTGTCATTTTCAGTTATCCATGTGAACAAGTTCATGTTTTCTCCACAACAACCCCACCTTGATGCAACTCACATGATCTTACAATATGTTAAAATTAAAATGAATCACCAAATATTTTCTCTATGCAATTCAAATTTGAAATTGATAAAATGTGGGCATACAAATTGGGTGAAGCATCTTAATAAGAGGAGATTGACCACATGCATGTTTTTTAAAAACAAAAATGCTATAACATACTAAACTAGCAAATTATAGCCAATGATAATGTTGTCTACAATTGAAACAAAATACAAATTCCTTGCAGATGGAGTTAGAAAAGTAATATGGTTTAAATGCTTGTTGATAAAATTGGGCAATGAATGAGGACCAAACAATATCTTTTGTGATGACCAAAATGTGATAAAACTTTTGAAGAATTAGGTGCATCCACAATAAAATGAACCATACCCAATTCTTTTGTTCTTTAAAAAAAGACAAGGGCTTGAAATTGGAAATTGAGATGGCATGCAACCATTGCATGGGTTTAATCACATATTTGACTTGTACAATATATTTTTATAATAATCTTTTTGAATTTTACAACTTATTTTTATATTTATCCAAGAAATATTGGACAGAAAATTCCAATTTTTGAATTTTATAATTTATTTATATATCAATTCCAATGATGATTTGAAACCATGTAAAGTCTAATAATTATTCAATATACATGAATATGAAAATTTTCCAAAAAAAATTAGATTAATTTTGATCATTTTTATGTGATGTACTTAAAACCTTAAGGCTAGTTACAAGTGTTCAATTAGTTTTTTTTCACCTTCAAATGTTGATCTAATTGACTCATATTTTTACATGTCATTCTTGAATGTATATTACATCACGCTATGTAGATTACATGAAAAAAATAAAATCTTAATTGAAATTAAAAATTCACAAGTATGTTATTAAGGAGTGGTTACATTTGCAGTGGCTCATTATATTATAGACTTACCCAATCCCATCTTGCACATTAAAACCAAACGTATAAAAACTTCATCACCATTATATTCAAAAGAAAATAGAAAAATGGACATAAAGGTTATTTATGTTCCCACACAAAAACAAGACAAACAATTTTATGAAACTTTTAAGAAAGTCCATATTTCAAATTTTGAAAAATCAATAAGAGTTAATGGTTTTAATAAGTCATTAACATAATGTGGTAGGTTGTGAAGGAGGGTGTAGAACACAATCATGAAACACACCTTATTCATAAACTATAGATTACCATGAAATTAGTTGTATACAATTAGTTAATTTCATGAAAGCAAGTACATAAACTTTAATTAACTAGAGCCAAATGTAAATTAACGTTATCACAATCTAACGTCACAAAACCTCATTAATCACCATTGAATTAAGTGGGAGTTATTTTACATCAACTTTTGTAACACCATAATATGTTATTTGGCATTGTTTCTTCAAATTTTTGTATATGTATAAATTAAATTGCCATTTGCTTTGGTTTTGTACATCTTGTAATTTTTTATTATAATAAAGTGAATATAAAGTTTTAGAGTGTGCAATGAACAAGACCTCCAAAACATTATCAATAATTGGACCAAGAAGTGCATGCAAATGGAAAGCAACCCCCCACCCTACATTTCAATCATTTATGCTAGTCCAATAGCATAAAATAATAAACCTATACTACGTGCTTGACCTATCTACATTACCTATCTATCCATGTTATTCATCACTTTAATGTGGTGAAGTCCTTCATCCTTTGGTGGTATTAGTTTAGGTGTTGATTCACCCAAGGCCATTGCACAAGCCAAATCCAAACACCATCATCCCAAGAACAATAGATTTTTTTGGGCCATTGTTCCCTTGCATTGAGAGAAAAAAAATTCAACACAAGGTGAATTTGGATTAACATCATCCCCATGATCACAAAATAAATGCTCAAAACAACAGTTCCTTTGCCCCAAAACCTCGTGACTTGTAAGGTCTTCCAAGGATAACATTCTTTGAAACTTTTTGAAGATCTAAACTTTTGAAGTGAAATGGACCTTTGTTCCATCCTACCAAAAGAAAAATTAAACTAAGTTACATTCAATGGAGTAAAACTGGTATTAAGGCCCATTTCACCTAGGAATGTAATGAGCCAATTGGCCATAATGAATTATCACCCCACCCACAAACCATGTAGGATGGATGGTGTATAAATTAGAAACAATTTTTCATTGTTGTGTACCAATTGTTATGTATTAATCATCCACATTCATCTCCATACCTCATATTTAGCCATTACATGCCTTGTAAAAGCCTTTGAAGTGCCTATCCAGTCCCATGGTTAATATTGCCATAATTATTTCAACCACAATTAATTTTTTCATAATTGGTTTTGCCATAAGATATTTATTCATTAATTATTTAAACCATATCAATTTTATTAGTGGTTAGTTTAACTAAATTTATCCATCTAATGGTTAATTTAACCATGACTAATTTAACCATTTTGATTTTAGCCATAAGTACTTCATTCATGTTTATTTTAGCTATAATTTTTGCATAATTGGTTTTGCTAGAAAATATTAATTCATTAGTTAGTTTAACCATATTAGTTTTATTAGTGGTTAGTTTAGCCAAATTTATTTACTCATGGTTAATTTAACCATTTATAGTTGCCATGATTAATTTTGCCCTAATTATTTTAACCATTGATTTTGGCCATAATTACTTCATTCATCATTATTTTAACCATAATTAATTTACACATAGTTGATTTAGCCATAAAATATTCATTCATTGGTTAGTTTAACCATTTTTAGTTTAGCCACGGTTGGTTTAACCATAAACTATTTATTCATTAGTTAGTTTGGCCACATTTATTTTACTCATGGTTAATTTAGCCATATTTATTTTACTTATGGTTAGTTTCAACAATTTCTAGTTTGGCCATGGTTGGTTTAGCCATAAAATGTTTATTCATTGGTTAACTTAGTTTTATTTACTTTATTTATAGTTAGTTTCATCGTATTTATTTTACTCATGGTCAATTTAAACATTTATAATTTAACCATTGTTGGTTTTGCTATAATTACTTTAGTTGTGGTTGGTTTAAGCATTATTATTTTACCAATAATTAGTTTTGTGATAATTAATTTTTCCTAGGTTAAATTAGCCACCTATTTAACTTATATGATGTAAGTATGTGGATAGATAGCTTTAATACAAGTAGTTTATATGTAGGTTTATTTATTTATACATACCTAGTCTATACTCCACTTATTTACCTATACTTTAACCTATAGGTAGCCTAGTTATATAGGTTAGGGTAAGCCATTTATATACCTATGATAAATTACTAGTTGGTCAACTAGTTATTTACCTAAAATACATTAATGAATGTCTAATTAGTAGTTAAATATTCATTATTAAAAATACATTGTTGATAATATATAATGAATTAGGTCAAATTTGTAAGGATTACTTATAATTTGGTTGTAATTATCAATCAACAATATAATACATTCTAATTATCT